>LNFM01003255.1_pt1 | contig 32297 bp, 29 predicted proteins | sample 596031 | NCBI WGS metagenome assembly LNFM01 (sample SAMN04254537, study PRJNA301005) | activated carbon metagenome | isolation source: dual media filters at the Ann Arbor, Michigan drinking water treatment plant | place: USA: Ann Arbor | reverse complement strand
GCGTCTTCATCTTCGCCAGGACGTGCGCGGTAGCGCCGCCCAGAATGAATTCGCGCACGCGCGATTTGCCGTAGGCGCCCATGACCAAAAGATCACACGAAGCACTGGCGAGATAGCCGTCGAGCGTAACCCCGATCGACTTACCGCCGCTGTCGATCTCTTCGATCTCCGCTCTTACGCCGTGCAGAGTGAGATGCCGCAGCGCGTCTCGGCCAATGCCCGCGACGGCTGTCGCTTTTTCGTTGACGACGGTCAGTATTTTGACGCTCGAAGCGCGCTGCAACAGCGGCAGCGCATCCGCCATCGCGCGGGCGGCGGTGCGGCTATTGTCCCAGGCCAAGACCACCGTGCCGAGACTTTTCTGCGGTAAGTCGGCGACGCCCGGCCGGAACAGGATCGCGGGGCGGCCGGACTCGAACACCACCGTCTCGGCGACACCGCGTTGGCCGTCGCCGTCGCTCGCGATCGGCACGATGCAGGCGTCGCGGGTCTTGGCGTACGCGGCGACCTGAGGGCCGATGAACGGCAACTCGGCTTGCGTGACGACGACGCTTTCAAAAACTCCCAGCGCTTTCGCCCTTAGCTCGAAATGGGCGCTCATCTCCTTGCAGCAGCGCGCGCTTTTTGCTTGCTCCTCGGCCGCCATCGCCGCGATTCCGATCAAAGCATTGGCGAGCGGGTTGCTCGGCGGGCGGATCAGCGCCTGAACCGTCATGGCGGAGAGCCGGCCATCAAACAGCGCGGCGAAGGCTACGGCCTGGTCGATTGCCTGTGGGGGTGTCGGATCGGGATAGCTGTCCAGATGTAGTAGGATGTCCTTCATCAGCGACTTCTCCTTGGTCAGGGAAAATGCCGCCATGGACGATCCAATGTGTTGCGGTTGATCAAGTTTCAGCTGAAAAGCCGGTAGGCGATCGTCAGCGCGCCGCCGACGATCGCTGCGCCTGAGATGAGTAACAGCCCGTCTCTGAGAAACAGGCCAAGCGCAACCAGAGTGATGGCAATCCCCGGTGCCACGGGGCCAAGTGGGACCAGACCCAGCGGGAAAGTGGTCAGCGCCGCGACAGCGCAGAAAAAGCCAGCCGTGTTCACGAACGGCGGCTCGACCAAAAAAGTAAGACGGGGTTTAGCGAAGGCGTCGATTTTCGTCGCCCACGGTCGTGCTGCGGCGCAGGCGCTGCGAACGGATGGGCGCGAGAACTTCACCTCAAGCAGCTGTCCCGGCATCCAGGGCTGGCGCGCGCCGAACATCATCTGCAGCGCCAGAACGAGAATGATCGCGGCGACCAGCCAGTTCATGCCTGGCAACAGGGTCGCGGGGGAGATCGAGAATGCGCCCAGGAGGAGAAGCAGCGGCGCATAGGCCCGCCGTCCAATGGCGCTCATGATCTCGCCGAAGCGCACATCGCACGGATCGCCTACGGCGTGGTCGGCGGCCAAGGCGTCGATGCCGCCAAGCAATTGCGAGAGAGTTTGGCTACGTGTCGCGCGGAAGTGTTCACTAATCGGTTCTCGGAGCGTGCCGCGGGCGCCAAGAGACGACTGGGGCGGGTCTTGCTCACTAGGCTTGACGCACATAAAGGCCCGGCGCGGATTCTTGTGGGTGATACCCCGCAGAAGGAGCGCCCAGCGCGCGCGGAGCTGGGAGAAACTCACCCGTGCTGTGATTATCGAGCCAGGTTTTCCATGCGGGCCACCAAGAGCCGGTGACGAGGGATGAGGCTGCAAGCCATTCATCGGTCTCGACATAATCGTCGCATTCGCCAGCCTTGTGGATGCGGAAGTAGGCGCGAGGTTTGTCTGGCGGGCTGACGATCGCGGTATTGTGGCCGCCGCCGCTTAGGACGAAAGTGGTCTCCGCCGAGGCGAACAATGCGATCTTATGAACCGAACGCCACGGCGCGATGTGATCGCGTTCGGCGCCCACCGCGAAGATCGGCATGCGGAGATCCTTCAAGGAGATCGGCGTATGATCGATCTCGAAGTTTCCCTGCGCCAATCGGTTTTCGAGAAAGAGCCAGCGCAGATATTCCGAATGCATGCGGGCGGGCATGCGCGTGGCGTCCGCGAGCCAGGCGTCGAGTTCGGTTGCCGGCTTTCTCAATCCGATGAGGTAGCGTTCAACGATCCGTTCCCACAGCAGGTCGTTGGCGCGCAGGGCGTAGAAGGCGCCGGCCATCTGCCGTGCATCGAGATAGCCTTGTTCGTCCATGACGTCTTCAAGAGCCGCAATCTGGCTTTCATCGATGAACATCATCAATTCGCCAGCTTCGGAAAAGTCCGTCTGGGCCGCCAAAAGCGTTAGCGAACGCAAGCGGCGCTTGGGCTCGTGTTCGAGCCCCGCGGCGGCGACGGCCAGCATCGTGCCGCCGAGACAATAGCCAACGCCATGGATTTCATGCTCTGGAACGATGGCGTTCACCGCATCGAGCGCGGCGAGGACGCCCAATTCACGATAATCGTCAAAGCTGAGGTCTCGGTCGCCGGCGTCAGGATTCTTCCACGAGATGCAAAAAACCGTATAGCCCTGATCGACAAGATAAGTGATCAGCGAATTCCGCGGCGACAGATCAAGTATGTAATACTTCATGATCCAAGCGGGCACGATCAGGATGGGCTCAGCCCTCACCTCCGTCGTGGTCGGCGTGTACTGGATGAGTTCCATGAGTTCGTTGCGAAATACGACCGAGCCGGGCGTAGCCGCGAGATCACGTCCGACTTCATGCGCTTCTGCGCCAAAGAAGCGCTGGCCCGTTGCGAGCCGAATTGTGTCGTCGGCGAGATTTGACCAGCCTTGTAGCGAACTTGCCCCTCCGGTTCGCCAATAAGCGTCAAGTATCGTTGGATTGCTCCAGGCAAAGTTCGAGGGGGCCGTGGCGTGTTGCCATTGCTCGCCCATGAAACGCACTCTGCGGAGATGATGCGCGCGAACGCCCGCGAGCGGTTCGGTTGCGCTTCGCCACAGCGCCTCGCGGGCCAATTGTGCTTGCGCGAGTGCGTCGAAGGGCGGCATTCGCCATTGCTGGTCGCGAAAACGCCGGTCGGAAGGGGATAGCTCGTACGGCGCACGATCCGCACGTGCGGCCGACGGATCAATCGCATAGGCGCCGACGCGTGCGGCCGCTCCCATTGCGTCCAGGGCGAGCGACCATGTGCGCATGGGCGCCATGGCGAGATGGAACGCCCAATCTTCCCAAGCCTGTAAGGCCGCCCAGGGAGACGCCCCTCCCATCGAAGCGGTCATGGTGGCCCTAAGGTGGCGGTCTAGCGCATCGATATGAGAGGGCTTGGGGGAGAGCGGCGCCTGTGTCGGCGATGAACACGATTTTCCGCGCCGCGCTCTAAGCGCCGCCGTGCGCGGCCGGCGTTTGGACGGTCTCTTGGACATGATTTGGTCAGGGAGCGGACGTTTCGAGCTGATTGCTTTGATTTGAATCAATCTGCGCTTGCCAATGATCAGGTTGACTGCGCCAGGGGCTTGGAGGCGAAGATGAGCATACAACCACCCCGTCGCCGTGAGCGCAGAGCCGCAGCCGAGGAAGCCGCTCCCGAAGTCGCCTTGACCGCGGCGCCATCGCTTTTCCTGAGCCAGAGCGCCCGCGCCGCTCTCTTTGGTTTGGATGCGTTCGAGGCCAATCTGCGCATCTGGCGAAACGTGTTGGACGCCATGCGCGATGCTGGCCGCATCCAACAGGATGCTGCTCTTGAGAGCCTACGAACGCAGTTCAAACGCGGCGATCATCTCGATGAGCCGGCCAGCGAAGGACCTGCGATCTTTGCGTCATTCCTGGCGGCGCGCCGCGCCTATGAGCAAATTGGCGACGCTGTCCTTTCTGCCCAGCGTCAGGCGCTGGACACAATGTCGGCAGAGACGCGGCCACACTGACGCCTCGTTCGGACGCACTTGTCTGGATGCGTGATAGTGCCGCTCGCCGTACGTCCGCTCGGGATACACGAGACAACGCGCGACTCTCCCACAGCGAGAGAGGGCGCGATGTCTCGACGAACGTCAGACTGACGGCGGGCTAATCGTCAGCCAAGGAACGCCGGGACAGGATGACCCGCCGCTCGCCCTCGTGGTGTGCTTCTAGATTCAAACTGGAAGACACGAGCTCAATGAAGGCGTCGGCGTCGGCATGGACATAGCCGCCGACGCGTTCGTTCCTTAGCGCGGGATCGGCAAGTTCAAATTCCCAGCCCGTCTGTTGCGAGACCTGCGCGATCGCTTCGCTCAGCGTCTCGCCGTCGAACGCCAACATGTTGTCGCGCCAGGCGAGGCGACGGGGGATGGTTTCGGCGTTGATCTCGACCAATTCGGCCTGACCTTCGCTCAAGACGATCTCCTGATTGGCGGTGGCGGTGACGGCGTTTCTATCGCGGAAGAGGCCAGTGTCAGCGGCGCCCGACACCGAGCCGCGAAGCACGGTGGTGCGGACCTCGTCTCCAGACACGCGGACCACGAACGAAGTGCCGAGCACCGTGATGTCGCCCTCTGGGGTGTGCACCACGAACGGTCGCTCGGGATCGTGCGTGACGTCGAAGAGGGCGTAGCCGCGGGTGAGTTCGACGCGGCGTTCGCTGTCGCTGATGGCAATCCGAGCAACACCTGCGCCGCTGAGCGTGATGGTGGAACCGTCCGCGAGATTGATGGTGCGCACTTCGGCAGGGGCAGTGGCGTAGTGTTCGGAAGGCGCGAAAGGGGATGGCGCGTGCGTGAACCAGACCCCCAAGCCTGCCGCCAGCAGCGCGATCGCGGCGATCGCGGCGGCGGGTAGAGTCCAGCTTCGGCGTGGGCCGGGCGCGGTGTCGTTGGCGGCAGCGCGGCCCTTCAAATGCTGCAGCGATTGAACCGCGCCCCAGGTGCGCTCCAGCTTGGCGTAGGCTTTTGGGTGGTCAGGATCGGCGTCGAGCCAGGCTTGGAAATCACGGCGGTCAGACTCGCTCGCATCGTGCGCCTTGATGCGGACGATCCAGCCGCTGGCTTCGCGCTCGGCTCGTGTCAGGGTTTGCCGGCTAGGCATGTCTGTTGGAGCTTTACGTGTCAGGTTCGGCCAGGGCGAGCGCCATCTTGGCGAGCGCGGTCTCGATGTAGCGCTGCAGCGTGCGGCGCGAGACGCCGAGGCGCTGGGCGGCCTCGGGTTGGGTCAGGCCCTCGATGATGTGCAGCAGCAGCGCTTCGCGAAGATGCGGCTCTAGAGCGGCGAGCGCGGCTTCAGCGGCTGCAGCCTGCTCGGCGGCGATCAGGTCAGCTTCGGGATCAGCGGTAGATGTGAGGGCGAGGGTCTCGATACCGGCTGAAGCGTCGGTCTTGTGATTGGCCTGACGGCGAAGGTCGTTGAGCGCCAGATTGCGGGCCGTGGTCATGAGATAGGCCTGGGGATTGGCGATCTCTCCGGTCTTTGCAGCACAGAGCTTGGCGAAGGCGTCCTGGGAGATGTCTTCAGGTGAGATACGAGGGCCGAAGCGGCGGAGGAAGCGCATAAGGCGGGGGGCTTCCTCTTCGAAGAGGTTGGCCCAGTCGAGGGTTGAACTCATGGGGGGCTCTCCTTGGCGAGGAGAGCGGCAAGCTCATCGATGCGGGAGAGGGGGTAGGATTCTATTTCACCGGGGAGGTGAGGCTGGCCTTCAGAGGTGTAGACGATGAACGCGCGGGTGAAGTCGCCTTCGGTGAGCATCGTTGCGAGAGCGACGTGATCCGAATCTTGTGGCTCGCTTGTGCAACGAACGACGCTACTTTCGTTTCTTGGGCCGCGTAGTGCGAAGTCAATCGCACTTGGCGACGCCCAAACTGCGCCGAGCACTTTCATACCGTAACTGGCGAAGGTGCGTTGAATTTCAGCCGTTCGTTCTGACAGCGACACGGAAAGCTCTCAAGCCAAAGCGTGAGAGTTGACTATAGGGACTATAGTCCCTGGTGACTATAGTCATTGTCCCGTCCATTCTCGCAATGGACTGGCAAGCCATAGTCGGCGCGAACATCTTGAAGCTTAGAAAGCGTCGCGGCCTGAGTCAGGAAGAACTCGCGGTCGACGCAGAGATCGATGTGACGTACCTCCGCGGCATCGAACGCGGTCGCCGAAACCCAAGCTTGATGGTCATGGTCCGCCTTGCTGCCCAGCTCGGCGTTCATCCAACCAAGCTGTTGCAAGATTGAATCGTGGCGAACCGCGCGTCTTACGCGCGGACGCGCTCTCGTGAACCGAGCCGCGCTGGCGCGTCTCGGCCCTTCGGGCTTCGATCGCTTTCGCTGATGGAGTGCGCGGACTCCTGCCGCCCTTGCCGAAGGCTGCAAAAGACTAGGCACTCTTGATCAGGTCAAGAAAAGGAGCAGCATGAAGAGCGCGCAAAGTCCCGCCAGGCAAAGGATCGGCGCAAGCCCTTCACCCTCAGCTTCGAAGGCGAGCGGAATGCGCACTTTGAGCCGGGTCTTCTGAGGGAGGGGTACGCGGCGGCGGGTCATTCGTCGTCCAGCTCTTCTGCAGCTGGGCTGCGCTCGGCGATGGCCTTTTCGGCGCGATCGCGCAGCATTTCATAGAATTCGTAGGCGGCAGAAAAGCGCGGCAATGTCGCGAGAATCTTCATGCTCTCATCGCGCATGCTTATATCGCGCGGGAATGGCTCGCCGACTTTGCCGCCCCACGAGCCTGAACGTGTGGCGGTGTAGAGATTGTCGATGGCCGATTCGAGTAGCTCGCGATCGACGGCTTTGCATCGATCGAGAAAGCGCACCACGAATGGGCGCTGGACAAAAGCAAACCTCTCGCCGGCCTTGCGCAACAGCCGCGCCATGAGCAAGAGCTCGCCGCGGTCAGCGGTGTCGAGCTTGCTTTCGAAGAAGCGCGCAAGATCGGGGCTACGTTGCGCCAACGACGAACGGCCACGGCGAGGTTCCTCTGACAGCGAAGGAAAGAGGGCCTCGAAGAGATTGGCTGTCTCTTCGTAGAAGATGTAGCCTTTGCGTTCGCGACTTTGATTGAGCCAGGTCCAAACGCGGGCCAGCACGGCGTCGGGATCGGCGGATTCTTGAAAGCGCAATTGGACATGGACGTAGGGGCCCGCATTGGCCGACCTGAAGCTATAGTCCTCGCGCTCAACGGCGATCTCGATCCGCGCCAAGAAGAAATCAATCAGATCGAATGGGAAGTGCTTCGAAACGTGCGCCAGGAAGTCTTGGGTATGATAGCCATCGACCGCAGAAACGGCCTTCAGGCGTGTCAGGAAGTGCAACACATCCTCGTGGGTGAGAACGTTCATGATGCCGCTGCGGCCGCGGAAGATCGTGAAGATGTCGTCGGCAAGGTTTGGCGCGGCATCGATGTGCACGGCTTTGGCGAGATCGATGATGACGCGGGGATATTCTTCGAACCGTAAGGTCATGAGCGAACGCAGGCCCGCTTGAACAATGCCTGGCTTGGGTGACGACAAGACGCGCTTCAAAATCGCCCGATCGGTTTTGTCGAGTTTGCGCCGCAAGCCGCCGAACGCCGCGCCCGTCGCCCAGGCGAGATCGTCATCGGCGCTGTCGAGGAATTGTTCGGCGATCCCTTGCCCCTCGCCGGGCGCCGCTTCCAGGATAACGTAAAGCGCCTGGGCCAGATGATTGCGTAGGCGCGCATCGGGATCAGAGCGCGCCGCTTTGATCAGCGCGCGCGCGAGTTCAGCATCGTCGCGCAGCAGATCGTTGACGAGGACCCAGGCTTGGATCTGTTCGACCCCGGCATCTTTCAGGGTCCGCAGGCTCGTCTCAAGCACGTCGAGCAATTCTTCGCGATCGTAGGTCTCCTTGAGGTCGCGGGTGAGTGCGGCAAGCCAAGCGGCGTCCCGCTCTTCATAACCATCGTCGAACTCATGCCCGGTGATGTCGGAGCCATTTCCTTTGGCCAAGGTTGCAAGCAGGCGGAACTCGAGCGTGTCCGGCAGAAGCGACAGCAGCGCCTTGGCGGCTTTCTTCGGTTTGGTGGGGCCGTGCTCGGCGAGCCAGACGACACGCTTGGCGAGCGCCAGAAGGACGGGCGCGGCAAGTTTGCCGCCACGGATGCGCGCGCTCAGCGCTTCAATAGTTTGTTCGAACTCGGCCTCGTATCTGTCCCGAACGCTCTTGGGGATGTCCTGTCGCATAAGGCCCCAGGGGCCTCGCAACGCAGCCTGCATGGCGTCTGCGGCGCGATACGCGATGCGTACATTGTCGTCCTCCAACAGCTCCAGCATGCGCTCGATCAATTTTTCGCGGAGAGGTTTGACCGCGTCGTAATTGATGAGGAACGGCTTGAATGTGACCGAATGCCGGTTGCTCGACGTCGACATCCCTTCAGTGCTTAACACCGGCAACATGATGTCGAGCGGCGAATGCAGGAATTTCCATTCCTCCGGCTTTTTCGAGAGCGCCATGGCGAAGTCGAAGACGCGTTCGCAGTATTCGAGCGGTTTTTTTTCTTCGAAGCCGCACAATTTCTCGAGCACGCTGATGGGGCTTTCGAACCGGTAGCCATCCTTCTCGGGGTTGTCCTTCCCGAGCTCCCATAGGGCGGCGCAAACTGCGTCGAGATAGTCGTAATTGAACGCAATCGCGCGCAGGATGGCCGGCAATTCCGTAATTTTCGTGCCTTGACGAATGTGGTGTTCGACAAAGGCTAGCGCCTGACGCGGCTGATAGATGGCGACTGCGGTGATCGCCTCGGTGCGGGGATCGTAGTCCCCTTCGACATCGCGGAGCCGTCGCCAAATGCCATCGAGCAGCGGGCTTTTGGCCGGATCGCCGCCGGAAAGGCGCCAATCCATACGCGCTAGGTTGAGAAGTAGATTCTCCAGGTGCTTCGACTGGACCGCTTCGAACGCTTTTTCTGCAAATGGCGAAAGTTTGCCGGTCGGGCCGATACAGCTGCGCTCGATGATGTAATCGCCCAGTAGGTCGGGCATCAGCCTGAACTGCGCGCCGCGTTTGTAGATAAGGCCTCCATCGAGCAGAAGTTTCATGAGGCGCGAAGCCTCGGTCTTGTCGATACCCCGGAGCTTTTCCAATAGATCCGTGAGCGCGCTGTCTTCGATATGAAAGGGCTGCACGAGCGCCAAAACATGCAGCATCGCTTTGACTTTTTCTTCGTCGCCAGTCCCGCCCAAATCGCCTATGATGACGTCCTGGAATTTGCCAAGGATGGTGCGGCGAAGCACGTCAGCGTTCTTGGCTGCTTCCAGAGGCAATTTCTCAGCGCCGATAATGCGCGCGGCCATCAAGGTCACGAGCGGATTGTCACCGACATGTTCGACGATGCTGTCTGCGAACGAGGGATCGGCGCCAGCCTCCTGCAAGATCTCGCGCGCCAGCTCGATGGAGGCGGCCTTGGGCAGTCTGGCGAGCGTGATGGGCTTGGCGATCGGCAGGGAGACGACGGCAGCTTCCTGCTCGATGCGCGCCTGCGCATAAGGTCTCGTCGAAATCAGAATGCGCGTATGCGGGGTTGAGGCGGCGTAGTGAAAAAGACCCGCCAAGCCGTCGCGTTCATGAGCGTCGTCGATCACAAGAAGCTGGGGCCCCTTGCCGAGATCGGCAAGCGATTGCGGCGTGGGGTCGGCCTCCCGCGCGAGCATGCGCACCGCAACGGCCGGATGCGCCGCGGCGAAGATGCGCAGCGCTTCCTTCAACAGACGCGACTTGCCCATACCGCCAGCTGCAGTGAGCGTGACGACGGGCGTTTCGCGGTCATCAAGGGCAGAGATCAATTGTTCGATCTCGCGTTCACGGCCGAGCAAGGCGTGATCGTGGTTGAAGGCTTTGGCGCGGCCTTCGAACGGACGAAAGAAATCGTCCGGCGTCATCCATGGCCCAGGTTCAGGCCGCCCAAGCAGCGCCTGGCGTTGACCGCGGAAGAAGATGTCGACGAGCTGGAGTTGGTCGTCCATCGAGAGGTCGGATCTGATGATCCGGGAGAGGTCATCCTTGTCCCACATCACCCAGCCTGCGTGACGCGCAGCGTCTGCAGCTTGCGGGCTGGCGACACGCGCCAGCACGAGGTGTTTCCTGGCGTTGCCGGTGTAGGCTGCGACCGCCTTAGCAACGTCAGCCGGACCGAATTGCTTGTGGCGTTTGCATTGGAAGACGTGCTCCGAGCCGTCCGTGAGGTGGGCGACAATATCGACGCCATCTTGCGTGTGGCCCGCGCCGCCTACTCGGCGCACGCGCGCCTTGCCGGCATATTTACGGCTGACGAGGTGATGGACGAATTGCTCGAATGCGTCAGCGGGAAGCTGATCCACTGGGAAGGGCTGATCGAAGCTGATTACGGCTGGCGCGGCATAGCCGGCGCGCTCCATGAGCAAGCTCGCATCGAGCTTCAGGAGAACCGCCAAGGCCGTAATCTGTGTGGCGCGGGGGCGGGAGTCGCCGGCCTCCCAACGGCTCACGGTTTGCTGGGTTATTTTCAGGGCGGTGGCCAAATCGGCCTGCTTCGACAGGCCCGCCGCTTTGCGTGCCTCGGCGATAAGGGCCCCCAGGGCGGCGTACGGGGCACCACTCATCAGCACACATTAAATGAGTATGGAACAATTGGCAAGCGTGCTGTTCAGTCGAAGCGCGAGCCCTGCTCAGCTTTTTGCACCTAACCAGGCACACTAGGGCACGGGGGGTGCAGGGCAGCCGCAACTCCTCGTCAGAGAAGATTCTTCCAACTTCGCGCTGTCTAAGGGGCAAGCCCCAGATAGCGTGTCATCTCCGCTGGTTGCATTGGGAAACTCTGAACGCATCGCAGCACGTTGTCGGCAAAGCGGGCGAAGGTTTGTCCTTCAACGCTGTCGAACCGGTAGGGGATTGTCCAAGCGCGCTGCCTGAGCAGCCATTCTTTGTTGAGGACAGCGAGCCCGTGGATATGGGCTTCGCACTTGGTGGTCTCGTCTTGAACTGCCTGGAGGCAGCTCGCGAACGACATGGCCGAGCGCAGGGCGAAGATGAACGAGCGAGGCGGCAGATTGCTGGGGATGGAGAGCCCTCGCACTTCAGGTTTGCCGGGCGTTGGTTCGTGGGTCTCATAGCCGACATAGATCTTGTCGCTGGCGAGAGCGCGAACTTTGCTGACGTCTTCGGCCGCCTTGGCGATGCCGCTAGCGGTTAGATCGGACTTCACTTCGATGAAGCCGTAGACGCATTCGACGGGAAAGAGCCCAACGCCGCCTTCCATGATGATTGGCGCGTTCTCGAGGTCGTCATAGATGACGATGTCGAGTTGCGGGGAGGATCGCCCAGTAGCTGTTATGACAAAGCCCGTGCCCAGCTTGTAGCGGGCTGGAAGCATAGTTCGAAGCGCCGTCTTCAAGGCGCTTTCGACGATCCGCCCCTTTTCGGCATTGTGCTCGACGAGCGCTTTGGCGAGCTTCTCATATTTGGCCATCGTCTCTGAGAGCCATTCCACATACTCACGCGCGGGCGTCAGTGGTGCTGGCAGTGCCATGTGATCCTGCTCCTTAGACCTGGCGGGACGTGCTGCCGCAGCAGACGCATCAGTGTATCAATGGCGGGCTGATTTAGTCACGCGGTGAGCGCCATGACCGGAACGCCAAGCCTTATCGACAAGAGCAGTCTTCCCGAACTCTTTCCAACCCATATGCACGCGCCAGAGTTTTGGGAGCATGTGGGGCGCACGGTCGCGACGTTTGGCTTTCTCGAAGAGGTGTTGGGGAAGGCGATCTTTGCGCTGACAGCGACGCGTCCGCACGACGTCCCAGTGACCGAGAAGGACTACGCGGCTTGGCTTCCGAAGCTGGAGCGCGCGTTACACGATCCGCTGAGTAATCTGATCGACGTCTATGCCAAGTCAGCGCGCGAGCACCCAGATTTCACGACCACAAATCTCGAAGAATTCGTCCTTCATTTGCGCGAGGCGGCCGCCCTGCGAAACGTTTTGTGTCACGGGTCGTGGGGCGTTCCCGACGAAAGCGGAAAATCTCTGCCGCTCTACATGAGCCGCCAGATGATGTTGTTCGAGACGCCGATCGACGTCGCGTTTCTAAAGCAGCTACAGCAACACACGGCTGAGCTGGCATGTGAGGCGGTCAGCACCATAACCCACATGGGCTGGCAATTCCCTGGAGGCGCCGGGCCGGGGAAGCCGATCTGGAAAGCGGAGTAGGGCCGGCTCAGCGATCGGCTGCGCTGAGCGACTTGACGACAATCAGGATGCTAAACCCATGACCACGCACCAACATCACATCGACTTCAGCAAGTTGAGGGACTTCGGGGAGAAGGGAGTTCGCCGCGGCGCGATTTTCCTCGGGCTTGGCCTGAACGCGGCCAATAAGAAGGACTTCCTCGATTATGAATTGAAGAAAGTGCCCTCTCCGGATGGCAAGGCACGCTTTCCAATCGAGTTTTTCCCAGAGCAGTTGCCGCCGGAACGCGTGGAGCATTTCAAGGCGGAGTTCGCGCGATGGATTCAGGACTGCTGCCTTTGCGATTTGCTGGAGCATCACGCGCTCTTTCTCGATCAAATCCACTTGCATGGACTGGTCGTGCTGAAATCAAAAAAGGCGTTGCCTGAGGGCCTCGATCCGGAGAAAGCGCACAACCAGTTTCGTCAGCTCGGCATTCCGGGCAAACACAAAGTGCTGAAGGACCGGTTTGGCGTTGCGCCGACACACAGTGATGCGACCGACAAGCTCTATGAAGCGCGCAATGCGCTCACGCACGACTTTGGCTATCTTGTCCCGAAGCGATGCGACGAGAAAGGCGAGTTCATCTTGCAGTGGCCGAAATTCCATATCTTCGGCGTCGGCAAGGACTCAGGCGAAGAGGTCGCGCTGGCCGACATGATGGGTGTGCCGACCAAGGAGGAGATGGTGATCTCGCTGCGTGTCGTCATGGAAGAGTCTAAGTACAAGATGGGTGAGCGGATCAACCTTTCTGTCGAAGACCTCGAATCCGTGCTGAACTTTTTCCATTCGTTCGCTATTCCTGAGACGCTTCAAGCTTTTGCGGACTATGCGAAGGCGAAGGGGGTCTCACAGAAATCCGAAGCCTAAGCGGGCAGCCACGAACCAACGACACCGAGCCGTAGGTCGGGAGCCGGCCGATATGCGCATTGTGGCTGCGCCTCCGCCAGCGCTTCGGCATACTGAGCTGCGTTCGGGCGATGGGAATGTCTGCTTTCCGTCTTCAGTCACGAATGTCTCTTCTTGGGATTAAGCGGCGTCGGCGGTTGAGAAGCGTCCTAAACGACGGCTTCATAAAGCGTGACGACACACGCGCCGCATAGATGCAGAGGGTGCCTCACACCCTGGTCGTTGGTTTTGCGATCCGTACGGCTGCCACTAGACGTATCGTGCGTCGCAACGTGACTCACCGTATTCATGGGCGATGGGAGTACGAACTTACATCAGCTTGATTTGGCGGCGCGCGGGGCGTGACGCGCTCGGCTGGGTAAAGCCTCAATCGTTCGGGGACATCGCTCGACTGGGTATGGTCTATGCCGTTGGGGCTTTTGGCTTCTGGCTTTTCAGTCTCGAGCGGGTCGGGTTTCTTTCGCTCGCGGCAATCCAGGAAGAGGTGGCGACGGCGATTGTGTTTGTTGTCGTCGTGCCCGTCATCTTGTTCGCACTGGCATTCATGGTCGCGTTGATATTCATCGCGCCTTATCGCGTGTGGAAAGGGGAGGCGCTTCGGGCGCGCCTCATTGAAGGTGCCGAGACCGCGGTGGATTTGTATGCGGCGTGGGCGGACCGTGACCCACTCAGCCTACATCAGGCCGCATCCTTGTGGGTCGGAGAGGCTCCACCACGCGGCGATGGTGCACTGAGCGATCGTGCACATGTCATGTGGCTTGAACTCAGTGACGCCGCTGCGAAGAGGAAACTCAGTTTCTCGAACCCCGCCCACACGTCTTACCGGGATGCATTCGATAGCCTCAGCGAGTCTATGACTGGCATTGCCGTTGTTCGGCCAGCGTCGCTTGTGAGTCGCGCCGAGCTTCAGAAATTTGCAGAGATCCGGAAAAAGAGGCCGGAATTTCTTTACGGCGCAACGGGCTCGCCGATCGGATCCATCACAATGGTCGATGCGTTCCGATACATCGGCGAAGATTCGCAATGGGCGCTATCGTGCCCAGAGCCGGTGCAGCTATGGAATGAGGCTCTGCGCCGCGCCGTTCTCGATGCTTTGAGCACGGGGCAAGTGAAGGCAACCGGCCGGCGGCCCGGGGAAGGCGGTGCTTACTCGCCGTATGGGATGGCAGAAATCGAGTCTGTGTTCTGGCGGGATGCGATCTTCAGCGCCGATCAGCAAATTATGGAGTGGATCGACGCGAACAAAGTCTATGGGCGCGACAAGGGAGAGCAAAAGCTCGCCTATATCGATGTCGAGTTGGACGCTGACGATGTGAAGAGGGTGTGGCCGCCTTTGCGTCCCAAGCAACGTGAAGGATTCAAGTCACCAGTTAAACGCGCTCGGGAAGAAAATGAAGTGCAGCGTGCATATTCCGGCATTCGTCCCGGCCTCAGCAGCTCAATCTAGAGACGCGCCTCGGTGAGAGAGCTATGGTGTAGGCCGCTTTTGAAATGAATCATGATCCGAACTGGACTGCGCCGCACGGCCAAGAAGGATGGCGCGACGAGCACCTGCTTCGTTTTACCGGATGGCTTCGCTCATTTGCAGGCAAGAGTGACATTGATGACCGCGTTGATGCTGTGCGTAAGCAATTTATCGCCGCGCAGAGCGACCGCCGCGACGGCGCCGCAAATGTGAGACTGTACGACCCGAAGGACAAGCTCGCGTGGTACATATTTCAAGGTGAAACCTACGCGATCGATCGATTGTATTGGGTGCCGGAAGAGGTGGTCCGCATTGCCCCAGTTTTAGGTCGGCTAGGCGAAGAGCTCGACACATTGAAGTCGGTGCGCGGCCTAGAGGATAGAGCGCGCAATCTTGTGCGAGGCGCGCGATCGCAACCCGACGGACCTTTGTTCGAACTCCTCGTCGCACTTGCCTATCGCCGGCGTGGTTGGAATGCGGAGTTCGCCCCCGAAGGGAAAACCAGAATCTATGACATTGACGTATCGCGTCCGCGCTCGAAGTGGGCCGTTGAGTGCAAACGTTTGATGCCTTCCAGCTATGCCGACCAGGAAAAGAAGCAGGGTGAGGCGCTAGCTGCGCCCGTTCACGCCTTTTGCCGCGAGCGTGATCTTTCGTTCGTTGTCGAATTGGCGTTCGAGGTCGAGATCAAGGATGTGCCAGCAGACTACGTCATCGAGCGCTTGCGCAAGGCGCTGACGGATAAGGCGCCGATTTGGAAGGACGAGATCGCGATGGGTCGGGTTCGGGCCGCCAACTGGCCGCTGACCAACGCCGTGCTCGCAAAGGACTACGTCTATTACGGTTCAAGCCGGATGATCGAGTTGCTTGCAGGGGAGTACCTTCACGCAGCGGACCACTCATTGTCGGCGCGTTGGACGCCGGCGCTGAAGCGGCCGCTCTACGCGGACAAGCTTGAGCAAGCGAGCGTCGTAAGCTGGTTCAGTCTTTCGCAAAAGGCGGTCGAGAAGAAATCGAAGCACTTCAAGAAGGTGGTCAGCGACGCAGAAGGCCAGCTGCCGAGTGATAAGCCGGGCGTCATCCACGTCGGCGTGGAAGCCAAGCGCGGCTACGACGTCGCTTCCATGCGGCACATTAAGAACTTTGTCGAAGCGAGAGTTTTTGAGCCGAGAGCGTCACGCCTGCGCTGGATCTATTGTAGCTATTTCGAGCCCGAGATGACGACGGCGCACGACGAATCTTGGGCCGTCACCGAAACAACCCTCCCGTACAAGGTTGGTTCGCACAGCACCAAATGGCCGTTGCCCGGTCACATGCTGTTATGCCCAGAAGCCGGTGCATAAGCGCCCCAAACGAGTGCGCGTGGGACCAACGGATCCTATCTAAGGCTGCGGAGGGATTTGCAGTGGCCGGGCGCAATCAGCATCACATTCCGCAAAGCGTTCTGAAAGGTTTCGCGCGCGATCCAAACGAAAAGCTGGAGCGCGTGTGGCACTACCGGCGCGGCGCGCCCGTGGCGCCAAAGCTGACAACAGATGTGGCGGCCCAGCACGACTTCTACTCAAAGCCCAGTCAAGCGGGCGAGAAGACGCTCGACGACAAGATCACCGAATATGAGCGTGTGAGGTTTACCCCGCTGCTCTGGCGCCTGCGGTCCGTTCCGGCAGGGGGCAACGTCGAACACGACGATGCTGCGGAATATCTCGGACATCTGCTTCCGCGCAGCGATCATATGCGGCGCATGTTTAGTGAGACCATGCAGCGCTTTCTCGGCGGCGCCACCGAGTTCATGTCGGATCCCTCTCGCGTCGCGCAGCATCTGGGACTTGAGGATATGGAGGCCGGTGGCGAGGCACTGGCGCAATTGCGCAAGCGCATCGCGAAATCGGGGGTCGCGCCGATCCTGGCGCTCGGTCAGATCCCGACTGAGCTCGTTGAACGTCTAGCATTCGCTCTCGTTCGCGAGTTCGGCCCGGTCGCGTTCGAGCGCGCCAGCGCGGCTGCGGTGCGCGAGTTTCAGGAGATGTCGCTGGACGTCAAAAGCCGCGTGAAGGAAGCGCATGCAGACGCGCTTGAGCGCGTTGGCGCGGGTCACCGCATGCCGCGGCTCGAAGCGTTCACCTTCACCATCGAGGAAACGCAATCGGAGCTACTCTTGCCCGACTGCGTTGCGGTGGGGTTCGATCATGCTGGGCGCGCATCGCCATTTGTCATGGTCAAGCGCGAAGATCTCGCGTTGATCATCGCGCCGTTGTCTCCGCATCGGGCGCTTGTCGGCCGCGTCGGTCCCGAGGTGGCCATTCCTGATGATGCCGTCCTTGCTGAGAAGCTCGCCTCGTGCTCGCACATGTTCTTCATCGCCGCGAGCGATCACTTTCGAGACTTGCACGGAAGGCTGGGGGCCGTTTCGGACCCCGAGGTCGACCGCATTGCGGGAACCGCATTTGCGCGCAAGACTGAGCTGCTTCCAGCGCGCGAGCCGTTGGCGGCGCAAGCGCGGAGCTTCGAGCTTACAACGCCGGCTGATTTCACTGAGGAAGAGAAGGCCGCTCTAGGGGACCTGATTTCCGACGTTGCGAGCGACGTCCACTCGGTCATGGCCATTGAGTGTCTGGAAAACGTCACCGTCATGGATACGGGGACGTTGGACGATTGTGGGCTCTACCTCGTTGATCATGGTGGGATGAGCGCACGCATACAGGACGGCAAGTTGCGGCTCCGTCTCTTCGTCCCGCGCGCGGCCGCAGAAGCGTTGGCGCGAGACAGTTCGCCCGAAGACTATACTCTGGCGCTGCAGGTGCTGGTCTCGGCTCTGACAAAATCCGCTGCGGCGAGCCGGCTCGACCATTTGTCGGACGAGTACTTCCGTAATGCCGGAACGGACTCGCATCCGGCGCTGCACTATCGCGGCGTCGGGCACTCTCTGCCGACATACCTCGCACTTCGCGCCTTGCGCGTGATTGGCGACGATCCCCGGCTGTTTACGCAGATGGACGGGTGCGCGGCAGCGGCGCTCACCCAGGCGGACGCGCGGATCGAAGAGCTCAAAGCGGCGTTCGAAGCAAAGCCGGATGCGGATACATTCATGTATGCCGCCGGAGAGTGCGTCACGATGGTGACGTGTGCCGCCGCGGCTGCTGCAGGCAGGCTCGGCGGGGACCTCGATGCGTTCCCGCTCTTTCAGCAGGGTTTGCGTGATCGCGGACTCCTGTCGTGGTTTAGGCGCTTTGCGCGTGATCTTGAGAACTTCTGGGATGAGCCACGATCGGTTCGCAGTCCCCGTAGCTGGGGCATACACAGCGAACGGCTGCTCATGAGCTGGGCCGTGGCGACGTGGGCGACTGAAGGCGGCTGCTATACGCTCTGGCTTCCGCCGCCACTCTTCGTTCAAGCGTTGAAGGCAGCGCTCCAAGAAGTAGCGGCGCGAATGGAAGAAATGGAAAGCGCAGCGGACCAAGAGCGCGCTTAATCGCTCGTGATGGTGTGCTCAGACGGGAAGGCGTCCCGCGCCGCAAAGGCGATGAAAAAGGACGTCATCGTCGAAGTCACTGGCAAGCTGCGCCATGACCGCTGGAAGGATCGCGCAACCAATCGCTGGACCGGCAAGGTGTTCATCGCCGTCGACCCCGGTGAGGGCAGCGTACGTTCGAAGAGGCTTGCGGAATCGGATGAGCGCGGCGAGGCGGCGTGAGACATCCTGATCGGCCGTGCGCACGCTGCGCACGGCCGGCGCCGTGGCGCACTAGGGGGCGCCTTCACCGCCTGGGATCGTCTTGACGCCGTGTCCAAAGCCCATCGCTAATTGTGTAACTTCAGCTTTCACAGGCGTGCGGCCCGTGAAGTTCAGCAGCGTTCTGCGTGGCGCTCCATACAGTGCGGGATCCGGCCCACCGGGCGTGGGGAAGTGAGGCAAGCTCAACGGCTTGTTGATGATGCATTGGTCTTGATGCGGCGAAGGCAGGCAGACCTGAAAGATTTCGTTGCCGTACCCGAGAATGAGAAATGCGTAGGGCGCGTCGTCCACGCCGGCTTTGCGACGCAGCATCCAAAGCGCGATCAGGTCGTTGGGCATGGGCCCGGAGAGGAAGCTGTAGAAGATCGGGGCTTCCGAAATGAACGGTCTTTCGTGATCGGCGCACCGCAACCATGAAAGCGCGTCGTCGAAGTTCTCCATCTCCTCTGCCGGCATGACGGTCATGCCAATTTTCACAAAGGCTTTCATCACCGCGATGGGCGTGTAGGTGTCGCGTTTCAGATTGAACACGACCCTCTTATTCGTTTCATCGACGGAGAAGATCGGGTTCGATTCGTATTGTTTGATCTCGAAGCCGGAAGCCCCGTACTCGATCCGCCAGCCGGGGCCGTCGCCCCCCTGTTTGAGCGTCGGCACGCCGTTCTTGCCGCGGATGCGTGCGAAGGTCCGCATCGGCTTGGACCAATTGCCGAAATCATTCTCGAAGCCGCGCCCGAACGTTTGATTGCACGCATCGCATTCATAGGCGGAAAAGAGCGTTTTGTTGCCAAACGCTTCGGGGATCGCATGCGCTTCCATCCTGAAGGTGGCGGTGGGCGGCGTGCCGCCGCAAAAACGGCACTGCCGGTTCTGCCTGTCGCCCAGCACAATCCGCTTGTCGCCCGGGCGCAAGAAAAACGGGTCGATAAAGCCGTATCGGCTTGTGTAAAAGGTAAGGGCTTCGTCCTCAGTCATGCTGATCTTCTGCTTTGGCAGCCGCGTCTCGGCCGGCTCAAGCTATGTGGGACCGATTTGGCGTGGCGGCAAACAGACGGGCTTTGCACGGTCCGCGCAAGGGAGGGCCAAGTTGCCGCGCACGCCAGAGCATATCCGGGGCGAAGTGGCGGCGTTGATCGCCGCGCGGTCGCCGCAGGCGCGGGCGTCCGCCGAAGGCAGGCTATGGGCGCTTGAAGCGCCCTCGGACGACGATGCGCGTCATTCCCCGCACGCATGGATTCTGCGGGCGCACATTCGTATTCTGGATCGCCTCGATAAGCTGTTTGCAGCTCAGCCGTCCGAGCCCGGGACGTTTGAGCTCTTGGCGCTGACACGGCATCTATTTGAGAGCCTCGTGTGGGCGCGTCTCTTCAACCGCGATGCTGGCTACGGCTTGGTCTATTATCGCAGGCTGGTTGCCGAACAGATCGATGTCCAAGATCAGGTGATCAAGAAGCTCACCGTGGAGATCGAAGTCTTTGAGAAGTTCGAGAAGCTTGAGAAGGCGGCGAGCGAGGAGACCATCAACGCCGCCTTGTCAAAAGACCAGCCCAATCTAGAAGAGGTCCAAAGCGCTCAAGCGGAATTCCATCGTCGCCAAGCAGCGTTAGATGCGGAAGTCAGGCGCGGATTTGCGCTCTACGGGGACGATGCGCAGCGCCATGGCTTTGGCTATCAGGCGCACCTTATCCGCGAAAATGCTCTGCCGCAGCATCACGCGCATCGAGAAGAATGGACAGGGTACGCGACCGCGGTCGATGCAACGCTCGCTGGGCTTCTGAGCTCCGAATGCTTGTCGCGCGCGACCGCGAAGGGCTGGAATTGGAAGGACAACGCCACGCGTGTCGGCATGGAGGCGCAGTACGAGTACCTGTACTCGCTGACGAGCCGGTTGCTGCACGCATCGCCGCTCAATATCACGACCGATCATGACCTAAGTGAGAGCGAGCGTGTGATACTGCACGAATACGTCTTCGTGGCGGTGGGCGACATGTTGGACGAGATCGATAAATTCCGGTTCGATGGTCAGCTGGATATGGTCGTCATCAACATCGAGGAATGATGCGGCGCGCGAAAATGAGCGCCGGCTTTTGGCTGGCGCTCAAAGTCGCGTGGGTTTTGGCGATCTAGCGCCGCACGGCGCGGACCAGATTGCCGTCTACGGTCGCGATGAGGCGACGATCGACCACCATTCCGCCGATGTCGTGGAGGAAGCGCTTGGTCAGTGTATCACGGACCCAGAAGGCGTGACGCCTGCCGAGGCGTACGCTTCGATCGGTTAGACCCCGGCACGCATTGAAGCCTCCCGCGCGCACGACTGCTTGCTGAAGCAGCCAGCGTGCGTCCTTGGGGCGTCGTGTATCGGTGATGCGTACCACGACGAGACGGCGCCGCGGCCGCGGCGCCTGTTTGAAGCGTCTTGTGGAACTCATGTTCTTATTCCAGCGGCTCGTGTTGAAATACTGGACCAGACGCGGGGAGCCGACATGCCTGCGCCAAGCCCTCTTTCGAGAGATTGGCCAGCGGCGCTCTGTTGAGTCGGCGCATCAGGTCCCGCAACACGCGGGCGGCTCTTGCGGCTCTACCTTTCGGGAACCGCGGCCCTGGTTGAAATTTGAGCTGGGCGCTCGCTCGCGAACGCACAAGGCCCGCGTCGATAAAAAGTTTGCCTCGCGACTTCGCCTGTCAGGCTTGCTGTTGCCCCGATCGGCTCGGGCCGCCTGCCATATGCGCTTGTCGCAATCTCGCTCTTGCGGCCACACATGGGGCCCAAGGAGGCTCTCATGTATACTGCCATGTTCATGCTGGTTCGCGATGTCCGCGCAGCGCCCGGCCAGGTCAGCCGCTATCGCGATCCAGCCGTCGCCGATGATGCGACCCGCGAAGGATATCTCGTCGCCGATGCGCAGGGTCTGCTGACCGTGACGCTTATCGGCGAGAAGCAGTTTTTGGCGCAGAGCGAATAGATCGGTCTCAGGACCGGATTGCCTCGCGGGCACGCAGACGCTGGGCGATGCCTGCATAGATCGGAATGCCGGCCTCGTTCTCGAACGTGACAGCGATCGCGAATTTGATGGACGTATCGACGATCGCGTCTGCAAAGCACGTCACGCGTATGCCGATGCTGCTGTCCGGCGCGATCGCGACGATGCGCTGGCCGCTATATGAGCCGGTCCAGAGCGAACCGCGGAGGCCAAACTTGGGGGGAGGGCCGAGCACCGCAGCATTGGCGCCAAACAATTCCGCCGCCCCCTCCGACAACTTCGCCGCGCCCACGATGTCGGCCTGCAGTCGCGCCATTCCATGTCGTGCGCGCCAGGGCGACACCGGAGAGAACCAGGCGAGAGTGATGATCACGCGGCGCGGCGCGGGCGATGCGCTGAGGTCGGCGGGAAGAGGCGCGGTGAAGATGACCGCTTTCTTGGATGCAACAGCGCCTAAGCCAACGCAGGTGACACGATGATCGTCCGACGCGATCGCGCGTACGGGATCGGCGGCGCCAAAGCCTAAGAGGCGTGCCGCCTCTTTTCGCTGTGGCTCCCAGGTGATGTCGGGTTGTCGAGATTTGATCGCCGCGCAAATGCCCTTCGCGCTTTCACGCCACGTCGCCGATTGCGCGATGACGGCCTTCGCGAGCAACGCGCGATCGCGCCGCCTCAAGCCATTGGGGAATGCGCCGTCTTCAGCTTCGAGGCCCGAAATCACCTGCAGCGCCAAGCGCGTTGTTGCTGCAGCCGCGGGACTAGTCCCGCATGTGGGGCCGAGCCCAGCGTCAAGCGCGCCGAGCGGAGGAGCCGCCGCCAACAACGCATCTTCACTGGCAAACACATCTTGCACCGACAAACGCGTATCATCGCCGGCGGGCGTGATTCGCGCGCGTGGGCGTCCACCCGGCGCCAGGATGTCCGGCTTCAGTGCGTTCCGCGCGCCAAAGCCCGAGCGAGAGATGATGCTTGGCGCGTCGGCAGCGTCGAATGGATGAAACACCGAATGTCCGCGTGGATTGGCGGGCGCGGTGCTCGATGCGGTAGCGCCGACGGTTAGCCCGTTGATGCATTCCGCCGGCGCCAACAGGGCGCGCCGGGGCGCCGCGTCGAGCAGAGCGAGGGTTGTGTGGCGCGCGCGTTCTTCTGCGTTGAGACCTTCGAATGCGATCGCGTCGATGCCGGGCACCATGAGCGGTTCGGTCGTATTGCCGGCGGCGACGACGAATAACACGCCGTGCTTGTCCGCCCACCAATCGATGAGCCGGGCAAGTCCGCTGATGCGGTTTGCAAAGACGCGGTTGGCGACGCCTAGCGAGAGATTGACGATGAACGCGTCTGGCGCAGAGGCCGCGCCTTGATCGTCGCCAAGTAACGCGCGCGTCAATGCGCGATGAACTTGGTCGAGCAGCAGCTTCCTCGGATTTGATCGCGCCTCACCGCCCGCATCGAGCAGGAGTGGGATATTGAGCAGGCGGCGCGGCGTGACGGCGGTCGGATCGCGCATGTCGCCGCGAAGGATTATTGAAGCCATCGCTGTTGCGTGGCGGCGATCTTCGACGGCGGCGTTGGCCTCGTGACCGAATAGGTCCTCAATCACGACGCCGCCGCGCAGCAGGTCGTGGTTGGCGATTACGGCGCCGTCGATCAACACGGCTTGTATAGGCGATTGCGGATCGAACGCGCTTGCTTGTGGCGTCGGCGAGGGGCGCGCAGGCTCCATTGAAGGAGCCTGCGCATAGGTGCCGGCGCTTATGCAGTAGACATCTTCAGCGCGACCCAGTGGCCCCTCGCGCAAATGGTCGATGACGTCAGCGGCGCCTGCGGCGGGTATCTCCAGCAGAAGCGCTTGGTAGATGAAGCCGTCCTCTTCTATGCGGACCTGATCGATGAGCTCGGCGCCAAGCGATTTGGCGGCTTGGACAAGCGGTGCGGTATCGCGCTTGCGGCGCATGGGCCAGAGTTCGACTTCCACCAACACAGGCTCATCCGGCGCATGCTTTGCGCTCGCGCGCAGCATGTCGAGATCTTCGTCGTTCAGCCGGTCGCGCGGGCCCCATAGGCGCACATCGATGAGATAATCGAAGAGCTCGTTGAAAGCCGCACGGTTCTTGGGCTGCTTTCGTTTGGCTTTCCAATTGCGATAGGCCGAGATGAGCGCCTTCACCGCGCTTTGGTTCGGCAGGCCCACATAAAGCGAGGTGCGTCGCGCGCGATCCGGCGGTTTTGTCGCGCCCACATCCTCGTCATCGTCGTCGTCCTCGTCGAACGTGGCGAGTTCTTGAAAATGCAGGAAGCCTGCCTCTCTAGCCGCCCTGATGATCTTCGAGATCGGAAAGTTAGTCTCGAAGACGACGATGCGCTCGGGCGCCAGTCCGTCAGGATCGGCTTGCAGTGATCCGGACGCCAAAGCGGTCTCAAGCGCTTCGAGGCGTGTGAGACGCTGCCGTTGTTCTTCACGCGTAAATTTCGCAGGCGGCGCCGGCCCCCTGATGCCGGGCAAGGCATCGCGCGCGGCTTTAGCTGGTGGAAGTGCGACGTGAGGATAAGCGGCCATGCTTGCGGCTGGTTTTGCCGGAAGACTTGCCGGCGCCCTTCTTCTGCTTCGGCGTTATTGCCGTTTCGGTTTCGATCTTAGCTGATTCTGCGGCGGGAGCGCGCTTGGGGACGGATTTGCGTCTCCGCTTTGGCGTTGCGGGCGCAGCGATCGGCGCCTGGGCCCCGCGCCGCTCAAGCAGCGTGGCGATGATCTGGCCCATCGGCGCGCCGCCGAGGCTCATGATAGACCGCCGCTTGGCGTCTAAGCAGAACGCCTCGGCGTCGGCGTACGACGCGCCGGCAAGCGCCTTGGCCAACGCTGTCGGCGTCTCGCCAAGCGGCTCGTCCAGGTTTGCGGCGAAGCGGGAAAAATAGCCGGCGAGTTCGTCCGCGGTCGGCAAATCTAGAGTGAGGCGCATCTCAAATCGCCGCCAGGCGGCGGAATCCAGCAATTCTGGATGGTTGGTCGCGCAGACGACGACCGATGTCGCGGGCATTTCGTCAATTTGTGTGAGGAGGGAGGCGACGACGCGCTTGAGTTCGCCCACGTCGGAGGCGTCGCCGCGCTCTTTGCCGATGGCGTCGAATTCGTCAAAAAAGAGCACGCACGGATTTGTCCGCGCATACTCGAAGACGCGCCGCAGGCGCGCCGAGGTTTCGCCCAGATAGCTGCCCACCAGCGTATCGTATTTGACGATGTTGAGCGGCAGACAAAGCGCTGATGCGATCGCCTCCGCCAGCGTGGTCTTGCCACAACCCGGCGGTCCCACCAGCAGCATGGTGTGGCGGGGTTCGATCCCGTTTGAGCGCAGCAAATCGGCGCGCTCTTGCTCTTCGACAAACTCATCGATGAGCGTGCGATTGAGGTCGGTAAGACAGATGGTGTCGAGCGTGCGGTGAGGCGCGCGCGCTTGAAGACCGACGATGTCCTCGCGTGGCAAGGTCAGCAAACTCGCTTGCGCCTTGGGCGCGGTCTTGATCGCGCTTTCGAGCCGGTCGGCGAGCGCGGTGTGTTGCTTGGAGCGTTCATCGGCGACGAGCGCTTCGGCGACACGGCGCGCCGCGTCGCGGTCGCCGGACACGCCGCTCTTCACCAATTGCAAAACGAGATCGTTGCGAGCCATGGTCTCATTCCCGGGACGTTGCCTGCTCGGACCCTGCACCATCGGCGCGATTCTTGGGACTGGCCCCAAACAGCAGAACGTCAGCGATCGTTGGCATCCTGCAATACTCACATCTTATTAACAGGAACTAAGGAAAGGTGTTTACCGCACGCGCGCTGCGCGAAATTGCGGCTTCACGCGGCAACGTCCGGGCGCTCAGTCTGCCCAGAGCCGCGAGGAATAACGCCGCGTTGCCGGCGCCTTGAGCACAGTCACGCGCCGGTCATCCCCATAGATGTCAGCTCTCAGCCAATCGAGTTCGGTTTGGGGATCGTTGGTCATGAGCCACCACGCCTTGATGCGCTTGCCTTCGCCATCATCCCAGCGATAGCCGCGCCCCTTGAGCGATGCACGCTGCTCGAACGCGGTGTCCTCGGCGCGCACGACCCAGAGCTGGCGGCGGGCGCATTCGAGCAGCGCGTGGAGACCTAGTCTGCCGGACGCGGGTAGGGGCAATGTCAGCAGAAAGAGCGCAGCCTCGGCATCCGATAGGGCGCGGTGTCCATCATGAAACCAGCCGCGGGACCACAAGAGATAATCGAGCTTGGCTGATCCTAGGCCTTCGCTCTTCCAATCGATCTCCGCGAGCGAACAGGCCCAGTGCTTTTCCTCGAAGATCGGCCAATGCTTTTCCACCATAGGCCGGTCGAAAGCGGCGTTATGGGCGAGGACGAGGTGCGCGGGTTCGATGATTGCTTTGATGCGCTCTGGATCGATGAGCTGACCTTTGACCATATCATCGGTGATGCCGTGGATCTTGGCGCTCTCTGGTGGAATGGGAAAGGACGGTTGCCGGAACGCGTTGAGGGCGGCGTCCTGATCAACGCTCACGATCGCGCCGGTATCGCGTTCATATTCGAATGGCAGCAGAGCCAGTTCGATGACCTCGTCAGTGTCTAGGTCGAGACCTGTAGTTTCGGTATCGACGAAAACGCCTCGGCGGGTTTCTCCGCTCGCCGCTTTCAGCGGCCAATCGCGAGGCGACGGCACGCGCCGCAGCAAGCGGAAGTCGGGGTTAGCTTCGATGAGGCGCGCGGCTTCGGAACGATCCATGTCCAATGACAAGCCCATGCCCGAACGTCGCGCAATCACTGTTTCTTCCAGAGCGTCGGGTGATGGCCTCTGGCATTGACTGGACCGCGGTTAGGCTGATGGCTTTAGCGGCGGCGCATTTTGAACCTCAGAACCGTTCCCGACGTGCTCTCAAGCATGAAGCCGCAGCGTTCAAGCACGCGAATCGGGGCCGTTCGATCTGGGAGCGTTGTCGCGACGACCGTAGCAACACGCGCGTCCGTGAAGGCCTCGGCTAGAAGCAACGCGACCGCGGCCTTGGCATAACCGCGCCGCTGATATGGCGCGGCCACCGAATAGCCGATCTCAACTTGGCCGGACGCATCCGGCGGTCCTTTGAATCCGCAAAATCCCACCAGCCGTCCGCCGGCGATGATGTACCAGCCGCCAAAACGCCCCATGTCATCGTGTTGGACCATCTGAGCTAACAGTGCGCGCGCATAGGACGGGCCGCCAAACTCCGGCGGCCATTGTTCGGGAGCAGCGACGCCGAGTGCGCGCGCCAGCGCGTCTCCGCCGTCTTCCTCAGCGCGAAGCGCCTCGCCAGTGGCTGGGACGATTCGGACTTCGTGGGCCTTTGGGGAGGGCATCGTCGTCATTGCGTGTCGCCGCGCGCAACCGCCGCGGTCTGGCTTATGTTTCGTGCGTGCGTGAGTGGGTCGGCATGGCGATGCACGAGTTCCCATCGCCCCGCACGAAGCACCCAGACTTGCGTGACGCGCAGCGACCAATCCTGCAGGGGTAGGCCGCCAACGCGGCCCTGCTGGCGTTCTATGAAGGCAAGCACCACCATGCCAGGCGCAGCATAGCTCTCGACCAGTTCGAACGTCGCCGCGCCGCCCGTGAACCGAGCCGTCATCGCATCGAGGTGCGCGTCGCTGCCGTCGAAGCCATGACTAGGGGCGCCGCCGAACGGCGACATGAGGGTGAAGTCGCTGCCGAGCGGGCTCACGAGATCGTACCAGTGGCGCATGTCGCCGCCGATAAAGGCGTCGTTTGCGGCCTTCGCACGCTCAATGAGTTGCGCGACGTCATTCGAATGCATTTCAGGGTCTCCGGTATTGGGCGAGGCGCAGCTCGCAAGCGGCGCTAGGAATGCAGCGGCAAGAGAGCGGCGCGACATGGCCGGCGTCGGCAAAGGCAGAACAAGCATCAGGACTCCATGGGGGTTAGGAAGCCAGCCTTCGCACTTTCCTCGTGCTGCACAAAATGATATAAATGCAGCAAGATGCTGCATGAAACTGATCTATCGCGGGCCGACCTCAATCTGCTCGTGCTGTTCGACGCAGTAATGACGAGCCGACATGTCGGGCGAGCGGCCGAGCACTTGCATCTATCGCCGTCTGCCGTGAGCCATGGTTTGGGGCGGCTCCGGCTCATGCTCGCCGATCCGCTCTTCCTCAAGACGCCCAAGGGCGTCGAGCCGACTGAGCGCGCGACGACGCTTGCGCCGGCCATTGCCGATATTCTGGCGCGCGTGCAGGGCGTTGTTGCAACCGCCAAGCCCTTTGATCCCGCCACATCGAGGCGCCGCTTCGTCATTGGCGCGCCCGATGGAGTTTCGTCAGTTGTTCTTCCGCTGCTCCTGCAACATCTGAAGCGCTCGGCGCCTCACATCGGCATAGCCGTCCGTCAGGTGCTGCCAAAAGCGGGTGAGCAGGAGCCCGCGCTCGCTTGGCGCGACACGCTTGCTGAAATGGAGGCGCGCGCCATGGATGTCGCGATCATGCCCATTGCAGACGCGCCGGCGCGCTTTGTGAGACATGTGCTTTACAAAGAAGACTTCGTGGTCTGCATGCGCGCTAAACATCCCTTGGCGCGGCGGTTGACGCTTGAAACCTATTGCGGCGCCCAACACCTCGTGGTTTCGGAAGCTGGCGATCCTCACGGGTTTGTCGATAGTGCGCTGAGCAAGCGTAAAAAGACGCGTCACGTTGCACTCACTGTGCCGAATTTCATGTTTGCTCTGGCTACGATCGCCGCCAGCGATCTGATCGCGGCGCTGCCGCGGCGTTTTGTGGCGATGCATGGTCAGCCCTATGGCGCCGTCGCTCGTGAAAGCCCGATCAAGTTGCCCGCCTTTGCCATCGCGTTAGTAGCGCCAAAGGCCGCCTTGGCGGACGAGGGCCTTGCCTGGTTCGTTGCAAGCATCGAATCCAGCACTTCACGATGAAGCTAGGCCGCCTCAGTTCGCCGCGGCCGGGTGCGCGAGAACCACATCGCCCGCGCGTCCGTCCCTGTCGAGGGACGCGTGCCGCTCTAAAGCCCTCGACAGGGCCGGCCTGAACGCGGGCGGAAGGGAAGGGGTCGCGCACGCGGCCCCGGCGCGCAATCAGGCGAGCCGGGAAAGCCAATGAGGCTTTCCATGACACAAGTAATCGCAACACATGACGAGCACGCCGTCCAAACCGGCGTGGTGCTTATTCCGCTCAACAAGCTGAAGAAATCGCCAGCCAATGCGCGCAAGACTCCGCACGCAAAGGCGGACATCGAGGCGCTCGCCGCGTCCATTCACGCCAAGGGCATCCTGCAGAATTTGGTGGTTGCGCCAGAACTGGCAGAAGCCGGCGCGCCGACAGGCTTTTACTTCGTGACCATTGGCGAGGGCCGGCGCCAGGCGCAGCTGCTGCGCGTCAAGCGTAAGCAGATCGCCGACACCGAGCCGGTCCGCTGCGTCATCGATACCGGCAACGATGCAGCCGAGATCAGTCTCGATGAAAACGTCACCCGTTCGGCCATGTCGGTGATGGACGAGGTCGAAGCCTTTGCAGGGCTCGTCGATGGCGGCATGAAGGTCGATGACGTGGCGCGCCGCTTTGGCTGCTCGGTGCGGCTGGTCGAACAGCGTCTGGCGCTGGGGCGGTTGTCCCCAAAGATCCGCGCCGCCTATCGCAGGGGCGACATCAATCTCGATGTCGCCCGCGCGTTTTCGATCAATGACGATCACACCGCCCAGGAACGGGTATTTCGTCAGCTCGCAAAGCCCATCACACATGCCGCGAGCGTTCGCAGCGCCCTGACGGCTGGACGCATTCCCGCGCACGACCGTCTGGCGCGATTTGTCGGTGCTGAAGCCTACGAAGCCGCCGGCGGGCGCCTGGTGCGCGATCTCTTCGAGCCCGACATCGTCTTCTTCGACGATGGCGAATTGCTGCAGCGGCTTGCAGTGGAACGCCTCGATCAGATGCGCGAGGCGCTTACCGCCGAAGGCTGGGGCTGGGTAGAGACTCTGACCGGCCACGGCCAAGTCGATGGCTGCGCCGGTGAGCGGCTCCATCCTACGCAGCGCAAATTGAAGTCGGCGGAGCGACAAGAGATCGCGGCGTTGGAAGCGCGGCTCGAAGCGCTGGACGAAAAGCTTGAGGAGGCCGAGGAGGACAACCCCCTCTGGGCCGAGCGCGACGCAGCGGAAGCCAAGCTCGATGGCTTGCGTGACGCGGCGCGTGTGTTCGATCCCAAGCTCATGAAGCACGCTGGCGCCGCGGTCGCGATCGACCGCGACGGGCGGCCGATCATCACCAAGGGTCTCATCAAGCGCGCCGATGCAAAGGCGATCGCCAAATTGCGCAAGCCCGCGCCGTCGGCGGCAGACGAGACGGGTGTCGCTGACATCGCCGAGGTGGACGAGGAGACGGGGCCGCGTCTGACGAAGGCGCTAACGGAACGATTGAGTGAAGCCCGGACGCGCGGCCTCCGCGCCGCTCTTGCCGCCAATCCGCAGGTCGCTCTGGGCCTTACGGTCTACACGCTGATGCGCCAAAGCGCCGATCGTTCAACTGTACCGGGCGTCGGTATCGAGGCGCGCCCGGTCGGGTTCGACGACGACGACACCATGGAGAACGCGCGCATCGGTTACGCCGAAAAGGCCGAGGAGCATGAACTCGCGTTCTTCGCCGCATGCATTGAACAGCCTGCCGACAAATTGCTCGGCATGCTGGCCGTGTTCGTGGCCGAGACCATCGATCTCACCCATGGCGGCGTCACGTCCGAGGACAAACGACGTCAGCTTATGGGCGACGCGCTCGCCGCCGCCCTCGACCTCGACATGAGACGCCACTGGGAAGCCGATGAGGATTTCTGGGCGGCGGCGCCGAAGGCGCTCGCCATCTCGGCGCTCGAAAGCGCGCCAGCGATCGCCTCGCTCGGTGAGCAAGAGCGCAGCGGCATGACAGCGGCGTTCCAGAAGATGAAGAAGGCCGAACTTGCGCGCACGGCGGCGCAGACCCTGAAAGGCGCCGGCTGGCTTCCCGATCTCTTGATCACGCCGCCGCGTGAAGGGGCGTTCGCCGTCACCGCAGAAGGCAAACGCGCCTTGGCGAAGGCGCACGCGGCCTAATCCTATCTCTCCTCAACTTCGCGCCGCCGGCCTTGTGGGCGGCGGCGCTCTTCTTTCGAGGTCATCATCATGACAAGCCAACACTCGCGCGCCGGCGCGCGCCGCGACATCGCGGCCGAAATCACCGCAAAGATACTTGTTGAACTGGAAGCGGGCGTCATGCCCTGGCGCAAGCCCTGGGACGGGGCGCGCACCAGCGCGGTGCTGCCGCGCCGCGCAACAGGTGAGAGCTACAGAGGCGTCAACGTCATCCTATTGTGGAGCGCCGCGATCGAGCGCGGTTACGTCTCGCCTTATTGGCTGACTTTCAACCAAGCGGTGAAGCTTGGCGCGCAGGTGCGCAAGGGCGAGCGCGGTGAGATTGTCGTCTATTACGGTCACGGCAAACGAACGCGCCTCGACGAAGGCGGCGCGGAGGTCGAAGACGCGTTCCGATTTCTGAAATGGTATGTCGTCTTCTCGGCTGACCAGATCGACAATTTGCCGGCCCGGTTTCATCCAACTCAAGTAGAGAGCGACATTGCGCCCATCGCACTGCATGAGGCGTGGTTTCAGCGGCTTCAGATCGCGCGCATCGCGACCCGCGACCTTGCCTGCTACATTCCGAGCAAGGATGTGATCGGCATGCCGCCGATCGCCGCCTTCGATACGGCAGAAGATTTCGCGGCCACGCTCAACCATGAGAGTGTGCATGCGACGATGGCGGCGCATCGTGTCGGGCGCGACATGGGCAAAAAGTTCAGCCAGCACGCGATCGCGGCCGAAGAGCTGGTCGCCGAAATCGGGGCGAGCCTGCTCGGCGCGCATCTTCGTCTGCCGCCGCATCACATTCACGACCATGCTTCCTACATTGGTCATTGGATGAAACTCCTGGCCGACGACAAGCGGGCTTTTCTCACCGCCGCAGCGCAAGCGCAGATTGCGGTCGATTGGCTCTTGTCGAAGAGCCCTTCACCGTTCGCGGAGGAGGAGATCGCGCATGTCGCGGCTTGAGCGCATCGTCGCCGCCTGCGGCGGCATCCTGCTTGATGGCGGGACACGCGCGCTTATTCCCGGTCCCAATCACAGTCACAAGGACCGCTCTGTCTCGCTGGCCGAGACAGAGGAGGGGCGCATCCTCATCCATTGCTTCAGCCCGAAAGATGATTGGCGCGACGTGCGTCGCGCGTTGGCCGAACTCAGCCTGTTGGATGATGCGCCGCCCGGCGAGGCGCGAAGCACGCGCCTGTCGCATTCGAAGGTCGTGGCGCAGCCGCTTGATGAGGAGCGGGGTGCGCGCGCCGGACGGCTTTGGGCGGAAAGCGGGCCGCTCCGTCACTCCGTGGCTGAAGCCTATTTGCGCAGACGCGCCGTGCCCCCAGGCCTATGGGAAAGCGCGGCGCTTCGCTTTCACCCCCGCATGACGAGCCTCGACGATCGCGCAAAGCGGCCAGCTCTGGTCGCAGCGATCAGCGACGCGCAAGGCGCGCTTCAAGGCGTCCAGGTGACTTTGCTGAGTGCGCATGGCACGGCGAAAGCAGCGCTGGCGACGCCCAGGCGCGTCATCGGCAAGCTGATGGGCGGGACGGTCCGTCTGGCCGAGGCGCAAGACGAACTCGCGGTCGGCGAGGGCGTCGAAACCATGCTGACCGCCTCGGAGGTGTTTGGCGTTCCCGCTTGGGCGGCGCTCAGTGCTGACAATCTTTGTCGACTGATCATTTCTCACCCGCTGCGGCGTCTCATCATCGCAGCCGACAATGATGATGCCGGGCTGCGCGCCGCCGAATCCTTACGCGCACGGATGACCAGTTCAACGCTCGTCGAGATCGAAGCAGCGCCGCCTGGCTTCAACGACTGGAACGATTGGGCGCGTGCGCAGACACCACGCTCGTAAGCGCCCTCGGGCATGAGCATCCTCGCTCACTTTCCTCGACCGTGCGGCCGCAAGCCTCGCCCACGCCGTCGCCAGTGACGCCCGGCCGTCGCC
>LNFM01012780.1_pt1 | contig 32305 bp, 31 predicted proteins | sample 596031 | NCBI WGS metagenome assembly LNFM01 (sample SAMN04254537, study PRJNA301005) | activated carbon metagenome | isolation source: dual media filters at the Ann Arbor, Michigan drinking water treatment plant | place: USA: Ann Arbor | reverse complement strand
TCGGCAAAATCGTGCCGCCCAAGCGTCAGATCCTCAAGGACATTTCGCTCTCCTTCTTCCCCGGCGCCAAGATCGGCGTGCTCGGCACCAACGGTTCGGGCAAGTCCACGCTGCTGAAGATCATGGCCGGCATCGACAAGGAAATCGAAGGCGAAGCGATTCCCATGCCAGGCATCCGTATCGGGTATTTGCCGCAGGAGCCACAGCTCGACCCCGAGCAAAGCGTGCGCGAAGCGGTGGAGAACAGCATGAGCGGCGTGCGCGCCGCGCAGAAGCGCCTGGAAGAGGTGTACGCCGCCTACGCCGAGGAAGACGCCGACTTTGACGCGCTGGCCGCCGAACAGGCCCAGCTCGAAGCCGTCATCTCCACCTCGGGCACCGACGGTGAGCACCAGCTCGAAATCGCGGCCGACGCACTGCGCCTGCCCCCATGGGACGCCAAGGTCGGCGTGCTCTCCGGTGGTGAAAAGCGCCGCGTGGCGCTGTGCTGCATGTTGTTGTCCAAGCCCGACATGCTGTTGCTCGACGAACCCACCAACCACCTGGACGCCGAGTCGGTGGACTGGCTGGAGCAGTTCTTGAAGCGCTTCCCGGGCACCGTGGTGGCCATCACCCACGACCGCTATTTCCTGGACAACGCGGCCGAGTGGATTCTCGAACTCGACCGCGGCCACGGCATCCCCTACAAGGGCAACTACTCCACCTGGCTGGAGCAGAAGGAAGCCCGCCTGGAGCAGGAGCAGCGCACCGAAGACGCGCGCACCAAGGCCATGAAGAAAGAGCTGGAGTGGGTGCGCCAGAACCCCAAGGGCCGCCAGGCCAAGAGCAAGGCGCGTCTGGCGCGCTTTGAAGAGCTCAGCGATGTCGACTACCAGAAGCGCAACGAGACCAACGAGATCTTCATTCCTGTGGCCGAGCGCCTGGGCAACGAGGTGTTCGAGTTCAAGAACGTCAGCAAGAGCTTCGGCGACCGCCTGCTCATCGACAACCTGAGCTTCCAGATTCCGGCGGGCGCCATCGTCGGCATCATCGGCCCCAACGGCGCGGGCAAGTCCACGCTGTTCAAGCTGATCTCCGGCAAGGAACAACCCGACAGCGGCGAAGTGAAGATCGGCCAGACCGTGCGCATGGCCGTGGTGGACCAGAGCCGCGATGGCCTGGCCGGCGAGAAGACCGTGTGGGAAGACATCTCCGGCGGTCTGGACATGATCACCGTGGGCAAGTTCCAGATGCCCAGCCGCGCTTACTGCGGCCGTTTCAACTTCTCCGGCGGCGACCAGCAAAAGCGCGTGGGCAGCCTCTCCGGCGGTGAACGCGGCCGACTGCACCTGGCCAAGACCCTGGCCGAGGGCGGCAACGTGTTGCTGCTGGACGAACCCTCGAACGACCTGGACGTGGAAACCCTGCGCGCGCTGGAAGACGCGCTGCTCGAATTCGCCGGCTGTGCGCTGGTCATCAGCCACGATCGCTGGTTCCTGGACCGCATCGCCACCCACATCCTGGCCGCCGAGGGCGACAGCCAGTGGGTGTTCTTCAACGGCAACTACCAGGAGTACGAAGCCGACAAGAAGAAGCGTCTGGGTGAAGAGGGCGCCAAGCCCAAGCGCATGCGCTTCAAAGCGTTGAAGTGATGCAGGACGTCGAAGCCGCCACGCGCCACTGGCTGGAGAAGGCCGTCATCGGTATGAACCTGTGTCCGTTTGCGCGGGCGGTGTATGCGAAGAACCAGGTGCGCATCGTGGTGAGCCAGGCGCGCCATCTGGATGCGTTTCTGGACGACCTCGACCGCGAACTCGCGCTGCTGGTGAACACGCCGGCCGATGAGATCGACACCACGCTGCTGGTGCACGCCACGCTGTTCCCCGACTTCGAGGTCTTCAACGACTTCCTGAATGTGGTGGACGACGTGGTGGCCGAGCACGAGCTCGACGGTGTGATCCAGGTGGCACCGTTTCACCCGTTGTTCCAGTTCGAGGGCACCGAGCCCGACGATGTGACCAACTGCACCAACCGCGCGCCGTTCCCCACACTGCACCTGCTGCGCGAAGACAGCGTGGAGCGCGCGGTGGCCACCGAGGGTGGTGATGCCGACGCGATCGTCGAACGCAACCTGCAGACCTTGCGCGATCTGGGTGCCGATGGGTGGCGCGCCCTCATGTCTAAAGCCTGAACAGCCGGGACATCCGGTTTCTTTTTCCGGTTGTGTGGGGGGGGAGGGGTGGTCACAATGGTCCAACCGATCAACCTTGGACGCTTTACCGAAGGAACCCGCCCGCATGGATGCCCATCTCCAGGCCTTTGACGCCTGCCTCAAGGAGGCGCTCGCGCAAACACGCGAGTGGGTGCCCCGCTGGCTGGACAGGTTGCATGGCGACCTGAAGGAGAAAGAGCTGTCGGCCCGGCAACTGGGCGACAAGCAGGTGTTTGTCGAGGCGCGAACCGCCCTCGAATCCCACCGCGACCTGATCGCCACCCGGTTTCTGGCCGCGCTGGGCGACTCGGTGGGCAACGCCTTGCCCGGCTCCGATGCGCAGCCGCGTCGGGCGCAGTCGGTGAGCTTTGACGAACTGGAGCTCATGGGTGATGACCAGGTGCAGGAGACGGTCGAGCTCGCCCGCGTGCAGCAGATCGTCAACATGACGGTGGACCACGAGATCGTCGAGCTCACCGCCCGCCTGTGCACCGCACAGGGCATGCACAGCGTCAACGCCGACGCCAACCCGTTGCGTGCCGACGTGGTGGTGGCTGCCCTGACCAAGTCCCTCAAGGGGCTGAACGTGGCCCCTGCCGTGCGCTCGCGGTGGATGCAGACCGGTGCCATTTCACTGGGCAACGAACTTCAAGCGCTCTACACCCACCTCAGCGCCCTGCTGGAGCGCATGGGTGTGGCGGCGGCTGGTTACAACGTGATCCAGGCGCCCCACGCCCGCGCCACATCCGATGCCGCCCCGGGCCGGCGGACCGGTGGCGCACCCGAGGAGACCGGTCTGGGCGCCGATGCGCTGCTCACGCTCGACCACCTTCACCAGTTGCTGGTGGGCAACCTGGAGCAGCCGGGCGCCGATGCGCAGCGCGAGCCGGGCACGGCGGGCACCGGCAACGCCATGGTGCGCACCCTGGCCAGCGAGGTGGTCTCGCTCATGCTCAAGCAGATCGCGGCCGACGAACGTTTGCTTCGACCGGTGCGCGAAATGCTGCAGGACATGAAGCCTGCGCTGCTGCAAGTGGCGCGCACCGAGCCCCGCTTTTTCGCCGACCGGCAGAACCCGGCGCGCCGCCTCCTGGACGCCATCACCGAACACAGCCTGGCCTACACCAACGAGCAGGACCGGGGCTACGCAGCGTTCTCGCGCCAGGTGCGCAACATCATCGACACCCTGCAGAAACCCGGGCCCGACCTCGCCGATCGTTTCCCAGGCCTGCTGCAGCACTTCAACCGCTCTCAGACCGAGGCCATGGCGCCCGAGCAGGTGCAGGCGCGCGGCCTGGCCGTGAAGACCCTGGTGCGGGTGGAGCAGCGCAACCTGCTGGCCGAACGGGTGGCCGCCGAATTCCGCTCCCGCAACGATTTCTCCCGATCGCCCGGCGTGGTGCGGCGCTTTCTCACCGGCCCCTGGGCGCAGGTGGTGGCGCAGGCGCGTCTGGAACTGGCCAACGCCACCGGACTGAGCACCTCGGAGATGCCGGCGATGCGTTACACCGACATCTTGCCGGACCTGCTCTGGTCGAGCCAGCTGGCGCTGGCCAGCCTGAACCGCCCGCGCCTGGTGAAAATCATTCCCGGCGTCTTGCGCACCTTGCGCGAGGGGCTGGACTCGATCGACTACCCGAGAGAACAGGCGGAAGCTTTCTTCCAGGCCTTGATGGGTCTGCACGAAGCCGCCTACAAGACCCAGCGCGCCGAGTTGCCTCAAGATTCACCGCCCAGCCAGCAGGGCGACATCGAGCTGGAGCCGTGGATGCAGCCCGCCGAAGCGCGCGACACGGGTTTTCTGGACGACATTGCGCTCGAGTCTCAGCCGGACACCCAGCCATCGTTTGTCGACACCCAACCCCTGCAGCGCGACTGGGTCGACCTCAAGGCGGAGCTGGTGGCGCAGCCGCCGTCCCAGCTCAGTGTCGGCACCTGGGTGGACATGTGGCAGGACGGTCAGGCCGTTCGTTGTCAGATCAGCTGGGCCAGCCCGCACGGCACGCTGTTCCTTTTCGCCGGCCCGCATGGCCGTTCGCTGTCCATGACCCGCCGGGGCCTGGACCGTTTGATCGAGCAGGACAAGCTGCGGGTGGTGGCGGACCAAGGCGTGGTCAATGAAGCACTCGACGAAGTGACGAGACAAGCCTGGCTGAACAGCATCAAGGCGTCTGGCATCTGAGCCCCCACGCTCCACCGCTGCGCGCCCGACGTCAAGACGTCAAACCTTCCTCAGCAGCTTCTTCCTCACCAGGTGGATGTTGTTGCGCAGTGCGTAGAGCTCGTCGGTGTACGACAACGGCACCACCACCTTCTCCACCTTCGATTCCATGGCGTCGAGCTGTTCGACCAGGTCGGCGGCTTGGCCGGCGTCGGCTTCGAAACGCTGTTCCACGTCGCGCAGTTCGGCGTACCAGCGGAACACCCGCTTGCGGATGCGGAAGGTGTAGAGCGGGGGCACGATGCGCGAGAGCGGCAGCGCCAGCGCCAGGATCAGGCCCATCGCCAGCCACATGCGCTCGATCAGGTTGGCCAGCCAGAACGGCAGGTAGCGCTGCAGGAAGGGCGCGCCGCTCTGGATGGCGCGGGAGGCCTCCGGCGAGATCGGCACTTCGCTGTGTTCCAGGCTGGGGTATTCGCGTGCCTTGCTGAACCAGCCCGACCCCCCGTGCAGGCCGGTGGCTGTTTGCGCGAACAGCTGCAGGATGGCGGGGTGGGTGTCGCTGTGCGCCAGCAGGCTGGTGGTGGACGCGACCAGCCGCACGTCGCGGGCCGGGATGTTGCGGGCCAGGTCCACCACGCCCTGTGGCATCACCACCGGCGTGAGGTAACCAAAACGCCTGGAATACGCCTCGCTCTGGGCAAAGTCCAACAGCTTCACGCCCGGCGTCTGCAGCAGCATCTGCACCATCAGCGACTCGGGGGCGGAGGCGAACACCACGGCGTCGAGCTCACCGGCGAGAAAAGCCACCGTTGCCGGGGTCTGCTCGAGTTCGCTCAGGCGCAGTTGTTTCGGATCCACCCGGTTGACATCAAGCAGGGTGGAAAACAGGCGCGGCACGCCGCTGCCTGCGGTGCCCACGTTGACGTGCCAGCCGTTGAGTTCCGAGAGGTTGCCGACCGTGGGTGACTTGCGCAGGCGCCTGGCCGAGTCTTCGCGGTAGAACAGCCACAGCGGCTCCACGAAGAGGCTGCCCAGCGAGGTGATGGTCTCGTCTTCGTCGTAGCCGATGTCGGCGGTGCCGCCTTGTACAAAACCGAGATCGGCCCGGCCGGTGCGCAGCAGCTCCAGGTTGGCCGACGAGCCTTCGGACGACAACAGTTCGACGGTGATGCCGTCGCGCTTGAGCGCCTCGGCGTAGCGCTTGCCGAACTCGGCGTAGGCGCTCTGGTCGGGGCCGGTGGCCAGCACCACCTTCTTGGGCGGGTTGGGGTCGAGCCACCAGTAGGCCAGGCCCAGCAGGGCCACGGTGAGCAGGGCGAAGGGACCGAATGACATGACCATCTCGCGCAGCGAGATGAGCGTGTAGCGCAGGGTTTGGGGCATGGCGGAACCTTAGCACGGCCCCTTGCAACCACCTGTTTCCGCGTGCCTTCGCGGCGGCTTCTCAGGGTGCCGCTTCGATGCTCGTCACGGTGTACGCGCCGTTGACCTGCACGGCGGTGAAGCGCACCTTGTCGCCGGCCTTCACCTTGCCCAGCAGGGCCGGGTCGCTCACCTGAAACACCATGGTCATGGGCGGCATGTCCAGGTTTTTGATCTCGCCGTGTTTGAGCGAGATCTTGCCGGCGGCGGTGTCCACCTTGCGCACCTCGCCCTCGGCCATGGGCGGCGCCTCTGCGGCGGTGCCGGTGCGCTTGAAGCCCGCCGTGTTGCCGGCGTAGTGCTGGTACACCCGACCGGTGCCGTCGGGCTGCACCAGCACCACGTCGTAGGCGTCGCGGCGCTCGCCGTACACCGGGCCGTCCATGCCGGGGCTGCCCACCGGCATGCCCGGCACGGCCAGACCGATGGCCTTGGGTTTCTCAGTCAGCAGGCGGCGGATCTCGCGCGCGTTCACATGGCCTTCGATCACATAGCCACCGATCAGGCCGGTGTGGCAGGAGCCGAATTGGTCGGGCAGACCGAGGCGCTTGCGCACCGCTGCGTTGCCGGTGTCGAACACCTGCACCTGGAAGCCGTCGGCCTGCAGGTACTTCACCCAGTCCTGGCAGCAGCCGCAGTTGGGGTCCTTCCAGACCTGCAGCACCGGCAGGGCGGCGGGCGTTTGTGCCCAGGCGGGCAGGGTTGCAGCGGCGGCAAAGGCGGCGGCTGCGCTGATGAGGGAACGTCGTTGCATGGTGGTCTCCAGTGGAATCAAGCTTTGGGGGCGACGCGGATGGTGCCGCGCATGCCGGCCTCAAAATGGCCGGCGATCAGGCAGGCGAATTCGAAGTCGCCCGGGCGGTTGAAGGTCCAGACGATGTCGCCGCGTTGGCCGGCCGGCACGTGCGCCATGTAGGGCTCTTCATGCTCCATGTTGGGAAACTTCTTCATCATCTCGGCGTGGGCCTTGAGCTCGTCGCCGGTGCCGATCACGATCTCGTGCAGCACCCGACCCACGTTGATGGCGCGGATGCGCAGCGTGTCGCCCTCGCGCACGTCGATGTGGTTCGGGCTCATCTTCATGTCGTCGCTCATGCGGATGTCGACCGTGCGGCGGACGCGGGCCGGTTCGCCGGCGATGCCCCACGGTTTCTGCTCTTTCACCACCGGGCCGGCGGTCTTGCCGTGTTGTTCGCCATGGGCAAAGGCGCGCGGCCAGGCCAGCACCAGGGGCAGTGCGAGCAGGCTGCGTCGTGACTTGAGGTTCATGTTTTTTCTCCGGGAATGGGTTCAGTGGTTGCCGTGGCCGCCCGCGGGCTTGCGCACGGTGGCCGCGGGTGGGGTTGTCGCGGTGGGCGCGGCCGGTCGGGTGGCGGTGGGTGCTGCGCCGGTGTCCACCAGCCGCGCCTGTGTGCCCGGGGGCATCTGGTAGACACCGGGGTCGGTGTAGTCGCCCGCCTTCTGGTCGGCGCGCACCTTCAGCCGGTGCCGGTCATCATGGGGAAGGTGTTGGCGGGCAGCTCCATCTGCATCTCGCCCATGTCGGCCATGCCGCGCTCGCCCATCACCATGTAGTCGGGCACGGCGCGCTGCAGCGGCTTGACCAGGCCCCGGTGGTCCACGCCGATCATGGTGGGCACCCCGTGGCCCATGGCGCCCATGGTGTGGTGGCTCTTGTGGCAGTGCATGGCCCAGTCGCCCGGTTCGTCGGCGATGAATTCGAGCTGGCGCATCTGGCCCACGGCCACGTCGGTCGTCACCTCGGGCCAGCGCGAGCCTTTGGGCGTGGGACCGCCGTCGGTGCCGCTCACTTCAAATTCGATGCCGTGGATGTGGATCGGGTGGTTGGTCATGGTGAGGTTGCCCACGCGCACGCGCACGCGCTCGCCCAGCCGCGCCACCAGCGGCGTGATGCCGGGGAACACGCGGCTGTTCCAGCTCCAGATGTTCTGGTCGAGCATGGTGTTGACCTGCGGCGTCATGCTGCCGGGCTCCACGTCGAAGGCGTTGAGCAGGAAGCAGTAGTCGCGCTGCACGTCTTCAATCAGCGGGTGCTTCGCCTTCGCGTGCGTGACCCAGAAGCCCATCATGCCCATGGCCATCTGCGTCATTTCGTCGGCGTGCGGGTGGTACATGAAGGTGCCGGGGCGGCGCGCCGTGAACTCGTAGACGAAGGTCTTGCCCACCGGAATCTGCGGCTGGTTCAGGCCGCCCACGCCGTCCATGCCGTTGGGCAGGCGCTGGCCATGCCAGTGGATGGTGGTGTGCTCGGGCAAGCGGTTGGTCACGTAAATGCGCACCCGATCGCCCTCGACCACCTCGATGGTCGGGCCCGGGCTCTGGCCGTTGTAGCCCCACATGTTGACCATGAAGCCCGGCGCCATTTCGCGCACCACCGGTTCGGCCACGAGGTGGAACTCCTTCACCCCGGCGTTCATGCGCCAGGGTGCGGTCCAGCCGTTGAGCGTGACCACCGGGTTGTAGGGGCGGCCCGCGCCGGTGACACCGGGCGGTGTCCAGGGCGGTGCGGTGTCGGCCGAGGTTTGCTGCACCGGTTCGGGAATGGCGGCCAGGGCCACGCGGCTCACGCTGCTGGCGGCCACAGCGCCCACGGCAGCGCCGGTGAGCCAGTTTCTGCGGTTCATCGTTTTGTTCATGTCAGTGTCCTGCCGGGGCTTGGGCGGCGCTGGCGCCGGCGGTTGAAGAGGTGTCGGGGCCGGCGTACTCGGCGCCGGCCAGCAGGGCTTGCCAGTCGGCTTGCGCGCGCCAGTAGTCGCGGCGCGCCTGCACGGCGGTGTCGAGCGACTGCATGCGTTCGCGCGCGCTGGCCAGCAGCTCCCAGCTGCTTTGCAGCATGCCGTTGTAGCGCAGCAGGGTTTCCTGCTCCAGCGCGGCCTGCAGCTGAGCCACCACGGCTTGCGCGTGCTGGGCGCTGGCATGACGCAACTGGAGTTGCGCCCAGGCCTGACGCGCCATGGAGCGGCGCTCACCGGCTGCGCGCAGCAGTCCAGCCTCGGCGCGGGTGGCCCGCGCCAGCGGGTGGTCGCGCAGCAGCGAGAGGTTGCCGATGTGCGGTGGGGTGGCGGTGGTGGTCGGGTCGGGCATGGCCGAGAGTGCGGCCTCGGCCGCTGCGGTCCACACCTGTCGGCGATCGGCACTGACCGCACCGAGCTCGCGCTGTGCTTCGACGCGTTGCAGCGCGAGCAGCGGATCGGCGCGCAGCACCGCCGCTTCCAGCGTGGCGTCGGTGAGGCCTGCGCCAGGGGTCGGGCGTGTCGGCACGGCGGGCAGGCTCGCGGGCAGGCGCTCGCCCAGTTGCGCGACCGCGTTGGCTTCCCACAGGCCGAGCAGTTGCGCCAGGCGCTCCAGCGCGGACAGGGCTTCGCCTTGCGCATTCACGTTCATCTGCCACGCGCTGGCCTCGGTGAGCTGCTCGCGCATGAGTTTGGCCTGGCTCCAGTTGCCCGCCACCACCATGCGCCGGCCCAGTTCGCTGCCCGTGCGGGTGGCTTCCCACAACTCGCTCATCTGGCGTGCGCTCTGGCGTGCGCTCACCGCGTCGACCCAGGCGCGCTGCACATCGCGCACGTGCCGGGCGTAGGCGACCTGCACGGCACCGGCCTCCAGCGCGTTCATGTCGGCGTGGGTGAACAGCTCGGGCCGCTGGCGCAGCGAGAGGCGCAGGGCTTGCGCCAGGTCCAGCGGTGCCGGTTGGGTGCCGGTGGGCGCAGGGGCTGCCTCGCCGGGATTCTTCGATTCCCAGCGCAGCAGGTCGATGTGGCCGCGCGGGAATTCGGCCACGCGCTCGTTGGCGCGCTGCCAGATCTCGCGTGCGCGGGCGATGTCGGCCGGGCGCTCGAGCGCGTCGACCGAGCCGGTGGGGGGCAGCACCAGCGGGGCCGATGCTGTTGCAGGGGTCGCCGGATCGGCGGCCTGGACCGCGTTCGATGTTTGTGCCTGTGCCGGCCAGCAAACCGCCGCCAGCGCGATGCTCAAGGCCGCAGCGCGACCGGGGCTGCTCTTCAAAGGCGGTGTCCACCGCCGAAAAACCATCATGGGAATCTCCTGAAATCACGGACCAGCGCCCGCCGCGGTGCCCTCGTGGGCCTGCTGCGGACGCACCTGTGGTGTGTGAAGTCAGGAAATGGGTGGCTTGATGCCCCGCTGGGCCTCGCTGCTGGCGAAACGCTCGACCACCGCCGCGAGCTGGGCATGGCCGGGCGGGGGTGTCTGCAACTCTGCCAGTCGCATGGCCAGCGCGGGCACGTTGCAGACATCGCAGGCACTGTGCTGGTGATCTGCGCTGTCTTGAGCCTCTGAGGCGTGCTCGTCGCAGGCGCACTGGGCGTGCGACTCACCGTGGTCTGCGCCATGATCCCCGCTGTGTGTGCCCATTGCCATGGAGGCATGCGCCGGCTGGGACAGCATGTCCACCGCCATGGCGTCGCCCACCCAGCCGCGCAGGGGCAGCAGGGCGATCATGAGGACGAGGAACCAATGGCGCATGGGGGTGAATGATACGGATAGACGGGTTTTGGTTCCATCACCGCCGTCCCATACCGGCACGTCACGCAGGGCAATGCAGCACCAGCGCCTGCAACGGCTTGGTCAGTCCGGGGTCGGTCACCACAAAGGCCACCCGCTGAACAGAGCGGGCGGGCAGCGTGAGTTGGGCACCGCCACCCTGTGCGGCCTTCCAGGCCGGTACCGGCTGGTACAGGCTGACCACGTGGTCGTGGCGCAGATCTTCGCCCGCGTTTTCACCGCGCGTGACCTTGCTCAACAGCCCATCTTGCAGCACCGCCCAGTAGCCGGCCAGTTCACCGGCCGGTGCGCTCCCTGGCGTGGCCGCCACTTGCGCGGTGACCACGTCGCCCTGGCGGCTCAACCGCAAGGCCGGCGCGGTCGCAGCGGGCAACCCGCTCAGGTTGACGGCCCGTTGGCCGTGCCAGCCCCGGTGGTCACGGCCATTGAGGACCACCTGTGGCGTGTACACATGCTTGGCGCCCAGCGCTTCCTTCAGCAGGTACTGGCGGGCGGTGGTCTCCCGGGTGGCGAACGGATCGCGCCAGCCCAGGTGGTTCCAGTAGTTCACATGGAACGAAAGCGCCAGCACATTGTCCTGCGACTTGAGGGTGGAGAGCCATCGGTCCGCCGGTGGGCAGGAGCTGCAGCCCTCGGAGGTGTAGAGCTCCACCACGGCCGGTGGCTGGGGACCGGAGCGAACCTCGCAGGTCTGGGCGAGCGCCGAACCGACCACAGCCAGGGTGCTGGCGCAGACAACGAAGCGGGGCAGGGTGGTGGGCATGGCCATCTCCAGGTGGGGGAATGGCGGTTCGTCGGCCACAGGGCCGTGGGCTTACAGGCCAGCCGACCGGAGGCGGGCGGCTTCAGCGCAGGTCGGGTGCCACACCGAAGCGCACAGGTTGCGCCCGGGGCGCGGACAGTGGCCCGGCGGTGGCCGCGAGGGAGGCCACGGTCGGTGGCAGCACCATGCCGCGTTGCTGCATCACGGTGCGCAGGCGGTCCGGGTAGTCGGTGATCAGGCCGTCCACGCCCCAGTCGATGAGGCGGGCCATGTCGCTGGCTTCGTTCACGGTCCATGGGATCACGCGCAGGTTCAGGGCGCGCGCGCGCGCCAGCGTGGCCTGGCTCAGGTCGTTGAAGTGCGGCGACCAGAGCTTGCCGCCCGCCGCTGCAACCATGGCCGGTGCGTCTTCGAAACCCGCCAGCTTCAGACCGCCGGTCCAGTCCCCGTCGCTCAGGGTGTTGAAGCGATCCAGTTGGGCTGAAAGAAACGACAATGGCACACCCGGAGCCAGGGTCTGGCTGGCCTTGAGTACGCGCCAGTCGAAGCTCTGCAGCGTCGTGCGCGAGGCCATGCCCTGGTGGTTGATGACGGCCACGACGGCGCGCACGAACGCCTCGGACTCGGGCGACTCGTCGGGGCGGCGGGGGTGCGTCTTGAGTTCGATGTTGAAACGCACATGGCCCGCCCCCAGCCGCTTGACCCGCTCGAACACGGACGCCAGCGTCGGAATGCGTTCGCCGTCCACCGGGGCCTGGTGTGCGAAGTCGCGTGCGTAGCGGCTGGACGGGTTGATGCGGCCCACATCGAGACTCGCGATTTCGTCCAGGCTGAGCTGGTTGAAGGGCTTGCCGCGCGCTTGCAGCCACCGGCCGCTGGCGTCGCGCGTGATGTCGGGGTTGGGCGTGGTGTCGTGCGAGACCACCGGCACACCCTCGGCGCTGAGCACCACGTCGAACTCCAGCGTCGTCACGCCGATGGCCAGGGCCTGCTCGATGCCGGCCAGCGTGTTCTCGGGCGCCAGACCGCGCGCACCGCGGTGGCCTTGCGCATCAAAGGCCAGCGCAGCACCGGCGCACCAGACCGACAAACCGAGTGCGGTGGTGCAACTCCAGCGCAGCCACGACAGGCGTTGAACGGTGAACGGGGGTTGCGCGGACATGGGGCCTCCTTGAAAACCCGCGCATTGTGTCAGCGCCGCATGACCCTCACAAGTCAAAAACCTTGCGTTGAAAAGAAGCCATATGAATCAATGGCCGAGGATCTTGGAGAGAAAGTCCCGGCTGCGTTCGTTCTGAGGGTGGTTGAAGAATTCGCCGGGTGTGTTTTGCTCGACGATCTGGCCCTGGTCCATGAAGATCACCCGGTCGGCCACGGCTTTGGCGAATCCCATCTCGTGCGTCACGCAGACCATGGTGATGCCCTGGTCGGCGAGCTCCACCATCACGTCGAGCACCTCCTTGATCATTTCCGGGTCGAGCGCCGAGGTGGGCTCGTCGAACAGCATGATCCTGGGCGTGAGGCACAGTGCGCGCGCGATCGCCACGCGCTGTTGCTGGCCGCCGGAGAGCTGCAGCGGAAACTTGTGGGCCTGCTCGGCGATGCGCACGCGCTGCAGCTGCTGCATCGCCCTGTCCTCGGCTTCTTTCCTGGGCACCTTGCCCACCCACATCGGAGACAGCGTGAGGTTGTCCAGCACGGTGAGGTGGGGGAACAGGTTGAACTGCTGGAACACCATGCCCACGTTCTTGCGCACCTGGTCGATGGCCTGGATGTCGTCGGTGAGCTCGATGCCGCCCACCACGAGGCGGCCTTGCTGGTGTTCTTCAAGGCGGTTGATGCAGCGGATCAGGGTGGATTTGCCCGAGCCCGACGGCCCGCAGATGACGATGCGTTCGCCTGTTGCCACGTCCAGGTCGATGTCGCGCAGCACGTGAAAATCGCCAAACCACTTGTTGACCTGATCGAAGCGGATGATGGGGTCGGTCGGTGGGTTCATTCAGCGCCCCTTGCTGGCAGTGAGTTGCTGCTCGACCCACAGGCTGTAGCGGGACATGGCGAAGCAGAAAAGAAAATAGATCACCGTGATGAACAGGTAGGCCTCGATCTTGAACGGGCGCCAGTTCACGTCGGAGTTGAGTGCCAGCGAGAGTGCGCCGGTGAGCTCGTACATCGAGACGATGGTCACCAGCGAGGTGTCTTTGAAGATCGAGATGAAGTTGTTCATGATGCTGGGCACGACCATGGCCAGCGCCTGCGGCAGCACGATCTTGCGCTGCGTCTGCCAGTAGCTCAGGCCCAGCGTGTCGGCCGCCTCCAGCTGCCCCCTCGGGATGGCCTGCAGCCCGCCGCGAACGATCTCGGCCATGTAGGCCGCCGCGAACAGCGTGATGCCCACCACGACACGCACCAGCACGTCGATGCTCACGCCCTGCGGCATGAACAGCGGAAACATGAACGAGGCCATGAACAGCACCGAGATCAGCGGCACGCCGCGGACGAGCTCGATGTAGACGATGCAGGCCGAGTGGATCGCCGGCAGGTGGCTGCGCCGGCCCAGCGCCACCGCAATCGACAAGGGAAACGCCAGAAAGATGGACACCGTGGCCAGCAGCACGGTCAGCGGAAGGCCGCCCCAGAGGTCGGTTCGAACGCGGGACAGTCCGAACACGCCGCCCCCCATGAGCACGAAGAACACCGCCAGGACCGACATCCACACCAGCGCCAGCCAGGGTTTCCAGAACGCGCGGATGCAGCTCACCACCAGTGCGGCCAGCATCAGGCTGGTGGCCAGCACCGGGCGCCAGTGTTCCTCGAAGGGGAACCGGCCGAGCAGGATGAGCCGATACTTTTCGGTCACCACGCCCCAGCACGCCCCGACACCGCGCATGTTCTGACAGGCCTGTGCGTCGGCGCTGAAGACGGCATTGCCCAGACCCCAGCTGTAGAGACGGGGCAGGAGGTAGATGGCCAGCCCCAGCAGGAACACCGAGGTGATGCTGCTTCGCAGATCGCCGAACAGGTGGGTGCGCACCCAGGGCACGGCCCCACGGGTGCGCACGGGCGAAGGGCGTGCAGCGATGGGCACGAAGTGCTGGGTCATCGATCAGCGCTCCGGGATGGCCATGCGCTTGTTGTACGCGTTCATGAACAACGACGTGGACAGCGACGTGGTCAGGTAGACCAGCATGATGATGGCGACGCACTCCACTGCTCGGCCGCTCTGGTTGAGCGTGGTGTTGGCGATCGAGACCACGTCGGGGTAACCCACCGCCACCGCCAGCGATGAGTTTTTGGTGAGATTGAGGTACTGGTTGGTCAGCGGTGGAACGATCACGCGCATCGCCTGTGGCAGCACCACCAGCTTCATGGTCTGGCGAGGGGCCAGACCCAGCGCGGCAGATGCTTCCTTCTGTCCCAGGCTCACGGACTGGATGCCGCCGCGCACCACCTCGGCCACAAATGCCGCGGTGTAGAAGGTCAGGCTGATCAGCACGGCCATGAACTCGGGCGAGACGCGGCCACCGCCTTCGATCATGAAGCGGCCGGCCTCGGGAATCGCCCATTGCGTGGGCATGCCGCCGGCCAGCCAGCCGGCAACCACACCAACGAGAACGATGCCCAGCATGGGCCAGCCGGGCTTGAGCAAGCGGCCCGTTTTCTTGAATGCACCCAAGGCCCATCGGCGCCAGAGCCAGGCCAGCAGCACGCCCGCCACCAGACCGATCAGCACCATGAGGTAGCCCGTGCCCTGCAGCGGGCGGGGGAATGCGAAACCATCCTTGCTCAGATAAAACAGGTCGGCCAGGTTCCAGGCCTCCCCGGGCGCTGGCAGGACCTCGACGAACAACAGGTACCACATCAGCATCTGCAGCAGGATGGGCACGTTGCGAAACAGCTCCACGTAGCCGTAGCACAGGCCGCGCACCAGCGCGTTGCGCGAAAAGCGGCCCACGCCCAGCAGCACGCCCAGCACGGTGGTGAGCACGATGCCGATGAGGGCCACGCGCAGCGTGTTGAGCACGCCGACCCAGATCGCCTTGCCGTAGGACTCGCTGGGGCTGAAGCTGATGAGGGTCTCGCCGATGTCGAAACCCGCCGAGGCGCCCAGAAAATCAAAACCGCTCTGGATGCCGCGGATGCGCATGTTCTCCTGCGTGTTGTGCGCCAGGAACCACACACCCAGGCCGATCAGGACGATGGCCAGCGCCTGGTACACCAGGCCACGCGTGGCGCGGCTGCGCCACGACCAGGAGGCTCTTGTCCGTGCCACGCGTTCAGCGAACCGGCATCGGGTACATCAGGCCGCCCTTGTTCCACAGCGCGTTCACGCCGCGCGGCAGACCGATCGGGGTGATGTTGCGTTCGTAGGATTCGCCGTAGTTGCCCACGGCCTTGATGGCACGGACCGCCCAGTCCTTGTCCAGGCCCAGCAGCTTGCCCGTGTCTTCGGTGCCACCGCCCAGCAGGCGCAGCACATTGGGGTTCTTGCTGTCGCGTTTCATGGTGTCCACGTTCGCGGCGGTGATGCCCAGCTCTTCGGCTTCGAGCAGGGCATGGCCCACCCATTTCACGATGGCGAAGAAGTCGTCGTCGCCACGGCGCACGGCCGGCCCGAGCGGTTCCTTGGAGATCAGCTCGGGCAGGATCATGTGATCGGCGGGTTTGGCGGCTTCCTTGGACCGGATCGAGGCCAGGCCCGAGGCGTCGGTGGTGTAAGCCTGGCAGCGCCCGGCGAAGTAGGCCGCGTTGGTGGCGGCCAGCTCGGCGAAGACGATGGGGCGCAGGTTGAGGTTGTTGGCGCGGGAGTAGTCGCTCAGGTTGAGTTCGGTGGTGGTGCCGGCCTGCACACACACGGTGGCGCCCTTGAGTTCTTTCGCGCTCTTGACCTTCAAGGCCTTGGGCACCATGAACCCCTGCCCGTCGTAGAAGTTGACGCCCGTGAAATGCAGGCCCAGCGATGCGTCGCGCGTGAGCGTCCAGGTGGTGTTGCGCGGCAGCAGGTCCACCTCGCCCGATTGCAGGGCGGTGAAGCGCTGTGCGGCGTTCAGCGGCACATAGCGCACCTTGTTGGGGTCGTTGAGCACCGCGGCGGCGACCGAGCGGCACACGTCCACGTCGATGCCGCTCCATTTGCCCTGGCTGTCGGCGGCGGAAAACCCGGCCAGGCCGGTGCCGACGCCACAGACCAGCTCCCCGCGCTTCTTGATCGCGTCCAGGTCCTTGCCTGCGTGAGCGGGCAGGCTGGCCGCAGCCGCCAGCCCCAGGACCGCCAGTGTCAAGCTTGTTTTCGTCATGGGTTCTTTCTCCTTGGAGTTGAAAGGAATGCGGGATGTCCTTTTTTAACCCCGGATCGGGGTTTGCGCGCGAAAGCCACGCAAATCACACATGGCTTTTGTGCAACTGCGCGGTGGCGTGGAGGTCTCTCCCGCGACAAGCCGTGTTTTCATCTCGGCGGGTGAGCCGTATCCTTCGGCCAGAAGACAGAACAACGGAGACAGCGCATGAGCAACAGCACCACGCAGGCGACCGGGTCGTCCGCGCCGCACCACCGCTTCTGGCCCACGCGCCTGCCGCACCGGATCGATCCGCCGGCCACCTCGCTGTGGCACAACCTGGCGGTCAGTGCGCTGCGTTACCCGGACAAGCCCGCGCTGGTGTTCTTCGACCAGGTGCTCACCTACCGCGAACTGTTTGCCCAGGCCGAGCGGCTGGCGGCGCACCTGCGCGGGCAGGGCGTGCAGGACGGCGACCGCGTGATCCTGCTGATGCAGAACTGCCCGCAGTGGGTGGTGGCGCATTTTGCGATCCTGCGGGCCAACGCGGTGGTGGTGCCGGTCAACCCGATGAACCGCAGCGACGAGTTGCAGCACTACATCACCGATCCCGATGCGCGCGTGGCCATCACCGCCGCCGATCTGGCCGGTGAACTGCTCAAGGCCAACGCTGCGGTGCCCCAGTCCGATCGGTTGCGACACGTGGTGGTCTCGCACTACAGCGACGCTTACGGTCCCGCCGCCGAGGTCCCGCCGGCCTGGAGCGACTGGTTGCACACGAACCACGCCTTGCCCGAGCTGCCCGGCGGCACGGTGAGCGACTGGGCCGACGCGCTGGCCTGCAGCGGCACCGCGCCCGCGCACAACCGAGGCCCCGACGACCTCGCCGTGCTGCCCTACACCAGCGGCACCACCGGCCTGCCCAAAGGTTGCATGCACCCGCACCGCACCCTCATGCACAACGCGGTGGGCGTGGGTCTGTGGACCAACAGCACCTCGGAGAACGTGGGCCTGCTGGTGGTGCCCATGTTCCACATCACCGGCATGGTGGCCGGCATGCACGCCGGTGTTTACAACGGCGCGACCCTGGTGGTCATGCCGCGCTGGGACCGCGACCTCGCCGGGCAACTCATCTCGCGCTGGCGCGTGACGCACTGGACCAACATCCCCACCATGGTCATCGACCTGCTGGCCAGCCCCCGCTTCGACCAGTACGACCTGTCCAGCCTGGTGCTGGTCGGCGGCGGTGGCGCGGCCATGCCGCAGGCGGTGGCGCAGCGCCTGCTCGACCAGTACGGTCTGCGTTACTCCGAAGGCTATGGCCTGACCGAGACCGCTGCGCCCTCGCACAACAACCCGCCCGACCATCCCAAGCAGCAATGCCTGGGCATTCCTTTCCTGAGCACCGAGGCGCGGGTGGTGGACCCGATCACACTGGAAGCCATGCCGCAGGGCGAGGCCGGTGAAATCATCATTCACGGTCCCGAGGTGTTCGACGGTTACTGGAAGCGCCCCGAGGCCACCGAAGCCGCCTTCATCACCGTGGAGGGCAAGCGTTTTTTCCGCTCGGGCGATCTCGGCCGCATCGACGAGGATGGCTACTTCTTCATCACCGACCGGCTCAAACGCATGATCAACGCCAGCGGCTTCAAGGTCTGGCCGGCCGAGGCCTGCGTGATCGCCACCACCGACACCTACCGTGGCGAGAGCGTGAAGGCCGTGGTGGTGCTGCGCGAATCGCACCGCGCCACCACCAGCGAGCAAGACATCCTGGACTGGTGCCGGGAGCACATGGCGGTCTACAAGTGCCCGCGCACGGTGGAGTTCGTCCCGGCCCTGCCCAAAAGCGGCAGCGGCAAGGTGATGTGGCGCCTGCTGCAGGAGCAAGAGGCCAGCAAGACCGCGCCTGCACAATGACGCGATGCCTTCCATTGCCCACATCTTTCACCGTCTCTGGCAACCGCGCCGCAGCCTGTTCTGGCTCGTGCTCGGTTTCAACGCGCTCTCGAGCTTCATGGTCGGTTTCTTGCAGTTGAACGATCCGCCCATGGGCATCCGCCTGGTGGTGAGCGTGTTTGCGCTCACCAATTCGCTCATCGGCTGGTGGCTCACCGTGCGCCTGTGGCGCGAAACCGATCCGAACCGTCCCTCCGACCCCCCTCCATAGGAAATCCCATGTTCAAGGCACTCGTCATCACCAAACCCGAGTCGGGTTACCGCTGCGACCTCACCGAGCTGGACGAGGCGCAACTGCCCGCCAGCGGCGACGTGACGGTGCGCGTGGACTACTCCACCGTCAATTACAAGGACGGTCTGGCCATCACCGGCCAGTCGCCGGTGGTGCGCAGCTTTCCCATGGTGCCCGGCATCGACTTCGCGGGCTCGGTCACGCAGAGCGACCACCCCAGATGGAAAGCAGGCGACCGGGTCTTGCTCAATGGTTTTGGCGTGGGCGAGAACCACTGGGGCGGTCTGGCGCAGATGGCACGCGTCAAGGGCGACTGGCTGGTGGCCCTGCCCGACACCCTGAGCGAACGCGATGCGATGGCGGTGGGCACCGCGGGCTACACCGCCATGCTGTGCGTGATGGCGCTGCAACGGCACTGGGCGGACGCGGGCGTGGCACCGGGCAGCGGCGAGGTGCTGGTGACCGGGGCGAATGGTGGCGTGGGCAGCGTGGCGATTTCGCTGCTGGCGGGCCTGGGCCACACCGTGGTGGCGTCCACCGGGCGCCCGCAGGAGGCGGATTTCCTGAAGTCACTCGGCGCATCTGCCGTGATCGACCGCAGCGAACTGGGCGCTCCGGGCAAGCCGTTGCAAAAGGAGCGCTGGATCGGCGTGGTGGACTCGGTGGGCAGCCACACACTGGCCAACGCCTGTGCCAGCACGCGTTACGGCGGCGCCGTGGCGGCCTGTGGCCTGGCGCAGGGCATGGACCTGCCGGCCAGCGTGGCGCCTTTCATCCTGCGCGGTGTCACGCTGTACGGCATCGACAGCGTGATGGCGCCGATGGCCCGGCGCGTGGCCGCCTGGGACGCGCTGGCCAAAACCCTTCACCGCGAGCAACTGGCCGCCATCACCACCGAGATCGGCTTGGGCGAAGCCATCGGCGCTGGCAACGACATTCTGGCCGGGCGGGTGCGCGGGCGGCTGGTGGTCAACGTCAACCGCTGACGCGCACGCTCACCCCGTGTTACAAATCGGGGCGGTTGCGCGGGAATACACATCGCTGGACGGCGTTGTGTTGGTCAATCGTTCACATCACAAGTAACCACCCCATGCGCATCTTTTCCACCATCCTGGACACGGTCACGCAGCGGCTCATGAGCGAGCCGATTCGCCACGACCCGGCCGCCCTTGCGCGCATCCGCCGCGCCATGATCGAGCTCATGCCCAAGGACGCGGGGTGGGAAGACGAACGGCTGCGCCACCGCCTGCTGGTGGCGGTGGACCCGAAAAGCTTGTGGTTCCTGCGGGTCGAGCTGCACCAGCGGCTGTGCCGCAGCGTGGGCGAAGAGGCAGCGCTGGAGAGCGTTCAGGCTTTGTGGCCCCTGTTTGAAGACAGCATCGAGCCCGCGCTGTTGGGCAAGCGTCCCGGACGGCGCGGCGGCAGCCAGCGCGGTGACACACCGCCCGGCCGCTGACGCTCAGAGCGGCCCGCTCACCGTGTCCCGGTAGGCGTGCCAGGTGGCGTGGCCCAGCACCGGCCCCACCACCAGCAAGCCCAGGAACAGGGGCAGCATGGCCAGGCCCACCAGCAGCGTGATGAGCGCGCCCCACCACAGCATCACGGCGGGGTTCTGCAGGCAGGCGCGGATGCTGGTGAGGCCGGCGGAAATGGCGTCGACCCGCCGGTCCAGGATCATGGGAATGGAGATCACGCTCGTGACGAAGATCAGGCCGGCGAACACGCCACCGACCACCGCGTAGGTGATCAGGAACGTCAGGTTGTCGGGGTTGAGCAGCTGCGCCACCAGGTTGGTGGTGGAGGGCATGGTGTTGAACGTCACGGCAAACACCACCAGCGAGGCCCGTCCCCAGAGCATCTCCAGGATCAGCAACACCCCTGCAAAAATGGCCATGGTGCCCTGCGTGGGCCGCCAGGCCAGCAACGAGGCGCGCAGCGACGGCCGCTGACCGGCCTGCAGGGCGCGGCTGGCAGAAAGCCCGCGCTCAGCGCCAGCACATAGGCCGGCGCGGCGCGAAACACCGCCAGCAAGGCGTGGCCCATGAGAAAAAAGCACAGGCCGTAAAAGAGCCCGATGCGCGGGCAGCGCGCGAAGTCGGCCCAGCCCAGCCGCAACCAGCGCAGGGGATCGCCCGCGCGCAGGTCGGTGATGCGCAGGTCGAACACCGACGGCGGACGTGGTGGCTCGGTCGTTCTGTTGTTGGCGGGCGTGGGTTCGGCCATGGGTTTTCCTCGTCGGCCATGGATTGAACCACCAACCCAGCCTTTGCGCAGCTTGCACGCCGCTGGACCCAGGCGCCTTGATCCAGCGCATGAAATGGGCTCATGGGGCGTCGGATCGGCCGCATGCCCCCAGTAAACTGCGGCTCCATGACCAGCGAATTCCAGCCTCCCTACGTTCCCCTCCACGAGCTTGACGCTTCTCTCAAGACCACAGGCTTCGCGCTGCTCAGTGCCGCCAGCGTGGCGCAGTGGCTGCCCGCCAGCGTGGCCGAACTGCAGGCCCTGCACGCGGGCTGGGACCACTTGCCGGCCGACGCCTACCTGAAGGACGGCGGGCGCTACCGCAGACGGCGCCACAGCTGCTTCGTGGTCCATGGTGAGCAGGTGCAGCAGTCACCCCACCGTGCGCACTGGCAGCCGCTCGAATACAACGCCCTGCACGGTGGCATGCAGCGCTGGTTCGAGCCCATGGAGCCGGCGGTGGTGGCCCAGCCGGCGTGGGGTCGCTTGCTCACGCGCCTGGGCGAAGCCGCCAGCGCCCTGCGCGGCCCACAGCCGTGGTTTGTGGAAGCCCACCCGTTTCGCATCGACACCACCGACGGCATCGGACGGCCCACACCCGAGGGTGCGCACCGCGACGGTGTGGACCTGGTGGCGGTGTTCATGGTGGCGCGTCACGGCATCAAGGGCGGCGAGAGCCGCGTGTTCGAAGCCAACGGCCCGGGCGGGCAGCGCTTCACGCTGCGCGAGCCCTGGTCGCTGCTGTTGCTGGACGATGCGCGCGTGATCCACGAAAGCACACCGATCCAGCCGCTGGAGGGCGATGCTCTGGGCTGGCGCGACACCCTGGTGGTGACCTGCCGCGCCGGGGGTTTTCAGGGCGACTGAGCCGGCGCCGTGGCGGCGCCCGCCGGTGACAGCGGTTCACCCGGCGACGGGGAGGTCCAAGGGCCCTGCGGCACCACCTGCGGCTCGGGCGGGTCGGAGCGGTAGTGCGGCGACATGATCTGCACGCCGTTTTCGTTGAAGACGTCCAGGATGTTGGCGTGCAGCTGGTGGAGCGCTTCGGCGCGACGCCGGGGCGCGTTCTTGTTGCTTTGCGCGCACAACCGGTACTCCACGTAAAAGTCCGACAGGGCCGTCTGCACCACGTACGGTCTGGGCTCCGCGGCCACGCCGGGTGTGCGCCCGGCGGCCTCCAGCAGCATGGCATGCACCTGCCGCCAGGGCGTGCTGTAGCCGATGGTCACACCCGTCTGCAGCATGAACTGCCCGTCTTCCACCAGGCGCGAGAAGTTGCGGATCGGCTGGCTGAAGATCACGCTGTTGGGCAGGCTCACCTCTTCGCCCAGGCCGGTGTGCACCTTGGTGGTGAACATCCCCAGGCTGGTCACCGTGCCTTCGGTGTCGCCGATCTTCACGTACTCACCGACGCGCAGCGAACGTGAATACATGAGGCTCAGACCCGACAGCGCCTGCCCCACCACGCTGGAAGCGCCCAGGGACAACATCAGGCCGGCCATCACCGACAGGGCCTTGAAGGCTTCGGTGTTGGCGCCCGGCAGATAGGGGTAGGCCATCGCCAGCGCAAACAACCAGATCACGAAGTTGCTCAAACGCCGCGTGGGGGAGGCGGTGTCCCGGTCGATCCAGGCCAGCGCGATGTCGCCGCTTTCCACCCGGCGCAGGAAGGCCGCGTTGGCCTGCGTCACCATGCGCGCGATCACAAAAATCAGGGCCGCCACCACCAGGCCGGGCACCGCGGAGGCGATGGCCCCGGCGAACTGGCGCAACAATTCCAGCAGCCACGCGGTCGAGCGTTCGCCCCAGGGCCGTGTCCAGGCGAACTGGTGCAGCACGAAGGTGACCCATGCGTCGACGATCAGCACCACCAGCGTCCAGGCCACGGCGCCCATCAGCAGCCGGGAGGCCACGCGTGCGTGTTCGGCGTAGGTGGAGACCAGGGCGGCCGGGGTGCCCGGGGCGGCGGGCGTCAGCAGGGCGTCGCGGACCCGCATGGCCAGCCGACGTCGCAGCCGGAAGGTGCCGCGCACCAGCAACCAGGCCGCCAGCGTGGCCACGAGCGACAGCGCCAGACCCAGCGCGATCCGGCGTGGATCGCGCAATTCGCCCGCTTCCGCCACCGCGGTCTCCAGCCGCAGCAGCACGTCGCGCGCCTGCGACTCCAGCGCGGCGTCAGGCCGCGGTGCGTCCGAATCACCGGCCGTGAGGAAAAACACCGTGCGGCCGTCGATCTCGAAGCGCACCGAGTCGCCTGTGCTCGTCTGGCTCACCGACCGCGGCCCCGGGGCTGTCAAGGCCGTGGCCAGCGCTGCCTCGGCCAGGCGCACGCGCTCGACCGGCGTGTCGTTCAGCATGGTGGTCCGGAACGTGGCGATGCGCCGGTTGTGCAGGTACAGGGTGTCGGGAGCCGCTGCGCTGTCGGCGGTGGCGCCCGGCCGGCTGGCGGGCGCCGGGAGGTCCAGGGACTGGGCGCCCAGCCAGTGAGGCCACAGGGCCACCCACAGGAGCAGCAGGAACTGGCACAAGACAGCGCATCGGGCAGCACGTGGTGGGTTGGGCAAGTGGATCCCCCGAGGTCAGGACGATGCCCGTGAGCTTTCCACATCCGGCCCATGCCGTCGAGTTGAACCCGCGTCGGTTGCCCTGGCCGTTGCGGCCGGGCCACCCCGGGAGAAGCGCCGGTGCACGGGTTCAATGCACGACCTTGCCGGACGGTTCGCTGCGGCCTTCGTTCGCCCCGGGCGGCAGGTGCCGGATCGGCAGCCCGAAAATCAGCTTGTTGGGCAGGCACAGGTCGTCGCCGGCGTGCGTGCGCAGGCGTGTGGTGAACATGCCCATGGCCACCACCGTGCCTTCGGTGTCGCCGATCTTCACGTGTTGACCCACGCGCAGCGTGCGGGAGTACATCAGGCTCAGACCCGACAGCGCCTGTCCCACGGCGCTGGAGGCGCCCAGCGAGAGCATCAGTCCGGTCATGACCGAGAGCGCCTTGAAGGCCTCGGTTTCCGCACCCGGCAGATAGGGGTAAGCCATGGCCAGGGCGAAGATCCAGAGCACGGCGTCGCCCACACGGCGCGTGGCCAGCGCCGTGTGGGCGTCCAGCCAGGACAGCCGCCTGTCACCGCTTTGCACCCGGTGCATGAAGGCAGCGTTGGCTTTGGAGAACATGCGTGCGATCACCACGATGAGTCCGGCCACCACCAGGCCCGGCACCGCGGCGGCGGTCGCCGTGGCGAAGTGATGCAGCACCTGCAGCATCCAGGTGGAGGACAGCTCGCCCCAGGGCCGCGTCCAGGCAAATTGCAGCAGCACGAAGCTGGCCCAGGTGTCCACGATCAGCAGCACGATGACCAGGGCAACGGCGTTGGTGACCAGCCGGCAGGCCACGTGGGCGTGTTCGGAAAAGGCGGCCAACACGCGTGCGGTGGTGCTGGCCGCAACGGGCCGGTGCAACGCCGCGTGAAGCCAGCGGGCCACCCGAATGCGGATCGTCAGGGTGGCGCTCACGAGCCCACTGGCCAACAGACTGGCAGCAAGGCAGAGCAGCACATCGACAGCGATGCGCTGGCGATCGCGCAACTCGCGCGCTTCGATCACCGCCTTCTCCAGCCGCTGCTGCACCTCTTGCGTGGCCAGTCGCAGCGCGGACTCGGGCCGTGCGGTTCCCGCGTCTTCCGCCACCAGAAAAAACACCGTGCGGCCGTTCAACTCAAACCGCACCGAGTCCGGCGTGGCGCTGTGCGTCACCGTGGGCGGTTCAGCGCCTTGCAGGGCTGCGGTCAATGCGGCGTGGGCCAGCGCCACCCGGTCGCCGGGCGCGTCGCCGAGCAGCGTGGCGCGAAAGCTGACGATGTGCCGGTTGTGCACGTACAGCGCATTGGGCGGGCGGGCGTGGTGTTGCGCGCCGTGGGGGCGCGGCGTGAACACGTCCAGCGGTTGGGCGAACGCGATGCCACCGGCCAGCAGGGCGGTCGTCAGCACCGCCCGGCACAGGGCCGGCCAGAAAGAGAAGTTGAGGAGGCAGCGCAAGAGAAAACCTCGTCAGGACGGTGCCTGCAAGGTTCGCACCCGCCAACGCGCCGCGCCATCCGGTGCGGGCCGCAGGCGATGGACACGCGCCCGCGCTCAACAGGACGTCAGCGGCGGATCGCGTTCGGGAAATACATCGCCGTGAGGCTGCGGCTGTGCACCGGCGAAAAGTCGTCGCCCAACACCGTGGCACCGCTGCCGTAGCGGCGCCATTCGCGCACCCAGTGCAGCTGGTCGCACACCTCCACCAGACCCACGGTTTCGCGGTCGCCGATCAGGATGCCGTGCACGCGCAGCGCCAGCCTTTCTTTGGCATCGCGCAGCAGCGCCAGCGTGCGGTGGGTCACCCCGAACTCGCCGTCGCTCACGATCAACAGGTCGGCCTGATGCCACTCGGTGGTCTGCACCAGCTCGATGGCGCGTTCCATCGGCGTCTGCACATCGGTGCCGCCGTCAAAGCTCTGACCCATGAGGTCGAGCAGGTGGGACAGGCCTTCCGCGTCCATCCCCATGTCGCGCTCCAGCAGCTCGTCGGGCCCGCCAAAGGCCAGCAGGCGGCAGGCGCGTCGGCCCGCGTGCGCGCTGCGCAGCGCCTGCAGCACGCAAGCCTTGGCCACGTACTCCGGCGCGCCGCGCATCGAGCCCGAGGTGTCCAGGCAAACGATGAGCGGGCCGCGCCCGGCTGGGGTGCTGGTGTGCCGCCGGGCCTGCAGTTCGGGCTGTGGCAGCGGGCGCTGCGACTGCTCGCGCGCGCGGTCGTCGTAGGTGAGCAGCTGGGCTTCGGCAAAGCGCGCGCGCCACAACCGGCGCAGCACCGGGTGGGTGAGGTTGAGGCTTTCGCCACCGGTCATGCGCGCCAGCGTGCGCGATCGGCGCACGCCGTCCACCGCCGTGGGCTCGGGTCGGCGTTCGTCTTCGTCGGCGGGGTGCCGTGCGGCCGGCATCTGATCGCGCACATCGGGCTGGGTGGTGAGGGCGGGTGGGTGCCGCGCCTGTTCGCGCCGGCCCACGCCGTCGATGAAGCGCGCGAGCTGCGGCAGGCGCTGCAGCAGTTCTCCGATGCGCCGGGCCTCGCCCCACTCGCGCCGGCTCAGGTGGCCTCGCAGGTCGTCCCAGCGCAGGTGCGCCAGATCACCCAGCGACTGCAGCAGCGAGAGCACCTCGTCCCAGCCCTGGCGCTGCACGTCCCAGCTGTCTCGGAATTCACCCTTCATGCGCGCGATGGCCTGTGCGCGTGGCTCGTTGGCCGGCCGGTCGATCAGGCTGTCCAGGTGCCACAGCAGGCTCTGCATCACCTGGCGCGTGAGCGGCGCGCTGCCCTGGGTGAGGGTGAGCAGTTCCAGCTCCACCAGCAAGGGCCGCAGGGCCTGCGTGGCGGCGGCGTCGCCGAAATCCTCGGCGGTGTCGGGCAGGGCGCCCGCCAGGAGTGCCTCCATCCAGCGCGCCATGTGAGGCAGGCGAGCGGCTGGGCGGCCACTGCTGCACACCACAGCCCAGCGCCAGAGCTCGCGGGGCAGGGTGTCGAGGTGGTGGTAAGGAATTGAAGGGTTGGCGGGCCCTTCGACAGGCTCAGGGTGAACGGCGTTTGGTGGCGCTCGGTTGGCCAACCCACCCGTTCGAGCGGAGCCTGTCGAAGCCCTCACGGGGATTCCCACGTCACCGGCGCGGGACGGTCCACCTTGGTTTCATCGACAGGCAGACCCGCAAAGCCGTTGCGTGTGGTCTGCAGCTGCGCGATCAACGCCGCCACGCTGGTGCAGCGTCCCGTGTGCACCGAGTCGATCTGCACCAGCCACGACGGAGGCAGCCAGTCGTGCGCCCGCGCGGGCTCCAGCACGGACTGGGCCATGGTCAGCAGTTCGCTGTGCACAGTGGCCAGGCGGGCGAGCAACTCATCGGTCTGTGCCACGCGCGCCTCGATGTGCACCGGGCTGTAACGCCGCTGGGCACGTTCGCTGGTGATGCGCACCATCTCGCTCTCGCCCGCGGTGGGGCCGGCGATCGACTTGGCCAGGGCCACCTTGCCGGCGCTGTCGTCCTGTGCATCGGCGGGCGCGCGGCGCTCGATGTCGAGCTGTTGCTCGAACGCGGTGACCGCCCGCTCCAGACCGTCCAGCGGCAACGGAGCGGTTTGTGCCACGCGGTGCATGAAAAAGTCGGTCCATCCCGGCACGTGGGCAGGGTCGGCGGCGAGCACAAAGGGCAGCAACCACAGGTCCCAGCCTGCAACCTCCGGGGCGCCGCGGCTGGCGGCCTGCAGCTTGAGCACGTCCACCAGCTGGCGCCAGCGCCGGTCCGACACCACCTGACCCGTCTGCGCGGCGTGTTGACGCGCCTGCAGCAGCAAGCCGAGCACGCCTTCTCCCAGGCCGGTGTGCGTCGCCCGCGCCCGCAGGGCGTCCAGCTGGCGGTGGTCGATCAGCGCGTCTTGCGGCGGTGCAGGGGCGCTGGCAGCGCTGGTTTGCAGCAGCTCGGCAAAGTGGGCGTCGTCCACCGGCTGCACCGGCACGCGCAGCAGAAAGCGGTCGTAAAACGCGAGCAGGCTCTCATCCTGCGGCTGCTCGTTGCTGGCGCCCACCAGGCACACCAGCGGCGCCGGCAGGCGCTGGCTGCCGTTGTCGAACTGGCGCTCATGCAGCAGGCCCAGCAAGGTGTTGAGGATGGCCGAGTTGGCCTTGAACACCTCGTCCAGAAACGCCACTTCGGCGCTGGGCAAGTAGCCCTCGGTCAGGCGCTCGTAGCGGTCGTCTTCGAGGGCGCGCAGCGACAGCGGGCCGAAGAGCTCTTCGGGCACGGTGAAGCGGGTGAGCAGGCGCTCGAAGTAATGCGCGCCGGGCAGCAGACGCTGCAGCCGGCGCGCGAGTTCGCTCTTGGCGGTGCCCGGCGGACCGAGCAGCAGCACATGTTCACCGGCCAGCGCGGCCAGCAGCAGCGCACGGGCGGCCACGTCGCGCTGCAGCAGGCCGTGTTCGAGTTCGGCCAGGGCGGGTGCCCAGGGCCGGGGTGGAGCGAGGGCGTGTTCGGGCATGGCAGACATTCTGCCGCCCGGCCTTCAGATCCGCTCGAAGATCGCTGCAATTCCCTGGCCGCCCGGTGCAGCTCGTGGATGGCCTTGACCGTGATCAGCGCGCCGGTGGCGCCGATGGGGTGGCCCAGCGAAATGCCCGAGCCGTTGGGGTTGACCTTGGCGGGGTCCAGGCCGAGGTCGCGCGTGACGGCACAGGCTTGCGCGGCAAACGCTTCGTTGGCTTCGATCACGTCCAGGTCGTTCACGGTCAGGCCGGCTTTTTCCAGCGCAATCTTCGTGGCCGGCACCGGGCCGATGCCCATGTACTTGGGGTCCACGCCGGCGTGCGCGTAGGCCACCAGGCGCGCCAGCGGCTTGGCGCCGCGCGCCTTGGCGGCACCGGCTTCCATCAGCACCACGGCCGCGGCCGCGTCGTTCAGTCCCGATGCATTGCCGGCGGTCACAGTGCCGTTTTCTTTCAGGAACACCGGCTTCAACTTGCCCAGGTCGTCCATCGTGCAGTCGGCGCGGAAGTGCTCGTCGGTCGCCCAGGACACGTCGCCCTTGCGGCTCTTGAGAACCACCGGAACGATCTGGTCCTTGAAGCGACCCTCAGCGGTGGCGCGCTGTGCACGGTTGTGGCTCTCCACCGCGAGCTGGTCCTGGTCTTCGCGGGTGATGCCCCACTTGGCGGCGATGTTCTCGGCCGTCACGCCCATGTGGATGGTGTGGAAGGGGTCGTGCAGCGCGCCGACCATCATGTCGACCATCTTGGTGTCGCCCATGCGGGCGCCCCATCGCATGTTCAGGCTGGCGAAGGGTGCGCGGCTCATGTTTTCGGCGCCACCGCCGATGGCCACGTCGGTGTCGCCGAGCAGGATGCTCTGGGATGCCGAGACGATGGCCTGCAGGCCCGAACCGCACAGGCGGTTGACGTTGAACGCGGGCGTGCCCTCGGCGCAGCCGCCGTGGATGGCGGCCACCCGCGAGAGGTACATGTCCTTGGGTTCGGTGTTGACCACGTGGCCGAACACCACGTGCCCCACGTCCTGGCCGTCCACACCGGCGCGGGCCAGCGATTCGCGCACGACCAGCGCGCCGAGCTCGGTGGGGGCCTGGTCTTTCAGGCTGCCGCCGAAGGTGCCAATGGCGGTGCGCACGGCGCTGACAACAACAACTTCTCTGCTCATGGGAGGTCTCCTCGTGGTTGGGGGGGTCACTATCGTAGCCTCGTGGCCCCACCGACAACTGTGACCGGTATCGGCGTCAGAAGGTCTGGCGAGCCAACACGCGCAAGCGCCCGGGATCCCCGCCTGCGGCCGGCGTGGGTCGGGTGACGAGAATTTCGCCCATCGCCAGGTACTCGCCGGTGAGCGCGGTCACGTTCACCTGGTGCGTCACCAGCATGAGGTTGCGCGGCGCCCTCCAGCCCTGCACGTCGCGCAACACGTCCTGGCTCTGGTCCGGGCCACCGCTGCTGCCGAAGAACGAGTTGAGCGGCGTCCACACGGTGTTCTGGCCAAAGGCGAGCAGGGCGGTGTCGACACAGCGGCACCAGGCGCTGGAGCGAACCTGGTCGAGCTGGACACGCTCGCGTGTGAACGTCGCTCCCACACGCCGGGCCTGCTGGCGACCGGCTTCGCTCAGATTGCGCTGTGTGCTGCACTGGCCGAGCGTGAAGTTGGGTGGGTCGCCCACACCCGGTTCGGTTTGTGCATGGCGCATGAGCAACACGCAGCCGCCTTCGCGCAGCAGGTCCCAGAAGCCCGGGGTCTGGGCGCGGGTGGGCAAGGCGATGGCACCCAGGCTCAAGGTGGTGGACAGGGCAAATTCGCGTCGGTTCATGGGGTGTTCCGGTTGAACAAGGACTCAGCCGCGCACATCGGCCACCGGTTGGTCGCCGAAATCGACACGGGCCAGAAAGGCGAGCACGCGGGCAGCGGCTTCGGTGGGCGATGTGAGCTGGCCCTGGCGCTGGAGTTCCACAAAGCGGCTGCGGTCGGGAAAGGCCGCCGGGTCGCCCGCGCGCAGTTGCACCTGCATGTCGGTGTCGATCACGCCGGGCGCCAGCGAAACCAGCCGCGCGCCGTGCTCGCGGTGGGCTTCGTCGAGCGCGCTGCAGCGGGTGAAGTGGTCCATGCCGGCCTTGGCCGCGCAGTAGGGCGCTTGTGCGGCCATGGCGCTGCGGCCCAGGCCCGACGAAATGTTGAGCACCTTGCGCGGTCCGCGCCAGCCCACGTCCACCCAGGCGTTGGTGGCGCGCAGGAAGGCCGCGGTGAGTTGCATCGGCGCCTCCAGCCCCACGCGCAACGCATTGGCCAGGTCGTCGGGCGGGCATTGGTCCAGCGGGCCGATGCGCGGGATCACGCCGGCGTTGTTGATCAGCGTGGCGCTGGACCACGTGCTGGCGGGCTGGCTTTCCAGAAAGGCCTGCAGCCGGTGGGCGGCGCCGGTGGTGTCGGCGAGGTCCTGCGACCACTGGGTGAGTGGAGCGCCGAGGGCTTTGGCTTCTGCGGTCAGGGCGTCGTTGAGCTGGCGCGAGATGCACAGCAGGTGGCGCGTGGGATCGAGCAACTGGCGGGCCATGGCCAGGCCCATGCCGCGCGAGGCGCCGGTGAGGATGGTGAGGTGTTGTGGCGTCATGGTGTGGTCAGAAAGGGCAGGGGCTGTGGAATTCCAGGGTCTGGCCATGGAAGGGGTGCGGGAGCGCGAGCCCGTGGGCGTGCAGCAGCAGGCGGCTGGCCAGGGCAACGACGTCGGGCGCAGCGTACAGCGCATCGCCGACCATGGGGTGCCCAAGGGCTTGCAGGTGCACGCGCAGCTGGTGGGTGCGGCCGGTCACGGGCTCGAGTTCGAGGCGGGTCGTGCCGGGGGCTGTGGGGCCCGTGGCGATGCGCCAGCGGGTGGTGCTGGGTTTCCCGTGTTCGAGGTCCACTTTCTGCAGCGGCCGGTTGGGCCAGTCGGCCAGCAGCGGCAGGTCGATGGTGTTCCAGCCGTTGTCGGGTTGTGGGTTGGCGAGTTCACCCGCCACCAGGGCGGTGTAGCGTTTGTGCACGCGGCGTTCTTCGAATGCGAGGCTGAGCGTGCGTTGTGCTTCCACGCCACGGGCCATGACCACCAGACCGGAGGTGGCCATGTCCAGCCGGTGGACCACCAGGGCGTCGGGCCATCGGGCTTGGGCTCTGGTGCTCAGGCAATCTTGTTTGTCGGGGCCTTTGCCGGGGACGGCCAGCAGGCCTGCTGGTTTGTCGAGGACGATGAGGTGGTCGTCTTCGTGGACCGTTTGGAGATGGCTCACATCCACCTCGCGGGTTCGCGGACGCACGGTCGGTCGCCGATGACCGGACCAGCTGGAGAAAGAATGCACGCCATGAAGCGCATTGTCCAAGCAAAGGACAATACCCCCATGCTGTTGCTCGCCCCCATGGAAGGTTTGCTCGACGCCACCCTGCGCGATGTGCTCACGCGCACCGGTGGCATCGACCGCTGCGTGAGCGAATTCATCCGAGTCACCGACATGCTCTTGCCCGAACGCGTGTTCGTGCGCGTGGTGCCCGAACTGCTCAACGGCGGGCGCACCCGCGCGGGCGTGCCGGTGCGTGCACAGCTGCTGGGATCCGACCCGAGCTGCCTCGCTGAAAACGCGGAGCGACTCGCCGGCCTCGGCCCGCACGGCATTGACCTCAACTTCGGCTGCCCCGCCAAAACCGTCAACCAGAGCCGCGGCGGCGCCGTGCTGCTGGATGAGCCCGAACTCATCGGTCGCATCGTGGCCGCCGTGCGCCGCGCCGTGCCGGCACAGGTGCCCGTGTCCGCCAAGATGCGCCTGGGCTTCAACGACGACACACGCGCTGAAGAGTGCGCCCACGCCATCGCCGAAGCCGGCGCCGACGAACTCGTGATCCATGCGCGCACCAAGGCCCACGGCTACCGGCCCCCGGCCTACTGGGACCGCCTGGCCGAAGTGCGCCAGTCATTGCCACCCCGTTGGCGCCTGCCGGTGATCGCCAACGGCGAAATCTGGACCGCGGCCGACGCGGTGCGCTGCCGCGAGGTGACCGGCTGCGAGCACCTCATGATCGGGCGCGGCATGGTGACCGACCCTGGCCTGGCCCTGGCCATCAAAGGGGAGGGCGGTGTGGCCTGGGACGTTTTGCCACCGCTGTTGCAGCTGTTCTGGCAGCAAGTGAGCGTGCGCGTGGAGCGCCGCCACCGCGCCGGCCGTCTTAAGCAATGGCTCAACTATTTGCGCAAGCGCTACCCCGAGGCGCAGCGGGCCTACGACGACCTGCGCCTCCTGAACGAACCCGCGCACATCGAGGCCTGGCTCCAGCGCGCGCAAACCCCCGTGGTGCCTACCACAGCGCCGATCCTGGCGGCGCCAGCAGAAATGGCGCAGCCGTGTTAACTTCCGCCCCCGGACCTGCAACACGACCCCTGTATGACCTCTCTGAATCACCGGCTGGACGCCCT
>LNFM01003253.1_pt1 | contig 32313 bp, 28 predicted proteins | sample 596031 | NCBI WGS metagenome assembly LNFM01 (sample SAMN04254537, study PRJNA301005) | activated carbon metagenome | isolation source: dual media filters at the Ann Arbor, Michigan drinking water treatment plant | place: USA: Ann Arbor | reverse complement strand
GAGAGGACGCTGGAACCGCAATCGTTACTTCCCCGGGATCTTGTCGTCGATTCCCTTGACGTAGAAGTTCATGCCGAGGATCTGGCCGTTGTCGAGAGTGGTGCCGCCCTTGCACTCGACCGGCTTGCCGTCCTGTCCGAGCACCGGACATTTGAACGGATGCAGCGTGCCGGCGATGATGGCGGCTTCGGTCTTCTCGGCCAAGGCCTTCACGTCGTCGGGCATGTTGGTGTAGGGCGCCATCAGCACCATCTTTTCCTTCAGGCCGTCCCAGGTGTCTTCCGCCTTCCAGGTGCCGTCGAGCGCGGCCTTGGCGGCGCGGGTGTAGTACGGGCCCCAGTTGTTGACGATCGAGGTGAGCTGGGTCTTCGGCCCGAACTTGATCATGTCGGAGTCCTGGCCGAAGGCGAGGATGCCGCGTTGTGCGGCCACTTGCATCGCGGCTGGACTGTCTGTGTGCTGCATCAGAATGTCGGCGCCCTGGTCGGCCAGCGCCTTGGCGGCGTCGGCTTCCTTGCCGGGATCGAACCAGGTATTCACCCAGATGATCTTGACCTTGATGTTCGGGTTGACCGTCTGCGCGCCGAGGATGGTGGCGTTGATGCCGGAGATCACCTCCGGAATCGGGAACGAGGCGATGTAGCCGAGCGTGCCGGTCTTCGACATCTTGCCGGCGATCACGCCCTGGATGTAGCGGCCTTCGTGGAAGCGGCCGGAATAGGTGCCGACGTTCGGCGCGCGCTTGTAGCCGGTGGCGTGCTCGAACTTGATCTTCGGGTATTTTCTGGCGACCCGCAGCGTCGGGTCCATGTAGCCGAACGACGTCGTGAAGATGAGCTGGTGGCCGGTGCGCGCGAGCTGCTCGATCGAACGCTCCGAGTCCGGGCCTTCGCTGACGTTCTCGAGATAGGTGGTCTCGACCTTGTCGCCCAGCTCCTTGACCATGGCCTGGCGGCCAAGCTCGTGCATGTAAGTCCAGCCGAGATCGCCGATCGGACCGAGATAGATAAAGCCGATCTTGAGTTTCTCGGCCGCGCTGGCGCTAAAGCCGGTTGCCACAATCGCCATGGCGGCGACTGCTGCGGTCATCAGTTTTTTCATGGTTGCAACTCCGTTGATCAGAACGAGGGTGGACAGGTTAGCGATCGGGGACGAAAACAACGCCAAGTGACGCGGGCGCCACTGAACCAGCACTGCCGCGCGCGCGTGAAATCAGAACCAGTACGATGACGGTCGCCAGATAAGGCAGCGCCGTCATCAGTTGCGAGGGAATGCCGAGGCCGAAAGCCTGCGCATGCAATTGCAGGATGGTCACCGCGCCGAAGAGGTAAGCGCCGGCGGCCAGCCGCCCCGGCAGCCAGGACGAGAATACGACCAAAGCCAGCGCGATCCAGCCGCGCCCCGCGGTCATGCCGGGGATGAAGAACGGCGTATAGGCGAGCGGCAGGAATGCGCCGCCGAGGCCGGCGCAGCCGCCGCCGAACAGCACGGCGAGCAGCCGGATTTTCAGCACCGGATAGCCGAGCGCATGCGCCGAGGTGTGGCTGTCGCCGACGGCGCGCAGGATGAGACCGGCGCGGGTGCGATAGAGAAACCACCAGATCGCCACGACCAGGGCGACCGAGAAATAGACGAAGCCGTCCTGGCCAAACAGGATTTTGCCGATGAACGGAATGCCGGTCAGCACCGGCAGATAGAGATGCGGCGCCGGCGTGATCTTTTCGCCGACAAATCCGGCGCCGATCAGGCCGGACAGGCCGATGCCGAGAATGGTCAGCGCCAGTCCCGCTGCCACCTGGTTGACCGCAAGGCCAAGCGTCAGCGCTGCGAACACCAGCGACAACGCCGCGCCCGCGGCAATGCCGCACAGCGCGCCGACCAGAGTCGAACCGGTGAAATAGGCGCCGGCAAAGCCGCAGGCCGCGCCCATGATCATCATGCCTTCGGTGCCGAGATTCAAAACGCCGGAGCGCTCGACCACGAGTTCGCCGGCCGCCGCCAGCAGCAGCGGCGTCGAGGCGGCGATCACCGAAATGATGATGGCTTCAAGCAGTCCCATGGACGTTACCTTGACTGGCCTTCTTCGGTGAGGCGATCAGCCGGATGCGATAGAGAATGAGCGAGTCGCAGGCCAGCACATAGAACAGCAGGATGCCCTGAAACACCTTGGTGAGATCGAGCGGGATTTTCATCGAGATCTGCGCGCCCTCGCCGCCGATGAAGGTCAGCGCCAGGAATAGCCCGGCGATCAGGATGCCGACCGGGTTCAGTCTCCCAAGGAAGGCGACGATGATGGCGGTAAAACCGTAGCCCGGCGAAATGCCCGGTTGCAGCACGCCGACCGGACCGGCGACCTCGATGATGCCGGCAAGTCCGGCGAGCGCGCCGGATACCGCGAAGGTGAAGATCACCAGCCGTTTGGAATTGAAGCCGGCAAAACGAGCCGCGCGCGGCGCCGCGCCGACCACGCGAATTTCAAAACCCTTGATGGTGCGGCCCAGCATGACCGTCGCCAGCGCCACCACGATCAGCGCGACAAGCGCACCCCAGTGGATGCGGCCGGTCTCGAACAAAGTCGGCACCGTGGCGACGGGATCGAACGAGGCCGTGGTCGGAAAGTTCATGCCTTGCGGATCGCGCCACGGCCCGCGCACCAGATAGTCCATGATCAGGTCGGCGACATAGACCAGCATCAGGCTCGTGAGAATTTCGTTGGCGCCGTAACGCACCTTGCAAATCGCCGGGATCATCGCCCACAGCGCGCCGCCGAGCGCGCCCATTACCAGCATCACCGGCAGCACCCAGGGTCCGGCATCGGTGCCGTTGGTGACGACGGCGAGGTAGCTGCCGCACACCGCGCCCATGATGAACTGGCCTTCGGCGCCGATATTCCAGACATTGGCCAGATAACAAAGCGACAGGCCGATGGCGATCATCACCAGCGGCGTCGCCTTCACCGCGATTTCCATCAGCGTGAACGAGTCCGTCAGCGGCTCGATGAAATAGACATAGAGCGCCATGATCGGGTTCTTGCCGAGGATGGCAAACAGGAGCGACATCGTCGCCAGAGTGAACGCGATCGCGAGGAGCGGCGACAGGATGGCGATTTTCGTGGAGCGTTCGGCGCGCCGTTCAAGCACCAACTGCATGGCTCGCCTCCTTCGCAACACCGGCGAGTGCTTCGGCGGGCGAGGCGCCGCCCATCAACAGGCCGAGCTTTTCGCGCGTCGAGTCGGCTGCGGCCATTGGCGCCGACAAATGGCCGTGAAACATCACGGCGATGCGGTCGGCGATCTCGGCCAGCTCATCCAGGTCCTGGCTGATCACCAGCACCGCACTGCCGCGTCCCGACAGATCGAGCAGCGCTTGGCGGATCACGGCGGCGGCGCCGGCATCGACGCCCCAGGTCGGCTGGCTGACGATGAGTACGCCGGGCTCGCGCAAGATCTCGCGGCCGACGATGAATTTCTGTAAATTGCCGCCGGACAGGCTGACGGCTTCCGGGTCGCGCTTGGCTTTGCGCACGTCGAAGGTCTTGGTGGTGCGGTCGACCGTTTCCAACGTTTTCGGTTTATCGACGAAACCGCGATGCACCATGTGGCTGGCGGCATGTCCGGTCAGCAGCGCGTTTTCCGACAGCTTCATGCGCGGCGCGGTGCCGTGGCCGAGCCGCTCTTCCGGCACGAAGGCGGCGCCCAGTTTGCGGCGGTCGGTGACCGAACGGTGGCCGGCAGCGTGGCCGTCGATAATGACGTTGTCTTCGCGCGGCGCCAGGCGTTCGCCGGACAACGCCGAGAACAATTCGTCCTGGCCATTGCCGGCGACGCCGGCGATGCCGAGGATTTCGCCGCCTTTGACCTCAACCGAAATGCCCTTGAGATAGACGCCGTGCGGATCGTCGGGCTCGAGCGACAAATCGTTGATCAGCAAACGCGGTACCGTGGTGGCGCGGGCGGAGGTCGCCTTGACCTCGCCGATCTCGGCGCCGACCATCATGCGCGCCAGCGATGCGGCGGTTTCCTGGCGCGGATCGCAGGTCGAGATTTTCTTGCCGCCGCGCAGAATGGTGGCGGTGTCGCACAGCCGTTTCACTTCATCGAGCTTGTGCGAAATATAGAGCAAGGCGCGGCCTTCGCTCTTGAGCCGGAACAGCACGGTGAAAAGCTGGTCGGCTTCCTGCGGCGTGAGCACCGCGGTCGGCTCGTCGAGGATCAGGAGCTTGGGATTCTGCATCAGCGCGCGCACGATCTCGATGCGCTGGCGTTCGCCGACCGACAGCCGCCACACTTCGCGGTTCGGATCGAGCGGCAGGCCGTAATCGCGCGACACCTGCGCCAGCCGCGCCGACATGGCGCCGAAGCTCTCAACGCCGTCGAGGCCGAGCGCGACGTTTTCCGCCACAGTCAGGTTGTCGAACAATGAGAAATGTTGGAACACCATGGCGATGCCCTTGGCGCGGGCGTCGGAAGGGCCGGTAAGTTCAAGTTTCTCGCCCATCCAGCGCAGTTCGCCGGCGCTCGGCTGGATCAGGCCGTACATGCTCTTGACCAAAGTCGATTTGCCGGCGCCGTTTTCCCCCAGAAGCGCGTGGATTTCGCCGGCAAACAAATCGAGGTCGATGCTGTCGTTGGCGAGGAAGGTGCCGTAATGCTTGGTGATGCCGATGGCTTGCAGCAGCGGCGCGCGCGCGGAAGGGTTACTGACTGGCACCGCATTCATCGATACGCTGGCCCCGAATGGCTGACTGCGCGCTTGCCCCGCAAACGGCGTCGGCACCTGACATGCCAATAGTGTGCCAATTTCTTTGGCAATTGAAGCCATCAAATAGCGGCAGCGGCTGCCCAATCCTGCGCCATGCACGGGATTCTGGGTAACGCCAAAAGGGCAGGGAACTAGCTGCCGCGATAGGTGGAATAGCCCCAGGGCGTCGTCACCAGCGGCACGTGGTAGTGGCCTTCCGGCTCGGCGACGGAAAAGCGTATCGGCACGACGCCGAGAAACGGCGGCTCCGACAAAGCCGCGCCGTGTGCCTTGAAGTAGCTGGCCATCGAAAACCGCAATTCATAGGTGCCTATCGGCACCGGACGTTCCGAGATCAAGGGCTTGTCGGTGCGGCCGTCTTGGTTGGTGACGGTGCGCAACAACAGGCGCGCGTCGCCGTCGCGCGACAACTCCCACAGTTCGACCGGGACGCCGGCCGCGGGCACGCCGCCATGGGTGTCGAGCACATGCGTCGATAGTCGTCCATGCAGCGGCAGCCGCACCGGCGCGGATACCTGGCTGTCGAGCCGCAGCGCGGCGATGCGGAAAATCTCGCCGAGCGCGGTGTCGATGGCGCCGCTTTGGTCCTGCGTCAGCCGGCGCTCGAATTCGCTCAGGATCGAATCCTTGGTGTGCCGCCGCACGCAAATGATGAACGGAATGCCGAACTTGCCTTGATAGCCGTCGTTGAGCGTGGTGAAGCGTTCGAACTCGACCTCGCTCAGCCGGTCGAGCCCGACGCTGGCCTGCTCGCTGGTCGAATCCGCCGTCAGTGCGCCGGCGCGCGCCGCCTTGCCGGCGAGATCGGGGTGCGCCTTGACCAAAGCCAGCTTTTTCTCGTCGGACGCCGCGCGCACGGCGGCCGTCATCGCATCGTGCAATGCCGCCAATGTCGCAAACGGCCGTCTGGCGCTGGCCGCCTTCGCCACCCAGGACGAATGTTCGAAGATGCCGCCAAGCGCCGCTGTGAAGTCGGTTTCGCTCATGGCATTGAGTTGATCGAGAGTAAGCATGGTCATTTATCCGGCGCGCCGGCAGCGATCCACGCGGCCAGCACTTGACGCTCGTCCGTGGTCATTTCCGTGACATTGCCCGGCGGCATCGCGCTCGACAAAGCGGCGTTGATGGCAATTACCTTGGCATGCAGCTTGATCGCGGCCGGATCGTCGAGCCGGATGCCTTTCGGCGCCGCGGCGATGCCGGCCCACACCGGCTCGGCGGCATGGCACATGCTGCATCGTGACATCACGATCTCATTGACCTGCGCGAAGGCCGGCGTTGCCGGCAGTTCGCTTTTCTTCATCCCGGCCGGTCCGTTGCTCGACAGCCAGGCCACCACCATCATGGCGAAAACAACGACAAACCACGTCCACCACGGACTGTCCTTGCCTGCATGCCGCGCGTTGAAGAAGTGCCGGATCAGCGGCCCGACCAGTAGTACGATGGCGACGATGATCCAGTTGTATTTGGTGGCGAAAAAGAACGGATAGTGGTTGCTGATCATCAGGAAGACGACCGGCAGCGTCAGGTAATTGTTATGAATCGAGCGCTGCTTGCCGTAGCCGCCCCAGGCCGGGTCGGGCGTTTCTCCGGCGATCAAGGCTGCCACGGTCTTGCGCTGATACGGCATGATGACGACGAACACGTTCGCCACCATGATGGTGCCGATCAGCGCACCGATCTGCGTGAAGGCGCCGCGGCCACTGAACACATGGGTGAAGGCGTAGGTCAGGCCGACCAGGAAGACGAAGCCGATCAGCGCCAGCGAAATTTCATGCTTGCCAAGCGGCGAGCGGCACAGCCCCTCGTAGACCAGCCAAGCGGCGAGCAGGCTGAAGAAGGCCACTGCCGCGCCCATCGGCGCGGTCATGTCCAACACCGATTTGTCGATCAGATAGAGGTCGGCATTCATGTAATAGACGAGGACCAGCAGGCCGAAGCCGGACAGCCAGGTGGCGTAGGCCTCCCATTTGAACCAGGTCAGGTGGTCCGGCATTTTGGCCGGTGCCACCATGAACTTGATCATCTGGTAGAAGCCGCCGCCGTGCACCTGCCAGGCTTCGCCTTTGACGCCCGGCGGCAGGCCTTCGCGCGGCTTCAGGCTGAGGTCGAGATGGATGAAATAGAACGACGAGCCGATCCAGGCGATGCCGGCGACGACATGCAGCCAGCGCACGCTGGCGCTCAATATTTCGGATAGAACCAGCTCCAAGCGACGCCCCCACACCATGCTGCCCGGCAGCGCGTCGGCGGCCGGGCTCATAGGGGCAGGTTATGCAATATTCGCACCTCGGCGCAAATCGGCGCGAAAAGTTTTAGGCGAGAAGCTTTTCCAGCCGGATCGGCAGTTCGCGCACGCGCACGCCGGTGGCGTGATAGACTGCATTGGCGACTGCGGCCGCGGTGCCGACATTGCCGAGTTCGCCGATGCCTTTAACGCCGGCCGGATTGACCGAATTGTCGGTCTCCGGGACCATGATGACGTCGAGCTGCTTGATGTCGGCGTTCACTGGAATCAGATAGTCGGCGAGGTTGTCGTTGGTGTAGCGCGCGTTGCGCTCGTCGATCTCGGTCGCTTCGTGCAAGGCCGAGGAAATACCCCAGATCATGGCGCCCATGTGCTGGCTGCGGGCGGTGCGTGTGTTCATGATGCGTCCCGATGCGAAGGCGCCGACGAGGCGCGGCACGCGGATTTCGCGCGTGTATTTGGGGACCCGGACTTCGACGAAGTTGGCGCCGAGTGCGTACATCAGCTTTTCGCCATGGGAGCCGCCGACCAGGGTCGGGACGCCGTCATAGAGCTTCTTGATCGGGTTGGTCACCAGGCCGACCACGGGGTTCGGCCGGGCATCGCCGGGCACGAATTCGGAATACTGCTCGAGCGTGGAGACGCCGAGCCGGTCGAACTTCTGCCGCACCCCGTCCGCGCTACCGCCGCCGACGGTTTCGGCCCGGCCGCCATTGAGCTTCTCCATGATGGCGTCGCAGGCCTGCATCACCACCGAGCAGCAACTCGCGGTCTGGTTCGAGCCGCCGGCCACCGGCACCGGCGGGAATTTGCTGTCGCCGAGTTCGACCTGCACCTGCTCGACCGGAATGCCGAGGCGTTCGGCGGCCATTTGCGCCACCACGGTCATCACGCCGGTGCCGATCTCGTGCGCGGCCAACTGCACATTGGCGCGGCCATCGGCATTGAACTGCACGCGCGCCGTCGCGGCGCCGATATGCGTCGGGTAGACCGCGCTGGCGCAGCCATAGCCGATCAACCACTCGCCGTCGCTCATGGAACCGGGCGCCGCCGTGCGTTTCGACCAGCCGAAGGCTGCTGCGCCTTCGTCATAGCATTTCATCAGCGAGCGGCTGGACCATTGCTTGCCGGTAGCGTCAGTCATCGAATCATTGACGCGGCGCAGTTCGATCGGGTCCATCGCCAGCTTGACCGCCAGTTCGTCCATCGCGCTTTCCAGCGCGTAGATGTAGGGCACCACCGGCGGCGAGCGCATGAAGCCGGGCGTATTGCGGTCGGCGTGGATCAAGGTCACGCCGGTTTTAACCGACGCGAAGCCATAAAGCCGCGCGCTGTCCTCGACGCCGGCCACCGAATAGCTGTCCGGCCGTGACGTCACTTCCCAGCCTTCATGCTCGAAGCTGGCGATCTTGCCGTCCCGGCCCGCACCGATCCTGATGTTGTGCCGCGTCTCGGCGCGGTAGGTGGCGATGGTGAAGCCCTGATCGCGCGCCGCCACCAGTTTGACCGGGCGGTTGAGCTTGCGCGCCGCCAGCGCCACCAGTCCGGTACGCGGCGTCAGTTGCGCCTTGGCGCCGAACGCGCCGCCGACGAAATTGCTGATCGTATGGACTTGCCCGGGCTCGATGCCGAGCTTGGCGGCGACGTTGTTCTTCAGGCCGTGCATGAACTGGCTCGGTTCATAGACCGTGAGTTGATCGTTGTTCCAGACCGCCGTGGTGGTGAACAGTTCGATCGGATTGTGATGCTCGGTCGGCGTGCCATAGGAGGCTTCGAACTTGACCGCGGCCGCGTCATACAGCTCTTTGACGTCGCCGGCGTTCGGCAGCTTCTTCTTGACGCTCGATTCATCGACGCCCTTGGAGTCGAAGCCGGCGCTCGGCGGCTGGACGTCATAAGCGAACTTCGCCTTGTAGGCGGCCTCACGTGCCGCTTCGAACGTATTGGCGACCACCATGCCGACGATCTGACCGTCGTGCTGGATTTTCGGCCCGAAGTCCTGAATCGACGTCGTCGAGCCGCCTCCGTTCGCGCCGTACGAGACCTTCTTCAACTCGCCGGTGTTCTCGTGCGTGAATATCTCGAGCACGCCCGGCACCGCCTTGGCCTCGGCAAGATCGATGCTCTTGATCGTGCCGCGGGCGATTGAACTGGTGATGAGGTAGGCAAACGCCGGATTGTTGACCGGCATGTCGGAACCGTAACGCGCTTCCCCGGTCACCTTCAGCCGCGCTTCCTTGCGGATTACCGGTCCGCCCATATTGGCTTTCGGTTCGGGAGCGGCTTTGTTGCTCATGGTGGGATTCCTGACTTAGATCGTCATCGTGGCGGCATCGCGCAACGCGCGCATCAAGGTCGCCTTGCCGAGCTGCACCTTGAAGGCGTTGTGCTTTTTCGGCCGCGCGCCTTCGAAGGCCTTGTCGGCGGCGGCCAGCAGCATGGTGTCGTCGATCGGCTTGCCTTTGAGCAGCGCTTCTGCCTCCGCCGCGCGCCATGGCTGGGCGCTGACGCCGCCGAGCGCGATGCGCACATCGCGCACCGTGCCATTGTCGAGATCGAGCGCGATCGCCGCCGAGGCCAGCGCGAACTCGTAGGAGGCGCGGTCACGGATTTTCAGATAGAGCGAGCGTTTGCCCCAGGGCAGGTTCGGAATTTGGAACGCGGTAATCAGTTCGCCTTGCGTGAGCGTCGTCTCGATCTGCGGCGTCGAGCCCGGTGCGCGATGCAATTGGGCGAAAGGCATCATGCGCGTGCCGGCGGAGCCGGCGATCTCGACCATGGCGTCGAGTGCGATCAAGGCCTGGGCGAAATCGCCGGGGTAACTGGCAATGCAGTCATTCGACGTGCCGAGCACCGCGAGATTGCGGTTCATGCCGTCCATCGCCGCGCAGCCGGAGCCGGGATTGCGCTTGTTGCAATTGTCGTAGGACGTGTCGCGGAAATAGGTACAGCGCGTGCGCTGAAGCACATTGCCGCCGAGCGAGGCCATGTTGCGGATTTGCGCGCTGGCCGCCAGTTGCAGCGATTGCGCAATCACCGGGAAGTTGGATTTCACCGCCTCATGGTCGGCCGCTTGCGACATGCGCACCAGGGCGCCGAGTCGCAGGCCATTGTCGCCGAACTCGATCTGGCCGGCTTTCGATTGATCCAGCGCGTTGATGTCGGTGACGGTCGCCGGCCGCATCACGTCGAGCTTCATCAAGTCGATCAAGGTCGTGCCGCCGGCGAGATACTGCGTGGCAGCGTTGACCGACGGCGCGGCGTTGGTCGGGTCGTTCTGCGGCGCGAAAGCTTGCAGCGCGCCCGGCAGATCGTTGGCTTTGACATAATGGAAAGGCCGCATGCTCAGGCCTCCATTTTGGTCTTGGCGTCGAGTACGGCATCGACGATGTTGGGGTAGGCGGCGCAGCGACACAGATTGCCGCTCATGTATTCGCGCACCTCGTCGGCGCTGTTGGCGTGGCCTTCCTTGACGCAGGCGACCGCCGACATGATCTGGCCCGGCGTGCAATAGCCGCACTGGAAAGCGTCGTGCTCGGCGAAGGCCTGCTGCATCGGGTGCAGTGCGCCGTTGGCGCCGGTGAGGCCTTCGATGGTGGTGACTTCCTTGCCTTGCACGGCCGCCGCCAATATCAGGCAGCCGAGCACGCGCTGGCCGTCCACCATCACGGTGTAGGCGCCGCACTGGCCCTGGTCGCAGCCTTTCTTGGAGCCGGTGAGGCCGATGTGCTCGCGCAGCGCGTCGAGCAGCGTGGTGCGGCTGTCGAGACTAAGGTCGTGCGGCTTGCCGTTGATGTTAAGAGAGACGGCGATCTTGTCGCGCGGACTGGCCGCTGCCGCTGGCGATTGCGCGTTACCTGTATCGCGCAGCGCGACGACCGCCACGGTCGAGCCAAAGGAAGTTCCGAGGAAAGTCCGGCGGCTCCAACCGGAACCATTCGCGCTGCCCGACCTGGAACCCTCGCCATCGTTGGAGTTCCGCATGAGGAGTGCCTGTGATGAGGCCGGTGCGTTGCCATAGACGGGGGCACCGGCGAATAATCATGCAAGCTGAACGCTCCGGCTGTGCGGAACGTTCCTTGCAATTATTTTGAACTAAAGTTCGGCGTATGCCGTGTTAGTCGGCGCGAAAGAATGCCGCCGCGTCGTCGCTGAACGCCTTGCGTTCCTGCGGGGCAATATAAAACATGTGGCCGCCACGATAGAGATTGAGCCGGACGCGGCCGGCGGCGCCGATCTGCGGAATGTGGTCGAGCACATAGCGCGTCATGCCGTAAGGCGTGACCATGTCGCTATAGCCATGCGCGACCAGAATCTTGAACGACGGCGAGAACGCCAGCAGCGTGCGTATGTCGTCTTCGGTGCCGGTCTGGAAGCGGCTGCCGTGCCAGTCCCATGCGCGGTTCACGTCGTTGGCGAGCAGCGTATAGGTCATTTCGGTCTTGAAGCCGAGTTCGTTGCGGGCGTAGTCGGCAAAGCCGCCGCCATAGGCGCGCGTCACGCCGTCGAGCACCGGATCGCCGCCGCGCGCCGTGCTCCGGTCTGGAAATGGATCGTCGACCGCGAAATCGGCGTCGTAGCGGCTGACGATTTTGCCGATGCGCAGGCTCTTGACGAAATCGTTGATGAAGCCGCGCGACTGCCGCACGGTTGATTCCGGCAGGCCGGCAATGTCCGCCACGCGCGCGTAGAACGATCCGGCCGCATCGCCCTCTGGCGGCCGCACTGCGAGCGTCGTCAGATACTCGGTCATGGCGAATTTCTCCGCCGCCATCTGGGCCTCGAGAGTGAAGGCCTTCTTGCGTTCCAGTTCGGCCGCCGCCAGCGACGGCAGTTGCAGCGCCGCGCGCAGCGCCGAATTGTCGTCGCCGAACGTCAGCCAGCCTTCCAGGAGCGGCGACAGCAGGATGAGCCCTGACACGGCGAGGCCCTGATCGCGCAGCAGCGCGCGCGCCGTCTTCACCGCGCGCAAGCCGCCGTAGCTTTCGCCGAGCAGGAATTTCGGCGAGCCGCCGCGATTGTTGTGCGTGACGTAAAGCGAGATCGCCTTGGCCATGGCGTTGGCGTCGCTGTTGACGCTCCAGAAGCCTTTCGCGTCGTCGCTCTTGGCGGCGCGGCTCCAGCCGGTGCCGATCGGATCGATCATCACCACATCGGTGAAGCGCAGCCAGGTTTCCGGATTGTCGCGCAAGGTGGCGCGCGCGGCGTCGTGGCCATCGGGCCCGAGCTCGAGAATGCGCGGGCCGACCAGGCCCAGATGCAAATAGGCCGAGGCCGCGCCGGGACCGCCATTGAAACCGAAGGTCACCGGCCTGTTGGCGCCCTTGACCACATAGGCGGTGTAATAGACCGAGGCGCTCTGGTTGCCCTGCTGGTCGTAGAAAGCCAGCGTGCCGGCGGTAGCGGTATAAGTGAGGTTGCCTTGCGCTGTGGTGATTGTTTTTTCACTGACTGAATCCGCCGGCAGCAGGCGCAGGATGTTCTGCGCCGGTTCGCGCTTCTGCTCTTGGGCCTTTTGCTCTTGGGCTTGCGGTCTGTCCTGCACCATGGCGGCGCCGGCGGTAAACAGCAGCACGGCGGCGATACGCAGCAGCGAAGCGGTTTTCATGGCCCATCCCGGTTGTTCGAGCGCCAATGCTAGCGCCAATCTAGTCCGTGGCAATGTGGGCTTTGTGGGGCGGGGCGGGATAGCCCGGCGTCAGGCAGGTTGAATAATGAATTATTTCTCCGTCATGGCCGGGCTTGTTGTTCAGCCCGGCCATGACGGAAATGAGTGGTCAGCGGCGTGACGCCTTTCTGATTACGCCATGGGTGCCGTCAAAATCTCCCGATAAGCGATCGGCAACAGCCGGGCCATGCGTTCGGCCCAGGCGCGCTGGCCGGCTTCGTCGGTAATCAGGTCTTGCCGGATTTCGACGGCGATATGGTGCAGCGCGCGGCGCTCGCCATGCACCGGAATGGTGTGGTCGGTGAAATCGTCGACGCTGTACGGCTCGTTGTCGCCGACGACGAGGCCGGTCTCGCGCTCCAGCATCCGCCGCAGGCTTTGGGCGAAGCGCGCATCGCGATTGTACAGAACGCCGGCATGCCACGGCCGCGCCACGCCTTTGTACACCGGCGTGAAGCTGTGCATGGCGATCAGCGCCACCGGCAGGCCGCCGTGATTGCGGCGGTCGAGTTCCTTTGCGATCGCCGCGTGATACGGCTCGAAAATCTCTGAAATGCGCGCGGCCTTGTCGGCATCGCTCAGATTCACGTTGCCCGGGATCGGCGTCAGTTCGCTGATCGCCGGCATTGATTGCTCCGAGCCCGGCGGCCGGTTGCAGTCGATCACCAGCCGCGAATAATTCTGCTGGATCAGGCAGGCGTCGAGCGCGTCGGCGAGCATCCGGCAGACCGGCGCAATGCCGATGTCCCAGCCGATGTGGCGGGCGCGTTCCGTGTCCGATACGCCGAGCGTGCCGAGCGCGCGCGGTATCAGCATCCCCGCATGATCGGCCACGATCAACAGCGGCGAACGCCCCGCTGCATTGTGGATGGTCACCGGCGCCGGCTCGTCTTCCGCGATCAGGTTGTGAACTTGATTACGCTCAATCTTACCCATTGGTTAATTCATTTCTGTTCAAATGTCCGAACGCGGCGCAGGCCGGGCTTTCAGTGGCAAGGATTATGCATCTATAACAAATCAAGTCGATTTGGGACCGCATGCCGATTTTCGTCATCAAGCACGTCACCACCTACCACTACCGTCAGCCGGTCGCCTTTGGCGAACATCGCATGATGCTGCGGCCCCGCGACGACGGCGACCAGATCGTCCTCGACACCGAACTCGCCATCGCGCCCAAGCCGCGCAAGTTGTCCTGGACGCGCGACAAGCTCGGCAATCACGTCGCCACCGCCGAGTTCGACGACCGCGCCGCCGAGCTGCGCTTTGAGAGCACCATCCGCCTCGACCACGCCGCGATGAATTTCGCCGCGCATGATATCGCCGATCATGCCCGCGTGTTTCCCTTTGCGCGCGATGCCGACCACCCGGTCGCGGTGCCGGCCAAGGCGCATCCGCGGGTACAGAGCTGGGCCGAAGGTTTCCTGCGCGCCGACGGCACCGCCGATACCTACGATCTCCTGGTCGGCATGACGCAGACCATCAAGACCAAGTTCAAGCACGCCGCGCGCCACCAGAAGGGCATCCAGACGCCGGAGCAGACGCTCACGTTGGCCAGCGGCGCCTGCCGCGATCACGCGCTGCTGATGATCGCGGCGTTGAGCCATCTCGGCTTCGCCGCCCGCTTCGTCTCCGGTTATCTCTATCTGCCGAGCGATGGCGACGCCGACGAAGCCGTGCTCGACGGCGGCAATACGCACGCCTGGGCGCAGGTCTATGTGCCCGGTCCGGGCTGGGTCGATTTCGATCCGTCGAGCGGCACGGTCGGCAACAAAAACCTGGTGCGCATCGCCGTGGTCAACGATCCGCGCGAGGCGATCCCCTTGCAGGGCAGCTATTTCGGCCGCTCCGCCGACCAGATCGCCATGAAGGTGGCGGTGCGCGTCGCCGCCGCCGGCGCATAACAATAACGCGCTTTTCTCCGTCAACTCCGCTACGATGGAACTTTATCGCCTGTAGTTCCATTAGCATCCACCCGGCCGGCCTTTGCCAGCGCGGGTGATGGAGTTTGTATGAAAATCCGCGCGGGCTTTGAGATTACTTACGAGTGTCCGCAGCCGACGCCGATGATCCTGGAATTGAGCGTGCATCCGTCGCGTACGCCGGATTTGTTGAGCTGGGACCAGATCAAGTTTTCGCCGCCGATTCCGGCGCGCACCTATCACGACAGCTTCGGCAATTTCTGTCACGTCATCACCGCGCCCAAGGGCAAGCTCACCATCGCCACCGACTTCCTCATTCAGGACAGCGGCAAGGTGGATCCCATCGTGCTCGATGCCAAGCAGCATGCACTCCAGGATCTGCCGCCGGACGTGCTGATCTATCTGCTCGGCAGCCGCTATTGCGAAACCGACCGGATGTCGGACATCGCCTGGAAGCTGTTCGGCCATTTGCCGGCCGGCTGGAGCCTGGTACAGGCGATCTGCGATTACGCGCACAATCACATCACCTTCGGCTACAATGACGCCGACGCCACGATGAGCGCTTATGAAGTCCACCAAAGGCGCAAGGGCGTCTGCCGCGATTTCGCCCATCTCGCCATTACGTTCTGTCGCTGCCTCAACATTCCGGCGCGTTATTGCACCGGCTATCTCGGTGATATGGGCACGCCGAAACCCTGGCCGGCCGGCGATTTCGCCGCCTGGATGGAAGTCTATCTCGGCGGCGCCTGGCACATCTTCGACCCGCGCAACAATGTGCCACGCCTCGGCCGCATTCTGATGGCGCGCGGGCGCGACGCCACCGACGTCGCCATCGTCACCTCGTTCGGTCCCAACACCATGACCGGATTCAAAGTCATCACCGATGACGCCGAGGCGCCCGCCGACGCCTGACGTTTAAAAGGCATCTGCCGATAATTGATGCAACGCGGTGTGTGTTTTTACATGGGCGCGTGGCCGTGCGACGCATGGGATGTTTTGCCGGAACTTTGTTGCCGAAACAGGCTTATCCAGCCTTCGGTAACCTCCAAAACCTGGAGCTTGAGTTTCGATGCAGATCCGCGCCGGCTACGAAATTTCCTATCAGTGTCCGGCGCCGACGCCGATGATCCTGCAATTGAGCGTGCATTCGACCCGCGCGCACGATCTGGTCACGACGGACCGCATCCGCATGGACCCGCGCATTCCGGTCAACACCTATCACGACACGTTCGGCAACTTCTGCCACGTCGTCACCGCGCCGGCCGGCCGCACCACGTTCTCGGCCGATTTCCTGGTGAACGATACCGGCCTGCACGACGACGTCGCGCCCGATGCGCAACAGCACCGGCTCGAGGATTTGCCGGTCGACGTGCTGGTCTATCTGCTCGGCAGCCGCTACTGCGAGACCGACAGACTGTCGAACACGGCGTGGCAGTTGTTCGGCCATTTGCCGAAAGGCTGGCCGCTGGTGCAGGCGATCGTCGATTACACCCATGAGCGCATCACCTTCGGCTATGAACACGCCAGCCCGATGAAAACCGCGTGGGATGCCAATAACGAACAGCGCGGCGTCTGCCGCGACTTCGCGCACCTCGCCATCACCTTGTGCCGCTGCATGAATATTCCGGCGCGTTACTGCACCGGCTATCTTGGTGACATCGGCGTGCCGCGCGATCCGGCGCCGATGGATTTCAGCGCCTGGTTCGAGGTTTTTCTCGGCGGCCGCTGGTACACGTTCGATGCCCGCCACCGCGTGCCGCGCATCGGCCGCATTCTGATGGCGCGCGGGAGAGACGCCACCGACGTCGCCATCGTTACGTCGTTCGGTCCCTGCACCATGGTCGGCTTCAAGGTCATCACCGACGAGGCCGGCGCGCAGGCGGCATAAAAAATGCCGGCGCTCTGATCCGTCATCCTGAGGTGCGAGCGCGCAAGCGCGAGCCTCGAAGGATGAACGGCCGCCGACTTCGGGGCCGTCGCCCTTCGAGGCTCGGCAACTTCGTTGCCTCGCACCTCAGGGTGACGGTGAACAGCTACAAAAAATGCCGGCACGAAGGCCGGCATTTTCGAAACCATGTTGCCGTGCTTTTACCGCCTGCGGAAATTCGGCCGGCGCGACTGCGGCGACGGCGAGGGGGCATCGCCCTTGTGGCGGAAGCTGATGCGTCCGCGCTGCAAATCGTAGGGCGACATTTCCACGATCACGCGGTCACCGACGCCGGTGCGGATGCGGAATTTGCGCATCTTGCCGGCGGTGTAGGCCAGCACCTCGTGCTCGTTGTCGAGCTTCACCCGGAAATTGCCGTCCGGCAACACTTCGGTCACCGTCCCGTCGAATTCCAGCAATTCTTCCTTCGCCATCCAATTCCTCTCCCGGTACCCCCAACCTGGGGCCGCTCTACATATCCGAAAAACCGCTCCCGCCCCAAGGACAAAACCCAAAATACAGCACCTGGGACGGGGCTATTTTGACGGTTTTTGTCAGCGCTGCGGACGACTGCCGGTGCGCTGGAGGAAACTCACGCTTCCGATGCTGTTTGGCTCGCCCGGCGAGGCTTCCGCGCGCGGGATCGGCTGGTTGCCGCCGTGACCCTGGCTGCCCCGGTTGGGGCGGCCCTGGTTGCCGCCATTGCGGTTTCCGCCGCCGTTGCGGTTGCCGCCGTTGCTGCCGTTATTGCCGGCAAAGCGGCCCCGGTTCGGACGATTCGAGGCCTGGTGGTGATCGGCCGGGCGCGCCGCCGGACGGATACCGGTGCGCTTGTCGATCGAGGGGATGGTGATGCGGATCATGCGCTGGATATCGCGCAGGAACGCTGCCTCTTCGTGATCGCAGAACGAAATCGCAATGCCGTCGGCGCCGGCGCGCGCGGTGCGGCCGATGCGGTGGACATAGGATTCAGGAATGTTCGGCAGGTCGTAATTGACGACATGGCTGACGCCATCGACGTCGATGCCGCGGGCGGCGATGTCGGTGGCAACGAGGATGCGCAGCTTGCCGTTACGGAAGTCGGCGAGCACCCGCTCGCGCTGGTTCTGCGACTTGTTGCCGTGGATCGCCTCGGCGCCGAAGCCGGACTTCTGCAAATGGCGGACGACCTTGTCGGCGCCATGCTTGGTGCGGGTGAACACCAGCACGCGGTCCGTGGTCTCGGTCTTGAGCGTCTCGACCAGCAGATCGTTCTTGGCTGACTTCTCGGTAAGAATGACGCGCTGGGCGATGCGATCGACGGTCGAGGCTTGCGGGGTGACCGCGACGCGCTCGGGGTTGGTCAGCATCGAGTCGGCCAGCTTGGTGATCTCGCCCGGCATGGTGGCCGAGAAGAACAGGGTCTGGCGCTCCTTGCGCAGCATGGCGACAACCTTGCGGATGTCGTTGATGAAGCCCATGTCGAGCATGCGGTCGGCCTCATCCAGGACGAGGATTTCGACCTGATTGAGCGTGATCGCGCGCTGATGCACGAGATCGAGCAGGCGGCCCGGCGTGGCGACGAGAACTTCGACGCCATGCGCGACGCCGCGGATCTGCCGGTTGATCGGCACGCCGCCGATGGCGAGTTCGATCGCCAAGGGCCGCATGTGCCGGCCATAGGCGCGGAAGCTGTCGGCGATCTGGCCGGACAGTTCGCGGGTCGGCGACAATACGAGTACGCGGCACGACTTGCGTTCCGGGCGCATGCGCTTGGTGTAGAGGTGGTTCAGGATCGGCAGCGCGAAGGCCGCGGTCTTGCCGGTGCCGGTTTGCGCGATGCCGATGACGTCGCGTCCGGTGAGGACGATTGGAACGGTCTGGGCCTGAATCGGGGTGGGGGTGGTGTAGTTTTCTTCGACAAGGGCGCGAAGGATCGGCTCTGCGAGGCCGAAGTCGTTAAATGAGGTCAAGGGTAACTTTCTATAGGGCAAAACGGCCGAATCGCTGACGCGACCGGCGGTATCGCGCGGTTTTTTGACATCCCGCGTTGCCAGGGCTGTCGCTTATTCAGGAAATCGAATGGGCGGGGCGAAATTCGTAGAAGGAAGTTCGTGCACGCAGCCCGCGAACCCGAGAGGGGGGTCGTTCATTCGCACCGCTCATATGACAGCGTTCGGTGTTCATTTCAAGGCAAGTTCCGGCCTAATTGGCCAGATCATGAATAAATACGCCTAATGGTCATGCCGGTGGCGCAATAGACAAGGCCCGGCCAATCGGGGAATGTCGGCACCGAAGTTGCCAATCAGACCTGCCAATTGACCGCCGGAGCTGTCTAAATGCCGTTTCCCCGGGCTTCCGAGGCCCTTTCCCGCTTTACCGTCCTCGACCTCACCCGCGTTCGCTCTGGGCCGACCTGTGTGCGCCAATTGGCCGACTGGGGGGCCAATGTCATCAAGGTCGAGACGCCGCCGCATTTGGAGAAGGGCGAGGGCGCCGGAGGGCCCCGTGAAAATGCCGATTTCCAGAACCTGCACCGCAACAAGCGCAGCGTCACGCTCGACCTGAAATCGCCGCAGGGCCTGGCCGCGTTCAGGCGGCTGGTTGAGAAGGCCGACGTCGTGGTTGAGAACTTCCGTCCCGACGTGAAGGACCGTCTCGGCATCAATTACGACGCGCTGAAGAAGATCAACAAGCGTATCGTGCTGGCCAGCATTTCCGGTTTCGGCCAGGACGGGCCTTATCGCGACCGGCCCGGCTTCGACCAGATTGCGCAGGGCATGGGCGGCCTGATGTCGATCACCGGCCTGCCCGGGCAAGGCCCTGTCCGTGTTGGTATTCCCGTGGCCGATCTCTGCGCCGGTCTGTTCGCCGCGCTCGGCATCCAGACCGCGCTGCTGGAGCGTGAAGTGTCCGGCGAAGGCCAGTGGGTCAACACCTCGCTGTTGCAGGCGCAGATCTTCATGCTCGATTTCCAGGCGGCGCGCTGGCTGCAAATGCAGGAAGTGGCGCAGCAGGCCGGCAACGACCACCCGACCAGCATTCCGACCGGCGTGTTCAAGACCTCGGACGGGCACATCAACATCGCCGCCGCAGGCCAAGTGATGTGGGAGCGGCTGTGCCAGGCCATCGGCGCGCCTGAGCTGATCGATCATCCCGATTATAAAACCGGCCTGCTGCGCTCGAAGAACCGCAACGCGGTCAATTCGGCCATCGAAGTCAAAACCGTGTCAAAGCCGAGCGCGGCATGGATCGATATCTTCAACAAGGCCGGCGTGCCGTGCGGGCCGATCTATTCCATCGATCAAGTGTTCGCCGACGAGCAGGTCAAGCATCTCGGCATCGCGCAGGCCGCAAAGAAACCGAACGGCGAGACGCAGACCTTTGTCGGCCAACCCTTCGCGCTGTCGCGCACGCCGAGCAGGATCGTCGCGACGCCTCCAGACCAGGGCCAGCACACCGACGAGGTGTTCAGGGAGTTTGGATTTTCCGACGATGAAATCGCCGCGCTACATCGGGCGAAGGCTGTGTAACCCATCTCCGTCACCCTAAGGTGCGCGGCGAAGCCGCGCCACAGCAAGTCTGCCTTGGCCGACTTGCTTTTGTAAAATACGATCTCGGGTATACCCGAGATCGGTGGGCGACGGGCAACGAATCACAGGCTGTCATCCTTCGAGCCGCAAAAACGCGCACCTCAGGATGACGGCTTAAGTCAGGGAAGGAATGAAAACGATGACCGCACCCGCTACCGATAAGATGTTGTCCCGCAAGGAGGGGCAGGTCGGCTATCTGACTTTCAACAACCCGGAACGCCACAACGCCGTGTCGCTGGATATGTGGGAGGCCGCGGAAGGCTTCCTCGACGAGTTCAAGAACGACAAGAACATACGTGTCGTCGTCGTTTCGGGCGCCGGCGGCAAGGCCTTCGTCTCGGGTGCCGATATTTCCAAGTTCGAGAAAGAACGTTCGAACAAGGAAACCTCTGACCGTTACAACGACACGGTCGATCGTGCCTATGGCGCTTTCTACAATTTCCCCAAGCCGACCATCGCCATGATCCGCGGCTATTGCATCGGCGGCGGCGTCGGCCTCGCTCTGAGTTGCGATTTGCGCATTTGCACCGAGGGCTCGAAATTCGCCGTGCCGGCGGCCAAGCTGTCCATCGGCTATCGTTACGCCGGCTTGAAGAAGTTGGTCGATGTGGTCGGGCCGTCCTTCGCCAAGGAAATTTTCTACACCGCGCGTCAGTTCACTGCGCAGGAAGCGCTGATGATGGGCCTCGTTAACCGCGTGCTGCCGGACGCCGAGTTGGATGCTTACGTCCAGGACTACGCCGCGACCATTGCCGGCAATGCGCCGCTCAGCGTCGATTCGGTGAAATTCATCGTCGGCGAGATTGTCTCCGATGGCCCGCCCGATCTCGAAAAAGCCGAGGCCATGGTGCAGGCCTGCTTTGCCGCCAACGACTTCAAGGAAGGCCGCACCGCCTTCATGGAAAAGCGCAAGCCGAAGTTCACGGGCTCGTAGGTCCGCCGCATGCTGCACTGCGTGATGCGCGGCGCCGGTCAGGGTGGCCGCTCGCGCCTGAAAGTGCTATCTCACCGCCCACAATATCGTTTGTCCGGGAAACCCACGAGGTACGTTATGTATTCCGATCTGAAGCTTTATATCGACGGTCAATGGCACGGCGGCGAAGGTCGCAAGGGCGAAGACGTCATCAACCCGGCGACCGGCAAGGTGCTGGCGCAGTTGCCGCATGCCAGCAAGGCCGATCTCGACTCGGCGTTAGGGGCCGCCCAGAAGGGCTTCCAGACCTGGAAAAACACCTCGGCCTATGAGCGCGGCAAGATCATGCGCAAGGCCGCCGACCTGCTGCGCGAGCGCGTCGAGCACGTCGCCACCGTGCAGACCATGGAGCAGGGCAAGTCGATCAACGAATCGCGTATCGAGGTGATGACCTCGGCCGACATCATCGACTGGTACGCCGAGGAAGGCCGCCGCGCCTATGGCCGCATCGTGCCGGGCCGCGCCAAGGGCGTGCGCCAGATCGTCTTGCAGGAGCCGGTCGGCGTCGTCGCCGCTTTCACGCCGTGGAATTTCCCGACGCTGACGCCGGTGCGCAAGATTGCCGGCGCGCTCGCCGCCGGTTGCTCGATCATCATCAAGGCCTCGGAAGAAACGCCGGCCGGTTGCTTCGAACTGGTGAGATGCTTCGCCGATGCCGGCGTGCCGGCGGGCGTCCTGAATCTGGTGTTCGGCGTGCCGGCGCAGATTTCGGAGCATCTCGTCGTCTCGGACATCGTGCGCAAGATTTCCTTCACCGGCTCGATTCCGGTCGGCAAGCATCTCGCCGGTCTCGCCGCCAAGGGCATGAAGCGCGCCACCATGGAGCTGGGTGGCCACTCGCCGGTCGTCGTGTTCGACGATTATGATCCGGAGAAGGCGGCCGACACCATCGCCGCCTTCAAGTATCGCAATGCCGGTCAGGTCTGCATTTCGCCGACGCGCTTCTATGTGCAGGAGAAGGGCTACAACAAGTTCGTCGCCCGTTTCACCGAATACGCCAAGGGCCTCAAGCTCGGCGACGGCCTGGAGAAAGGCACGACCATCGGGCCGCTGGCCAATCCGCGCCGTCTCGACGCCATGGAATCGTTTGTAAACGACGCCAAGGCGCGCGGCGGCAAGATCCAGACCGGCGGCAATCGTCACGGCAACCAGGGTTTTTTCTTCGAACCGACGGTTATCACCGACGTGCCGGATGACTCGAAGATCATGACCGAGGAGCCGTTCGGGCCGCTGGCGCCGATCGTGCCGTTCAAGACCTTCGACGAGGTGGTGCAGCGCGCCAACTCGTTGCAGTTCGGTCTGGCCGCCTACAGCTTCACCACTTCGGCGTCGCAGGCGATTGCCATTGGCGATGCGATCCAGTCCGGCATGGTCGGCGTCAACTCGGTGGCGATCTCGACGCCGGAAACGCCGTTCGGCGGCATCAAGGAGAGTGGCTACGGCTCCGAAGGCGGCATCGAAGGCTTGCAGGCGTACATGAACACGAAGTTCATCAGCCAGGCGTGAGGCAAGCTCCGCTTATTCCCGCGAATGCGGGACTCCAGAAACGAAAGGCCGGGGCAAACCCCGGCCTTTTTTTGCTGTCGTACCCGCGAAGGCGGGCATCCAGTATCCCCTGTCTGTGCTTGAGCCGAATCGTTTGCGTTTACGGGGTCCCCGCTTTCGGGGGCACGACAGCGTTGATTATCTCGCCGCCATCCCCTTCTGCACCGCTTCCCACACCTTCGACGGCGTCGCCGGCATTTCCATGTGATCGGCGGCGCCGTTCGGGATGGCGTTGGATATCGCATTCATCACCGCGGCGATCGCCGCCGTGGTGCCGGCCTCGCCGGTGCCCTTGACGCCGAGCGGGTTGGTCGTCGCCGGCGTGATATGCGTCGCCTCGCGCAACTCCACCGGCATGTCGTGGGCGCGCGGCATGCCGTAATCCATGAACGAGCCGGTGACGAGTTGCCCGCTCGCTGAATCGTACACCGCGTTCTCGGTCAGCGCCTGGCCGAGGCCGTTGGCGATCGAGCCCTGCACCTGGCCTTCGACCACGGTCTGATCCAGCACGTTGCCGCAGTCGTCGACCGCCGTGTACGTGACGATATCGAACTTCCCGGTGTCGGGATCGATCTCGATCTCGGCGATGTGGCAGCCGTTCGGAAACGTCAGCGGCGCTTCGGCCTTGTCCTTGGTGTCGAGCGTCTCGCCCATGTCCTTGGCGCGGCGCGCGGTGTCGAACAGCGAAATGCGCCGGTCGGTGCCGACCACCTCGAAACCGCCATTGCGATATTGAATGTCGGAATCTGACGCTTCCAGTGCCGCCGCGGCGATCTTCTTGCCCTTGGCCAGCATCGTATCGGCGGTGACGACAATCGCCGCGCCCGCGCACATCGCCGAGCGCGAACCGACCGAGGCAAACCCGGTTAGGCCCATGTCGGTGTCGCCATGCCGGTGCTCGATAGTTTTGGCGTCGATACCGAGGCGGTGCGCCAGCATGCGGCCGAACACGGTGGCGTGGCTTTGTCCGGTCGATTGTACGTTGCAGCCGAGGATCAGTTTTTCACCGCCGGGAAAGCCGATCGACGCGGTTTCCATCGGCATCGCGCCGGCATGTTCCAGCATGCAGGAGACGCCGATGCCGCGCAGTCTCTTGCGCTTTTGCGCCTCGCGCTTGCGCCTGGCGAAGTTGTCGTAGTCGGCGAGCTTGAGTGCCTTGTCGACGATTCCGGGGAAGTCGCCGGAGTCGTAGGTGTTGATAGGCGTCTTGAACGGCATGCTGGAGGCCGGAATCAAATTCTTCTTGCGCAGCCGCGCCGGGTCCATCCTCAACAGGCGCGCGGCTTCCTCCACCGCGCGCTCCAGCGCGTAGTTCGCCTCCGGCCGCCCGGCGCCGCGATAAGGCCCGATGGCCACCGTGTTGGAGAAATAGCACGCCACCGACACATCGATTTTGCCAATCTTGTACATGCCGGGCAGGCAGCGCGCGAAATTGTTGGTGTTGATGTTGACGCCGGCGGTCGAGACGTATGCGCCCTGGTTGCACAAATGTCGCATGCGCAGCGCGATGAATTTGCCCTTGTCGTCGCAGGCGAGTTCGACATGGGTGACGGTGTCGCGCGCCTGCGTATCGGTGACGAAGGCCTCCGAGCGCGTCGACATCCAGTGCACCGGGCGGCCGATCTTCTTGGCGCCGGCCAGGAGCGCGATATATTCCGGATAGACCGGCGTCTTCATGCCGAAAGCGCCGCCGACATCCTCCGTGATGACGCGCAATTTCTCGTTCGGCACGCCCATGACCGATGCCGCCATGTTGCGCAGCGAATCCGCGCCCTGCGAGCAGGCGTGCAGCGTGTAGCTGTCCGCGGCTTTGTCATAGACGCCGGTGGCGCCACGCGTTTCCATCGAGGCCACCACCATGCGCTGGTTGGTGACGGACACTTTTGCCACATGCGCGGCGCCGGCGATCAACGCCGCGACTTCCCGCTCGTTGTCGTCACTTGGGTTTGGTCCTGCCCAGTCAACGCACAGATTGCCCGGCGCGTCGGCGTAGAGCTGGGTCTTGGCCTGCATCGCGGTGTCGAGATCGACCACCGCCGGCAATTCCTCGTAGTCGACCTCGACCAGATCGGCGGCGTCGAGCGCCAGCGCGGTTGTTTCCGCCACCACCATCGCCACCGGGTCGCCGCCATGCATGACCTTGTCGCCGCATAAAGCCGGGCGGAAGGGCATCGCCATCTTGGCGCCGCCGCGGCCGACGACCGGCGGATGGCGCGAAATGCTACCGATGTTCATCGCCTTGAGATCATCGGCGGTGATCACCGCCAGCACGCCCTTGGCGCGCAGCGCGTCTCCCGCGTCAACCCGCTTGACGCGGGCATGGGCATGCGGCGAGCGCACGAACACGGCATAGGCCTGGTTCGGCAGCCGCGGATCGTCGGCGAAGCGGCCCTGGCCGCGCACCAGCGCATCGTCCTCGACGCGCGGTTCGCTTTTGCTGCGGGCGGGGGCGGCGGTCGCTGATGTCATGGAGGGATCCTGTCGGAGCGCGGAGGGAGGGCTTTTATAGCTCAATCCGCACGCGCCGACAGGGGGTGGACAGTTTCAGATGACGAAAAGCGTTCCGCCTCATCCTGAGGAGCATCGCGAAGAGATGCGTCTCGAAGGATGGGGCGGCCATGGTTCGAGACGCGCAGCTTCGCTGCGCTCCTCACCATGAGGCCGAGCTACCGCTTCCTGAACGGCCAGACCAGTTGCTCGACGAACCCCGCCGGCATCGCTTCCTGAATGCCGATATCGGCCGGCGGGCGGTAGTCGCGCGTGTTGTAGAACGTGCCGAACAGATGGTCCCAGAGCATGATGTTCTCCGAGTAATCTTATGTCGTGTTTGGCCGCGTCAATGAGCGCGGCCAGGTGCTCTCGATGCGCCACGCCGAAATCTGGCCGGACAGCGGCGACCCCGGCCTTTTCGTTGGCATCTTTGTACCGGTTCGCCCGCGTGTCCGAATTGCGGATGGCGACAGCGAGCAGGTCGCCGTCATTAATTATTGCCGTTATCTGACCGAGGCCGAGTTCGCCAGGGTGATGCGCACGATCGAAGCGGAGCGCCGCCAGGATCTGTACTGGAACGTGTGGCTGTTTAACTGCAACCACTTCACCAACAATGTTGCCGACGCGCTTGGCCTGAAAACGCCGCCTGGCCTGCTCTTGCCGCACGCTTATGTCAGCGCCTTGCGTCTGCTCAATGGCCGGCAGGACTGACGATTGCCTGCCTGACGGCGGCTCCCTCAGCCGATACGCCGCAACACGACCAGATAGCCTTCGATGGTGGCTTCGCTGTCCTGCCGGATAATGGTCGGCGTCAGTTCCTCGACGGCAAATTTATTTTCCTGCGCCAGTCTTTCGATGTAGGCGGCGGAATGGGCGAACCGGAATGACTCGCGGACGACGACGTCGTTGTCTTCCGAGGCTTCGAGCGAGAAGCAGAACACGCCGTTGTCTTTCAGCGCGCGCCGGACGCCGCGAAAAACCGGCGCCAGATCGCCGATATAGATGAAGACATCGGCGCAGACGGCAACATCGTATGTCGCGCTTTGCGTATTGAGGAACTGGATCAGCTCGGCCTGAATCAGTTTGTCGTAAATGCCGCGCTGTTTGGCCTTGTCCAGCATCTTCGGCGACAGATCGACGCCGGTCATGCTGCGCTTGAGCGGCGCAAGCTGTTCGCCGACCAGGCCGGTGCCGCAGCCGAGATCGAGAATATCCAGTCCGTCCCTTGTGACAAAGCGCTTCACGGCGGCCGCTATTTCGGCCGGGACTTTGTAGTTCAGGCTTTCGACCAGATGCTGGTCGAAGGTTTCCGCATATTGATCGAACACCGCGATCATGTTCATCACCGGCGCCGCGGCCGGCGGCGGGCCCGCGCCCAGAGCGGCGAGGTGATAATTGACCTGCTCGGCATCGACGCCATGTGCGACGGCGTCCTTGTAAGCGGCGACCGCTTCCGGCGTCCGCTTCATTTGCGCCAGCGACAGCGCGCGGCCGAGCCAGGCTTCCGGCAGATCGGCAGTCAATGACAGCGCCTTGTCATAGGCGGCGAGGGCGTCCTCGCTCTGTTTGGCCAGCGACAGAATGCTGGCGAGCCCGAGCCAGGCTTGCACGAAGTCCGGCTTGATTGCGATCGCGCGGTTGAATGATTCCGCCGCTTCCTGCGGCTGTTTGAGCTCGCTGAGCATGGCGCCGCGCAGGGCCCAGGTGTTGGCGACGCCTGGATTGATAGCGAGGGCTTTGTCGAACGCGGCCAGCGCCTCCTGGGGCGCCTCAGCTCTTGCAGGACCATGCCGTGGTTATGGTGCGTCGCGTCCGAGTTGCCATTGACGGCGATCGCCGCGCGGATTGTCCGCTCGGCCTCGTCGTATTTGCGCACGGCGGTCAGCACGATGCCAAGCAGATTGAGGCCGGCGAGATGGTTCGGCTCTTGCGCCAGCACAGTCCTGAATTGCCGTTCGGCGTCGTCGAGCCGCCCCTGTTGGAACGCGGCAATGGCTTGCGTCAGCAGTTCGTCGCTGGTCGTCATGGCGTCAATGCCTCTTGCGGCTTGATGCCGAATATTTGCGCCGCGAATTGCGGATAAAGTTCGGCCAGTTGCGGCGCCACCGTTTCGCGCATCAGCTTCAGCGCTTCCGCCGACGGCGCCGGCGTTTCCGGCACATGCGCCGGCCGATCGAAATCGAAACCGGTGTGCTCGATCACTTCCTCGACCGTATGCCCGGGATGTACGCTTTGCAGCGTAAAGCGGCCGTTTGCGAAGGAGAACAGGCAGCGGTTGGTAATCAGCGCCACCGGCCCGCCGGGGCGGAACACGTTCGCATCGCTCGCGCCGGGCGCGCTGATGTAATCGACCTGTGGCACCAGAGTTCGGCGCGAATGCTCGGTGCGAAACAGGATCACCTTCGGCACGACATAATAAAGATAGGCCGAGCCGAACGAGCCGGGGAAGCGCACCTTCGGATGATCGTGCGCGCCGATTTCGACCAGATTGACGTTGCCGTGGCCGTCGATCTGCCCGCCGGAAAGAAAGAACGCGTCAATGCGGCCTTGCCCGGCGCAGTCGAACAGTTCGCGCGCACCATCGGTCCAAAACGTGTTCTTCGGCGAGCCGAGCAGCGACACATAAGGCCGCCCGCGTCCGCGTTCGCGCGCCAAGAGCGCGGCGGTTGCCGGGATCGGCGAGGCATTGCCGACGGCGACATGGTGCACGCCGCCGATGAGGTGCGCGATCTGGTCGGCGAGCAGTTCTTCGGGGCGGAATTCCACTTAAGCCGCCTGCTTCTCGTAAACGAATTTGTCGAGATAGGCGGCGAAGCCTTCCTCGGTCGCCGCCATCTTCGCGTACTCCGCCAGATGCGCGCCGTCGGCGGCGTAATAATCCGGCAGCGGCAAGGGCCAGGCGCCGCGTTCGGTCAGCGCGATGGCGTCGACATAGAAGCCGGGCAGCGTGCCGGCCGCCAGCACCGGCGTCTCCAGCAGATTGCCGGGGTGAATGCGGTCCACCGTGACAATCGTCTTCGCCGCCGCATGCGCCATGGTGGCGAGTTCGCGCTGCCGGCCAATCCACACATTGCCGTGCACATCGGCCATGGCCGCGTGAAACAGCGCCACGTCGGGCTTGATCGCGGGCAGCAGCACGATCGGATCGTTGTCGCCGAACGGTGAATCGATCACCTTCCAGTCGTCGCGGTATTTCAGCACGTCGGAGCCGATCAGCCCGCGCAGCGGCATGAACGGCACGCCCTTCTCGGTTGCCTGCAACGCGGCGTGCAGCGCCGGGCAGGTGGCGTCCTTCATTTTGATCGTGCGCGCGAGAATGGCGGCGGCGAAGCGCGGCGCCGGGCCGTACTCGCCGAGTGAGACCGCGCTGGTCTCCAGCGTCTCGACGCAGCCGGCGCCGATCAGGAGGTCGGCTTGCAGGCTCGATGTCGGCAGCGCTACCAGATGCAGCCGCCGGATGCCGCGCCGGATTAATGCGCGCGTCGCGTCCATTGGTACGCCGGAAACTTCGCGCGGCACCACCAGCATGCAGCCGTCGGTGATGGCGCCGAGCGCGTCGTCGAGCGTCGCCGCGATTTGAGACATCCTCACTCCCTCATTCCCGGTTTGCCCACCGTCCCGGGGCGCCCGGCTCGACATTAAGTGTATTCGCGCTTGCCAGGTCCACACAATTTTGCGACCTCCGGTGCCACGCCCATGGAATTGAACATGACCTTTCAAGACAAGCTCGCCGCCGGACGTTTCGTCATCACCGCCGAAGTCACCCCGCCGGTTTCCTTCGACCGCGCCGACTTGCTTGCCAAGGCTTTGCCGCTCAAGGGCCTGGCCGATGCGGTCAACCTCACCGATGGCGCCGGCGCGCGGCCGCATATGAGCGCGCTCACCGCCGCGGCAATTCTGGTTCAGGAGGGGATCGAGCCGATCCTGCAATTCACCTGCCGCGACCGCAACCGCATCGCCTTGCAGAGCGACCTGATCGCCGCCGCCGCCTCCGGCGTGCGCAACCTTCTGATGCTGCGCGGCGACGATCCGTCGGCCGGCGACCAGCCCGACGCCAAGGCGGTGTTCGATCTCGACGCCCGGGGCTTATTGGAGACGGCGCGTATCTTGCGGGACAAAGGCGAATTGCCGACTAGCAGGAAAGTCACCGGGCGCGCCGAATTTTTCCTCGGCGGCGCCGACAACCCGATCGATCCGCCGCCCGGCTGGGAGCCGAAAGGCCTTGCCGGCAAGATCGCCGCCGGCGCGCAATTCGTGCAGACGCAGTTCTGCATGGATGCCGGCGTGGTGCGGCGCTATCTGGCGCGGCTGGCCGAGCACGGCATTAAGGATCTATCGATCCTCATCGGCATCGCGCCGCTGCGTTCGGCCAGGTCGGCTTTGTGGATGAAGGAAAAACTGTTCGGGACCATCATTCCCAATGCTTTGGTCGCCCGCATGGAAGCGGCCAGCGATCCCACTGCCGAAGGCCGCGCCATCTGCATCGAGCTGATCGGCGAATTGTCGAACATCGCCGGCGTCGCCGGCGTCCACATCATGGCGCCGAACAACGACGCCGCGGCGCCAGCGGTGATCGCCGAAGCGCGCAAGAGCGTACCGCGGTTGGCAAATTAATTTCTGTCATACCCGCGAAGGCGAGCATCCAGTACGCCGCAACCTTGCGATGAGTAAGAAATGTCAGCGATTACTGGGTCCCCGCCTTCGCGGGGACGACAGCAGCAAGCGCCTCGACCGCCGCGAACAAATCCCGCACCTGCCGCTCGCTCACCCCGCGCGTGATGAACACGACGCGGCTTTGCTTGTTGCCATCCGGCCACGCCTTCAACTCGACCGGCGGATGCGCCAGGTGCTGCACGAACTGCACGACGACCGGCCCGTTGCAACCCTCGACATTGAGAAAACCTTTCACGCGTAGCAGATCGCTGCCGCGCATCGCCATCAACGTGTCCATGGCGCGCAGCCACACCGGCCACGCCATCGGTCTGTCTTGCGTCAGCACGAAACTGGAAATGCCGTCGCTGTGGTCGGCTTCGGCAACGAAGACGTTGCGCGCGCCGTCGCCCGGCTCGGTGAAAACCTTTGGATCGATGTTCGCCGCATCGAAAATCTCCGCGTGAGCGTTGAGCGCGCGCAGTCGCGCCCGCAGCGCTTCGGCATTGGCGATGTCGCCTTTGCTGACGATGATACGGTCGGCGAGGATCGCCTGTTTGCGCGCTTCCGCCGACCATTCCAGCGTTTTAGAGCCGGTCGCGGCATCGGCCACCGTCAGCACCAGTTCGAGATAGAAGGCCTCGCCGAGCGCGCGGTCGGTCGAGAAGGTTTGCAGGATCGGCGACGGATCGGCCAGCCCCGAGGTCTCGATGACGATGCGCTTGAAGTCCGGCAGCTCGCCGCGCGCGCGCTCGATCAGCAGGCCGCGCAAGGTCTCCTGCAAGTCGGTGCGCGACACGCAGCACAGACAGCCATTGCCGATCAGCACGGTCTCGTCGGTGCTCGCGCGCACCAGCGCGTCGTCGATCGGCGTGGCGCCGAATTCGTTGATGATGACGGCGGTGCCGGCGCCTTCCGGCGTTTCCAGAAAGCGCTTCAATAGCGTGGTTTTCCCCGCGCCGAGAAAGCCGGTCAGCACCGTCACTGGCACCTTGGCGCCGCGCGCGCGCTTGAGCTTGCGGCCGAACGGGCCGGAGGTGGGTGAGAGGAAGGGCGAGTTCATGGGGGGATTATACACTGCCCTGTCCCCGAATGCCGCGTGCTCCCTCTCCCCTGGGGGAGAGGGTTGGGGTCAGGGGGCAAGTGACTCAATTGAGTCCATAACCCCTCACCCGGATTGCTTCGCAATCCGACCTCTCCCCATGGGAGAGGTGAAGCAAGCGCGCCGCGTCGTTTCGACTAAAACTCACACTCCAATATATACAGCCCGCCCGAAAACCGGTCGACCGTATAAACGAACTGGTTCTCGTCGACATAGACATCGTTGAGCTGGATCGCGCCGATGCTCGAATTGTCCGGCGCCGGCGGCACGAAAGAGGCGATTTCCTTCGGCTGGTACGGATTGGAAATGTCGTAGGCGCGAAGGCCCCCGTTGAAGAACGTGCCGAACACGATCTGGTCGGACTGGAACGATGACGGCACCGGCACATTCTCATGGATGTTGTGCGCGCCGAAACGGCCGCCGCGATCCTTGTAGGCATCGACCGGCGGCAGCGGGCAGGTCGAGATCGGCACCAGATGCTGTTCGTCGCGCGCGTCCAGCATCCAGATCAGCTTCGGCCAGTCGAGCGCATTGTCCTCGGTCGATTCGTCGGTGACCAGCATCAGGTTGCGGTCGAACAGCGGCACCGCCGTGTGCATGAAGCCGGTGTAGGGCGGCGAATTGGTCCAGTGCGAGATGACTTTCGGATTGGCCTTGTCGGCGATGTCCATGACGAATAGGCCGCCGTCGATGTAGCAGAGATACAGCCGGTCGCCCCGCTGCGGATAGACATTGGTGTTGTGCGCGCGATAGCCTTTGTCGAGCGGATGGCGCGGCGGCGGCGCGACGTTGTCGGTGATCGAAGTGCCCGGCATCCACCAACGGCCAACCTCGACGGGCTTTGATGGATCGCGCACGTCGATGCAGCGATAGAACTGGTCGTCGTTCGGGTGACTCGGCTTGAAGTCCGGCGCGCCCGCCGCCATGTGGACGTATTCGCCGTCGCAGAACCACAATTGATGCACGCCGCGCGAATGCTCTCCCGAGCAGTCGAAAAACGAGATTGAGCGCGGCTTTTCCGGCACCGACACGTCGAACAGCTCGAGCCCGGCCGGCTTCATGCCGGTCTTCTGCGTCTGATAGGCGACCGCGAGAATATCGCCGGACAGATCGAGCGAGTTAGAGCGCATGAACATGTTCGGCAGTTCGGTTTGCACGATCACTTTCGGATTGCGCGGATCGCTGACATCGACGCCGGTGAAATTCTTCGGCGCGCTCTCATGCGCCAGCCAGGCGATGCGGCGGCCGTCTTTCGCCAGGTGAATGGCGATGCCTTCGCCCATGCCGCCGAAGCCGCCAAGATTGTTCTGCGACAGCAGGTTGAAATTCCAGCTTGTCGGTTCGTTTTTTTTATTGAGGGGGCTTTTATCGGCGGACATTCGCGTCTCCGTTTTTTTTTCTTGTCCCTCCCCCCCGCGCAGCGGCGGGGAGGGGCGCCCGCTGAAGCGACAGCGAAAG
>LNFM01003655.1_pt1 | contig 32316 bp, 29 predicted proteins | sample 596031 | NCBI WGS metagenome assembly LNFM01 (sample SAMN04254537, study PRJNA301005) | activated carbon metagenome | isolation source: dual media filters at the Ann Arbor, Michigan drinking water treatment plant | place: USA: Ann Arbor | reverse complement strand
GAGGCGCTCGAGAAGATCATGCCGGCGCTCAACGAGGCCAAGCCGGTGCGCGGCGTGGATCTGTACCCGGAAGAGCGCGAAGTGCTCAAGCCGCTGTTCCTGCTCACCGCCAAGCCGACGCTGTACGTGGCCAACGTCGAGGAGCACGGCTTCGATAAAAACCCGCTGCTGGACAAGGTGCGGGCGCGGGCCGAACAGGAAGGTGCGCCGGTGGTGGCGGTGTGCGCCAAGGTGGAAGCCGAGATTGCCGATCTATCGGACGAGGACAAGGAAGTGTTCCTGGCCGACATGGGCATGACCGAGCCCGGTCTGGACCGGATGATCCGCGCCGGCTATGCGCTGCTCGGACTGCAGACCTATTTCACCGCCGGCCCGAAGGAAGTACGCGCGTGGACGGTGCAAAAAGGTTCGACCGCGCCGCAGGCGGCCGGCGTGATCCACACCGACTTCGAGAAGGGCTTCATCCGCGCCGAGACCATCGCCTATCCCGACTTCGTCGCATGCAAGGGCGAGGCCGGCGCAAAGGAAGCCGGCAAGATGCGGCTCGAGGGCAAGGAGTACGTGGTGCATGACGGCGACGTCATGCACTTCCGGTTCAACGTCTAGCGCACCCGCTTTAGTACGCGTACAGGCGCGCGGCGGGCACCGTAACGAACTCGGCTTCGCCAGGCGTACGCCAGCGCAGGCGCACTTCGCCGCCGGCTCGTGGGTGGGTGGATTCGACGACGACGCGCACCCACTGGCCGGCGACCAGGTTGACGGCCGCGCTGGTGTCGGTGGCGGTGGCGTGGTCGGCCCAGTTATCGATCACGCGCGCACCGTCCACGCTGACGCGGATGCCGCTGTTGCTCGCCGTCTGCAACCGATAGCTGCCGGTGGCAGGCGCCTGCAGCAGCCCGGTCCAGCGCACCGAGAAACCGCTGGCCGGCAGGTTCGGGCCGGGCGCGGCCGCCCAGGTGGCGTCGATTGCTTCGAGCCGCGTGAGCGCGGGTTCACCGCTCAGGGTGGGGTTGCCGAAGTACTGCGCGCGCAGTCCGGTGCCGTAGCCCGGCGTTTCGAACGCGGCGGCACTGTCGCTGCCCACCTCGCGCAGGTAGGCGGCCAGCGCGTCAAGCTGCGCATCGTCGAGCACATAGCCTCGATGGGCGCGCACCGCCTGCTGCAGGGTGGCGGCGGAACCATCGTGCAGGTACGGCGCGGTGGTCCAGACGTCGCGCAATGTGGGCACATCGATGCCGGTCAGCGGCGCGCCCATCCGGCTGCCGCTGCTGGCCTTGACGGTGCCGATGTTGGACAGGCCGCCCTCGCCGCTGCCGGTGAATTGCGCGCCGCTGTGGCAGCCGCCGCAACTGAGCGCCGCGAACAGCGCCTGCCCCTGGGCCGCGATGACGCTCAGCGCGCCATCACCGGCCCGATGCGGCGACGGGTCGAAACGGTTGAGCGACGCCACGTAGGCGGCCAGCGCGTCGAGGTCAACACTGGCGCCGCGCTTGCGGTCGCCCAGCGGCTGGCCGATCGTTCCTTGCGCGGCCACGTCGGTGCCCAGCAAGCCGCTGCCACCGGCCAGCAGGCGGATCTGCTGCTCGAAGTCCTGCACCTCGTCGAAGTTGCCGCTCCAGTGCAAAAAGCCCTGCGCAAGCGCGGCCCGCCCGCGCAGCGGCGTGGTGTTGCGCAGGCCCTCGCCGAGGCCGGTCATGTCCCAGACGCGACCGTCGCCGTCGCCATCGTGGTGGCAGGCGGCGCAACTGACGTAGCCCTCGCGTGCCAGGCGCGGGTCGCGCGCGTCGTAGAACAGCTGCTTGCCACGCAGCACCTCGGGTGTCAGCGCCTCGGCGGACACGCTGCGCAACGACGCCACGGCCGGAACGCGCGGATCACCCTCGACCAGCAGCGGGCGCAGGTCGAACACGCTCAACGAGCGGTCCATGAAGTTGCTGACGTACAGCGTGCTGCCGTCGCGCGACATCGCCAGCGCCTGCGGCGCGCGGCCGACATCCAGGCGCAGCCGCTCAAAGCCGCGATGCGCGTCCACCACCGCCACCTCGTTGCTGGTCTCCAGCGCCACGAACAGGAACACGCCACTCGGATCGAACACGGCGGCGCTGGCCAGGCCGGCGTTGTCGTGGTCGAGGCGACCGGCAAGATCTTCCAGTCCGGTCGCCAGGTCGATGCGCGAACTGATCGCGCGCACCGTGCTCTGGAAGTCGAGGTTCGCACCGTCGCGCAGCAAGCCGCGCAAAACGTTGTCCTGCTTGGACGGCAGGTAGGCCTGGGTGGCGTCGGGCGAGATCACCGGCGCGCCGAGATAGTTCGGAATGCCGCGGCCGCGCTGGCCATCGTCGGGCAGATCGCTGTGCGCCAGCACCACGGTTCGTCGTCGCACCAGCGACGGCGCATCGAGCACCACGACCTCGGCTCCCACCGGTGCGCCGTTGACCCGCGTGCTCACCGTCGCCGATGAAGCGCGCCACGTACAGCGTCGCGCCGTCGTCGCCGATCGTCAGATGACGCGGCTGGGCACCGACCGCGGCGACGCCGACTGGCGCGAAGGTGGCGCCGTCCAGGCGCATCACCTGGCCGACCCCGGCCAGCGCCACGTAAGCGTAATTGGCGCCGGTCGGTGCGAAGACGATGCCATGAGGCTGCGTAGCGCGCGGCAGGCCGATGGTGCGCATCACCTGCAGCGTGGTCGGACTGATCACGCTGACACTGGCGCTGTCGCGGTTGGTCACCCACAGCGTGCCGTCGCCGCTGCGGGCAATGGCCCGTGGCGCCTGGCCGACCCGCACTTCCGCCAGCGGCGCGCGCGTGGCGGCATCGAACACCGACACCGAGTCATTGTCCTGGTTGACCACCCAGATGCGGTCGCCGCCACTGCGCGCCTCCACCAGCATCTGCGTCGAACTGGCGCTGCGACGGGCGGTGACAGGCGCCAGCGCGACACGCTGCAGCACGCTGCGCGTCTCGGCCAGCCCGCGGTCGTCGCGCACGGTGACGGTGACGAGGTACGACCCCGGCCGGGCATACGCATGCGCCGCGCTCGGCGAGGCCGACCAAGGCGTGTCGGCCGAGCCGTCGCCGAAGTTCCACTGGTACTGCGGATTGACGCCGATCGCGCTGACGCTGAAGTTTGCCGACGCGCCGGGCGCCAGCGGGGGCAGCGGCGCCAGCGCCGCATTGAGCGCCGTGCCGGCGCTGATGGTCCAGGTGAACGCGCGCGCGGCGACGAGGCTGCCGTCGCTGGCCGATGCGTTGACGTTGAACGTACCGGCGGCGCTCGGCGTGCCGTTGATCAGCCCGTTCGCTGCGTCGATCGCCAGGCCTGGGGGCAGCCCGCTCGCCGCATATCGCAGGGCGTCGCCGTTGGGATCGGTGGCGCTCAGTTGCAACTGCGCCGGCACCCCGACCGCCCCGCTCTGGTTGGTGACCGCCGCCATCTGCGGTGCCTGCGCGGCGTCAACGCTGCCGGCGACATTGACGCGCATCATGTTCGCCACCGACGGCACCCCGCTGTCGTCGACAACGTAGAACAGATAGTGGCCGGGCGGCGCATCGGCCGCGCGCGACGGCGCCTGCACCGACAGCGTCGTGCCGTTGGGTGAAGAGAAGTTCAGCTCGACGAACAGCTGCCCCATGTTGAAGCCATGCGTCGTCGAGCCGGTCTTCACCAGGGTGACGCGGCGCACGCGAGAGGCGTCGGCCACCTGCACGTCGAAGCTGCGCCCGATGTCGATGGTTGCCGGCGAGGCGGTGATCTGCGGCCGCGGCGCGAGTTGACCGCCGGCGGTGAACAGGTACGGCGGGTAGTAGATCTCGGCGTTCAGATTGGTCAGCGGCCCGGGCGCGCCGCCGCCGGCCACCAGCACGCTGCCGTCGGGCAGCAGCAAGGCGGTCGAGTGATACAGGCGCGCCACCTCGCCGGCGGCCCCCTGCAGCCAGGTACCAGTCTCGGGGTTCCAGATCTCGGCCACCGTGCTGACGCCGATCAGTTCGTTCTTCACCTCGGCGCCGCCGGTCACGAGCACGCGTCCATCCGGCAGCACGGTGGCGGTGGCCTCGGCCCGCACGCTGGACATCGACTGCGTCGGCGTGATGACGGGCGTGCCGCCGCCGCGGATATCGACCACCAGCGCGCGGCTGCGCACGCCGCCGGTGTGCAGGATGCGACCGGGGCGGAACATGGCGGCGGTGGCCAGGTTGCTGTCGCTCTCGTCGAGCAGGCGCTCACGCAACTCGGTGACGCGCCCTGCCCCACGGGGGTCGACGTAGTACATGCCGCCGGAACTCTCGTAGCCGAAAATGCGCACGCCATCGGGGGCGAGCCAGTTGCGCGGATACCAGTAGTCAAACGGGCTGGTATCGGCGCCGGTCAGCAGGCGGAACACACCGTCGTTGCCTCGCACTTCGGGAAGACTGCGCCCGCCGAGGCCACCTTGCACGTAAATCTCGCCATTGAGCAGCGTGGTGGACGTGGCGTACCAGCGCGGCAGGCTCATGTTGCGGCCGCGCGCCAGCGAGTTGCCACGATAGTCGAAGATCGTGCTCTGACTGTTACCGGTGTTGGTGGTGCGCGTGCCGGTCCAGTTGTCGCCGCCGGCCATCATCACCTCGCCGCTCATCGGCAGCACGATCTGCGAACCGCAGAACATGTCAACCTGGGTGCCGTTGGGCAGCGTCATGTGGCCGCCATCAAGTCCGGCGACCGGGTCCCAGATGTCGTAGATGAAATAGGCGGTCTGCCGGCCGCGACCATCGGTGCCGTACGTGAGCACGCGTCCGTCGGGCAGCAGCACTGCGTGGGCCGCGATCAGCGGCCACGGCTTCAGCGGTGACCACATGCCACGGCGGTGCGCATCGGCCGGGATCGGCAGGTTGGGAAACGCCGGAGCGGCCAGCGCTGCTTTCACGCGCGTATCAGGGCCCGCCGCGGGCGACGCATTGACGAGCGATTCGCCCGAGTCGCTGCCGCCGCCGCACGACACGATCAGCGCCACGGTGGCGACGGCCAGCCCGCGCACCGCGCCGCGCAGGACGCGTATGTCACACATGGCTGCAGCGTGAAGTGAATGCGGCCTCATTCTCAACGCACTGCCAACCATTGCCCCTCCGATTTGCTGCACCGCTTCGGCAAGCGCCATTCCAATGCGGGCTGCAGCGTAGGGGGCCCATCCGCGGTGAGAGGCCGTGGCTCGCCTTGGGGGCATATCGATTGCTGATGCGGCGCGCCATTGCCGCTGCGCACATCGGCGCGCGCGTAGGTGACGAACAAGACAAGGCAGACATGACATCGCACGCCATCAAACACTTCAGCTGCGCCGCCCTGCTCGCCCTCACGGTCGCCGGGTGCGGCGGTGGCGGAGGCGGTAGCCCGGCGACTGCGCCACCCGCTGCGTCGGCACCGCCGACGGGTTCGCCGTCGCCGACCGCATCGCCCGCGCTGGCGCGCGACGTGCTGCTCGACGGCCTGGCCAATCCCTGGGACCTCGCCATCACGGCCGATGGCGTGCTGCTGTTCACCGAAAAGTGCAATGGCCTGTCGGTCCGCCGCAGCGACGGCGCGGTGCGGCGCCTGTTCGGCGCGCCGGGCAGCGCGGTGGTCGCTGATGACTTCTTCTGCCGGGGCCAGAGCGGCATGCTGGGCGTGGCGCTCGATCCACAGTTTCCGGGCAATCGCTTCGTCTATGTGTACATGCAGTCGAGCCGCAGTTCGCCGGCCAGCAACCGGGTCGTGCGCCTGCGCGTCAGCGACGACTACAGCAGCGTCACCGATCGCACCGACATCGTCACCGACATCCCGTTCAAGCACACCGCCAACGCGCATGGCGCCATCGGTCAGCACAGCGGCGGGCGGTTGCGATTCGGCGCAGATGGCCTGCTGTACATCGCCACCGGGGACAACCACGACGGCGCACTGCCACAGGACCGCACGCGCCTGGGCGGCAAGGTGCTGCGCGTGGACCGCAACGGCGCCGCAGCACCTGGCAACAACGCCAGCGGCGGCGACGCGCGCATCTTCACGCGCGGCCATCGCAACGTGCAGGGGCTCGCATTTCGTCCCACCGACGGGCGGGTCTTCGCCTGCGAACATGGCCCGGGACACAGCGACGAAGTGACGCCGCTGTCGGCAGGCGGCAACGGCGGCTGGGACCCGCAGAACCGCAGCGGCCTCACCTGTGCCGACGGCTACTGCGGCTATGCCGGCCAGGCGACGACGATGCCGATGACCGACACCGCCCGCTTTGCCGACGCGCTGCGGCCGGCCTGGGTCAACGCCGAGTCGCAGGGACTGGGGCCCTGCACTTTCGTCGCCGGCCCGCAGTGGCGCGGCTGGAACGGTCGGTTGCTGGTCGGCGTGATGGCCGACCTGCGGCTCGACGTGCTGCAATTCGACGACGCCGGCACCACGCTGGCCTCCCGGGTGACGGCCGATCTGCCCCGCGCCCGCTACCGCGCGCTGCTGCAGGGACCGGACGGTCACTTGTATGTCGCCACCGACGGCGGCGAGATCTGGCGCGTGTCAGCGCAGTAGTGGCCTAAGTGGCCTGAGTGGCCAATGGCAGCCCAGGCGTCCACGCGAACGGCCGACCCTCCCGACAACCCTCCCCGACAACCGAAGCTGACGGTCAAGGGCATGCGGCAGCCCACCGCCGCCGCGCTCGCTTGCGAGACAATCCCTGCACGTGCCGCCGCGGCGGATCGCCCGGCGATCATCACCGAGGCATGAGCGCAGGCAGCGGGTTTGCGACTGCTCCAGCAGCCAGCCTGCGCGAAAGGCCAGTCGCGGCACACTGACCCCATGTCACCCGACATGACACCCAAGCTGGCACCGAAGACGATGCGGGAGGATGCATGGCCAGGAAGCTGCTGATCGGATTCGGCGTACTCGTCGCCTTGCTGGTGGTGGCGCTGATCGCCCTCGTCACGCTGGTCGACGTCAACCGCTTCAAGCCGCAGATCGCGCAGGCCGTGAAGGACCGGTTCGATCGCACGCTGGCCATTGAAGGCGACTTGTCGCTGACCGTGTTCCCACGCATCGGCGTGGTGCTTCCGCGGACCACGCTGTCGGAGCACCGCGGCCCGACGACGTTCGCCAGTGTCGACGGCGCCCGCGTGTCGGTGGCGCTCTGGCCGCTGCTGTCGGGCCGCATCGAGGCCGGAAAGATCAGCGTGTTTGGGCTGACAGCGACCATCGACAAGCGCGCCGATGGCAGCACGAATGTCGACGACCTCATCAAGGGCGATCCCGCCAGATCGCCGGCGCCGCAGACGAAGGACGCCGGTGCACCACCGCAGTTCGACATCGGCGGCATCGAACTGAGCAAAGCCAACCTCACTTATCGCGATCTGGCGGCGAAGAACACCATCGCCCTGACCCAGTTGAACCTCAACACCGGGCGCCTGGCCACGCAGGGCCGCACGCCGGTGGACCTGTCAACGCGGTTCGCGGCCACCGCGCCCGCCACGCAAGGCGAACTGACCGCCCAGGGCGAACTTGACCTCGATCTGGTGAAGCAGGTGTTCGGCGCACGCGGCCTGACGCTGCAGGTGAAGGCCACGCTGGAGCAACGCGCGGTCGACGTATCGGCGCGCGCCGGTGAATTGCGCTTCGACGGCGCCAGTGGCGCGCTCAACATCGCCAAGCTCGACGCCAGCGCCAAGGGTGCGCTGGGCGAGGTGCAACTGGACGATGCGCGCGTCGATGTGCCCGCACTGGCCTGGGACCCACGCAGCAAGCGGCTGTCGGTCGGGGGCGTGCAGGTCACCGCGCGCGGCAAGCTGGGGACAGGCGCCCAGACCGACAGCTTCGATGCGCAACTGGCGGCGCCGAAGATCGATGTAACCGAAGCCAACGCCACCGGCGAGCGCGTTACCGCCAGCGTCAAGCTCGGCGGTGCCCAGCGCGTCGACGCCAAGCTGACGCTCGACGGGATCAGCGGCTCGGCCAAGGATCTCAGGATCGGCACGCTGTCGATCGCTGCCGACGTGGTGCAGCCGATCGACAAGGAACGCAGCCGGCACATCGTTGCGCAATTGGCCAGCCCGGCCAGCGCCAGTTTCGACGGCCGCACGTTCGCACTGCCCAAGATCGCGGGTGACATCACGATGGAAGACCCGGCGTTGCCGCAAAAGTCGGTCAAGCTGCCGATCACCGCCTCGTTCTCGCTCGACGCTCTCAAGGAAGTGGTGGCCGCGCGCTTGCTCACCAAGTTCGACGAGACCACCCTTAACGCCGAGTTCGACGTGAGCGGCTTTGCCACGCCGCGCCTGGCCTTCGATGCCAGCGCCGACAAACTCAACCTCGACCGCTACTTTCCGACCACGCCGCCGCGCCCGGGCGCTGGCAGCGCCGACCCCGCGCCCGATGCGGCGGTCGACCTGTCGGCACTGAAGTCTCTGAATCTCACCGGCCAGGCACAGGTCGGTCAGCTGCAGGCGCGCGGCATCAAGGTGCAGAACCTGCGCGTAGCGTTGAAAGCCGCCGGCGGCCGCCTGGACGTGGCGCCGGTGACCGCCGCGCTCTATGGCGGCAGCGTCAACGCCCGCGCCTTCGCGCAGGCCGACAACCGCGTCGGCCTGGATGCGGCGCTGGCCAACGTGAACATCGAACCGCTGATGAAGGACGCGATCGACAAGGACCTGCTGGCCGGGCGCGGCAACATCAAGCTCGATGTGCGCACCGGCGGCGCCACCGTCAACGGCATGAAGCGCGGGCTCAACGGCAGCGGCGCGCTTGCGCTTCGCGACGGCGCGATCAAGGGCATCAACGTGGCCCAAATGTTGCGCAACGCGCGCGCGCTGCTCTCCGGCGGCAAGACCGAGACCCAGACCGGCAGCGCCGCCGAGAAGACCGACTTTTCCGAGATGACGGCGAGCTTTGCGATCAAGGACGGTATCGCGCGCAATGACGACCTCGATCTGAAGAGCCCGCTGATCCGCGTCGGCGGCGCCGGGCAGGTCGATGTCCCGGCCGGCACGCTCGACTACACCGTGAAGGCCTCAGTGGTCGGCACGCTCAAGGGCCAGGACGGGCGCGACATCAACGAACTGCGCGGCGTCACCGTGCCGGTGAAGCTGTCCGGTCCGTTCGAGAAGATCAGCTACAGCGTCGACTGGAGCGCAGCGGCGCAAGACGCGCTGAAGTCGCGCGCCAGCGAGCAGGTCAAGGAAAGGCTGCAGCCCAAGGTCGACGAACAGCGCAAGAAGATCGAGGAGCGGGCGAAGGATGCGTTGAAGGGGTTGTTCGGGCGGTAGTGCGGCCTTCGAAAACGGCCACAACGCTACCGCGGCGGTGCCAACGCACGCGCGAGCAGTTCTTCAAGTCGACCCAGGAACGCCAATTTGTTTTGTGGATCGAAGAAGCCATGCCCCTCGGAGCTGAAGTACATGGCATCGATTTCAACCCCGGCCTTGCGCGCAGAGTTCTCGAACCGCTCAGAGTGCTCCACCGGCACCCGTCGGTCGGCACGTCCGTGCGCCAGCAGCACCGGGACCTTGATGCTGGCGACTCGCCGCAGCGGCGAAACCTCGGCCAGCCGCTCGGCGTCCTTGGTGCGGTCGCCGATCAGTACCGGCATGCTGTAGCGGCGGGAGGCTTCCGAGATGTCGCTCCAGTTGATCGAGTACATCAGGTCGATGTCAGTCACGCCAGCGAAGCTGGCGGCGCAGCGATACGTCGATGGATGCGTGATAGGTCCCATCAGCGCGGCGTAGCCGCCATAGCTGGCGCCGTAAATGCACACACGCGACGCATCGACGAGCCCCTGCTTGGCTGCCCACTGCACCGCAGTGACAAGGTCGTCCTGCATTGCGCGACCCCACTGCTTCCAGCCGGCCTGAAAGTGACGCATGCCGAACCCGGTACTGCCGCGAAACTCCGGCTCGAGGACGCGGTAGCCGCGTGAGGCCAGGAACTGCGCCTCGGCATCCCACCCCAGATCATTGCCGCGCACCCACGGTCCACCGTGCACGACGACTACCGCCGGCGCAGGTCTGTCCGCGGCGCCCGCCGGATGAGTCACGATGAGCGGCATCGTCAGGCCGTCGGGCGTCTGCACGCGGTGAAAGCTGCGCCGCCCCTGCGTCGCTTCGTCGATCCACGGGCGAGCCGCGCCAATGCGCTCGAGCGATCGGGACTTGCGGTTGAACAGGAAGAACTCGCCTGGATGACGATCGGAATGCGACCAGATCACGATGAAGCGGCTTGTCTCGCAGCGACCGCAGTAAAGCCGGTTGACCCGCCCCGCCGGTAACGCGGCATCGATGCCTTGCTGAATGCGCTGCAGGTCGGGGTCGAACCAGACGCTGAACTCACGGTCGGCCACCGCATGCAGGCCTACCACGCGACCCGTGCGCGAATCGACCTCAAGTCTGGGCGACAGGTCGAAGCCGGTGACGGCAAGCAGCGGCTCCGCGTCCATCTGCCGGGTGCGCGGATCGAACGCGTACAGCGCCGCGGTGTCGCGTCCGTTGTTGGCAGTGACAAGCACGCGCTCGCCGTCGATGCGCAACGGCTCGAAGCCCGATGCACCGAACGAATCGAAGGCGGCGACCTCGGTCCAGCGGGCGTCCGGCGTGGCTGCGTCGCGCCAATAGATGCGTACGCGACCGTTGACGTAGCTGGTCAGCAGCCGCGGCTCCAGCTTCGCATCGAGCAGCCAGCGGCGCACGCCGTCCGGCGAGCCGCGGGACAAGTTGCGCAGGGCGCCGGTGCGCGTGTTCATGCGCGCCAATTCCGTGCCGCGCAGTTCGCCAGCATCGTCGGTATCGCGCCGGAAGACGAACACGTCATCGCTGCCATCGTCGATCGTCGAATGCAGGAACCAGCCGTAGGGCAGAACCTTGCTTTCCATGCTGTGGATCGGTCGACCCGGTGCGTAGCTCCAGACGATCAGCGCGCGCTGATTGCTGCCATCGCGGTCGATCGCGAAAACTGCCGCGCCGGCGTCACGCACCTCCCCGGTCCGTGGAAACGCGCTGTACGTCAGGCGGTCGTCGTTGATCCAGCGCACGTCACGGACATCGCCATCGTCGAAGCCGGCCAGCACACGCACCTCGCCGATCGGATCAAGCGTCATCACGCCGAGTTGCAGGAATCCCTTGGGGCCAGCCACCAGCATCGCCAGACGAGTACCCGACGGCGAGATGACCACGTCGCTGATGGCTGGCCGTCGCGTGAAGTGCTCGATGGGGAGTCGATCCGCTGCCAACACCGGCAAGGCGCACAGCAAGGCAATGCAAGCCGCGATCGTTCGGATACCTGGTAGCGGAGGCATGGGCGTCATTGAGTGCGATTGAAAGGCTGGATGATGCTATTCGCCGGATGATCGAACTTGACACAGGTCGCCTGAACTTGACGCCCATACCCCTGCGTAAACTTCGCCGCCATGAAACCGACCATCACCCAGCTCCACCTGTATCCGATCAAGGGCTGCCGCGGCATCGCGCTGACGCAGGCCACGCTGGCCGCCACCGGGCTGGAGGTCGACGGCATCGGCGACCGTGAGTGGCTGGTGGTCGATGCGGACGGCGAGTTTCTGTCGCAGCGCGAAGTGCCTGCACTGGCCCTTGTCGACACCCGCCTGACCGATGGCAGCCTGCGTCTGAAGGCGCCGGGCATGCTGCAGCTGGAGGTGCCGTTCGAGTCCGAGGGCGACGTGGTCAAGGTGCGCGTTTGGGACGACACGATCGCTGCCGTCACCCAGGGCGAGATCGCCGATGCGTGGTTCAGTCACGTGGTCGGTCGCCCGGCGCGGCTGGTGCGCTTCGACCCCGAGCACACGCGGCTGGCCAGCCACCGCTGGACCGGCAAGGACGAGGCGCCGTACAAGTTCGCTGATGCCTTTCCGCTGCTCATCACCGGCGAAGCCTCGCTGGCGGATCTGAACGCGCGACTGGCGCGCGGCGCCAACGCGGCGGTGGACATGCGCCGTTTCCGGCCCAACATCGTGGTAGCCGGGCTCGAGGCCTATGAAGAAGACTTCCTCAAGCACCTGCGCGCAGGTGACGCGGCGCTTCGCGTGGTCAAGCCCTGCGCGCGCTGCAGCGTACCGGGCGTGGATCCTGATACCGGCGAGGTCTCGACCACCGTACCCGACCTGCTGGCGACCTACCGTGGCCGCACCGGCGAGCCGAAGGGGGTGATGTTCGGCGTCAACGCGATCGTCAGCGCCGGCGCCGGTCAGGTGCTGCGCGTGGGCGACGCGGTCGAGGTCGAGTTCGATCTGTAAGGCAGGCGCGGTGGATCGCCGACGTCGCGCCATGCTCTTGGCGCTGGTCCTGGTCAGCGCGCAGGCTCGCGCACAGCCGATCGAGATCATCGCCTTGCGCCACCGCACGGCTGAAGACCTGCTGCCGTTGCTGCGACCGTTGATTGAACCGGGCGGCGGCCTCACCGGCCAGGGCAGCCAGTTGTTTGTGCGCACGTCGCCGGCCAACCTGCAGCAGATTTTTCAGGTGCTCGCCACGCTGGATCGCCAACCGCGCCAATTGCAGATCACGGTGCGCGAGGATCGGGCCAGCGAGCAGACGGAACACGCCCACGCTGCCGACGGCAGCGTGGTGATCGACAGCCGGCACAGTCGCGGCAGCATCACACTGGAGGGCGGCAACAGCCGCAGCACCGGCACCCGCAGCCTCGATGCGTCGGTCCGCGTGCTCGAAGGTGGACGCGCGACGATCGCCTTCGGCAGCGCGATGCCGTTCACCTTCCGCCACTATGTCGCAACCGCCCAGGGGCTCACGGCGGTCGATGCCACCACCTACGTCGAGGCGGTCACGCAGTTTGCGGTGCGTGCGCTGCTCGCCGGCGACGTCGTGACGCTGGAGCTGTCACCGCAGGACACGACGATCACTGCGCGAGGCATCGAACGCACCCAGCTGATGACGCGCGTGCAGGGCCGGCTTGGCGCGTGGATCGCGGTGGGCGAAGCCGATCTGCAGGAACAGTCACAGCGTGATGGCCTGCTGTCGTCGCAGGCGCGCAGCGCGTCGACCCGGCGCGGTGCCTGGGTGAAGGTGGAGGATGTGACCGTCGGCGCTCAGGCCCCAGCCGCCCCGCCACCCTTGGCAAGATAGGTGGCACGCCGCCACAGTGCCTCGACCGGTCCCTGACGAAACCGGCGCATCCACAGCCGGCTGGCGGCGATCTGCGCCACGACGATCAACAGCGCCAGTGCCGATAGCTGCGCCACGCTAAGCCCCGCGCCCCAGCCCAGACCCCAACCCGACAGCACGACGCCCATGGCCACCGACTGCAACAGGTAGTTGGTCAGCGGCATGCGGCCTGCCGGGGCAAGCCAAGCCACCACGCCATCGAGCGCACCGCGCGCGTGCGCACGAACGATCCATCCCAGATACAGCGCCGCCAGCGGAAAACTCAGTGACGTGAGCGTGAAGCCAAGCACGCTGGGATAGCCCGGCGCCTCGAGCTGCGCCTGCAACGTCAGCCAACCGCCGACGGCCGCCACCGGCAAGGCGGCCCAGCCGATCTGCCGGGCGCGTCGCCACACGCGCGGATGCCGCTGCGCCCGCGTGAGCCAGCCGAGCCGCCCAGCCAGCGCACCGAGCACGAACAGGCCGACGATGTAGGGCAGCGCCAGCGTCAACGACAGGACGGTGAGCTCCAGGTAACCGAGCGCATTGACCTCGAGGTAGTCCAGGTAGCCGCCCAGCGCCGCCGCCTCGAAGCGGGCCAGCAACTCGGGCGGCACGGCAGCCACCTCTGCCGCGGGCACGGTCCACGCCATGTCGCCCGACAGCAGCAGCAACACCAGGCTGAGCAGCGCATAGGCGATGAACCAGTTGCGCGCGTGCGCAGCCAGCGTGGCGGGCCGGGTGCGCGCATACAGCAGCAGCACGAAGGCGCACACCGCATACGCGGTCAGGATGTCGCCAAAGTACAGGAACGTGCCATGCAACACCCCGAGGCCAAGAAGGAACACCAGGCGTCGCCGATAGCCGCGTCGAGCCAAGGCGTCAGCGTCTTGCGCGTCCGCGGCAGCGCGCCGCAGGCTTTTCATCTGCAGCGCGAAGCCATGGCCGAACAGGAACGCGAACAGCGACAGGAACTTGGTGGAGACGAAGGTAGCCACGAGCAGGTAGATCGCGCGATCGGCCTGCGTCGGCGGCTCGGCGAACACCGTGAGGCCACCCACGCCCCACAGATACGACAGGATGTTGACCTGCAGGATGCCGAACAACGCAAACGCACGCAGTGCGTCGATCAGCGCGATGCGTCGGGCGCCTGGGTGGGTCGTCGGCATTGGAGCCGGCCGGGGCGCGCGATGCGCCGTAACTTGGCCCGGCGCGGCCGCTACGCGTCGCGCCCGCCCATCTGCGAGATCTTGGCGCGCAGCCACTTCTCCACCGATGGGAAGACGAACTTCGACACATCGCCGCCAAGTTGGGCGATCTCGCGCACGATCGAGCCGGAGATGAACTGATACTGGTCTGACGGCGTCAGGAACATCGTCTCGACGTCGGGCAGCAGATAGCGATTCATGCCGGCCAGCTGGAACTCGTACTCGAAGTCGCTCACGGCGCGCAGGCCGCGCACGATCACGCGCGCATCGTGCTCGCGCACGAAATCCTTCAGCAGGCCCCGAAAGCCGCACACCTCGACGTTCGGGTAGTGCGACAGCACCTCGCGCGCGATGCTGATGCGCTCGTCGAGCGAAAAAAACGGCTTCTTGTTGCGGCTGTCGGCCACACCGACGACCAGCTTGGGAAACAGCCCGGCGGCACGGCGCACCAGGTCCTCATGTCCGCGCGTGAGCGGATCGAATGTGCCGGGATAGACGGCGATCACCATGGTTCCCTCTCGTCCTCTGGCAGCGACAGTGTTTGTTCTTGTTCGGCGGAAACGGGCAGGCGGGTGGGCCCGATGCCTTGCAACCTTCGCGCCGCGCGGACGACGCACAGACGCGCCGCGGCATTATTCAGTGATCAGCCGGGTCGGGCAAATGGCCCGGCGTGAACAGCTGAGCATGTACCTGGCCTGCGGTCATCGCTCGCACCGATACCAGGCCGACGCGGGCCGCGGCCTCGACCATTGGCGCGCCGCTTTCCACATAGATCAGGGCGTCAGCCGCCAGCAGCGGACGCACGGCAAGCAGCGCGCGCTCGTGCAGGCCGGCGTCGAACGGCGGATCGATGAACACGATATCGAACGCGCCGTACGGCAAGCGGGCAGCTGCGGCGAACGCGTCCGCGGCCATCACCTGCACCTGGCTGGCCGACAGCTTGGCGATCAGCGCGCGCAGCTGGGCTACCAGTGCCGGTGCGCGCTCGACCAGCGTCACCGCGGCGGCACCGCGCGACGCGAGCTCCAGGCCCAGCGCGCCGGTCCCGGCGAACAGGTCGAGCCCGCGCAGCGTGGTCGGCTCGGGTCGCAGGTGCGCCAGCCAGTTGAACAGCGTCTCGCGGACTCGATCGGGCGTCGGCCGCAGGCCCGGCAGGTCGGCCACCGGCAGCGGCGTGCGCTTGAAGCGGCCGCCGATGATGCGCACCCGGTGCGGCGCCCGCGCGTGCTGCGCGGGCTTGCGAAGGCGGTCAGGCTTCATTACCGAGGAAGAATGGGTGGCTCACGTAAACTGGTTCGACAGGCTTCGCATCATTGCAGAAGTCGTCAAACCATCATGGTCAGGAGGCAGGTCCGTGGCAGGCTGGATGTCGCGTCTGAAGGAGGGCCTGACGCGCACGCGCGTGAACATCGTCGGCTTGTTCTCGGGCGGCGTGATCGACGATGCGCTGTTCGACGAGCTGGAAATTGCCCTGATCGGCGCCGACGTGGGTGTTGCCACCACCACCGAGCTGCTGGGCGCATTGCGCGCGCGGATCAAGCTCAAGGGCCTGAAGACGCCGGCCGACGTGCGCGAGGCGTTGAAGGACGAACTGGCCACCCGGCTGGCGGCATGTGAAGGACGGCTGGACCTGGACGCCGCCAAGCCTCTCGTGATCATGGTGGCCGGGGTCAACGGCGCCGGCAAGACGACCAGCATCGGCAAGCTGGCGCACTGGCTGGCCGACCATCGCAAGCGCGTGCTGCTCGCCGCCGGCGACACCTTCCGTGCCGCTGCCCGCGAGCAGCTCGTGGTCTGGGGTCAGCGCAACGGGGTCGAGGTGATCCAGCAGTCCAGCGGTGATCCGGCCGCGGTCGTCTTCGATGCGGTGCAGGCGGCGCGGGCGCGCAGCATCGACGTGCTGATTGCCGACACCGCCGGCCGCCTGCCCACCCAGTTGCACCTGATGGACGAGTTGAAGCGCATCAAGCGCGCGCTGCAGAAGGCGGCCGAGGTGCCGGTCCAAGGGCGGACGCTCGCCGGCGTGCCGCACCAGATCGTGCTTGTCCTGGATGGCACCAACGGCCAAAACGCGCTGGCGCAGGTGCGGGCGTTCGACGAGGCGGTCGGCCTGACCGGGCTCATCATCACCAAGCTCGACGGCACCGCCAAGGGCGGCGTGCTGGCGGCGCTGGCGCGCGAGCGCCGCGGCGCCGGCAAGGGGCCCTTGCCGATCCTGTTCATCGGGGTGGGCGAGAAACTGGAAGACCTGCAACCGTTCGTGGCGCAGGAGTTCGCCGAGGCGCTGATCGGCGGCGCCGAAGGCTGATCTCGTGCCGGCCCACCGGCCAGCCGTTGACCGCGAACGCACCGCACCGCACCGCAGCCGCAATCTGGCGGCAGGTGCCGGCTCAGCGCGAGGGCGTCGCAGTGTTGCTGCCGGCGGCGTTGGCACCACCCCGCGGCTTCGGCGGCGCGGCCCGCTTGCCGTCGATCACATGCGCGATCGCCAGCACCGGGTGGCGCATCAGCATCCGCGGACCGGCGTAACGCATCATCACGCGGGTCTGCTCGCGCTGCTGCGGTCCATAACAATGGATCTGGCAGTTGGCGCAGGTGGGCTTGTCCGGACCGTAGGGGCAGCCGGCCAGGCGCTTGCGCGCATAGTCGAATAGGCCGCCGCAGGCGTCGCACAGACGGTCGGTGTCGCGCACCGTGTCACCATGATGGTCGTGGCAATAGATGCGCAGCATCGCAGCCATCGTCTTCATCTCGCGCGACAGGCGAGGCGTTGCCAGGCGCGCCTGTCGCAGCGCGGCACCGCGCGGCTCTTGGGGGGTCGGGGTCGGGGAATCCATGCACACGATGCTGCGTCGGCCGTGATGCCGGCCATCTGCGCTGAGTCAAACGCAGCCAACGACGACAGCGATCCATTGTGGGTAGGCGAGTTGCGATGGGCCCGGCGCGGCCGCTGCACGGGTGCCTGCCCTGGGACCATCACGCCAGCACGCCCGCAGCGGCAGCCATGCCCTGCAGCAACGTCATGTCATGACGGCACCGTAGAATCGTTCCGCTTGGCACCGATCAATCTGCATATGCGGCCGGTGCTCCGGCATTCCGCCTCGCACTGACGACACACGCCGGACCCTTCCGACCCATGCTGCTCGCCGCCGTCGACCTCGGCTCCAACAGTTTTCGTCTCGAGATCGGCCGCGTCAACGGCGCGCATATCGAACGGCAGGGCTACTGGAAGGAGACGGTCCGCTTGGCAGCCGGCCTCGACGGCAACCGCCTGACGCGGCGGGCCATCGGTTCCGCCTGCGAGACGCTGGCACGCATGAATGAACGCCTGCGCGGCATGAGCGCAAGGCAGGTACGTGCGGTCGGCACCCAGACATTGCGCAGCGCGGACAACATCGACGAGTTTCTTCTGGACGCCCAGCATGCGCTGGGCTTCCCGATCGAGGTGATCGCGGGCCGCGAGGAAGCACGGCTGGTGTTCGAGGGCTGCATGCACACGCTGCCGCCGTCGCCACAGCGGCGCCTGGTGGTGGACATCGGCGGCGCGTCGACCGAGTTGATCGTCGGACGCGGCTTCAACGCCGAGAGCGCCGAGTCGTTCAAGGTCGGCTGCGTCAACACCACGCTGCGCTTTTTCAGGGACGGGCTGATCGATCGCGGCAGCTTCAAGCGGGCGCAAGTAGCCGCGGGGGCGGCGATCGAGGAGGCCATCCAGCAGTTTTCGCGCAGCCAGTGGGACGAGGCATACGGCTCCAGCGGCACGGCAGGTGCGGTGAGCGATGTTTTGCGTGCCGAGGGCTGGAGCGACGGCACCATCACCAGCGAAGGCCTGCTCAAGCTGCGGCAGGGGATCATTGCGGCCGGTGAGGTCAAGCGCATCCGCTTTGCCGCACTCAAGCCCGAGCGGCAGGAGGTGATTGCCGGAGGCGCTGCCGTCCTCAGTGCGGTGTTCGAGGTCCTGGGTCTGACCGAGATGCGCACCGCACGCGGCGCGCTGCGCGTGGGCGTGCTGTACGACCTGCTGGGCCGGCGCGAAAGTCGCGACCTGCGCGATGCCACGGTGGAGCGGCTGCAGAACCGCTTCGAGGTCGATCGCACGCAGGCCGGGCGAGTGGCGAAGATTGCGCTCGACGCCTTCGCGGTCCTGGCGCCCGACGCCGACGAGGAGTACGTCAAGCGCCTGGCCTGGGCTGCGGCGCTGCACGAGGTCGGCTTCGCGATCTCGCATGCCGACTATCACAAGCATGGCGCCTACCTGGTGGCGCACGGCGATCTGGCCGGATTCTCGACTTCGGATCAGGAGCGCATCGCGCAGTTGATCGTCGCGCAGCGCGGCAACCTGAAGAAAGTCGGCGTGGCGCTGGAGGATCCGGCGCGGGCGGCCAAGATCCTCGCGCTGCGGCTGGCGGTCCTGCTGTGCCACGCGCGGCGCGACGTCAGCCTGCCGCGCTGGTCGCTGCAGGCGGCGCGCGACATGATCGACATGGCGATCGACGGCGCCTGGCTGTCGCACCATCCGCTGACCGAGTACCTGCTGCAGGAAGAGGCCGCGCAGTGGGAAAAGGTCGGCGTTCGATTCTCCCTGCGCACGCTCTAGCTCGCGGCGCACACGGGCCGCACACGGGCGACTGCCGCTCGCCTTACAGCAGGTCGGGATTCACCACCGCGCGCAGCACCACCTGGGTCTCGCCATCACGCGTGCGCGACTGCAGCCACCAGACCGCGCCCTTCTTGATGGCCCAGCTCGGCGGTCCGCCGTCGAGCAGCTGGCTGACGACCCAGCCCAACGTCGGCTGATGGCCGACGACGACGACCGGTGCGCGCGCCGCTGGCCAGTCGGCAGCGGTGAGCAGCTCGGCCGGTCCGGCGCCCGGTGACAACGCCTCCACGGTGCGCAGCTTGCGGTGGCCCACCTCGGCCAGCGCGCGCGCAGTCTGTTGCGCGCGGGTGGCGGGACTGACCAGGATGCGGGTGGAATCGGGCAGGTGAGCATGCAGCCACTCGGCGACGCGGCGCGCCTGCTTCTCGCCCTTGCCGGTGAGCTTGCGACCGAGGTCGGGTTCGCCCGCTTCAGCCTCGGCGTGGCGCCAGAGAATCAGTTCCATCGAGCTGCCCTCACTTCAGGACGTCAGATTCGGCGGCGAGCGTGGCCAGCAACTGCCGCTGCGCCGATACCGCGACCCGGGTCGCCTTGCGAACGGTGGTGGAGCCAGCCCACCCCCGCGGCCGCCGATATTCGCCATCGGCGCCGAGGATCCAGGCGTCGGCGGTGTCATCGAGGTACATGCGAAGTCCTTCGTCGATCACGCGCTGCTTGAGCTTGCGGTCGAGCACGGGCCAGGCAATCTCGATGCGACGGAACAGGTTGCGCCCCATCCAGTCGGCACTCGCAAGATAAACGTCGTTGGCGCCACCGTTGCGGAAGAACCAGATGCGGTGGTGCTCGAGGAAGCGGCCGAGGACGGACCGGACGCTGATGTTTTCCGACAGCCCCTTGACCCCGGGTCGCAGGGCGCAGGCCCCGCGCACGATGAGATCGATCTTCACGCCGGCCTGCGATGCGGCGTACAGCGCATTGATGGTGGCCTCGTCGATCAAGCCGTTCATCTTGGCGATCACCCGGCCCGGCTTGCCGGCGGCGGCGATCTTCGCCTCGTTGGCGATCGACGCCACCACCCGTTTGTGCAGCGCGAACGGCGCGAGCCACAGATGGGTCAGCTTTTCGACCTTGGTCAGGCTGGTCAGGTGCAGGAATACCCGCTCGACGTCGGTACAGATCTCCGCATTGGCGGTGAGCATGCCGAAGTCGGTGTACAGCTTGGTGGTGCTCGGATGGTAATTGCCGGTGCCAAGATGAACGTACGGCACCAGCCGCGGCTTCGCGGCGCTGCGCCGCCGGACCGCTCCGTGGGCCGGCTCTTCTTCTTCCCGCCGCAGCACCAGCAGCATCTTGGCGTGCGTCTTCAGTCCCATTACACCGTAGACAACCTGCGCGCCGACGCTTTCGAGTCGCTCGGCGAGGTTGATGTTGGCTTCCTCGTCGAAGCGCGCTTTCAATTCCACCACGACCGTGACTTCCTTGCCGCGGCGCGCCGCATCCACCAGCAGATCGACCAGCACCGAGGCGGTGCCGGTCCGATACAAGGTCATGCGAATCGCCACGACGCGCGGATCGGTGGCGGCCTGGCGCAGGAACTCGATCACCGGCTCGAAGCTCTCGAACGGGTGGTGCAGCAAGATGTCGCTGCTGCGGATCGCGTCGAACATGCCCACGCCCTCGGCCGACTGCGTCACCTTGGCCGGCCATGCCGGCACGAATGGCCGCCAACGCAGCGAGGGTTGATTGATGTGATCGACGAGCTGGTTCAGCCGCACGAGATTCACCGGACCGTCGACACGGTAGACGGCTTCGTTGGGCAGCTGGAACTGCTCGCGCAGCAACGTTTCGAGCGTCGGCGGGCAGGTGCGCAGCACTTCGAGCCGGATCGGATTGCCGAAGTGGCGCTGCGTCAGCTCCATGCGCAACGCCTGGCGCAGGTTGCTGACCTCACGTTCATCGACCCACAGGTCAGAGTCACGAGTGACGCGAAACTGCGAGAAACCCGCCACGCCTCGCCCGGGGAAGACGTCCTGCAGATGCGCGCGGATGACCGACGTGAGCATCACAAACGCATGCTTGCCGCCGCTCAGGCGCGTCGGCAGCGGAATCACCCGCGGCAGCACCCGCGGCATCTTGAGGATCGCGACGTTGGCAGCGCGCCCGAACGCGTCCTTGCCCTCCAGCTGCACGATGAAATTCAGGGCCTTGTTCATCACCTGCGGGAACGGGTGCGAAGGATCGAGTCCGATCGGACTGAGCAGCGGCCGCAGCTCGCGCTCGAAGTAATCGTGCACCCACGCCCGTTGTGCGGCATTTCGTTGCGCGTGATTGAGGACCACGATGTCCTGCTTGCCCAGCGCCGGCATCAGCACATCGTTGAACAGTCGGTACTGCGCATCGACCAGGATCTGCGCGCGCGCCGCGATGCGTTCGAACTCGGGCCAGCGCGCCGACCCGGGTGTCCAACCCCCATCGTCGCGCATCTCGTCGATCAGGTCGGACAGGCGCACTTCGAAGAACTCGTCCAGATTGGACGAGACGATGCACACGTAGCGCAGCCGCTCGGCGAGCGGCACGCTGGCGCGGGTGGCGAGGGCCAGCACGCGTTCGTTGAACGCGAGCAAAGACAGTTCGCGATTGAGCAGGCGCGCGGACGGTTCGGCCGCAACCGCCGATGACGTGGTGATGACCGTATCCTTCGGGCGCTTCGCCGCGTCGGTGTTGAGCGACGGCTTTGCGCGCTTATGAGACTTCTTCTTGCGAACCATAGTCAGCATCGATGACAGGACCGTGACGATAAGTGTGCTCCGCAAGCCCGACGAACGGCGAGGCGCCGGGTCGCACGCGTCTGTTCGTACAATCGACCGCCGCATGCGAATCGACATCGTCGACCCGCGCTAGCCCGTCTCAAGATGTCCGACACGAACCTGCCCCCGCCTGCGGCGATGCTGCAGTTCGAGCGCGTCAACTGGCGCAGCGGCGATGCTCGACTCGCTCTGAAGGATGTGAGCTTCTCGTTGATGCGGGGCGAATTCGCGGTGATCCGCGGTACCAATGGCGCTGGCAAGTCGATCCTGCTGCAGATCGCTGCCAGACTGGCCGTGCCTGACAGCGGCGCCGTGCGCATTGCCGGCCAAGAGATCGTGCGTCTGCCCAAACGGGCGCTGCCGGTATTGCGTCGCTCGCTGGGCATCGTCCCTCAAGACCTGTTGCTGCTGGAGGATCGCTGCGTCCTCGACAATGTGATGTTGCCGTTGCTGGCCGCAGGCGCCCATCGTCGCGAGGCTAGGTCGCGGGCACAAGCCGCACTTTCCCGCTGCGGGCTCGACCCGGACGCCGCGGCCCGAGTGCGACCCGTCGCGCTCAGCGGCGGTGATCGACAGCGCGCCGCGCTGGCGCGCGCACTGGTGAATCGGCCATCGTTGCTGCTGGCCGATGAGCCAACGGCGCACCTGGATGCCCGGCAGGCCACCGACATGCTGACGCTGCTATCGCAGTTCAGTGCTGCCGGCGTCGCGGTTCTGGTGGTCTCTCGGGACGAGCGCGAAGCCTGGCCCGCGAAAACGCACCTGTGGCGACTGCAGGAAGGCCACTTGCGGCTCGACCCCATGCCGGCTGCAGCATGAGTTGGGTTGCGCCGCGGATCTACGCGCTGGGCTGCGCGGTGCAACGACTCGCGCGCCGGCCGGCGTCGACGCTCGTCACGCTGACGCTCACTGCAATCGCGATTGCAGTGCCGCTGGGGCTGGCGACCTTGGTGCCGGCACTTCAGCCGACATGGGAGCGCCTGAGCGCACCGGCACAGGCGGTGGTGTTCCTGTCGATAGGCGCCTCGGAGCGCGATATCCAGGCTGTTACCTCGACGGCTCTTGCGCTGCCCGGCGTAACGAGAGCCCGCCATGTCCCTCGCGACACAGCGCTGGCAGAGTTGGCGCAGTCGGCACCCGGCGCAGCGCTGCCGCAGATCAAAGTCAATCCGCTGCCGGATGTGGTCGTGGTGCACTTCGCGCCGCACATCGGCACCGACCAGGCCCAGGCATCCAGTGCGTCGTTGCGCAAGGCGGCGAAGGTCGACATCGTGCAGTTCGACGCGGACACGCATCGCCGCTGGAGTGCGGCGACCCGTCTGGCAGCCATGATTGCTGCCGCACTCGGTGTGTTGACGGTGCTGGTCGCGATCGGGTTTGTCGTCGTCGCGCCACGCACACTTGACCCTCCGGACCCGAACGAGCGCGAGGTCCTGTATCTGTTCGGCGCCGAGCCGGGCTTCGCCGACCGCCCTGCCGCCTACGCAGGCGCGCTGCTCGGTGGCACCTCCGCCCTGCTTGCAGTCGCGCTGCTGGCCGGCGGCCTGACGGCTTTGGCGCCGACGTTGGCGGAACTTCGCGCGGCCTGGGGGTCTGACTTCGCATGGTCCTTGCCTGCACCGGCCACACTGGCAGGGCTGGTCGTCGCGATTGGCCTCATTGGACTGGTGGCGGGCTACGCGGGGAGCCGCCGTTTCGGTCGCTGATCAGTCCGCGGCGCAGGCTGTTAGTGTCTGCACACTGCTGCTGAAAACCCCTCCTGGCGGACGTTGTACCGGTCACGCCATCCAGTTGAACCATTTTTGCGTGCAGGACTCTGATGCCTGGCACTCTCTGAAGTCGAGTGCTAACATCTTTTTCAAGGAGGCTCACCGCCCATGACGACAGCTCAACGTGGCGCATTGATTCCGTTCGGATCGGCCGGCGCGTTCGCGCTGCAGCCCGTCGGGAACCTGGATGCGTACATCAGCGCCGTCAACCGGATTCCGATGCTGACCGCCGAGGAAGAGACTCGGCTGGGACGCAGCCTGCGCGAAAACAATGACCTGGAAAGCGCGGGTCGACTGGTGCTGTCACACCTGCGTTTGGTGGTTGCGGTCGCTCGTAGCTACCTCGGCTATGGACTGCCGCATGCCGACCTGATTCAGGAAGGCAACATCGGGCTGATGAAGGCCGTGAAGCGCTTCGATCCCGAGCGCGGGGTGCGTCTGGTGTCGTTCGCGTTGCACTGGATCAAGGCTGAAATCCACGAGTACATCCTGCGCAACTGGCGACTGGTCAAGGTTGCGACCACCAAAGCACAGCGCAAGCTCTTTTTCAACCTGCGCAGCATGAAGCAGGGCTTGGGCACGATGTCGCCCGAGCAGGTCGCCGGCATGGCGCGCGAGCTGAACGTGAAGCCGGAAGAAGTGATCGAGATGGAGACTCGCCTGTCCGGTGGTGATGTCGCGCTCGAGGGACGGGTGGAGGACGGCGAAGAGGAGTACGCGCCGATTGCCTACCTGGCCGATTCCAACTCCGAACCCACCGAGGTGCTGGCGCGACGGGAGTACGACCGTTTGCAGACCGACGGCATTCGCAGCGCACTTGATGCTTTGGACGAGCGCAGCCGTCGCATCGTCGAAGCGCGTTGGCTGGCCGAAGACGCCGACGGTACGGTGGGTAGCGCGACCCTGCACGATCTTGCGCAGGAATTTGGCGTCTCTGCGGAACGAATCCGCCAGATCGAAGCCAAAGCTTTACAGAAGATGCGAGCCAACATGCAGGCTGCATGAGGTAAGTGTTCTTCTGTTGGTTGGTTGCACGCAAGGCTCCGCCTCAACCCCCTCTCCTCCGACGAGGCGGATTTTCGGGCCCCGCTTAGTCGGGGCCTTTTTATTGCACAGCGGCTTCAGCAGGTTCTGGCGAAAACGCTAGAGCAACTGCCTCAGGTCGGCGGCGATCGCATCCACACCCGCAGCGTGCTTGACGAACAACCGCACGCGACCATCCTTGTCGAACACGTAGCTGCCGGCCGTGTGGTCGATCGTGTATGACATCTCGGTCTTGCCGGGCACCTTCTGATAGAACACCTTGAACTCGCGGGCCGTGGCACTGATCTCTTCCGCGGAGCCGGTGAGCCCGATGAAACCTTCATCGAAGCTCGTCACGTAGCTACCCAAGACTGCAGGCGTATCGCGTTGCGGGTCGACGGTGATGAAAATGACCTGAAGCCGATCGCCGTCCGCACCGAGCTTTGACTTGATTTGTGCGAAGTCAGACAGGGTCGTGGGGCAGACATCCGGGCACTGGGCAAAGCCGAAAAACACGGCCACCACCTTGCCGCGGAACTCGGCCAACGAGCGCTTCTTGCCCCCAGCATCGGTCAATACGAAATCGCGCGCGTAATTGGCGCCGGTGATGTCGATGCTATTGAACGTCGGCGGCTTCGACGGCTGGCAGCCAGCAAGCAGCGAGGCGAATGCCAGCAACGCCGTGATTAGTAAGAGCTTCGAGGTTGTCATCGGCACAGCGGTCAGCGCCGCGCAGGCGGCACCTGATCAGGAGATGTAGTGATCGACCAGAAGGGCGGCGAAAAGTGCCGCGAGATAGACGATCGAGTAGTTGAACGTCGCGCGTGCGAGTTGATCGCTGTATGCCCGAATCAGCTTCCAGGCATAGGCGAGGAAAATCGCACCCAACGTCAATGCACACACGAGGTAGAGCGGCCCGGACATGCGAATCGCGAAGGGCAGCGTGGTGGTGGCGACGAGAACGATCGTGTACAGAAACACATGCAGGCGGGTGAGTTCCGGCCCGTGCGTGATCGGCAGCATCGGCAAACCCGACTTCTTGTAGTCATCGATGCGATACAGCGCCAGCGCCCAGAAGTGCGGCGGAGTCCACACGAAGATGATGAGCGCCAGCAGCCAGGCTTCAGCCGGGGCGCTGTTGGTAACGGCAGCCCAGCCAAGCACCGGCGGCATCGCGCCGCTCAGCCCGCCGATGACGATGTTCTGTGGCGTATTGGGCTTGAGCAGCACCGTGTAGATGATCGCGTAGCCGACGAAGGTGGCAAAGGTCAGCCACATGGTCAGCGGATTGACCTGCGTGTACAGGACCCACATGCCGGCCCCACCGATGAAGCCGGAAAACACGATCGCCTGCAGCGGCGTGATCTCGCCCTGGGCCAGCGGACGCATCCGCGTACGCGCCATTTTGGCGTCGATATGGCGCTCGATGATCGAGTTGACCGCGAACGCCGCCCCGGCGAGAAGCCAGATGCCGATCGACGCCACCAGGACGCGCGCGAGCGACGGCAGTTCCGCCGTCGAAAGGAACATGCCGATGACGGCGCAAAAGAGTGCCAGCTGCGTGACGCGCGGCTTGGTCAGCAGCCAATACTGGCGCGCAATGTGCGGCAACAGGTTGGATGGCGACGTGCGGGCGGGCGACTGCATGAGGGAGGGCCTTGGTGCCGCGAGGTCGAGCGGCAAGCAGTCGAGTTTACCGTGCAAGCAGCGCGGCAGACTGCGGCACTGCCCGGCCGGCGGTACGGGCGAGACGGTAGTTGATCGCCACCATTAACGCGACCAGCGCTGCGGCGCCGCCGTTGTGCATCACGGCCAGCAAAAGCGGCCACTGCAGCACGACGTTCGACATCCCGGTCAAAAACTGCAGCAGGATGACCGCTGCCAACGCGCGCGCCAGAGATTGCAGACCGTCAATGCGCCACGCGCGCCATGCGAGAAGCGCGACAACTGCGATCAAGACGTAGGCGAACTTGCGGTGAACCCAGTGGATCGCGACCAACGCGTGAAAGGTGATCGAGTCACCGGCGGGCGTCATGCCCAACTCGCGCCACAAAGTGAAGCCCTGCGCAAGGTCCATCTCTGGCACCAGCTTGCCGTGGCACAGCGGGAAATCAGGGCAAGCGAGCACCGCATAGTTGGTGCTGACCCATCCACCCAGGGCGATTTGTACGAACAGCAGCAGGAACGCGACGAAGGCCAGCGGTCGCAGCCCATCCGATGGGGTGCGAAGCGGATGCGCCGGTGACTCTCGCAATGCCTGCCACACCAGCAGCGCCAACAAGGAGACGCCGCCGAGCAGATGTGTCGTCACGATGGCCGGCTGCAGCTTCATCGTCACGGTCCAGGCGCCGAAGGCGCCTTGCAGGCAGACGGCAAACAGCGTGAACGTGGCGAGCGCGGGCGAATGCACGCTGTCTCGCGTGCGCAGCCAGCGGCGCCACGCCATCACCATGAGGACAATGATCAGAAACCCCACGGCCATCGCGAAGTACCGATGCAACATCTCGATCCAGGCCTTGGTCATCGTCACCGGGCCGGTCGGCAGCGCGGTCTCCGCTGCGCGGATCTGCTCGCCCGCCGACAGCGGGTTGGAGTGCCCATAGCAGCCCGGCCAGTCGGGACACCCCAGGCCGGAATCGGTCAGCCGCGTGAAGGCGCCGAACATGATGAGGTCGAACGTGAGGAACGCCGTGACCCAGGTGAGCTTGCGCTGCTTGTCCGGGTCGCGCGACAGGGCGACGTAGGCCAGCGGCAGCGCGGCGATGGCCACCGCCTTGATCGCAAGCCAGAAAAGCGTGCCGTCCTCGAGCATGATCGGCTCCGCCCTAACCGACCCGCGAGGCTTTGAGCAGGCGCCCGATATCGCGCTTCATGCGGTTGGCATCAGCCGCGCGCGGCCAGCGCATCATCAGGTTGCCGAGGGGATCGATCATGTAGATGTGGTCCTCGATGCGGGCGGTGGACTCCTCGGGAATCGGCAGGAAGCGCAGCCGATCGCGCTCGGCCCGCAGGAAGTGGGTGCCATCGAACTCGCGCAGCAGCATCGTTTCCAGCGGCGCGCCATCGGTCACGAGGAAAACGCGCTGAATCCGGTCGGCGTCCTTGCCCTGCGCAGTGCGCAATTGGCGCATCTGCCACAGCTTGTTGCGGCAAGCGTCATCGCACCCGGATCCATCCACCTGAAGCATGACCCAGCTGCCACGCAAGCTCGCCAGATCGAAGGCGGTGCCGTCCTGCAGCCGGACCTCGAGCGACGGCAGTGGGATCTGCGGCTCGACCAGCTCGCCATAGTTGGTCCGCCCGCTGGGCGGCAGCACGTAGTAGGCGAGGTAGGACGCCACCACCGGGGCGACGCAGACGATGATGAGCAGGTACAGCGTGCGGTACAGGCGCCAGTGCGAAGGCGAAGAAGTTGAAGCCGAGGTCACGACGGGGAGCTCCGATTTGCCGTTGGTCCGCGCCACGCGCGCGCACCGAAGTAGACGGTCAGCAGAACAATCAGAACCGCCAGCGAGTACCACTGAAAAGCATAGCCTCGATGCTTGTCGACCCCGGTGGCCGGGCGCGCCCAACGGCGCGATAAGCCATCGTCCGTGTCGCTCGTCTGCTGCACGACCAGCCGCGCCACCGCAAGGCCACTCACGGTCTCGAACTTGTCGTAATCGAGATTCTGCCAAATGGCTGGCAGCGGCCCGCTCACCGAGCCGTCGCCCAGCTCAAGCAGCCGCGGCGCATGAGTGACGGCAAGGCCTTGAATGCTCAGCGTACCCGCAGGCTGGCCGATCGCCGGCAGGCGCGCGCGATCGGTCGCGTCGCGCGCGATCCAGCCACGATTGACGAGCACCACCATGCCATCGTCCAGTTTCATCGGCGTAAGCACCCAAAATCCTGGCCGTGCGTCGAGTTGGCGGTTGTCGAGCCAGACCGTGTGCGCATGATCGAACTCTCCCCGCAGCGCCACACGCAGCGGCAATGCATCGGTCGGCGGCAGTTGCGCTGCCGTCAGACTGCGGGGCGGCGCCTGCTCGGCTGCATCCCACTGCGCCTCGATCGCGAGCTTCTGCGCTGCACGACGGGTCTGCCAGTTGCCAAGCGACAGCGTCAGCACGCATGCCGCCAGCGCGAGCGCCAGCAGACCGACTGTGCGGACGACGTCTGACCTCATGCCGCGGCACCATCAACTGCGATGAAACAGACGCGGCCGGCAACCCCGGTACGATGCACCCACTGTCGCCACGCACTTCGCATGAAGATCTTCATCGCCCTCGCCTTCCTCGGCATTCTCGCTTCACTGGGCTCCGCCCTGGTGTTCCTGATGCGCGACAAAGGGCAGACCAATCGGACAGTGAACGCGCTGACCCTGCGCGTCGGCCTGTCGATCGCCCTATTGGCATTTATCTGGTTCAGCTACTGGATGGGCTGGATCGAACCACGCGCGTACTAAGTCTCACCTGTCGCGTGTTGGACGGTCCACGGCACTGACGGTTCACCGTAAGCCAAAAGGAAAAGGCGCCGAGGGCGCCTTTTTCCTTTTGGCTTACGGCAGCGGTCTAGAGCCAGTAGACGATGATGTACAGGCCGATCCACACCACATCGACAAAGTGCCAATACCAAGCGGCCGCCTCGAACGCGAAGTGCTGGTCTGGCTTGAAATGCCCCTTCATCAGTCGGATGGCGACGACCGTGAGCATGATGGCGCCAATCAACACATGCAGGCCGTGGAAACCCGTCAGCATGAAGAAGGTGGAACCGAAGATGCCCGAGGACAACTTGAGGTTCAAATCGGCATAAGCGTGGAAGTACTCGTAGGCCTGCACGCCGACGAACGTGAAGCCGAGCAGCAGCGTGATGATCAGCCAGTTGATCGCCTTCTGACGATTGTCGGCGCGCAGTGCATGGTGTGCGACCGTCAGCGTGAATCCGGAAGTCACCAGCAGCGCGGTGTTGATCGTAGGCAGCCAAAAGGGACCGAAGGTCGCAAAAGGATCGATCGTTCCAGCGGGTCCGGCGTGCGGCCAAGCGGCGGCAAAATCCGGCCACAGCAGCTTGTGATCGAAGTCACCGAGAGACGGCATCGTGATGGTGCGCGCATAAAAAAGCGCACCGAAAAACGAGGCGAAGAACATCACCTCGGAGAAGATGAACCAGCTCATGCCCCAGCGGAACGAGACATCGATCTGCCGACCGTACACACCGCTTTCGCTCTCGCTTGATACCGCGCCGAACCAGCCGCGCAGCATGTAGATGAGAATGGCGAAGCCCAGCAGCAGCGGGAACCAGCCGAGCGCGACCTTGTTCACCACCATGGATGCGCCGAACGCGGTGAAGATCATCGAGATCATTCCGACCATCGGCCAATTCGACGGCGCGGGAACGTAGTAATGCGGCGTTTCAGCGGCCGCTCCGTGCTGGGCTCCCATCCTGACTCTCTCCTCTTCTGTTTCTCGTGCCAGGGTCGCGCCGACTAGGGCAGCACGACGAACTTGATGATGCCGATCAGGATCGCGATGAATGCCGCTGCCGCCAGGATCGCCACGATGATCACATGCACCGGATTCAGGTTCTGCGCATCCTGTTCGTAACTGGACCGCTTGCGCACCCCGAAGAAAGACCAGAGGACGGCTTTGGCGGTCTGTCCGAGCGATGCGGTACGTCGACGAGGCGGCTGCGGGTCCTGCGTCATTGTGATTGATCCGTCAGCTCGGACCATTGGATTTCTCCGGCACCGCCGCCTGTTCCGGACGTGCAGCACCCGGGATCTCGAAGAACGTGTATGACAACGTGATCTGCGTGACGTCCTTCGGCAGATCAGGATCGATGAAGAACACGACCGGAAACTTGCGAGACTCCCCCGCTGCCAGGACCTGCTGCTTGAAGCAGAAGCACTCGAGTTTCTGGAAATACGCACCGGACTGCATCGGCGCATAGCTTGGAATGGCCTGACCGGCGATCGAACGGCCCTCGAGGTTGACCAGGTCGTAGTCGACGTGCACCAACTCGCCAGGATGCACTTCCATGTGGTTTACATGCGGCTTGAAGCGCCACGGGCCTTGCCGGTTCGCATCGAACTCGACGACGACCTTGCGACTTGTGTCGACCTGCGTGTTCGCGGCCCGCGCGGCCGCCTGCGGATCCTTGTTCGTCAACAGGTTGATGCCGGTGACCTCGCAGATCTTTCGATAGATCGGGATCAGCGCCCAGCCGAAACCGAACATCAGCAAGGCGACCACAAGCAGCTTGCGGACCATGGTGGCGTTGTCGCGCGCCACCGCCTGTGCGGCGGTGGGCGTGGCACTGATCGGCTGCGAGGGGTCCGTCATGTCAGGCAAGCAACCAGTACTTGGCGACCACGCCGGCGAAGAACACCGCGGCGATCGACAGCAGGATGAGACCGGTTCGACGGTTCTGCCGTTTCTCGTCGTCACTGAGCATCGAGGAACTCACGTGCGCGTCCTACTTGACCACGGGTGGGGTCTCGAAGGTGTGGAAAGGTGCCGGTGACTCCACCGTCCACTCCAGACCGCCGTCGCGCGCCTCCCAGGGGTTGGCCGCCGCCTTCGGTCCGCCCTTGATGCACTTGATCACGACATACAGGAATAGCAACTGCGTCAGCCCGAAGCCGAACGAGGCGATCGTCGCCAACATGTTGAAGTCGGCAAACTGGTTGGCGTAGTCGGCATACCGGCGCGGCATCCCCGCCAGCCCGAGGAAGTGCATCGGGAAAAATGTGACGTTGAAGAAGATCATCGACAGCCAGAAGTGCAGCTTGCCGAGCGTCTCGTCGTACATGTGGCCGGTCCACTTGGGCAGCCAGAAATAGGCGCCCGCAAACAGCGCGAACAGCGACCCTGCCACCAACACGTAGTGGAAATGCGCCACCACGTAGTACGTGTCCTGCAACTGGATGTCGATCGGCGCCATGGCCAGGATCAGGCCGGTGAAGCCGCCGATGGTGAACACGAAGATGAAGCCAATAGCAAACAGCATCGGCGTCTCGAAAGTCATCGCGCCCCGCCACATGGTGGCGAGCCAGTTGAAGATCTTCACGCCGGTGGGCACGGCGATGAGCATGGTGGCGTACATGAAGAACAACTGGCCGGTGACCGGCATGCCGGTGGTGAACATGTGGTGGGCCCACACGATGAAACTCAGGATCGCGATCGACGCGGTGGCGTAGACCATCGACGCATAGCCGAACAGCGGTTTGCGGGCGAACACCGGCACGATCTGACTGATGATCCCGAACGCCGGCAAAATCATGATGTACACCTCGGGGTGGCCGAAGAACCAGAAGATGTGCTGGTACATCACCGGGTCGCCGCCACCGGCCGCATTGAAGAAGCTGGTCCCAAAATGGCGGTCGGTCAAAGTCATCGTGATGGCGCCGGCGAGCACCGGCATCACGGCGATCAGCAGGTACGCGGTGATCAGCCAGGTCCAGACGAACATCGGCATCTTCATCAAGGACATGCCGGGCGCGCGCATGTTCAAAATGGTCGTGATGATGTTGATCGAACCCATGATCGACGACGCACCCATGATGTGCAGGGCGAAGATCGCCATGTCCATGCCGGGGCCCATCTGAATGGTGAGCGGGGCATACAGCGTCCAGCCGGCAGCGGTGGCGCCACCGGGCACGAAAAACGAGGTCACGATCAGCAGGGCGGCTGGCGGCAGCAGCCAGAAACTGAAATTGTTCATCCGCGCAAACGCCATGTCAGGCGCGCCGACCTGCAGCGGAATCATCCAGTTCGCGAAGCCGACGAACGCCGGCATGATCGCGCCGAACACCATGATCACGCCGTGCATGGTCGTGA
>LNFM01006355.1_pt1 | contig 32342 bp, 26 predicted proteins | sample 596031 | NCBI WGS metagenome assembly LNFM01 (sample SAMN04254537, study PRJNA301005) | activated carbon metagenome | isolation source: dual media filters at the Ann Arbor, Michigan drinking water treatment plant | place: USA: Ann Arbor | reverse complement strand
GCAATAATCCATCTGATATAATGAAAAGACAAAAGCAATCTCAAACACTTAACTCAAAAATGCTGCAGGATGTTGCTAAGAAGTATATCAATCTTAATAGTTATATCCGGGCAACATTAAAGCCAGATAAAAAAGAAGATGCCCCATTAAAAGGGTTTTAATTTATACTTAATTCCTACACTTAAATAACCTACATGAAGTTTTTCCGGCTTTTCGTATTCTTTTTATTGGCTGTAATTGTTACAATTGCAGCAATGACATTCATGCTGCCTACCAATCAAAAAATTAGTCGCACCATAACTATTAATGCCCCTGCTGCTGTGATATATAATTATGTTGAAAAGCTGGAGAACTTCAACAAATGGTCGGTGTGGACACAACAGGACTCATCCGCTGTTTATACACTTACGGGCATAGATGGAACCGTTGGGGCTACCACTTCCTGGAAAGGACACCCGGAAATATCAGGAGAAGGAAAAATTGAAATTGCCAGCTTGCAAAAGGATAAAACAATAGTTCAACAATTTCATTTCATAAAACCCCGGACAATCAATGCCACCTCAACAATATTGTTGAATGAAACTGAAAAATCAAGCACCACTGTTACCTGGGATTTTGCTATCGCAACACCAAGACCCGGAAACATCTTTAATCTATTCAGCAGTATGGATAAACAAATTGGAAAAGATTTTGAAGATGGCTTAAGCAATTTAAAATCTGTTATAGAAAAAAGCCAGCCGATAACACAGTAACTTCTTTGCTAAAATCGGTAAAAGAAAAAGGTTTACAAAGCAGTAAACCTTTTATCTATCAAACAAACTATAAAGAACTCTCTTTAATTTTCAATTTCAGCAATCCATTGCTGCACAAATTCCCTGGCTGGCTCTACCACTTCTTTCCCGGCTCTAAAAGCCATCTTCCAGCGATTGCCTTTACTTTCATACGCTTTGTTTACAAAATACTTTTTACCATTCTTGGTAACCAGCTCAGCATTGTAATCAATATCTTTTGTTTCTTCTAAGAATTGCAGCAATCTACCTTTAATAAAATGCTGGTGATTTACTGGATACTTCTTTTCCCAATCCGCCAATTGTTTTTGATTGCCTGCTTCTATAGTTTTTACCATGGCAGGATAATTCTTTCTGTAATTGGCAAATACTTTATGATTTGGGTCTTCAGCTTCCTGCAATCGCTTTTTTGCACTTACTAATATGTCCTCAAACATTTTTTTATTAGCTGCATCTGCTTTTTTAATGCTGGCTTCAAGATCGGCAATTCCCTTTTTGCTTTGTGCTATCATTTGCAGTTGCATCTCCTCAGGACTTTGTGCAACATTAAAAGTTGGTTTTTGATTTTCCCGAAGTGCATTGTATTCTTTTGCAAATGCAGGAGTGTTTACATGCTGTTTCGTATATGCAAGCAGGTTTTTAGTTACGGAGGTGCGGTTACCTAATGCAATATTTTTTGCATTACGAACACCATACCCATCTAAATAACCCCCAAGAATACTGTTGGTGATCTTGCTATTTGCATCCGTTTTTGTAATGCCAAGCTGTTTTAAGAACTCTTCATTTATTTTCTTGTAAACAGTAAATGAAAATAAGGCGGCCATTACTACCGAAATAAACATCGCCACAAAAAATAACCGGGCTATGTTTTTAGTTTTTTGATCTGAACTCGTTGTCATGATAAGGTTTTTTGTTTCCACAAATATTATCACTCCAGCCGGATGCAAAAACCCATAACTGAACGAACTGATAAAACATAGGTATGAAATGTTAGAAATACTGATAATACATCACTTAAGTAAACAGCTCATATATCGATGTTTACGAATTTGTAACATTTTCCTATCCCCTTAAAAGCAAACACCAAACTCTTCTTCAAACCATCCATCCCAATTTTTTACATACTCCTTATTTATCAGTAAGTTTAAGCTCCAAAATTTATATACATGAGAAAACAGGTTTTATTATTACTGTCATTTACATTTTGTCTTATTTCCGCTGCGCAAAAAGACCTGCCTGCCGGCAGGCAGGTTTCGTTAGATCAATTTAAGAATATGAAGGCCCGTAATATCGGCCCGTCCGGTATGAGTGGTCGTATAGTGGCGATTGATGCAGTACACAAAAATCCGTCAATCATTTATCTTGGTGCTGCTTCTGGTGGCATTTGGAAAACTGAAAATGGGGGTGCTGATTGGAAACCGATCTTCGATGACCAACCCATTTTAAATATTGGATCCCTTGCTATTCAGCAATCAAACCCTTCTGTAGTATGGGCCGGAACAGGAGAAGGTAATCCCCGCAACTCCTTAAATATTGGCGAAGGCATTTATAAAAGTTTGGATGCCGGCAAAACCTGGAAGCGAATGGGTTTAGAAAAAACAAGAAATATTCATCGGGTAATTATCGATCCTAACGATGCCAATACAGTATATGCTGCGGCCATTGGCAACCCGTATGCACAGCATCCTGAAAGAGGTGTATATAAAACAACCGATGGTGGTGAAACATGGAATCGTATTCTTTTTGTAAACGATACTACCGGTTGTGCTGAGTTAGTAATGGATCCATCTAATCCAAATAAAATGATTGCTTCTATGTGGCAACATTTTCGCCAACCATGGCGAATGACAAGTGGCGGTGTTGGTAGTGGTATGTACATTACTATTGATGGTGGAAAAAATTGGAAACGCTTAACCAAGCAAGATGGAATGCCTGATGGAAATTTGGGGCGTATCGGTATTGCATTTGCCCGCAGCATGCCTTCAAGAGTGTATGCAAAAATAGAAGCTACCAAAAATGGATTGTATAAAAGTGATGACGGGGGTTTTAACTGGCAATTGGTAAATAGTAATCCTGCAGAAGTTACAGATCGTCCTTTTTATTACCAGGAAATATATGTGGATCCTAAAAACGAAAATCGTATTTATGATATTCACTCTACTGTAACATTTAGTGAAGATGGAGGAAAATCATTTTCTACTATGCTGCCATATAGTGGCATTCACCCCGATCACCATGCCTGGTGGATACACCCGGAAGATCCGAATCTGATTATTGAAGGAAACGACGGCGGTATTGGTATTTCAAGGGACCGTGGCAAAACATGGGTGTTTGATGAGAAATTACCGGTAGGACAATTCTATCATATCAATGTTGACAATGATTTTCCTTATAATGTAATGGGTGGTATGCAGGACAATGGAACCTGGCATGGCCCTGCTTATACTTTTACAAATGGAGGAATAAGAAACTATTACTGGAGCAATATTGGTGGCGGCATGGAGATGGATGGGTATATAGTATGAGCCAGGGAGGAAATGTAGGCCGCATGAATTACAAAACCGGTGAACGTTGGAATATTCGTCCTCCCTACTTAGGAACAGATGAAAAGAAAGTGTATCGTTTTAACTGGAACGCTGCCATTGCACAAGACCCATTTGATAAAGCAACAATTTATTATGGAAGTCAGCATGTACATAAAAGCATCAACAAAGGTGCAAGCTGGGAAACTATTTCACCAGACTTAACAACGAATGATTCTGCAAAAATGGATCAAAGTACAACGGGTGGATTAACACTCGATATAACCGGCGCAGAAAATCATTGTACCATTTTAGCTATTGAACCTTCTTCCAAACAAAAAGGAGTGATATGGGTTGGTACTGACGATGGCAATGTGCAATTAACTACGGATGGTGGAAAAACATGGACTAACTTCAGAGGGAAAATTTCAGGTTTACCAATTGGTGCATGGGTACCACAAATTAGAGCTTCAAGATATAATGCAGGCGAAGCATTTGTAATTGCTAACGATTACCGCCGTGGTGATTTTAAACCTTATATTTTCCGCACTACTGATTTTGGTAAAACATGGACCAGATTAGTAGATGAGAAAAAAGTAGTTGGCTACGCATTGTGTATGATACAAGACCCAACAGAACCTAATTTAATTTTTGCAGGAACAGAACAAGGTCTTTGGGTAAGCTTAGACAATGGTGCCAATTTTCAACAATGGAAAAATGATTATCCTTCTGTATCTACTTATGATTTAGCAATACAAGAAAGAGAAGCTGATTTGGCAATTGCTACATTCGGCCGTTCACTTTGGATATTGGATGATATTCGTCCGTTAAGAAAAGCTGCTGCTGATAAAGGAGCACTGGCAAAAAAACTAACTGTGTTTACGGCTCCTGCTGCATATCAATCGCAATACCGTGCAGCACCCGGATATGAGTGGAGTACCATGGGATTGTGGGATGCAGCCAATCGTAGCCGTGGTGCAGCTATTACATTCTTTGTAAACCATGCCGCTGATACGGATGCTAAAAAAACAAAAGCCGATAGTGTTTGGGTAAAAATTTATAATGATAAAAACGAAAACATCAGAAACTTAAAATGGAAAGCTGATTCTGGATACAATCGCAGATATTGGAACATGGAAGAGAAAGGTTTCCGTCAACCCGGTTCACCAAAACCAAGACCTGGCGCACCTGAGCCCGGAGGCTTCCAGGTATTGCCCGGCACTTACAAAGTGGTGTTGACATTGAACAAAGACATGGATTCTACTTTTGTAACGGTAAATGATGATCCAAGATTAGGCAACCGCAACAATGTAAAACTAGCGCAGCGAAATATGTATGACCGCATCCGCAAAAGTGCCAACAAACTAACTGATGCTATGGACCAGCTTACGGAAAGTGATGAAGTGTGTACGAAAATGATGGCGCAATTAAAAGACCTTACGGGTAAAGATGTTGATTCGCTTCGTAAATCAACAAAAGCGATGCAGGATAGCATTAAAGCCATCCGGGAAACCATCAGTGGTAAAGTTTCTGATAAACAAGGCATCAACAGGGATGCAGGCCCGACGGTTATGAGAAGTATGCAACTTGCTATGCAATACGTTGGTTCTAAAAATGTGGCACCGGGTGCACAGGAAGAACAATTAATTATAAATGCAGAAAATAAAATTGATGAAACAATAAAACGTATCAATAATTTTTATGCCACTAAATGGGCTGCTTACCGCCAACAGGCAGAAGGAACAAAATTGAATTTGTTTAAAGATTATAAACCGATTGAATAGTTTTAAATTATTTACAGAAAGGGTTGCTGCAAAGCAGCCCTTTTTTGTTGTCTATTTGCTGTATTCTTTTGTATAAATAGGCATTGATTGTCAATTACATTTTATACAAGGAGTTGCGTATATTTATGAGTTGTGGGCAATGCAACGACTACCCTGCCGAGACAAGACATAAGACAGACAGAAAATAATGAACAAAGACAATATTATACATTCACAAATTCAACCGCTGCTAGACTACTTTCAAAAAGTAATTCCTTTAAACAATGAAGAAAAAAAATTAGTAACAGAATTCTTCAAGCCACGACTTTACCGAAAAAAACAATATGTACTACAGGAAGGCGATGTTTGCAATCAGTTCAATTTTATTGTACGAGGTTGCTTGCGTATGTACAAAGTAGACGACAAAGGCAATACGCATATTTTGCAGTTTGCAGCCGAGAATTGGTGGTTGAGCAATATAGGTAGTTTCCACGAACACAAACCTTCTGAACTTAATATTGATGCTTTAGAAGACACCATGGTTTTGCAAATTAGTCACGACAATTTACTTACACTTTATACAAACGCACCTAAATTTGACCGCATTTTCAGGGTGCTTATTGAAAATAGTTTTGTATCACTACAAAAGCGATTATTACAAAACATCAGTTCAACAGCCGAAGAAAGATACGTTTCTTTTTTGGATAGTTATTCGCACCTCACAAACCGACTTCCCCAAACGCAAATAGCTTCATTTTTAGGTATTACTCCCGAGTTTTTAAGTCGCCTACGAAACAAACAAAGTAAAAAGTCTTAATCTACATCAATGCTATTTCTTGATGCAGTTCATTGGAAAGCCCCTTCTTTCCGATGCACCTTTGCATTATCAATTTATTCTTAAAATTTAAAAAGAAATAGTATGACAACAATTAAAACAATAGCAACATTAGTAGCCATTGTCGCAGTAGTAACATTGACAAGTTGCGGAAACAATGGAAACAATTCAGTAAGCAACACAGAGATTGATTCATTAAAAAATCAAATCTCACAACTTACTTCGGGAAACGAAGAAATTGCCAAACATCTTGCAACATTTGATTCGCTTGATTACACCATATTCAGTAATCAAGAATGGGCCAGGATGCATGAAAGCCATTCAAAAGACATTAAAGTAATTTGGCCTGACGGTCATATCGCTGTGGGACTCGACAAACACATAGAAGATTTAAAAGCACTGTTTGTGTATGCTCCCGATACAAGAATTAAAGAACATCCTATACGTTTTGGCTCTGGAAATATGACGGCAATAACTGGCGTATTTGAAGGAACATTTACCAAACCAATGCCAATTGGAAATGGAAAATTTATTCAACCAACTGGCAAGGCATTTAAAATGCCAATGGCAACGATAGGAATATGGGGAACAGACGGCACAATGATTGAAGAACATTTGTTTTGGGACAACCAAACTTATATGAATCAAATTGGCTTAGGAAAATAATTGAATCACCTAATAATTTAAAAAATAAATAAAATGACAATATCATCAAAAGTAGCCGTAATTGGCTTAGGAAACATCGGCAAAACAGTAGCTCAAAATTTCGTAAAAGGAAACAGACCTGTAGTCATTGCAAGCCGAAAATTGGAAGATGCAACAGCATTAGCACAAGAATTAGGAAGCCTTGCCACAGCATCTGAAACTGGCGAAGCTATTAGGAATGCCGACATAATTATACTTTCAGTTTGGTTCAATACTATACAAGAATTATTTGAACAGTATGGCACTGAACTGCAAGGAAAAATTATCATTGACCCTTCTAACCCAATTGCACCAGACGAAAATGGCGGATTCAAAAAAATAATTGGTGAAAAAGAATCAGCAGGCCAATTGAATGCTGCTTTACTTCCAAAAGGTGCAAAATTGGTAAAAGCATTTGGAACTTTGGGTGCAGCTTCGTTGGCTAGTGCAGCACATCAATCACCTGAAAAATCTGTATTGTTCTATGCAACTGACGACACAGCCGTTGACACAGCAGTAGAACAACTTATAAAAGATAATGGCTTTGACGCAATAAAAGTTGGCGGTATAGACCAATCTATTCGTATTGAAGTTTTTGGTGACTTACATGAATTTGGAGCATTAGGCAAAGTCGTTACAAAAAGCGAAGCGATTGCAAACCTGTAAAAATAATTGCTTTACCAGTAAATAATATATTTATGAACAGCACAAAAATAGTTACATCCCTTTTTTTGATTTTGGGATTATCATTTGGCGTTACCGCCCAAAACCAAAAAAAATTAGCTCTTGGAAAACAAACTTTTCAGCTTCAAAACGTGACAGGTGATATTATTAAGTTTCAAGGCAAAGATGTATTGAAGATTGAAAGGGATTTAAATACACTTCCTTTTGATAGCACTAATATTGAAGTTACAGTTGACGACCGACATTTTGCTCGACTTCTAAATATTGATGATTTTGAAAATGGAACAATAGAAGTAAAAATGTACAGTCAATTACAAAATCCAGCCCCATATTCAGGTATTGCAGGATTTATTGGCGTGTATTTCAGAATTGCAGAAGATGATTCCGCCTGGGAATCCATATATATCCGACCTAAAGTAGGTCGAGTTGACAATCAATTGCATAGAAACCATGCCGTACAATATTTTTCTTACCCAAATTTTAAATTTGACACACTTCGAAAAATTGCTCCATTCAAATATGAAGGTTCAGCTCCTGTTGCTTTAAATGAGTGGATTAGAATGAGGATAGAAGTGAATGGTGAAACGGCAGAAATGTTTATAAACAATATGAAATACTCTACTTTTATTGTTGATAAAATGCTCGGGAAAAATAAAAAAGGAGCAATCGGATTGTATGTGGACATTGGGACGATAGGATATTTCAAAGATTTAAAAGTAACAAAGAGAGCCTTAAAAGCTAAGCCCAAAGGTGGCGAGAAAGTAAGCAATATTTAATTTCTATACTTAATTCAAAATACTCTGCCGGACAATGCACATGCCCATAACATGGGTATTGCTGCAAGTGGGGCTGGACATTGAAACATCAGCTATGTGCTACTATCAACTGTAGTCCGGGCTTGACGTTCAATGTTCAGCTTTTGTTGTTAACTTCAAGTTCAGTTTTTCAATTGGGCAGCGGTTCCGGGCTGGACGTTATAGAATATCCCACCTGCAGCAATACCTGTCCGTTGTATGCAATATTAAACCGACCAAATTAAAAGTTTGCTAATGGGACTGTTTGACTCAATATTTGGCAGGACAAGAAAAATTGACAATGATTTTTTTGGGCAAATGATATTCACAGGCGGTAAAGTGCCAGACCCTTCTGACTATTTTGAATGTCGGCGCCACTTTAAACCATCGAACAATGTTATTGAAATAGGAATTGACGGCGACATCTCTGGCCCGACCGAAAAACAAGTTAGTTTTTTTAAAAGTATAGAAGACAATTATTCAAACATTACAACAGCGATTACTCCTCTAATTGAAGATGAGTTTGGGAATTGGAAAGAGGGCTTCAAAATTTCAGATTTTAATAAAGAATTTGAACCGGTCTATTTAAGGCTTCCTCGATGCGAATCCAAACCAATTATTTGGGAAATTGCTTTCGAATCAGACCATGACAGAAATCACACTTTCACTTTAACAATGAATGACTTTGAGGCAAAGGAAATCCTCATTGACGGATAGCAGTTGCAAATAAGAAACAAACCTTACTTGAATATCAATACTGCAGCTAACATGAACTGTGTAAAATCTTGTTTTGTTTTCTCTCCTTATCTCCCCGTAAATCCCTCTCCCAACAATTTTATTTAATTTACTCTTCCAAAATCACCATTTATGCTAAAAATGAACGCCGGAGTTTGGATTGGTATCATTGGCGGTATCATCGGTTTATTAGTGGGTGTAGGAGCAGTAGTTGCCACAGCAGGCCCCACGGGTATTTATATCGGGTTGGGCATGCTGGTTCTTTTTGGTGGTATGTTCTATTTGTTCTACCGGATATTTTTTAAACCGATGATCAATGCAAGTCGTTTGCAAAAAACAGGATTGCCCGGCAAAGCAAAAATTCTGGAAGTACGGGATACCGGCGTTACCATTAATAATCACCCGCAAGTAAAATTAATACTGGAAGTAAAAAATGAATTCGGTCAAACCTATACCACAGAGACCCGGGTGCTGGTATCAAGAATAAATCCCGGTATCTATATGGCGGGAATGGAATTGCCGGTAAAAATAGATCCGAAAAATGAAATGAATGTGGTGGTTGATTTTAGTCGCACACAACAAAACAGCAATGCTGCCTCTCCACCCAATGAAGCTGCATTAAAAGCAGAGCTGGAACAATTGCAGCAAGAAAATGAAGCAATTACCGCATCCGGCAGATCAGCAAGAGCTATTGTAAAAAAGTATACCTGGTTGGGTGTAAACGTAAATGGCAATAATCCGTATGTAGAATTGGAGATAGAAGTGTTGCCAGATAACAGTGTTGCTTTTAGTGGTAAAACAAAAGGAGTTATTAGCGAGGCGGCTACCAGCAAATACCAACCTGGGTCTGAGATATTTGTGAAATACGACTATTATGACAATAGCAAAATTGTTATTGAACGGTCAGCTTAATATAATACCCTTCTAATCATTCACTCCCTTGCAATATCCTGCAATCCCTTTACTTTTGCGCCAAAGGTCAGGTTATGAAGTTGTCGCATTTATCAGAGACATTGATAGGTTCTGAAATTGTAAAACTCGGTGGTGAGATCCGGGAAAAGATCCGCCAGGGCGAACGCATCTACAATTTCACCGTGGGAGATTTCGACCCTTCTATTTTTCCAATTCCTAAAGAACTGGAAGATGCGATCGTTGAAGCCTATCGCAAACATTTTACCAACTATCCGGCTGCAGAAGGCAATCTCGATCTACGGGAAGCGATTCATTCTTTTATAAAAGATGAACAGGGACTGGACTATGGCATCAGCGAAATACTAGTAGCATCGGGTGGTCGTCCATTGATCTATGCATTGTTCCGGGCTATTTGTGATAAAGGCGATAAGATCATTTATGCTGTTCCTTCCTGGAACAATAATCACTACACACATTTTATAGAAGGAGAACATATTGTAGTAGAAGCTACTGCAGCCAGCAACTTTATGCCCACCGCTGCATCCATTGCTCCGTATGTACAAGAAGCATCCCTCATCGCTTTATGCTCACCACAAAATCCAACCGGTACTACTTTTAAAAAAGAAGAACTGGAAGCCATTTGCGACCTGGTGATTGCAGAAAATAAAAGAAGAGGTGAGGGTGAAAAGAAACTCTATGTAATGTTCGACCAGATGTATTGGCATCTTACCTATGGTGCTATTAAACATTACGACCCCGTTTCGCTGAGAAGTGAGATGAGAGAGTACACTATTTACATTGATGCTATCAGCAAAGTATTTGCTGCTACCGGTGTTCGGGTTGGCTGGAGCATGGGGCCTGCCACGGTGATCGGAAAAATGAAAGCCATCCTTACACATATTGGTGCATGGGCGCCGATGGCCGAGCAAAAAGCAGTGGCAAATTATTTGGGCAAAAGGGAAAGTATCAAATCATATCTTTCGCATTTTAAAAATGAAATTGAAGAACGGCTACGTTCTATTTATGATGGATTTACTCAATTAAAAAGCGAAGGATTTTCTGTTGATGCCATTACTCCCGAAGCTGCTATTTATCTTACTATAAAAGTTGATCTTGCCGGTAAAAAAACAGCAGACGGAAAGTTGTTGGAAAATCAAGCTGATGTAACCGCCTACTTATTGAGTGCTGCGGGTCTTGCGGTAGTTCCTTTCTATGCGTTTGGTGCCGATAAAAGTTCACCCTGGTACCGGCTTAGCGTTGGCACTTGTAAAAAAGAAGAGATAGGTGAAATGATTGGTAAACTTAGAGAAGCGTTGATTAAGTTATCCTGATACAAATCAGTTCTTATTGATTAAAAACCGAAATGGTCTCATCAAAAAAAAGCGGGACTCTTTTAAAATTTTTTTGGGGTTGGAAGTGATCCTGTTTCTATTTACCAATTCGTGGGCTGTACAAAAAGCTTCTGCAGATTCAGCTTGCTTTAATATTGGAGTAAGTGCTTCCACTTCTTGCTCAATATCCTGCTCGGATAGAAGCTCATTTTTTAGCAATACTAATATGTCACGATTAGAATTCAGCATACTGTTTTAAAACATTAATACCCGGTCATTCCTTTGGTGCTGGGGCAGCCGCAGCCTTTGCCTCCTTTACCAGAACCTGAATAATAATTCTTATTGCAGGCTGAAATAAGCAAGGTTCCAGTTAATAACAGCAAAAGGGCTATTTTGTTGATTGTCTTCATAATTGTAAGTTCTAAATTAAAACTATTTTACAAACAAATTAGTATGCTGTTGTACTAAAACAGCTAAAAAATTAACATGGATCAGCCTGTGGAGGAAAAAAAACGACAAAAACTACGTATCCTGGTGGCGCCTCTAGACTGGGGGCTGGGCCATGCCACCCGCTGCATCCCGATTATCAGGGAATTAATGGAGCAGGGTGCTGAAGTCTGGCTGGCAGGCGAAGGTCAGCAAAAAATATTGCTGAAAGATGAATTTCCAACTCTTTCATTTATTGATCTACCGGGTTACCGGGTTAGGTATGCAGCCACGAAGTGGGGCCTGTTGAAGAACATGCTTTTTCAAACCCCGAAAATTCTAAAGCGAATTAGGGAAGAAAAAAAATGGTTGAACCAAAAAATTGGGGAACATAAATTTGATGCCGTAATAAGCGATAACCGGTACGGTCTTCATCATGATAAAGTGCCTTGTATTTTTATTACACATCAATTAAAAATAAAAAGTCCATTAGGTATATGGTCAGAGAAAATTCTTCAGAAAAGAAATTATAACTACATCAATCGTTTTACTGCTTGCTGGGTACCGGATGCAGCATCACAAATAAATTTAGGCGGCGATTTATCGCATCCCGAAAAAATACCAACAACACCGGTTCAATACATCGGCTTTTTATCAAGATTTAAAACAACGGGAATTACGGAAAATAAAAATCAGTTGCTGGTAATTTTATCCGGACCAGAACCGCAACGAACATTATTGGAGAATAAAATAATTGCCGACATCGGTCATTACAATCATAGCGCAGTTATAGTAAGAGGCTTGCCCGGATCCAGTACACTGATTCCTTCTACCAATATGATTAAATTTTATAATCATCTGCCTGCAGCGCAATTAAATAAAGAAATGGAATCAGCGGAATATGTTATCAGTCGGAGTGGCTACAGCACTGTTATGGACATTGCTGCATTACAAAAGAAAAGTATTCTTATACCTACACCTGGACAAACAGAACAAGAATATTTGGGAAAATACCTGATGGAAATGAAAATGGCTTTATCCGTAGATCAGAATGATTTCAATCTGGAAAAAGCCCTGGCTTCAGCAAAAGACTTAAACTACGATGCATTCCCCGCATCCAATAATGATAATTTAAAAACAATAATCTCACAATTATTATCTCAACTGTCTAATCCATCTTTAGGATAATAAAAAAAATTAAACCCTTTCTTTGCTTCTGCAAATTTATCCCAACTTTTACAATCGGCTTTTATTGAAAACACACCGCAGGTAGGAATATTATCAATCCTTGTATTGGTAAGTAAATTTGCAAAATCTGTGATGCCAGGGTTGTGAGAAAAAATAGCAATACTGTCAAACTTATTCGCTGCGGAAGCAATTACATCATAAAAAACATTAGTAGCAGCACCATACAATTCATCTATGAAAGTAATATCGTCTTTATCCACGCCATATTGTTTTGCAAAAATGGTGGCCGTCTTCCTGGCTCTTTTGGCGGGGCTGGCAATAAAGGCATCAATCTTAATTTTTTTAGTAGAAAGACGAAGTGCCATTGCTGGTGCATCTTCTTTTCCTCTTTCATTTAGTGGTCTGTCAAAATCACCAAGACTGGGATTGCCCCAATCGCTTTTTGCATGACGAACGAGTAGTAATGTTTTCATTCAGCAATTTTTTTATTTAATTAAAAATTCTGATAAGAGAATAATGAATATGAAGTGGCTTTTTTAATAGCCTCTTACATTCTTTCCTTCCATATAGTTTATGAAGGCTTTATTAACCACTTTGTTGCCACCAGGGGTTGGATAGTTACCGGTAAAATACCAGTCGCCGAGATTATTAGGGCAGGCTTTATGTAAATCTTCTATTGTTTGAAAAATAACATTCACAGGAATATCAAGGCCCGCAGGTGTTATCAATTGTGCAATTTTAGCAGAAATTTCTTCGGTGGTAAATTGTTTATAGAGTTGCTTTACTACATTTTCTGTATGTAACTGGTCGTTTCGTTGAAGTGTTTTGCATTTCTCCAGCAACTCCGTCATGTAATCCATTTTTCCTTTCTCTTTCATCAACTCTACTGCTGCATTAAATGCAATGAAGTCGCCCATCTTGCTCATATCAATACCATAGCAATCAGGATAGCGGATTTGGGGAGATGAAGAAACAACAATAATGCGTTTCGGTTTCAATCGTCCCAACATTCTTATGATACTTTCTTTCAACGTAGTGCCTCTTACTATGGAGTCATCAATAACCACCAATGTATCTAGCCCGGCTCTTACCGTACCATAAGTAATATCATAAACGTGTTGCACCATTTCATTACGTCCGGAATCTTCAGTAATGAACGTCCGCATTTTTACATCTTTGATTGCAATCTTCTCTATACGGATACGACGGTTTATCATTTCACTCAGCTTTTCCGCATCATAGTCTTTGCCCCAGCTAAGTATTCTTTCGGTTTTTATTTTATTGAGATAGGCTTCCATCCCTTTTACCATACCCAAAAAAGCTGTTTCAGCTGTATTGGGAATAAAAGAGAAGATAGTATTCTTTAAATCATGTTCAATTGAATTCAATACCGGTTCACTCAGGTTATAGCCCAATGCTTTTCTTTCCTTATAAATTTTTTCATCACTACCTCTCGAAAAATAAATACGTTCAAAGCTGCAGGCTTTTCTTTCTTTGGGTTCCAGTATCTGCGCTATTTCAATTTCGCCTTTTTCATTTACGATCAATGCCTGGCCGGGCAATAATTCCTGTACTTCGTTTTCACCAACATTAAAGGTAGTTCTGATAGCCGCCCTTTCTGATGCTGCTACTACCACTTCATCATTAATATAATAATAAGAAGGACGGATACCATGGGCATCCCGAAAAACAAATCCAATTCCGTTGCCTGTCATTCCACCCACATGAAAGCCTCCGTCTAATAATGGCAACACTTTCCTCAATACTTTTTTAATATCCATTTTGCCAGGCGAAGCTTCATCTTCTTTACACAAAAATGTATGCATCAATTCTATCATGGCAGCCAGATCACTGAAACGAACGGTATGATGTGGTTCTTTACCTGTTAATGCAAACAGCTCATCCGAGTTAACGATATTAAAATTTCCTGCTAATGCAAGGTTGCGGGCAGGTATTGTATCTCTGTTGATGAATGGGTGACAGTATTCTAATTTATTTTTTCCTTGTGTGCCATAACGAAGATGACCAAGCAGTAATTCACCCAAAAATTTTACATGGCCTTTCATCAATCCCGGATGACTTTTAATATCTGGATGGTATTGTTCGAGGTCAGCAATTTCAGCACCAATCTGTTGAAAAATGTCGGAAATGGCTTGCGGCGCATTACTGCGAATGCGGTTCATGAATGGATAACCCGGTTCTACGTCTAATTTTACGGAAGCTACACCAGCACCATCTTGCCCACGGTTGTGTTGCTTTTCCATAAGCAGGTACAGCTTGTTAAGCCCCCACAGCACTGTTCCATACTGTTGCTGGTAATAAGAAAACGGTTTCCGTAGCCGGATGAATGCTAGTCCGCATTCGTGTTTGATCGCATCACTCATGGAAGGCGCAAAGGTAAGCGATAAACACTATTTTTTTACTATTTCGTTTTGGCTAAATTCTAACTTACCGGAATAATCACAGTGAGCTTACAACCATTGCCTGGCTTGGTTTCCACCTCTACTTTACCATTAAAAAGGGCTGCCCGGTTGGTGATATTATTAAAACCCTGGCCTTTTTTTGTAGTAGAAGAATTAAATCCCTTTCCATTATCAATTATAGTTAGGATAATATGCTCCGCATCTGATTGTAACCATATCTGTATTCTATTAGCTTCTGCATGGCGGATTATATTATTTATCTGCTCCTGGGTAATTCGGAACAACATGAGCTTTAAATTATCCGGCAGTATTTGCTCATTAAAATGGCGATAGAGGAATTCAATTTTAAATGTGTGTACCCGTTTTAAAGAATCACAAAGCTCTTGTATCGACTCAATGAGTCCCAAGTCTCCTAGTGTTGGTGGTACTAATGATTGAGATAAGCTTCTAATCTCATTAATTATTGATACAAGATTTTTGTGCGACTGATCAATAATTTCTTTTAATTCGCCAGATGCCTTTTCCTTTGCTACTTCAAGATATAGGCGGGTAGTAGTCAGATGCTGATTAATATTATCATGCAGTTCCTTTCCAATTTGCTGTCGTTCTTTCTCCTGCCCGTCAATGGTGGCCTGAGTTATTTGCTTTTGTTTATGCACCTCCTGCTCTACCAATTCCTGCGACAACCGTTTTTGTTCTGTAATATCTGTAAAGGAGCAAATAACATTGATAATATTTTGTTGTTCATCAAATACCGGCTCTGCATTAACGAGCAGCCACACCCGGTCATTAGTTGTCGGCCGGAACACTCCCATTACTACATCCTGTACAGATTTTTTTGTCTGAATGGCAACGGGTACCGGGTGCAAATGGCCGGGAAAATTGGTACCGTCCTCATGAATTACATTCCAAACAGGATCAAAAGATGTTCTTCCAATAAGTTGTTCTTCTGTAAGCCCCAGCATATCAAGAGCCGCCCGGTTCCAAATAATCATCTGTGCTTTTTCATCCTGCAAAAGAATACCTTGTCGTAAGTTATGAATGAGGCTTCTAAACTGTTTTTCGTTTTCTCTTAGCTTATCTTCTATTTCTTTTCGCTTAGAATCATTTGTAAAATAAACTACTATCGCATTTACGCCAGAATTCTCCAAAAGGTTATGTGCTCTTACAGTGCACCATGTCCAAACCCCGTTGGAATGTTTAAGCCTGATAAGCAAATATTTTAGTACTGATTGTTTTTTTAGTTCAAGAGAAAAAGCATCAATAGTTATCATCAAATCATCCGGATGTACAAAATCGGCAAAAGAACGACCCAATAGCTGGGCCGGCTCATACCCGGATATTTTAACTACAGAGGGTCCACAATAGACAATAATTCCATTTTTATTAGTCATAATAATCCCATCAAGTGAATTAGATATCATATTACGATAAAACAATTCACTTTCCTGAAGCTTAGCCTCTGCTTTTTTTCTTTCGGTAATTTCTTTTCCTACTCCCAGCAAACCAATGACCTTCCCTTCCTCATCCCTAAATAATGAAACCGTATGTAGTAAATATTTCATTTCCCCGTCGCTACCCTCAAAAGATATCTCGCCCCTCCATATGCCTTCCTTAAAAACAATTTCTGCAACCTGGTCATGTGTATAAGGAGAATAATCACTGACCAACACCTCCCGAAATTGCTTTCCTATTGCTTCTTCTTTAGTTATTCCTGTAAGCTTTTCTATTACATTGTTCCAGGAAGTAACTATCCTGTTGACATCTGTTGTAACAATTATATCTGTTACGTTATTTAGAATAATTGCCTGGTGGTGGAAGCGTTGCTCACTTTGGCGAAGTGCATCTTCTGCCTGCTTACGCAACGTGTCATCATAAAAATAAACCATCATCTTTCCTACATAAGGATTATGCGTAAGGTTATGTCCTCTTACAATACACCATATCCATTCGCCGGTTTTTTTTTGTAACCGAAGCCATACAAATTTATTTTTTGGCTGCCGCAACAGCTCATCATTAAAAGCTGAGATAGCAATAGCATGATCATCAGGATGTGTAAAATCAAAAGTAATTTTCCCAATTACTTCCTTTGGATCGTATCCTAATATTTCTTTTATGGAAGGAGATGCAAAAGTAATTACTCCATCATCATTGGTGAGTATTACGCCGTCAAAAGAATGTGCAATAAGGTTTCTATAAAAAAGTTCACTTTGCTTTAACTGTTTTTCTGCTGTTCGTTGCCTGGTAATATCATGCTGTGTTCCCCACACTCTTTTCAGGAATCCATTTTCCACAATTCCTTTCATGTTATTTAAAAAAAACAACTCCTTGCTATCTTTATCAAACTCAACTGTTTCTACTTTGCTTGCATTAAATCCGTTTTGAATAAAAGTTTTAAGCGAATCGACCCAAATAGAATTTTTAAAATCCATAAATTTATTTAGGCGCATTCCTATAACTTCTTCTGCGGTATTAAATCCATACATTTTCGCAATATTTTCATTACACTCGGTCAATACTGCATGTTGTTCCCAGAAGTTTATGATTGCGTCTGCAGGTAAATTAACAGAAACGGGTTCTTCTGTTTCAAACATCCACAGCCCTTCGGCACTAAGCTCATAAGCTTTGTTTCGTTCAGCCGCTCTTCCGATTATTTCTCCAATACTTGTTCCAACTCCATTTGAAACTGTATCAAGAATACCTACTCCGGAAATTAATTTTGCATCATCCCCGTGATTTGTAATGGCAGAAAACTCCCAATTTATGGTGTTAGTAGAATTGATACCAATTATATTGAGACAAATAGCGGTACTGCTTTCAGGATTCTCCAAACAGGACTGAGCCGCCTGCCTATACTTTACCTCCTCACTTTCTGAAAGAAAATTTTGTATGGGTACGCCTGCAAAAACCATGGGCTCTGCAGCAACCATTGTTCGAAAGAGATAGTTTGCTTCAATACAAATTCCTTGTTGATCAACAAGGATATAATAGAATTGTCCTGATTTTTGAAAGTAGCCGGATACATTTTGTAAATAATCAGATACTGGCATTGCTGATGGAATTCGCTGATAAGGATTTATTATGCTGTTGTATAAAATTAGCTATATAAAAATAAAAAAGCTAACAATTGAATCAATATAAACACTTACTATCATGCATTTAATAAAAAAGCCGTCCCGATAGATTCGGAACGGCTTGCAATAATATTAATAGTTTTAAAATGATTTAGTATCAGTAGCAAATCGCATAAGCTTGGGGCACTCATTCCCGGTTTCTCCATCTATCATTATATAATAAGTTGGAACTTTTGTCTGCAGCCATTTATCCAATGTTTTGCTTTTCTTTTCTTCTAAAGCGAACTGAGATATTTTGCTATAATCATCCTCTAAATTCATCCGATGTGGTTCTGAACGGGATTTTAAATAAACAATTCTCACTCCTTTTTTAGCTTGCTCATCTGTAAAAGCTGTTGGCTGAGAAATATCTCCTACTTTCATTTTGGCAAGCATTGCTACCATGTCTTTATCTAATGCATCAATGGTAACATATGTAGATCCATCTCTGCCAGTAACACAAGGTCCTGCAAATTTAACTGCATCGTCGTCACTGTACCTTCCTGCCGCTTCGTTGAAACCGATAGTACCAGCAACAACTTTAGATCGTACTGTATCAAGTTTACTGATGGTTTGCTTTATTTCATCATCGGTTACCGGAGGTATGCGAAGTATATGACGAACTATAGCATCATCCCCGTTACGTTCAACCATTTGGATAATATGATACCCAAACTTTGATTTTACAGGTACCGATATTTCGCCTTCTTTTAAGCGAAAAGCAGTTGACATAAATATAGGATCCCAGCTTTTTTCATTTCGGTTGATCTGATACTGTCCGCCACGATCCTTACTTCCCGGATCCTCCGATACTTTTTTGGCCAATTGATCAAACGTTGCCAGTTTCGACTCCACTTGTTTCTTGTAATTATTCATCTCCCCGATAATATACTGTTCTAAATCACGGGAAGCTTTGGGGTAAATAATTATCTGGCATATTTCCAGTTCCGACTCATAAAAAGGCAAACTGTCTTTCGGTATTTTATCAAAAAATGCTTTTACTTCATTGGGAGTTATCCTGGTACCGCCCACAATTTTTTGTTGCATGGCAGAAGCCAGTTTTTGTTCTTTCACAGATTCTCTTGCATCATCTTTAATCTGGTAAATAGTTTTACCCGCTACTTCTTCTAATGCTTCTTGTGTACCTAACTGATTAATGTAATAACGTATTTTTTGATCAAGCTCTGCTTCTACTTCTTCATCGCTTACCGGTAACGAATCTTTTTCGGCCTGCAACATCAATACTTTAGAAATAACAGCTTGTTCCATTAATAAACATTGAGCATCTTCAGGAACAGTGCCGCCCTGACGGGCAATATCTGCTATGGAGTTTTTAATATCTGATTGTAGTATAATTCTGTCGCCTACAATAGCAGCAATTTTATCAGCTACAATTTTTTTTGCCTGCGATTGTGCAATAGCGGTAACGCTAAACAATAAAAAGCAGAGAGTCAATATTCTTTTTGTATAACGCATAAGTTCAAAAGTACTTTTCCTGCCAAAAACAGGGGATAGTTTGAAAGGTATTTAACAAAAGTTTCGGGAGAAAAGCCCCGAGTTACGAGTTTCTAGCTGCGAGACTTTAAGTTCCAGAGTTTTTCTCGAAACTCGTTACTCAAAACTCGCTACTGTTTAAAGAGTTCTTTTCACTTCTTCAACTTCGTAAGCTTCTACCACATCTCCTACCTTATAATCACTGAAATTTTTAATTGTTAATCCACATTCCATGCCGGACAATACCTCTTTAGCATCGTCTTTAAAGCGTTTCAAAGAAGCCAATTCTGCACTGGCACCTTCGCCGGAAGGATACGTAACTATACCATCCCTGATAAGACGAACCTTGGAATCCCTTTTAATTTTACCATCCAATACCACACATCCTGCCACTGTTGCCTTGTCGAATTTGAACACTTCTCTGATCTCTACATTGGCAACGATCTTCTCTTGTACTTTCGGCTCCAACATGCCTTCCATTGCACTCTTCACTTCTTCAATTGCGTTGTAAATGATAGAGTACATCTTTATTTCAATACCGGCATTGTCTGCCAGTTTTGATGCTTGTAATGATGGACGAACGTTGAACGCAATTACGATTGCATCCGATGCTTCTGCTAATACGATATCACTTTCATTGATCTGACCAACACCTTTATGAATTACACTTACTAATATTTCCGGCGTAGATAGTTTCTGTAATGAATCGCTTAATGCTTCTACTGATCCATCCACGTCACCTTTAATAATAACTTTCAATTCTTTGAAGCTCCCCAATGCAAGACGACGACCAATCTCATCTAGTGTAATATGTTTCTTGGTTCTGATACCTTGTTCTCTTAATATCTGTGCCCGGCGATTAGCAATTTCCTTTGCTTCTGCTTCATCAGCATATACTTTGAATTTTTCACCAGCTTGTGGTGCACCATTCAATCCTAATACAACTGCCGGTGCAGATGGGCCTGCCTGGGTTTCTTTTTTATTTCTTTCGTTGAAGAGTGCTTTTACACGGCCAAAATATTGTCCGCTCACTATCAAATCACCTGGCTTCAACGTGCCGTTCTCTACCAGTAGGGTTGCAACGAAGCCCCGACCTTTATCTAATGAGGCTTCAATGATCGTACCTGTTGCTTCCTTGTGGGGATTCGCTTTCAGGTTCAACATTTCTGCTTCTAATAATATTTTTTCCAAAAGCTTATCTACGTTCAATCCACTCTTGGCTGCCAACTCCTGGTTTTGGAATTTTCCACCCCACTCTTCTACGAGAATATTCATTTGCGAAAGCTGCTCGTATATTTTGGTTGGGTTAGCTCCGTCTTTATCGATTTTATTTACCGCAAATATCATTGGCACATTTGCTGCCTGCGCATGACTAATTGCTTCACGGGTCTGTGGCATCACCGCATCATCCGCCGCAATTACAATTACAGCAATGTCAGTAACCTTTGCACCCCTTGCCCTCATCGCTGTAAATGCTTCGTGGCCGGGAGTATCTAAGAAGGTAATTTCTTTTTGATTTGGAAGAGTAACCTGGTATGCACCGATGTGCTGCGTAATACCTCCAGCCTCACCTGCTACAACACTGGCACTACGGATATAATCGAGCAATGATGTTTTACCATGGTCAACGTGGCCCATGATAGTTACAATTGGTGAACGGAATTCCAGATCTTCTTCATTATCATCCTCATCATCTTCTTCCATCTCCATTTGCTTCTCCATGTTGATGAACTCAACATCATAGCCAAATTCGCTTGCTACTAATTCTATCACCTCTGCATCCAAACGCTGGTTGATTGATACCATGATACCAAGGCTCATACATTTGCTGATAACTTCTGCAAAGCTTACATCCATCAGGCTTGCTAATTCGCTTACACTGATAAACTCGGTTACCTGCAATTTGTTATCATCGCCTACATTTCCTTGTGCATCTACGGCTTCTTGTCTTTTTTCACGACGCTGTCTTGCTTTGAGACCTTTACCACCCCGGGCACCGCCGCCTGCCAGTTTGGCTTGCGTTTCTTTTATCTTTTCCTGAATTTCTTTTGAGTCAATTAATTTATCTTCCCTACGACCGACACCTGCACCAGGACCACCTGGTCTCCGATTTCCACCTGCTCCGGTATTGCCACCACGGCCACGGTTAAAATTACCCGGACCACCAGGTCCACCGCCTTGTCTTCTATCGCCACCACCTGCAGTATCCTTATTGATAAAAATTTCTCTCTTCGCATCCTTCTTTTCGATAGGGATACGCTTTCTTTTTTTCTTTTCTTCTTTTACGGGTCTTGTGTCATTATTAACAGGAAGGTCAATTTTACCTAGAATTTTGGGACCAGTGAGTTTTTCAACTTCAATATTTTCAATAACAGCAGGCCCCTCTTCTGCCACCGGTTCTTCTTTTACAGGAGTAACTTCTTCAATTGGTTTTGCCGCAACTGGTTCTTCTTCTTTCTTTTTAGTTTTTGCCTTTACAGGTTTTATTTCTTCAACTGGCTTAGCCTCTTGCGTCGCTGCAGGCTGCTCCTCTTTCTTTAACTTGATAATTTTCTTCGGTCTTGTTGAAGAGTCAATGGCAGAAAGGTCAATTTTTGTAATCACTTTTGGCCCTTCCACTTCGGGAGCCTCAACTCTTACTACATCTTCTTTTTTCTCTTCCGCTTTTTCTTCTTCTTTTGTTGGCTCTTCTTTAGCAGGTTTTGCTTTCTCTTCAACCGCTACAGGAACTTCTTCTGCTACAACCGGCTTGGGTTCCTCTTTCTTTACAGCTTTTGCTGCTTTTTCATCTTTCTTAAAGCTTATCTCTTCGTCCTCTTTTTTCTTTTTTGCCTCAGCGGAAGCTCCTTTGGGGAGATCCACCTGATCGCTTTTCATTTTAGCAGCTTTATCGCTGGAAAATTCCTGCTGCAATGAACGATACATGTCTTCCGTCAATTTTGACGTAGGCTTAAGTTCATCTTTGGGAAAACCTTTCCCCAACAGGAAATCCATAATGGTATCCTGACCTCGGAAGTTTTAATTCTGCCATTCAGGTTTTTTAATTGTCAATAGTGAATTGTCAATGGTGAATTGTGTTATAGATCTATTGACCACTCACTATGCACCATTCACCATTTTATTCTTTTTCAAATTCTTCTTTTAATATTCTTCTTATGTCTGCAATTGTTTCTTTCTCCAGATCTGTTCTTCTTTCTAATTCTTCCGGAGTAAGATTCAATACACTGCGACCTGTATCACAACCCACTCTTTTCAGTTCATCAATGATCCAGGTTTCAATCTCATCGCTAAATTCTTCCAGGTCAATATCAAACTCATCCACTTCATCGCCTTCTTTATCACGGTACACATCCAACTCATAACCTGTCAATTCACAGGCCAATTTTATATTAACCCCTCTGCGGCCAATTGCTAATGAAACCTGATCTGGTTTCAGGTAAACATTTGCATGCTTTCCTTCATTGTCCAGTTCCATGCTGGTAATTTTAGCCGGAGTCAAAGAACGCTGAATTAATAATTGGATATTACTGGTCCAGTTTATTACGTCAATATTTTCGTTCTTCAATTCTCTAACGATACCATGAATACGGCTTCCTTTCATACCTACACAAGCTCCCACGGGGTCAATACGATCGTCGTAAGATTCAACTGCTACTTTAGCTCTTTCTCCCGGATCTCTTACGATCTTTTTAATACCGGAACTTCTATTTCCAAAAGCTTCGCTAAAAACTCTGGTGAAGTTCGGGAAAGAATAATAACCGGACTATTATTCTTCATGTCAACTTTTTTTACCACTGCCCGGGTAGTTTCGCCTTTTTTGAAATAATCCTGCGGGATTTGTTCACTTTTTGGTAATATCAATTCATTACCTTCTTCATCCAGTAATAAAATCTCTTTTTTCCATACTTGGTACACTTCGGCGCTGATAATATCGCCTACTCTATCACCATATTTTTTAGCTAAAACGTTTTTCTTCAGGTCGCTAATACGGCTGGCAAGGGTTTGTTTGGCTGCTAAAATTGCTCTGCGACCAAAGTCGAACAAGTCGATCGGTTCGTATAATTCTTCACCTACTTCAAAATCCGGTTCAATTTTTACTGCATCAGAATATGCTACTTGTGCCAGCGGATCTTCTACTTGTCCATCTTCCACAATCATACGACGGCGGATAATTTCCAAGTCGCCTTTTTCAGCATTTACGATAACATCAAAATTTTCATCACTAACGTATTTTTTGCGCAGCAAGGTTTTAAATACATCTTCTACTACTTTCATCATAGTAGGGCGGTCAATATTTTCCGCTTCTTTAAAATCCTGGAACGCATCTATTAGATTAATACTTGACATAACTCATATTTTTTGAAATTCGTAAGGTTTAAAATTTAATTTGAACTTTTATTGTTTTTACACCCGTTAATGGAATACTATGTTGAACTGTTTCCATTTTTTTGCCTTTTCCCTTTATTTCTTCTACTGTTATTGCTTCTTCGGTAGCAGCCGTTAGCTTACCTTCAATTTTCCCGCCTTCCAGATCTACCACTTCTACAAATCGTCCAATATTTTTAACGTACTGCCGCTGTAATTTCAGCGGCTCTTCCAAACCGGGAGATGAAACTTCCAGGGAGAAATCACCTCCCGGAAACATAGCTTCTTCCTCAATTTGTTTGTATAGTTTTCGGTTATACTGAACCAGCTTTTCAATGCTAACTCCTTGATCTCCATCCACAAAAACTTTAATGTTATTTGTAGGCTTGATCTTAATTTCTACCAAAAACAAATCTGCTTCTGCACTAATTAGTGCATTTATTTTTTGTTCCAGTAATTGTATTTGTGCTTCTCCGGCCATTTTGTATAAAAGAAGAAGGGAACGACTTCGTTCCCTTCTTACTGCTAATTCCACTGCAAATATAAGGGAAAATACCTTTATAAGCCAAATCTTGAGTGCTAAAAAGGCGAGGTTAAAATTCGGTGAGCTTTGAGTTTATCTCGGCAAAGAAAAAAGTGAGAGGGTTATCTTTGCTGTATGAAATATGTTTTATTCGCCATATTGGCCTACATATTATACCAGTTTATTTTTAAACTGGTGATACCTGTTTACATGGCAACCCGAAAAATTAAAAAGGGTTTTAAAGAGATGCAGACTAAAATGCAAGAGCAACAACAGATGAACCAGCAGCAAGGATATAATACGCAGCCTGCTTCACCACAACCACAGCCTAAAACAAAAGCTGGTGATTATATAGATTTTGAAGAAGTGAGATTGTAATTAATTACTTATTACTTTTTTGAGCGATTCCGCACAATTTCAAAAAGCAGTTCCGGTTCGTTTGTAGTAATATAATTAAAGCCATTATCTAAAAGCAGATTCATTTCAGCAGCGTCATTCACTGTCCAGGCATTTAAGATCAATTTTTCTTTTTTTGCCTGTTCTGTCCATGTCGGTTGTTTTTTGAAAACAGAAAAATGATAATCGAGTCCCGTCATTTTATCTTTCTTTAATTGAGTAGGTTCGATATCGCCTTTTAAATATTGCGTGGAAGCCATTGGGTCTATTTCAATTATTTTTTTTAATATTTCATAATCGAAACTGATATAGGCAGACATAGCGGTTGCATTTAATTCTTTCACCAGTTGCACCACTCTTGTTGCTACCAATTTTCCTCTGTCAACACTAATAGTAGAAGGCTTTATTTCCAGCACCAGCATCGTTTGTTTATTATTTTCCAACCCAGCCAATAAGTATTCTCTCAACGTAGGAATTTTTTCTCCATTCGAAAGTTTGAATGCCAACAGATCTGCATAGTTTGTTTTTTCTATTGTTAATTTATTGTAATTAGGGTCATGATTGATAACGATAGAATCATCCGCTGTCATCCATATATCAAATTCGGAACCGGTGCAGCCAAGACGGATCGCTTCTTTTAATGCAGCGATAGAATTTTCCGGCAACTTATTTTTCTTCCAAGCCCCCCGATGGGCAATTACTGGATTATCGGCAAACTTAACAGGTGCAAAGCTTTTTTGTGTAGCTGTGCAGGCTGCAAGTGTAATAATGTATATAGCAAGGAATAAAATTTTCATATATCAGCTTTGTTATTCAACGTAAAAATAGATTTGATTCCTAACGAACATCAACAATGCATATTTTATTTACGTTGTGAAAATAACCAGCTTAATAATGTTGGTTCGGCAAATGCAGGATCCCAGCTATTGTGATTGGCATCAGGATAAAGGGTGAATTTTACTGTGGCTTTTACTTTTTTCAATGCTCCTACCATCTCTTCGGATAAGTTTGCCGGCACAACATCATCTTTGCCGCCGTGAAAAACCCACCATTTTGTTTTTTTGAGATTTGAAGCAGTAGCAGTATTTCCCCCTCCACAAATTGGAATAGCGGCTGCAAATAATTTTGGATTTCGACGAACCATTTCAAATGTTCCCATACCACCCATGGAGAGGCCACCTATATAAATCTGCTTTTTAGCTACCGGGTAGGTCTGCATAATTTTGATTAATAATGCCTGCGCCAACTTCATTGCTATGGTTGGCTCGCCTGCCTCTTGAAATTCGAATACTCGTTTTCCATTATCCATTTTGAATTGCACATTGCTCCAAAAGCTATTAGCGGGGCATTGAGGAAAAACTATAATAGCGGGGAAATTTTTTCTATTCTCTTCTTTTAAAAACAATTTCGCACCATGCACCAATTGCTTTTCATTGTCATTTCCCCTTTCGCCAGCACCATGTAAAAAAAATACTAACGGATATTTTTTTGACGCATCATAATTTTCAGGCAGCAACAGGCGATAAGGAAGTGTATCTCCATTTTGAATTAGCAAATGCTTTTCAAACAAGCTTATATCCTGTGCCTGGGTTTGTTGGAATAATAAATTAATAACAACCAGGAGTACTATTTTTTTTATCATAGCAAAATATTTACCGTTAACGATAGAATTCAATTTTCTATTTTACCCAACTAACTTTCCCCATTTTTAGATTATTGGAACTGCCGCCAATCATTACCTGAAAATCACCAGCTTCCCATATATATTTCAGGTCGGTGTTGTAAAATTTCAACTCTTCAAGTGTAATGGTAAAAGAAACCTTTCTACTTTCTCCTTTACTGAGCTTAATTTTTTGAAACCCTTTTAATTCTTTTACCGGACGCACTACAGAACCCACCATATCCCTTATGTATAATTGCACCACTTCTTCGCCATCATAATTACCAGTATTAGATACTGTGACCGATGCTATTAGTTGCTGGTTCCCTTTAAGAGATGTGTGGCTTAGTTCAATCTCTGAATAACTGAAACTGGTATAACTTAACCCATGACCAAATACATATTGCGGACTATTGGGTAAATCAATGTAAGCAGATACATAATTTACATCACTATCATTAGCAGCAGGACGACCTGTTTTATAATAATTATAATAAACGGGAATTTGTCCTTCAGTTCTGGGAAAGGTCATCGGTAATTTACCGGAAGGATTGTAATCCCCAAACAACACATCTGCAATAGCTTCTGCGCCTTTTGTTCCGAGCCACCAGGAGTATACAATAGCCGGAACATTATTGGATGTCCAATTAAAAATTAATGGACGTCCTGCACCAATAATCACCACAACAGGTTTACCGGTAGCATGTATTGCCTTTATTAAATCTTCCTGTACACCGGGCAACTGAATATTACTTTTACTTTTGGCTTCCCCACTCATGGCCCTGTGTTCGCCTACATACATAATTACAATATCGGATTGCTGTGCTGTTGCAATTGCTTCTGCAAAATCAGCTTTGCTTGTGTCGATTATATTACAACCTTTGGAATATAGCAGATTTGAATTGCCCCCTAATTTTGTTTGAATTGCATCATACAACGATGGAATTCTTGCTGTATCATCATCCCAATCATAACTCCAGAAGCCTAAATGGTCTTTTACTGATTTTACCAATGGGCCGATCAAGGCAATTTTTTTTGTTTGCTTACTTAACGGCAATATTTGCTTTTCATTTTTCATCAGTACAATACTTTTCCTTGCCATATCTTTTGAAGCTTCCAGATGTGTAGTATTATTCCATTGTGCCTTTTCTCTGGCTTCATCAGAAAACTTAAATGGATCATCAAACAAACCCATTTCAAATTTCTTTTTCAAAATTCTTTTTACCGCATCATCAATCACCGCCATTTTTACTTTGCCTTCTTTCACCAGCCTATTCAGGTGTTGAATATAACTACGGCTCTCCATGTCCATATCACTACCGGCATTAGTCGCCTGCATGGCTGCTTCTTTACTATCTTTTGAAAAGCCATGATTAATCATTTCTCCCACACTACCCCAATCACTTACTACAAATCCTTTAAAACCCCATTGTTTTTTTAAAAGATCCCGTTGCAAATAAGTATTGCCAGTGGCTGGCACACCATTTAAATCATTAAACGAATTCATGAATGTAGCTGCACCTGCATCTAATGCTGCTTTAAATGGAGGTAAATACACTTCATGCAATTGACGCAAACTCATATCAACAGAATTATAATCTCTGCCACCTACTGCTGCGCCATAGGCTGCAAAATGTTTAGCACAAGCCATCACCGCATCGGTATTTCCTAAACCTTTTCCCTGAAAACCTTTTACTCTTGCTGTAGCAATAGCACTACCGAGAAATGGATCTTCGCCTGCACCTTCCATTACCCGGCCCCAGCGAGGGTCACGGCCAATATCTACCATGGGTGCAAATGTCCAATGCACACCGGCAGCACTTGCTTCGGTAGCTGCAATTCTTGCCGACAGTTCTATTGCTTTTATATCCCAGCTGGCAGCTTCTCCTAATGGAATGGGGAAAATTGTTCGATGTCCATGTATTATATCTTGCCCAAACAGTAAGGGGATTTTTAATCTTGTTTGCATGGCCAATTGCTGAAGCTCTTTTGTTCTTGCAACGCCCGTTACATTCAGCATGGAACCTACTTTGCCTTGTTTAATCTGCGCAACAATATCATCATTGCCAGATAACGGACCTGTAGCAGCCCAGGGACCATTATATTGATTCATCTGACCAATCTTTTCATCGAGTGTCATCAGACGAAGGACAGAATCCACTTTTTGGTCAATTGTTTTTTTTTGCGCCTTTGTAGTTAACGATACACAAACAAAGATTGCTGTACATATAAAATATTTTGTCATTGCCTTATTAATTTACCCAATTATTAAACTGTACTACTTTCTAAAATGATTTTGTTTTGAAGGAAGTGATTTATCTACATAAAATCATTTGTTGATTTTTATTGCGAAGCCTCCACCGGGCGCCATCTTAATTGTTACCAAACTATTTTTATTGACTTGCTGTTTATTTATTTTATAATCACTTCCATAGTTATGTGCATTTACACCATCCACACATGATGTAGCCATATAATTACCTGTGCCCAAAAAATTTATTGGGAACGAAATTTCTCTCGCCGTGCTATTATTTAAACCGGCAATAAACCAATCATTACCTTTCTTTCTGGCGGTTATAATAAATTCACCAATTTTTCCTTGCAGAATTTTAGTTTCATCCCAGGTGGTAGGGATGCTGCCAAGTAATTCCATAAAAGCCGGTTCCTTAAACCCCTGGCTTATATTACCACTAAATATTTGTAACGGACTATCGTACACTACAAACATGGCGAGTTGGTGACAACGGGTGCCAATGCTCATCGGATTTTTTCCAATCGGTCTGAACTGGTCTTTCTGTGCATTTAATAATAAACCGGGTTCATAATCCATTGGTCCGGCCAACATTCTTGTATAAGCTAGTGCAACATTATGTTCTGGTGTAGCCAGTTCACTCCAGATATTCCATTCTGCACCGAGTACACCTTCTTGTGTAATGGCATTGGGCCAGGTTCGATTGAATCCTTTGGGCGGAAAGGCACCATGAAACATAACAGCAATCTTATGATCAGCGCAAGCTTTTGCAATGCGATGATAAAAGTTTACGGTCTTCTGATCATCCCGGTCCATAAAATCCGTCATGATGGATTGCACTCCCCATTTATTAAATTGTACTAATGCACTATCTAATTGTTTTTCTAAGGTGGAGCAGAGTGTCCACAACATTAATTTTATTCCTTTTAGTTTGGCATACCGCACCAGCTCATCCATATTGATGGCGGGATTGATTTTAAATAAATCTTTATAGTCACTCCATCCAGCATCCAACATTATCTGATTGAAGCCAAAGCGTTTTGCAAAATCAATATAATATTTATACGTAGCGGTATTGATGCCGGCTACAAAGGGCACATTAAATAAATTAATACCTGTTATCCATTCGTCTGTTCCCTTTCCGGGTTTCACCCAGGAGAAATCAGTTCCGGCTGCTGGTGAATCACTAAGGCTATAAATAATATCATTCACCGGCAACTCAATATCATCCTTTGCAACTAATACGGCACGCCAGGGAAGCATTCTATTACCATTGATTCTTGCAATATGATCAGCCCTTTCTGTTACTATTAATTGTGGGAATTCGCCATCGGTCATTTCTTCCTTTAAAGGATAGGGAGTAAATACACCTTGTAAACCGCTTTTAGTTTTTTGTAAGAACATTCCGGGATAATCAATCAGGTTAGCATCTGAAAAAGCCAGCTTATATCCGTTTGGTAATGCAACGGTAACTGGCGCATAAGTAAGCATTGTATCTGGAATTTCTTTCAACACTTCTTTTTTATAAATTCCTTCAAAGCTGGTATGATATCGATCCATCCCCGGTCGCTTATCAATATGTGGAAACCAAATTGCGGATTGAGGGTCAATTTCAAATAATGCCGTTTCATGTTGAACCGTTATTGAATCTGGAAACTGAGTGCCTATGCTGTACGCCATGCCGTTATTGAACAATTGAAATTGTACTAAAAACGGTTCTTTAAAAGCAATGTCTAAATGATTATACCGGGAAATGATTTTTTTACTCCGATACGGAACGGGGACAACAATATCTGATTTTTGGGAGCCATAACTATGTTCTGCAACCTGAATATTGTCTGACATTTTTTTGCCATTAGCCAATTCAATATCAATGGCAGATGATTGAACGAGTAATTGATTTTTGGCGAATAATTGCCAGGCTATTTTATTATTAGTCCTCACTTCTAACCGAAGCGAAGAATCTGGCGAGAATAATAAAAAAGGCTGCTGAGCAAACAGCACTACGGTTAACAACGAGAAAATTATTGTTGACAGCAGGTGTTTCATCAGCAGTCTTTGTATAATAATTAATAATTTATTTATTCCAATTTACTTTTCCCATTTTCACATCTCTTGAGTTGCCGCCAATCATAATATGAAATTCCCCGGCTTCCCAATCATGCTTCAAATCGTAATTATAAAACTTTAAATCATTCGGTGTGATATTAAAAGTAACCGTTTTACTTTCGCCGGCTTTTACATCAACTTTTTGAAATCCTTTTAATTCTTTAACCGGTCTTGTAACACTGCCTACTACATCACGGATGTATAATTGCACTACTTCTTTACCATCATATTTACCAGTATTAGTAACTGTAACTGATGCTGTCAACGTTTGATTACCTTTTAATGATGTGCTGCTTAATTTAATATCGCTGTAAGAAAAACTGGTATAGCTTAGTCCGTAGCCAAACGGGTACACCGGATCGTTACTTACATCTAAATAATTGCTACGGAATTTTGAAAACCATTTACCCTCTTCTAAAGGGCGGCCAGTATTTTTGTGTGCATAATACAAAGGCACTTGTCCTACATTTTGCGGGAAAGTAGTTGTCAATTTTCCTGAAGGATTTACATCGCCAAATAATACATCTGCAATGGCATAGCCAGCTTCGCTGCCTCCAAACCATACATTTAATATGGTTGGTACATTTTCCTGCTCCCATTTTAAAGCTAATGGCCGGCCGGTATTAATAATGCTTTAATTAAATCCTGCTGCACTTTAGGTATTTCAAGATTACTGCGGCTGCTACTTTCGCCACTCATCTCTGCGCTTTCGCCGGCGGCAACAACAACAACATCACTTTGATTTGCGATTGATACAGCTTCATCAATCATTGCTTGAGCACTACGACTGTCTCTTCTTAATGATTTTCCAAACATACCGGCTCTTTCTTCAAACAAACTGTCTGCATCTAAATTACTGCCCCGAGCATGAAGGATTTTTACATTACTGCCGCCCACTTGTTTCAATCCTTGTAATACTGTAATCGCTTCGCTGAATCTTGCAGCTACCGCCCAGGTGCCGGGCATGTTTTCTGCATTATCTGCTAACGGGCCTACTAATGCAATAGTGCCTGATTTTTTTACTGGTAAAATATTTCCCTGATTTTTCAGCAATACAAAACTTTGTGCTGCTGTTTCTCTTGCCACTTTTCTATGTGCGGCATTGAACACTTCTGTTTTTGCACGGGTGTCATCGCAATATCTATACGGATCATCAAATAAACCGAGTTTATATTTTGCTTCCAGTATTCTTCTACAGGCAATATCAATTTGTGCTACTGTTATTTTGCCTTCGGCCAGCGATTTTTTTAATGTGGTCAGTAAACCTTCACCTACCATATCCATATCAATACCTGCATTCAATGCTCTTGCACTTACGGTTTGCAAATCACCAATGCCATGGTCAA
>LNFM01007203.1_pt1 | contig 32359 bp, 33 predicted proteins | sample 596031 | NCBI WGS metagenome assembly LNFM01 (sample SAMN04254537, study PRJNA301005) | activated carbon metagenome | isolation source: dual media filters at the Ann Arbor, Michigan drinking water treatment plant | place: USA: Ann Arbor | reverse complement strand
GGCCCGGAGGGCGGGCGGCAGGTGAAGGTCATGGACGGGTCCTTTCTGGAGGCTGGAGGCCGGCCGAACGGCCGGCGATGAACCAGGAGACGAGGGCACCGGCGAGGCCGGCGGCGAGCGTGACGGCGACGCGGGTGACGGTGAGGACCGGCTCCTCCCCGAGGATCGGGTCCGGCGCTTCGGCGGGGGCCTGCAGATAGGTCCACGAGAGGGCGGCGAGGGCGGCGAGCAGGCCGAGGCCGAGATGGAAGGCGGGCGAGCGCCAGCGCCGGACCTCGGCGACCAGCAGCACGAGCAGCAGCGGCCAGAACAGCCGCGCCGCGAGGAAGGCGTAGAACCCGACGGTGGCGGCGCCCGCCAGCGGCTCGGGCAGCCGGCCCTTGTTGAGGTCGAGGATGACCACCATCGCCGCGGCCACCACCAGGCCGGCGATGAAGCCGAGCGCCACCCGCAGCAGCCTGACGAGATAGAAGGCGAAGCGATTCATGGGCGGGACCGTAATCGGCCCCGGCCACGGGCGATAGCGCGGCCGCGGCATGCCCCCCGTGCTGTGGACGACCGCCGCTCTCCGGCCCGGAGGGCGGCGGCCGGCCTGATGCGCGTCAGCGCACCACCGCCCCGTAGATCAGGTTCTTGAACAGCATGCGGGTATGCACACGGTTCGAGGGGCCCTGCGCCATCAGGATGCCGACGATGCCCTCGCGCGGATCGATGGTGAAGCTGGTGCCCCAGGCGCCCGCCCACATGGCATCGCCCGTGGAGCCCGGCGCGACCGCGAAGCCGTCCTGCAGGCGCACGGCGAAGCCGAGCCCGAAGCCGTAGCCCGGCCCCGTCGAGGCCGCCGTCGAGCCGCCCATGCCGATCGTGTGGTTGGACAGCATGAACTCCACCCACTTGGTCGAGAGGAGCCGGCGTCCCTCGAACTGGCCGCCGTTGAGGATCATCTGCGCGAACTTGAAATAGTCCTCCGCCGTCGAGACCATGCCGGCGCCGCCCTTGAAGTACTGGCCGTGGTCGGCCGGGTTCTCGAAGATGCGGTAGGAGGTCCACATGCCCGCCTTGGCCGGGTCGGAATCCAGCGCCTCGGCGAGACGCGAGCGCCGCCCCTCCGGCACGAACCAGGCGGAGTCGCGCATGTCGAGCGGGTCGAGGATCATCTCCTTGATCAGGATGTGGAGCCGCTTGCCGGAAACGCGCTCGAGCAGCAGGCCGAGCACGTCCACCGAGATGGAATATTCGAAGGCCGTGGCCGGCTGGTGCACCAGCGGGATCTGGGCGAGCCGGCGCAGCATCTCGTCGCCGGTGATGTTGGCGGTGCGGCCCTCGATGTTCTGGTCGTCGAGGAGCTGCTTCAGACGCGGCGAGCGCACCGAGCCGGCATAGGTGAAGCCGGCCGTGTGGCGCAGCAGGTCCTGCACCGTGATCGGCCGGGCCAGAGCCACGTCCTCCGTCGTCGTCGTGCCGTCGGCGTTGCGCCGCTCGACCTGCACCTTCATGTCCTTGAGCTCGGTCAGCCAGGTGGCGATCGGGTCGGAGAGCTTCATCCGCCCCTGCTCGATGAGCATCACCGCCGCGGTGGAGACGATGGGCTTGGTCATCGAGGCCAGCATGAAGATCGTGTCGCGCGTCATCGGCTGGGTCTTGGCCGCGTCGCGGAAGCCGTGCGCCTCGAAATGGATGATCCGGCCGCGCCTCGCGATCAGCGTCACCGCGCCCGGGAACATGCCGCGGTCCACCTGCTCGCGCATGACGGGGCCGATCCGGCCGAGCCTCTCGCGCGAGAAGCCCATGACCGTGTCTTCGCCGCGCCCGCGACGCCCCTCACGGCCTTCGCGACCCTCGCGGCCCTGCCAGCGGTCGAGACCGGGGCCGCGGTCCTCGCGCTCGAAGCGACCGCCGGGTCCGGGCCCGGCACCCGGACCTGGGCCGAACTGGGCGGAGGCGACGGAGGGGGTCAGCGCCAGGGTGGCCAGCGCCAGGGCGACGGCCCCGGCGCGCACGGGCGACAGTGCTTGGACGGTCATGGGATCCTCCCGGGATCGTGATGGTCTCGGCCGGTCTTGTTGCGCCGGTCGCCGAAAGCTCACCACCCGCCCGGGGGAGGGTCAAGCGCGCGCCTGCGGCGGCTGCCGCGCGGCGGGCGCAGGGTCGCCGGTCAGTCCACCATGCTCATGGCGCGGAAGGCGTCCTGCTCGGCCTTGCTCATCAGCGCCGCCTTGTCCTTGGCGCGCAGCCGCTCGGTCTCGCTCTTGAGCTGGCCGCAGGCGGCGAGGATGTCGCGGCCGCGCGGGGTGCGCACGGGCGAGGAATAGCCCGCCTCGAAGACCACCTCGGAGAAGCGCTCGATCTGCTCCCAGTCCGAACACTCGTACTTGGAGCCGGGCCAGGGATTGAACGGGATGAGGTTGATCTTGGCGGGAATGCCCTTCAGGAGCCGCACCAGCCGCCGGGCGTCGTCGACGGAATCGTTGACGCCCTTCAGCATCACGTACTCGAAGGTGATGCGCCGCGCGTTCGACGCAGCCGGATAGGTGCGGCAGGCGTCCAGCAGCTCGGCGATCGGATATTTGCGGTTGAGCGGCACCAGCTCGTCGCGCAGGTCGTCGCGCACCGCATGCAGCGAGATGGCCAGCGCCACACCGGTCTCGGCGCCCACCCGGCCGATCTCCGGCACCACGCCGGACGTCGACAGCGTCACGCGGCGTTTGGAGAACTGCAGCCCGTCCGGGTCGAGCAGGGTCATCAGCGCGCCGGTGACGTTCTCCACGTTGTAGAGCGGCTCGCCCATGCCCATGAAGACGATGTTGGTGACGAAGCGCCCGCCGTCCGTCGGCACGAAGGCGCCCTCCGGCGGCTCCTGCCCGGGCCAGTCGCCGAGATGGTCGCGGGCGACGATCACCTGCGCCACGATCTCGGCGGCGGTGAGGTTGCGAACGAGCTTCTGCGTGCCCGTATGGCAGAAGGAGCAGGTGAGCGTGCAGCCGACCTGGCTGGAGATGCAGAGCGTTCCGCGGTCGCGGGTGGGGATGTAGACCGTCTCGATCTCGTGCCACTTCTCGCCCGCCATGGACGGGGGGATGCGCATCAGCCACTTGCGGGTGCCGTCCTGCGACACCTGCTCGGCCACCACCTCCGGCCGGTCGAGCGTGTAGGCCTCCGCCAGCGCCTGCCGCAGGTGCTTGGAGACGTTCGACATCTCCTCGAAGGTCCTGGCGCCGCGCTGGTAGATCCAGCCCCAGAGCTGGGAGACGCGCATGCGCGCCTCGCGCCCCTCGATGCCGATGGCGGCAAGCGCCGCCTTCAGCTCGTCGCGGCCCTGGCCGACCAGCGAAGGCTTGGCCGGCAGGGCGCGGGGTTCGGTGGTGGCGGGCGGCACCACCACGGGCTTGGCATTCGCGAGATCGAGCGTCGGCATCGGGACGTGGTTCCTGGCAAGCGCGGGCCTATAGCACGAAAGCCGCGTCCTGACGCAGCATTTTGGCGTGCCTGAGGCTTCAGCTCGTCGTGTTGGGGTCGGCGCATTCCCGCCGCGCCCGGGCGAGGGCCTCGGCGAAGCCCTCGAGGGCATAGGTGTCCACCGTCCGCTCGCCGAGCAAGGAGGTCGATTGCAGGCTCATCTGAGGATGGGTTCGCATCGCCGCGACCAGCCGAGTCTCGTCGGCGATCTCCCGGATCCAGGCGCCGACCGTGTCTCCGGCCAGCGGAAACGTCTCGTCCCCGACGGTCAGCTCCGCCCCGGCGGCCACCTCGAAGCCGAATTCGACGGAAAATTCGTCGCGAACCTGGTCGGTCGGCCGGGTGGTGACGAAGACGAAGGCAGGTCCCCTCACCGCCCCTTCGGGCCGCCGTGTCCGGGGCTGGGCGGCGGCGTAGCAGTGCTTGCCGCGGTCGGTCTCGGCGACGACCACCGACCAGTCGGCGTGACGTTCGACGATGCGGGCCGTGCCGCGCGGCCGCGTGTCGGCAGCGGCGGCGCCGACCGCGATGGCGAGAGCGAAAACCGCTCCCGCAGGCCTCAGCGGCATTCCTGCGCCACGCGGTCGAGCGCCTGGGCGAGGCCGGTCAGCGAATAGGTGTCGGTCGTCACGTTGCCACGGCCCGAGGTCGAGCGGACGGTCAGCTGCGAGCCGCCGCGCATGGCCTGGACGAGGCGGCCTTCCTCGGCGGCGTTCTTGATCCAGGCGCCGGTCGCCTGGGTGTAGAGGGCGAAGCTCGTCGAGCCGATCGTGGCGGTGGCGTCGCCCTTCAGCGGGAAGCCGAGGGTGAGCGAGACCTCGTTGCGGACGTTCTCGCCCGGGCGCGAGGTGAGGAAGAAGAAGGCCGGGTCACGCTGCAGGTTGCCGGGGGCGCGGGTCTTCGGCTGCGAGGCGGCGTAGCAGACCTTGCCGCGCGGGGTGGTGGAGGTGAACACGCCCCAGTCGCCGAACTGGGCCACGGCCGATCCCTGCTGGGCGCCTCCGCCGGCCGCCGGGCGGCTCGCCTGGGCCTGCTGTCGCTGCTGCGCGCCGGCGCTGGTCACGGCCAGGGCGACGGCCGAGAAGGCCAGGACGGAGAGGATTCGGGTGCAGCGCATCGCAATACTCGGCTCTGGAAACGGGCGAACGGGAACGGCGGCCCCGCCGGACTTGCCCCGTAGGTGTCGAAGATCAGGGTAAACAGGAGGTTAATTCGTGGGCGAATCCTGTGCGAATGGCCCCTCGAACGGCAAATCCCGGCCCTGACGTCGCTCCCCGGACGGTAATCTACGGCCAAACGGGGCAAGACTAGGGCGGACGGCTGTCGGCAAGGCGCTGCCGACCGTTACGCGCCGGAAGAAAACCCGTGACCCCGGAGCGGACACCGCCCCGGGGTGGCCGTGCGGCCGATCAGCCCCAGGTGCGGATGTCGACGAAGTGCCCTTCGATCGCCGCCGCCGCCGCCATGATCGGCGAGACGAGATGGGTGCGGCCCTTGTAGCCCTGACGACCCTCGAAATTGCGGTTCGAGGTGGAGGCGCAGCGCTCGCCCGGGGCGAGCCGGTCGGGGTTCATGGCGAGGCACATGGAGCAGCCCGCCTCACGCCACTCGAAGCCCGCGGCGATGAAGATCTTGTCGAGGCCTTCCTGCTCGGCCTGCTCCTTCACGAGCCCCGAGCCCGGCACGATCATGGCCGAGACGGTGTTCGCCACCTTCTTGTCCTTCACGACGCGGCCGACCTCGCGCAGGTCCTCGATGCGCGAATTGGTGCAGGAGCCGATGAACACCTTGTCGAGGCGGATGTCGGTGATCTTCGTGCCCGGCTTCAGGTCCATGTAGTCGAGCGCGCGCCACTTGGAGATGCGCTTGTTCTCGTCCTCGATCTCGTCGGGGTTCGGCACCACGCCGGCGATGGAGATCACGTCCTCCGGGCTCGTGCCCCAGGTGACGATGGGCGGCAGGGCGTTGGCGTCGAGCACCACGGTGCGGTCGAAATGGGCGCCCTCCTCGGTGAAGAGCGTCTCCCAGTACGACTGCGCCATGTCCCAGGCCATGCCCTTGGGCGCCTTCGGCTTGCCCTTCAGATAGGCGTAGGTCTTCTCGTCCGGCGCGATCAGGCCGGCGCGGGCGCCGCCCTCGATCGACATGTTGCAGACGGTCATGCGCCCTTCCATCGACAGCGAACGGATGGCCTCGCCCGCATATTCGATGACCGAGCCGGTGCCGCCGGCCGTGCCGATCTCGCCGATGATGGCGAGGATGATGTCCTTGGCGGTGACGCCGTCCTTCAGCTGCCCGTCGACGCGGACGAGCATGTTCTTCGCCTTCTTCTGGATCAGCGTCTGGGTGGCGAGCACGTGCTCGACCTCCGAGGTGCCGATGCCGTGGGCGAGTGCGCCGAAGGCGCCGTGGGTCGAGGTGTGGCTGTCGCCGCAGACGATGGTCGTGCCCGGCAGGGTGAAGCCCTGCTCCGGCCCGATGACGTGGACGATGCCCTGGCGGATGTCGGCGGCGTCGTAATACTCGATGCCGAATTCCTTGGCGTTCTGGGCGAGGGCCTCCACCTGGGTGCGGCTCTCCTCGTCCTTGATGCCGAACTTGCGGTCCGGCGTCGTCGCGATGTTGTGGTCGACGACGGCGAGCGTCTTCTGCGGCGCGCGCACCTTGCGCCCCGTCGTACGCAGGCCCTCGAAGGCCTGCGGGCTCGTCACCTCGTGGACGAGGTGGCGGTCGATGTAGAGAAGGCAGGTGCCATCGTCCTGCGTCTCGACCACGTGGTCGTCCCAGATCTTGTCATACAGCGTGCGCGGCGCGGCCATGGCGGACCTCCCGTTCCAAAAAGGTGGCGCGTGTCATAGCCTTGAATGGTTCTGGAGAGAAGAGGCGTCAAGGCGGCCGCAAGGCAGGCCTTCGGCGGACCATGGCAGCGACTGCTGGCCTTGGCGTAGAGAGGCAGGACAACCCACCATCAGCCAGGGAGGGAACCGATGACCATGCAAGGGCCGGTCCGCGGCCTCCCGCCACCGCCGCCGGAGATCCCGCCCCCGCCGTTGCGCTATCTCGCGATGGAAGTCCGCTCCGTGGTGGAGCTCGGCGAACTGGGGCTGCGGCACCGGACACTCGGCGATGCGCCGCGCGGTGACGGCCATCCCGTTCTCGCCATTCCCGGCCTGATGTCCTCCGATCTCGCGACTCTGCCGATGCGCCGCTTCCTGGCTGGGCGCGGTTATGCGGCCTATGGCTGGGGCTTCGGCATGAATCTCGGCCTGCGCGGCACGCTGGAGACGGATATGGCCGACCTGCTCGTCGCCATCGCAGGACGCCATGGCCGCAAGGTCAGCCTCGTCGGCATCAGCCTCGGGGGCATTTATGCGCGCCAGCTCGCCAAGGTCTTTCCCAATCGCGTGCGCGCAGTCGTCACGCTGGGCAGCCCCTTTGCCGGTGGCCCCCGCTCGACCCACGGCTGGCGCGTCTACGAATGGGCCTGCGGTCAGTCCGTCGACAGCCGCGACCAGCACATGGGCGGCCCGGTGCGCCCGCCGCCCCCTGTCCCGACCACCGCCGTTTTCAGCCGAACGGACGGGATCTGTGCCTGGCAGAGCTGTATCGAGGAGGATGGGCCCCTGTCGGAGAGCATCGAGGTGACCGGCAGCCATATTGGCCTGCCGCACAACCTCCAGGTCCTGCGGATCCTGGCAGACCGCCTTGCCCAGCCCGAAGGCACGTTCAGCCCCTATCGGATGTCATCGCCCGCGACGCTTGGCCCGGCCCCGCCGGAGCCGGGTCAGACCACGCCGGTGTCCTAGACCCCGAAGCACCAGGCCAGCACGCCCTTCTGCGCGTGCAGGCGGTTCTCGGCCTCGTCGAAGACAACGGACTGCGGGCCGTCCATGACCTCGTCCGTGACCTCCTCGCCGCGATGGGCGGGCAGGCAGTGCATGAAGATGGCGTCGGAATTGGCCGCGCTCATCAACTGCTTGTTGACCTGATAGGCCTTGAGGAGGTTGTGGCGGCGGCCGGCATCCTCGTCCCCCATCGACACCCAGCAGTCGGTGACGATGCAGTCGGCGCGTTCCGCCGCCTGGTAGGGGTCGGAGGTCCAGGACACGTCGCCGCCCTCGCGCTGGGCCGCCGCGATCACCTCGCGGCGCGGCGCCAGTTCCTCGGGGGTCGCGATGTTCAGCTTGAAGCCGAAGCGCGGTGCCGCCTGGATCCAGGAGGCGAGGACATTGTTGGTGTCGCCGGCCCAGGCAACGGTCTTGCCGCGGATCGAGCCCTTCTTCTCCTCGAAGGTCATGATGTCGGCCATGATCTGGCAGGGATGCGACAGCTTGGTGAGGCCGTTGATGACCGGCACCGTCGCCGCCTCGGCCAGTTCGCGCACCGCGTTGTGGTCGAGCATGCGGATCATGATGGCGTCGACATAGCGCGACAGCACCTTGGCGGTGTCCGAGATCGTCTCGCCGCGGCCGAGCTGCATCTCGGCGCCGGTCAGCATGATCGTCTCGCCGCCGAGCTCGCGCATGCCGACGTCGAAGGAGACGCGGGTGCGGGTCGAGGGGCGCTCGAAGATCATCGCCAGCACCTTGCCGGCGAGCGGCTTGCCGGCCTCGGGCGTGCGGCGGACGCGCTTGAGCGCGCCTGCCTTGTCCAGAATGGCTTTCAGCTCGGCCCCGCCGAAATCGGCGAGGTCGACGAAATGACGGGGAGCATGGGTCACTCGGCCGCTCCCTTGACCATCTGCGCCTCGAGGCTCGCCGCCGCCTTGTCGAGCATGCCGACGGCGAGGTCGATCTCGGCATCGGAGACGACGAGGGGCGGGATGAGGCGGATGACGTTGTCGCCGGCCGGCACCACCAGGAGGCCCGCACGGCGCGCCTCGGCGGTCACGTCGCCGTTGGGGACGACGCATTTGAGTCCGGTGAGCAGGCCCGCGCCGCGCACGCTCTCGAAGACCTTGGGATGCTGGTCGACGAGGCCGGCGAGCTTCTGCTTGAACAGCAGGGCCTTGCGCTGAACCTCTTCCAGGAACCCCGGCTCGAGGATGACGTCGAGCACGGCATTGCCGACAGCCGCCGCCAGCGGATTGCCGCCGAAGGTGGTGCCGTGGGTGCCGGGCGTGAAGACGGCGGCGCACTTCTCCACCGCCAGCACGGCGCCCATGGGGAAGCCGCCGCCGATGCCCTTGGCGATCGCCATGATGTCGGGCGTGACGCCCGCCCATTCATGGGCGAACAGCTTGCCGGTGCGGCCGACGCCGGTCTGCACCTCGTCGAAGATCAGCAGGAGGCCGTTGGCATCGCAGAGCTCGCGCAGGTAGCGCAGCTCCTCGGTCGGAACCTCGCGCAGGCCGCCCTCGCCCTGGATCGGCTCGATCATCAGCGCCGCCGTGTCCGGGCCGATCATCGCCTCCAGCGCCTTGCGGTCGCCGAACGGCACCTGGTCGAAGCCCTCGACCTTCGGGCCGAAGCCCTCAAGGTACTTCTTCTGGCCGCCGGCGGCGATGGTGGCGAGCGTGCGGCCGTGGAAGGCCCCCTCGAAGGTGATGATGCGGTAGCGGTTCTCCTCGCCGCGCACGGCGTGGTACTTGCGCGCCATCTTGATGGCGCCCTCGTTGGCTTCCGCACCCGAATTGCAGAACAGCACCGAGTCCGCGAAGGTCGCCTCGATCAGCCGCTTCGCCAGCCGCTCCGCCTCCGGCACGTTGTGCAGGTTGGAGACGTGCCAGACCTTCTGCGCCTGCTGCACCAGCGCCTCGACGAGATGCGGGTGCGAATGGCCGAGGGAATTCACCGCGATGCCGGCGCCGAAGTCGAGGACTCGTCGCCCGTCCGCCGTCACCAGCCAGCAGCCCTCGCCCCGCTCGAAGGCGAGTTCGGTCCGTGCGTAGTTCGGCATCAGCGGCGTGATCACTTCGACCTCCCGTCGAAACTCCCGGAAACCCAGAAAAAAACGGCCGCCCCGAAGGGCGGCGCGGTCAATTCTATGCGATCCGGGGGGCGGAAAGTCAAGGTTCGCGCCATCCCCGGCGTGCTGCGCTGCAGTATTCCCGGCTAAGCTTCCGGGACCGGCCGGCCCCCTTGGCCGTCCTCCTTGCGAAGGCGAAGCGTGCGCCCTTCAGAGCCAGCCGTTCTCCGCCAGCCATGCCTCGAGCGCCGGCCGCACGCCGGGATGAAGGGGACCGCCATGGCCGGGATCGTCCGGACCGGCGACCGCCTTGAGATTGTGGCTGGCATCGGCGAGGACCTCCACCGCGTGCCGGGCCGCTGCGCCGCGCCCGGCCAGCGCCGCAGCCAGCGCCGGCACATCGCGATCGGCCGACACCTGAACGTCGGCGCTCCCGGCCAGGACCAGGACCGGGCAGACGCAACGTGAGGCGAGGATCGCCGGGTCGCGGGCGGCGAACCCCTCCCAGTAGCGCCGGAGATAGGGCGCATAGAGCCCCGCGAGCCCCGGCGACACGGTCTCGGGATAGCCGGCGCCGGCCGCCAGCCCCGCCAGGATGGCGTCGTTCTCGGCGAGCAGGGCATCCAGGGCCGCCTCCGGTGCGCCTTGCCGGCGCCCGAGCCTTGCGAGCTGCTCGCGCAACACCGCGGCGATGGGACGGCCGGTGGTGGCCGCCAGGATCAGCATGGCCGGCTGCGCGCGTCCGCCCGCGGCGAGGTCGAGCGCGATCAGCCCGCCCTCGCTGTGGCCGAGGATGCCGACCCGCCGCGCGTCCACGCCCTCCTGCGCCGCCAGTTGGGCGAGCGCGAGCCGGGCATCCTCCACGAAATGGTCCCAGCGCACGAAGTCGGCGAGGGCCGCCGGTTCCGTCGGCAGGCTGGCGGCAACGGCACCCATGCCGCGCTTGTCGCAGCGCAGGCTGGCGATGCCGCGTTCGGCCAGGAGCCGCGCGAGGTCCTTCAGGAGATCCGTGACGAGATGGGGCGGCTGGTTGCCGTCCCTGTCGGTCGGACCGCTGCCCTGGATCAGCAGCAGTCCGGGTACGCCGTGCCCGGCTCCCGGAAGGGTCAGCGTGCCGGCGAGCGGCGCACCGGACGCCCCTTCGAAATGCAGCTCTTTCTCGATGTGCGGCAAGGGCATGTCGGCAGCGGTTGAAGGGAACGGACGGCCACGCTGACCGTTTCGATTCCGCGGCCCGGCATGCAGCCCGTGGGCGGCAAAAGATCCCGCGGAGAGTGACTCAAAAACAACACCATCCTTAAGGTCTTGGTAAGACTCAACCATCGGTCGCCGTCGGCGTCTCCGTGGGCTGTGGACGGATTCTCTGAAGGCCCGAGACGCTTGGGGAAAACGAAAGCGAGATTCGCCGGACTCTTGCCGCCGATTCAATCGATAGCGTAGTGTCCGGCCGTCGGCATACGACATCTCGTGCGGCGGACCTTAGTGACAAGGGTATCGGCAGTGCAGCGACGCTCCATCCGGGGCGGCGATGACTTGCGGATTCCGAAGGCCCGCAGCCTTCCAGGAGGAGACGGAAACATGCAGCAGTTGCAGTGGACCGACGAGCGGGTGGAGCTCCTCAAGAAGCTCTGGAACGACGGACTGAGCGCCAGCCAGATCGCCGGCGAGCTCGGCCAGGTGACCCGCAACGCCGTCATCGGCAAGGTCCATCGCCTCGGGCTGTCCGGCCGCGCCAAGGCGCCCTCCTCCACCGCCCCCCGCGCCCGCAAGGCGCCGCGCAGCGCGCCCTCGGCGCCGCCGCGGCCCTCCATGCCGGCCTCGCGTTCCAACCTCGCCTTCAAGCCGCGCCCGGCCCCGGACCTCGTGCCGGAATCGGAAGTCGCGCGCATGCCGGAAGTCGACAACGTCGTGCCCATGGGCGAGCGCTGCACCATCATGGAGCTGAAGGAATATTCCTGCCGCTGGCCGATCGGCGAGCCGGGCAAGGACGACTTCCGCTACTGCGGCGCCCGTTCCGGCACCGGCATTCCCTATTGCGCCTACCACGCCCGCATCGCCTACCAGCCCGTGGCCGACCGCCGCCGCGACCGCAAGCAGGCCGGCGGACGCTGACGCGCGAACCCCTCGAGGCGGCGGCCCTCCACAATCCAAGAAAAGCGATGCAACCCAACGAACCCTCTCCGGCGACGGAGAGGGTTTTTTCTTGAGCGTAGGGACGTCCCTAGAAAGGCATCATCCGCTCGACGACGAGATAGCCGGTGAGAAGCCCGGCGCCGAACAGCACCACCACGGCCGCGGCGGCGAGTTCGGCCGCGCTCAGCACCAGCGTGGCAGCTCCCGTGCGCGCCGAAGCGAGACGCACCGCGATCTCCTTGGCCCCCGAGGCGAGGGCGGCGATGGCGGCGACCGTGATCGCCGTCCCCACCGCCATGGCGAAGGTCGCGGCGACGCCGGCCTGCACGATGCCCTGCGAGAGAGCGAAGACGAGGATGAGGACGGCCCCGGTGCAGGGCCTGAGGCCGACGCTGACGATCACCGCCAGCGCCTCGCGCCAGGACTGGATGCGCGCCACCTGTTCGGCGGCGGGAAGGTGGACGCAATTGTCGTCGCAGGCCATGCCCGCCACCGGCCGGTTCTGCCGCCAGGCTGCGAGGCGGGCGAGGAAGGCGCGGCCCTTCTGCCAGGTCAGCCTCAGGCCGATGGCGATGATCAGCCCATAGGCCGCGATCTCCACCCAGTTGACGACGCGGCTCATGGTGCGCGCCGTGACGCCGAGAAGCGCCGCGAGGAAGCCGACGAGGGCGATCGCCGTCAGCGCCTGGACCAGCGAGGACAGCGCCGCCAGCGCCACGCCGCGCCGTATCGTGGCGCCGTTGGCGACGATGTAGGACGAGATCACCGCCTTGCCGTGGCCGGGGCCTGCGGCATGGAAGACCCCATAGAGGAACGACAGCCCGACCAGCGTCCACAGCGCACCGCTCTGGCCGGCGCGGATGCCGCGCACGGCCGCCGAGAGCTGCCGGTAGAACAGCGCCTGCTGTTCGATGATCCAGCCGAAGAGGCCGCCGGGCGCCGGAGGGCGGGCGCCGCCGAAGGCCGAGGGCGGCGCCTGCGCGAGGGCCGGCGCCAGCGCCAGCACGCAGATGACAAGAACCAGCCCGACGAGGACCGCGCCGCCGCGTCGCGATGGCGTCACGGGCAGGTCACCGTGAAGCGGCCGGCGAACTGCTGCCCGAAATTCGCGTTGGCGCCGAGGGCCTGGAAGAAGCTCTCCGACAGGGTGCCGACCTGGGCGCTGCTCCCCTTGGGCGGGGTGTAGTCGAGGCGGCAGCCGGCCGGCGCGGCGACGAGCCGCATGGGCTCGCCGTCGGCGGGCGTGAAGGCGACGAAGTAGTCGGGATCATAGACCTCGACGGTCAGGGGACGGCCGGCGGCCTTGAAGGGCGTGGCGATCGGCACCGTGAAGTGCAGCCTGAGCTTGCCGCCGACCACCTCCGACCAGGCGTCGCGCACCTCGCCGAACGAGACGTAGCGCCGCTCGTGGCGCAGCACCGTGAAGAACTTCTGCTGTCCCAGATGCTCGACGTTGACCTTGGTGAGTTCGGCCAGTTCCTCGCGGGTGAACTGGCCGTCGCCGTTCTTGTCGAGCCCCTGGGTGGCGAAGCTCGAATACATCTCGTCGAAGGTCCACACGTGCAGGAAGCCGGTGACCTGGCCCGCCCCGTCGTGCAGCAATTGCGTCTCGGTCTCGACCTGGACGTGGGGATGGGCTTCGGCCGGCCGCGCGGTGGCGAGCACCAGGGCCAGGGCGCAGAGGGCGAGGAGGCGAGCTTTCGGCACGGCGAACCCTGTTGGTCGGTCACGCCAGTGATAAGGTGGCGGCCGTCATGGTTAACAGGAGGTTGAACCCCGGGGAAGCGGGCGACCCGTGCGCCGGCGCGGCTTGCCTGCGGCGCTGGCGGGTGGAATGGTCCCGCCCTCTCGATACCCGATACCGCCTGGGGGACTTCCATGCTCGCCAACCTGACCATCGACAGCCGCCGGCTCTGGGACATGCTCATGGAGACGGCCGCCATCGGCGGCACGCCCAAGGGTGGCATCAGGCGCCTGTCGCTGTCGGACGAGGACCGCCGCGTGCGCGACTGGTTCCGCCGGGAATGCGAGGCCCTCGGCTGCACCGTCCACGTCGACACCGCCGGGAACATGTATGCGGTGCGCCCGGGCAAGGACATGAGCCGCAAGCCCATCGCCATGGGCAGCCATCTCGACACCCAGCCGACGGGTGGCAAGTTCGACGGCGTCCTCGGCGTCCTCGGCGGTCTCGAGGTGCTGAAGACCCTGCATCAGGCCGGCTACGAGACCCAGTCGCCGCTGTGCCTCGTGAACTGGACCAACGAGGAGGGCGCCCGCTTCTCGCCCTCCATGGTGGGCTCGGCCGTCTATGCCGGCGCCTACACGCAGGCGCAGATGGACGCCGTGACCGACAAGGACGGCATCACCCAGGGCGCGGCGCTGGAGACCATCGGCTATCGCGGAACGGAGACGCCGGGCGCGCTCGCCTTCCAGGCCTATTTCGAGATCCACATCGAGCAGGGCCCCATCCTCGACGAGGAGAACCTGTCGGTGGGCATCGTCACCGGCATCCAGGCCATCAAGTGGTTCACCTGCACCATCACCGGCCGCGAGAGCCATGCCGGCACCACGCCCATGGCCTACCGCCGCGACGCGCTCGCCGCCTTCGCGGAAGCCGCCCAGCAGATCCGCCAGATCGCCATCGACAACGGCGGCCTCGCCACCATCGGCATCGTCTCCGCCTATCCCGGCTCGCCCAACATCATCCCCGGCGAGATGCGCTTCACCCTCGACATGCGCCACCATGCCGACGACGTGCTGAAGACCATGGTCACCGCGGCGAAGATCGCCATCGCCGAGGCGGCGACGCGCCACGACGCCGCCTACGACGTCCAGCCGCTGCAGGATTCCCCCGCCCAGCCCTTCGACACCACCCTGATCGCCTCGGTGAAGGCGGCGGTCGAGAAGCTCGGCCTGCCGTCGCGCGAGATCACCTCCGGCGCCGGCCACGACGCGATGTACACGGCCCGGGTCTGCCCCACGACGATGATCTTCGTCCGCTGCGCCGAGGGCCTCAGCCACAACGAGGCCGAGAGCGCCACGCTGGAGGATTGCGGCAACGGCGCCCAGGTCCTGCTCGAAGCCGTGCTCGCCTACGACGCGCGCGGCTGACCCGCGCGCTTTCCATCGCGGGGCGCTGCTGGTAGACCGCCCCGGCAGCGACCAGGGGGCCATCCATGTCCGACATGCGCGTCGTCATCGCCGGAGCCGCCGGCCATATGGGCCGGGTCCTCGTCCGTCTCGTCCAGGAGACGGCGGGGTCGGCGCCATCGAGCCGGCGGGCCACGTCGCCATCGGCGAGGACGCGGGCCTGCTCGCCGGCGTCGGGCGCACGCTCGTCGCCGTGAGCTCCGACACCGACGCCGCGCTGGCCCAGGCCGACGGCATCATCGACTTCACCATCCCCCGCGTCTCCGTGGAGATCGCGGGGATGGCGGCCAAGCACCGCAAGGTCCATGTCTGCGGCACGACCGGGTTCTCGGATGCCGAGAACGATGCCATCGCCTCCTCGGCGCGCATCGGCACCATCGTCAAGTCCGGCAATTTCTCGCTCGGCGTGAACCTGCTGGCAGCCCTGGTGAAGCGCGCGGCGGAGTCCCTCGACGAGGATTTCGACGTCGAGATCCTGGAGATGCACCACAACCGCAAGATCGACGCACCCTCGGGGACCGCCCTGATGTTCGGCGAGGCGGCGGCCGCCGGCCGCGGCATCGACCTCGCCGCCCGGTCCGACCGCGGCCGCGACGGCCAGACCGGCGCCCGCCGACGCGGCGACATCGGCTTCGCCGCCCTGCGCGGTGGGACCGTGGTCGGCGACCATTCCGTGATCTTCGCCGGGCCGTCCGAGCGCATCGTCATGAGCCATCACGCCGAGGACCGCGCCCTCTTCGCCCGCGGCGCGCTGAAGGCCGCGCTCTGGGCCCGCGGCAAGCCCGCAGGCCTCTATTCCATGGCCGATGTCCTCGGCCTCTGACCCCTCACAGGATCTGATCCCATGACCGAACGGCTTCTCGTGCTCACCCGCCACGGCGAGAGCGAGTGGAACCTGAAGAACCTCTTCACCGGCTGGAAGGACCCCGGCCTGACGCCGAAGGGCATCGAGGAGGCGAAGACGGCCGGCCGCGGCCTCAAGGCGCTCGGTCTCGGCTTCGACGTCGCCTTCACCTCCGCCCTCACCCGCGCCCAGCACACGCTGAAGCTCATCCTTGAGGAGATCGGCCAGACCGACCTCCCCACCATCCGGGACTTCCGCCTCAACGAGCGCGACTACGGCGACCTCTCCGGCCTCAACAAGGCCGAGACGGCGGCGAAATACGGCGACGAGCAGGTCCACATCTGGCGCCGCTCCTACGACGTGCCGCCGCCCGGCGGCGAGAGCCTGAAGGACACGGTGGCCCGCGTGCTGCCCTATTATGTCGAGACCATCCTGCCGCGGGTCATGCGCGGCGAGCGCGTGCTGGTCGCCGCCCACGGCAATTCGCTGCGCGCGCTGATCATGGTGCTCGACCATCTCGACGACAAGACGATCCCCTCGCTCGAGCTGAAGACCGGCGTGCCGCTGGTCTATCGCCTGAATGCCGACACCACGGTGGCGTCGAAGCAGGTGCTGGAGGGCTAGGGACGGACAGCGGCCTCGCGTCTGCCTTCCCCGGGGCAGCCGCCCAGCTGTCCCGCATATCCGTTTGCGACGTGCCTACCCTTCTTGCCCGCGGCGGTATCATATGACAGCATCGACCCCGTTGTGCTGGATCGTCGGCTTCAATACGGCGCCAGGTTTGATGGATTTGTTGAAATGGTACGTGGTCATTTGACGGCATTGCTATGCACGGCCGTCGTCGCCGTGGGCGCCGCGAGCGTTCCGGCCCAGGCCCAATCGATGGATGATGCCTGGCAGTCTGTCCTTCGCCGATGGGTCGGCAACGGCTGGAAACCGTTTCATGAGGGCGGGTACAACTTCACCGCCGATGGGAACCAGGGCCGGCGCTGGGGAGCGGGCCTGCGGGCTGGCGAGGCGGTGACGTTTGGCGCCGTCTGCTCCAATTGCGACGGCGTCCAGCTCATCCTGCGCGACGGCCGCGGCAACATCCTCGCCACCGCCAACGCGCAGCGGCCATCGAGCAGCCTCAGCCATACGCCCCGCGAAAGTTCGAACGGGACGATCCAGCTCATCCCGGTCGGCTGCCGGCAGCCGGCCTGCCCGGTGCGCTACACGTCCTTCGTCCGGCGCTGAGACGGGGCGCGGGGCACCGTCACCGGCGAGACGCCCCCAGCCTCACGACACCTTGAGGCCGACCGACGACGACGGGCTGGTGCGTGCATCCGCGCTCGCCACCTGCGCCCGCCCGGTGGTGATGGCCATGGAGGCGGAGTCGTAGAAGCACTTGATGCTGTGGATGAGCTGGCCGCGGAAGCGGATCAGGTCGCAGCGCTCGCTGTCGATCACCCGGCCGTTGGGCCGGAACATCAGCGAGGAGTGCCAGTGCACGAAGGCGTCCTCGCCCTTCACGACGATCTTCTCGATCAGGAACTCGCGCACCTCGAACATCCGGTGGAAATGCGCGAGCACCTCCGTCAGCCCGGCGATGCCGACGCGCAGGCCGGCATGGGGGTTGAGCACGGCGTTGCCCACCAGCGTGAACTCGCAATCCTCGCAGCATTGCGCGACCAGCGCCAAGGTGTCGCCGCGCGCCCAGGCCGAATAGGCCACCTTCAGCTTCTGTTCGAAACCGAGTTCGTCGGTGACGAGTTGCAGCACCATTTTCGGGCAGCTCCATGCACTCAGATTGCAGGCGCAATTATGAGACAGCCATAGCACAGATCAACAGAGGCATTCGGCGAATATGGCAGGAGACGACGTGGCGCTTGCCGCTCACCCGCGGCAAAGCCCGACTGACGCGCCCTGCCTTGCGTCCCCCAATGCAAGGCTTGCGGGCCGGCGGGCTTGTGACCTACCATCGGCCATAAATCGATTAAAAAGACCACCCGGGAGAAATGCCATGCCGTCGCGCACCGTGCGCAACGTCGACCGCTCGCTCATCCGCGACAAGGCGAAACTGATCCGCCGCGAGACGGTGCGGCTCACCGACATCTGCGGCTCGGGCCACTACGGCTCGTCCTTCTCCATGGCCGAGATCGTCGCGCTGCTCTACTACCAGCTCCTCCACGTGAGGGCGGACGAGCCGCGCTGGGCCGATCGCGACCGCTTCACCATGGGCAAGGGCCACGCCGCCATCGGGCTCTTCCCGGTGCTCGCCGATCTCGGCTTCTTCCCCGCCGAATGGCTCGACACCTACAGCCGCATGGGCTCCTTCCTCGGCGACCATCCCGAGATGAAGAAGGTGCCGGGCATCGACTTCTCCTCCGGCTCCATCGGCCACAACCTCTCCGTCTCCGTCGGCATGGCCCTCGGCGCCCGGCTGAAGGGTTCGCCCGCCCGGGCGGTCTGCCTGATGGGAGACGGCGAGATGAACGAGGGCCAGATCTGGGAGGCGGCGCAGGCGGGCGCCCACTACGGCCTCGACAATCTCGTCGGCATCGTCGACATCAACGGCGCCGGCTCCGACGGCGACCCGCAGCAGACCCTGCGCTCCGAGCCTCTCAAGGAGAAGTGGGAGGCCTTCGGCTGGAACACCATCGTCCTGAAGGACGGCCACGACATCGACGCCACCTTCGACGCGCTGAACCGGGCCCTCAACGCCCCCGACGGCCGCCCGGCCTGCGTTCTCGCCTATACGGTCGCCGGCAAGGGCGTCTCCTTCATGGAGGGCACCTGGCAGTGGCACCTCGGCTTCCTCGGGCCGAAGGACATCGAGCGGGCCTATGCCGAGATCGACGCCGGCGAGATCGGGTGAGGAGCTGAGCACATGAGCCAGAGCGAGAAGTACCGCGCCAATCCCCCCGCCCCCGGCATGGCCTACATGTCGGCCGAGCTGAAGAAGACCATCGACCTCGCCGAATCCACCGTCACCGACGATTTCGACGAGCGCTCCTGGGACATGGTCGTCTCCCTCGGCCTGTCGCGCCAGCTCACCACCGGCAGGACGCTGATCGAGCTCGCGGAGGCCGGCCATGACGACATCGTCGTCTGCACCGCCGACCTCGGCCGCCCCACCCAGGTCATCGGCTTCGGCCAGACATATCCGGACCGCTACTTCAACTTCGGCATCGCCGAGCGGAACATGATCGGCGCCGCGGCGGGCCTCGCCACCATGGGCCTCACGCCGGTCATCTCGAACTATTCGTTCTTCCTCGCCCTGATGGGCGTCGAGAACATCCGCAACGACATCTGCTACACCAACCTGCCGGTGAAGATGGTCGGCACCCATTCCGGCATCGCCATGGGCTTCTACGGCACCTCGCACCATTGCTGCGAGGATATCGGCGCGCTGCGCGCCATCCCCAACCTCACCCTCATGGCGCCCTGCGACGGCAATGCCCTGTCCTCGGCGCTGCGCACCAACATCAAGCATCCCGCGCCGATCTATTTCCGCGCCGGACGCGGCCGCGAGGCCGTCGTCTACGACAAGGAATTCGACTTCCGCATCGGCGGCTCCAACACCCTGCGCGAGGGTCGCCACGCGACCGTGCTTGCCATCGGCAATCTGGTGAAGGCCGGCCTCGACGCCCATGACATCCTCAAGGCGGAGGGCATCGAGATCACGGTGGTCGACATGTACTCGATCCGCCCGCTCGACCTGGAGGCGGTGCGGGCCGCAGCGAAGCGCGGGCCCATCGTCTCTGCCGAGGAGGCCAACGTCACCGGCGGGTTCGGGGCGGCCATCGCCGAGGTCATCGCCGAGGAGGGCCTCGGCACCCGACTCACCAAGGTCGGCATGCCCGACGCCTATTCGGTCCTCGGTCCCCCGACCCACCTCTACCGCCACTACGGCCTCGACGGCGAGGGCGTCGCCGCGGCGGTGCGCAAGGCGCTGAAGGCTTGACGGTCTGACGCACCGTCAAGGCAGTGGCCCCACCCGCACCCTCCCCGCGCTGCGCGCGGAGAGGGGGACTATGGCGTCGCGCCCTAACCCACGCCCAAAGAGCCTGGCCCAACCGGTATGACATGGGACGGTCGAGCCCGGTGCGACGTCGCAGGATGAGCGGGACGCCGAAGCCCCCCTCCCATCGCGGAGCGAGGGGAGGGTAAGGGTGGGGCTCTCTTGAACCCGTCCCCTCAGAAATACCCGGCGAGGTTCTTCCGGATGCGATCGATCACCGGCCCCTCGTCCGGACCGATCTCGAAGCGCTTGCCGGTGATCGTCTCGAAGGCCTCGATATAGACGGCCGCGGTCGCAACGATCACGTCCTGGGGGATCTCCGGGATGTCGTCCCTGTAGGGGTCGCAGCGCGCCACCACCCAGTTGCGGACGAAGTCCTTGTCGAAGCTCTCCGGCTTGTCGCCGGCGGCAAAGCGCGCAGGGTAGCTGTCCGCCTTCCAGTAGCGGCTCGAATCCGGCGTGTGGATCTCGTCCGCCAGCACGATGCGACCGTCGCGGTCGGTGCCGAACTCGTATTTGGTGTCGACGAGGATCAGCCCGCGCTCCGCCGCGCGCTGCTGGCCGCGGGCGAAGAGCGCGAAGGCATGGCGCGTCAGCGTCTCCCACTGCTCCGGCGTGACCAGCTTCTGGTCGAGGATCTGCTCGGGCGACAGCGGCTCGTCGTGGCCGCCGTCGAAGGCCTTGGAGGTCGGCGTGATGATCGGCTGCGGCAGGCGCTGGTTGTCCCTCAGACCGTCGGGCAGCGTGATGCCGTACATCTCCCGCTGGCCCTTCTTGTAGAGGGTGAGGACCGAGGTGCCGGTGGTGCCGGCGAGGTAGTCCCGCACGACGATCTCGACGGGCAGGATGTCGAGGCGGCGCCCCACCACCACGTTGGGATCGGGATAGGCGATGACGTGGTTCGGGCAGATGTCAGCCGTCTCCTCGAACCAGTAGCGCGCCGTCTGCGTCAGCACCTCGCCCTTGAAGGGGATCGCCGCGAGGATGCGGTCGAAGGCGCTGATCCGGTCGGTGGCGATGATGATGCGGCTGCCGTCGGGCAGATCGTAATTGTCGCGCACCTTGCCATGATAGGGGTTCGGCAATTCGGGGATGGTCGCGTCGTCCAGCACGCGGTGGGCGTTCGCCTTGAGCTTCGCCAGATCCATGGCCGTCTGTCTCCCCCGGAACGCTTCCTCCTTAGCGCTCCGGCGGGCCCGGCGTCGACCGGCGGGACCATTTGTCCACCGCCGATGGCTTGACCCGGGGGGCGGGATCGTCTTCGCTCGCGCGGCCTCCTTTCCCCAGCGTGAGATGCATGGAAGCCTACGTCACCCCGGTCATCGAGTTCGTCAAAGCCAACCAGGCCTGGGCTCCCGCCATCATCTTCGCGCTGTGCTTCGCCGAGTCGCTCGCGGTCCTGTCCCTCGTCGTCCCGGCCTGGGCGATGATCGTCGCCTTCGGTCCGCTGATCGGCACTGCCGGCATCCCCTTCTGGCCGATCCTCGTCGCCGCCGCCCTCGGCGCGACGCTGGGCGATGCCGTCTCCTACTGGTTCGGCTACGTGTTCAAGGACAGGATCGGCAAGATCTGGCCACTGTCGCGTCACCCGGACATGCTGCCCAAGGGTCATGCCTTCTTCGAGAAGTGGGGCATCTGGGCGATCTTCATCGGCCGCTTCTCGGGGCCGCTCAGGGCCTCCGTGCCGCTGGTGGCGGGCATGCTGGCCATGTCGCAGTGGAAGTTCCAGATCGCCAACATCCTGTCGGCCTTCATCTGGGCGGGCGCGCTGCTGGCGCCCGGCAGCATGCTCGGGAAATACCTGCCGGGCATGCACTGAACGGCTTCGGTCGTCGACCTGCTCGGCGGTCGACACACGGCCGTCGTCCCCCTCAGGCCAGCGTCGCCGTTCCCAGGTGCTCCACCGGGAAGGCGTGAACGTCCTGCAGCAGCTCGACGAAGGCGCGCGCCGTGAACTCGGTCTGCTCGCGCCCGCTGGCCGGCGTCGCCGCCGCCGCATTGCCCATGGCCCCGGCGGTGGAGAGGTCCTCGCTCATCCAGCCGAAGGAGATGCGCTGGGTGGCGCGCAGGTGGCGGTAGCGCTGCTCCATCAGCACCGCGGCGGAGACGAAGTCGCGCGCCTTCGCCATGTGCACGAGGTCGCGGCGGAAGTGCAGCATCTGCGAGGTCTCGATGGCGCCGCCATGGATGCCGTGGACGTGCTCGGCCTCGGGGAAAAGGCCCTCCGGCGAGCCGAGACGGTGCCAGGAGCACTGCACGACGAACATGCCGTGCCGCCGCCTGAGTTCGCGCGCGACGATCTCCATGGTCGCGACGTTGCCGCCGTGGGAATTGGCGATGACGAGCTTGCGCACGCCCGCCCGCGCGATGCTGTCGCCGATCTCCGTCAGCAGGCGGATCTGCGTCTCCGCCGAGATGGTGATCGTGCCGGGAAAGGCGACGTGCTCGTCCGACTTGCCCATCCACACCGTCGGCAGGAAGGTGACGGGCAGGCCCTTCGGCAGGATGTCGCGAACCGCCTGGACGTTGCCCTCGGCGATCACCGTGTCGACGGAGACCGCGAGATGCGGCCCGTGCTGTTCGATCGCCGCGATGGGCAGCACGGCGATCCACGAGGCCGTCTCCGCCGAGCGGAACTCCTCGGTGGTCATGTCGCCCCAGAGCTGTCGCGGCAGCATGGCGCCCTCCGTCTTTTCGGGCCTCAGCCGGCCTTCGCCGCCACCACCTCCACCTCGACCTTGAATTCGGGCCGGGTGAAGCCGGTCACGATCATCAGCGTCGAGGCCGGCGGCGGGCTGGCCACGTGCCGGTCGCGCGAGGCCATGTAGCCCGCCATGTGCGCCCGGTCCGTGACGAAGGCATTGATGCGGACGATGTCGGCGAAGTCCATGCCGGCGGCATCCAGCAGGTGCCCGATCGCGGCGAAGCACAGGTCGGCCTGCGCCTCGGCGCTGTCGGGAATGACGCCGTCCGGCGCGAGGCCGAGCTGGCCGGAGCAGAACAGCATCCGCGTGCCCGCGGGAACGACCACCGCATGGGAATATTTGGCGAAGGGGGCCGGCATGGCGGCCGGCGTCAGCTTTTCGAGCATGGTCAGGGCTTGCCCGTCTGGATCGGCAGGGCGGTCGTCTGCTTGATCCGCTCCATGGCGAAGCGGGACGTGACGTTCTTCAGCGGCATCTGCGCGATGAGGCGCTTGTAGAAGGCATCATAGGCGTCCATGTCGGCCACCACCACGCGCAGCATGTAGTCGACGTCGCCGGCCATCCGGTAGAACTCCATCACCTCGGGCATGGCGGCGACGATCTCGGCGAAGCGGCTGAGCCAGCCCTCCGAATGGTCGGCCGTCTCCACCGACACGAAGACGGTGAGGCCGAGGCCGAGCTTCTTCGGATCGAGGAGCGCCACCCGCCCCTTGATGATGCCCTCCGCCTCGAGCTTCTGGATGCGCTTCCAGGCGGGTGTCGTCGACAGCCCGGAACGCGCCGCCACCTCGGCGATGGAGAGCGAGGCATCGGTCTGCAGCACGGAGAGAATGCGGCGGTCTGTGTCGTCCATCCCCTGGGCATCCCTTCACTGGGAATTGATCTTGCCGAGAGGTTTAGACGGTCCCGCACGCCGTGGCGAGCGAGACGAGTGTCTTATGCACGTCTGCCGCGAAAGACCGATCCGGCGGCGCGCGCGAGGCTCAGTTGCCGGCGTAGAAGGCGGCCGGCCAGGGCCAGTTCACCGTGTAGGCCGGGGCGCCCCAGAACCGGTCGCGACCGACGCGGCTGCCGCGCATGCTGGTGGACATGGCCACCGGTTCGCCGGTGACGGTGTAGGGGGCGTAGAGAATGTCGGGGCGGGAGGTGAGCCGCTCGCCCGGGAACGAGACCTTCGGGGTCACCAGCCAGCTCGGACGCGACACGCGGACCTCGGGAACCGCACGGCGGCGCTGCTGCGCCTCCGCCTGGTGCACGGCCGCCTCGACGGCGAAGACAGCCGTCAGTGCGACGAGGCCGGTGGCGAACTTGGCGATCATGAGATGCTCCCGATGCGTTGGCGAAACTCTAGCCTTCCGCCACGTCCCGGTCGAGAGCATGCCGGCCACAGATTGAGGAACTGTGACCGGCATGCGTCACCGACTCTCAGGCAGCAATGCGCCACGCCTGGCCAAGTTCCAGACCCTGCCAGCGCGGCGCCTCCCTGCCCGTCGGGCTCACCAGACCACGGGCGCCGTCCAGAGCGCCCGGAACCAGTTCCAGCCCGAGAAACCGCGACCGCTCCACCGGTCCCGGCATCCACAGGCGCTCCATCTTCGCGGCCGCGAAGCCGAAGCGCCGATAGTAGGGTTCATCGCCGACGAGGATGACGGCGCGGTGGCCCTCCTCCCGCGCCCGCGCGATCGCCTCCCGCATCAGGAGGCCGCCGATTCCCGCCGCGCGCACCGTGCCGTCCACCGCCAGCGGCCCGAGCAACAGCGCCGGACGGTCGGGGCCGAGCGTGACGTTCCACAGACGCACGGTGCCGACGAGGCGCGTGCCGGACGTCGCGACCAGCGCCAGCCGATCGGCCGGCATCCGCCCCTCGCGCAGGCGCTCGGAGGTCTTCTCGCAGCGGTCGGCGCCGAAGGCGGCGTCGAGCAGCGCCTCGCGCGGCGCGACGTGGCTGGCCTGCTCGTCCGAAACGACGATGGCGGGGGTGGGCGCGAGGCCCTGGAGGGAGACGTGCACGGTCATGGCCGCGGTCCTTCTCTCAGCGAGAGTGACGACAGCCCTCGTGCCGGGGCGATGCCCACGGCCGGTCGGGACGCTTCGGGGTCTTGGCGGTGGGCCCGCCCGGTCACCCGGGCGGGAGGAGGAGCGTCAGATGCAGACGCTCGCCAGCGGCGCGAAGCCGTTGAAGCCGACCGTGGAATAGGTCGTGGTATAGGCACCCGTCGCCTCGATCAGCACCTTGTCGCCGATCGAGAGCGACACGGGCAGGTCGTAGGGCTTCTTCTCGTACATGACGTCGACCGAATCGCAGGTCGGTCCGGCCAGCACGCAGGGGGCCGTCTCGTCGCCGTCACGCTCCGTGCGGATCGGATAGCGGATCGCCTCGTCCATGGTCTCGGCGAGACCGTGGAACTTGCCGATGTCGAGATAGACCCAGCGCACCTCGTCCTCGTCCGACTTCTTCGAGATGAGCACGACCTCGGACTCGATGATGCCGGCATTGCCGACCATGCCGCGACCCGGCTCGATGATCGTCTCCGGGAGGCGGTTGCCGAAATGCTTGGTCAGCGCCTCGAAGATGGCCGCGCCATAGGCTTCCGCCGCCGGAACGTCCTTGAGGTACTTGGTCGGGAAGCCGCCGCCCATGTTGACCATCTTCAGCTCGATGCCGCGCTCGGCGAGCGTGGCGAAGATCGAGGAGGCGGTGGTCAGCGCCTGGTCCCAGGCACCCATGTTCGTCTGCTGCGAGCCGACGTGGAACGACAGGCCATAGGCATGCAGCCCAAGGCGGTGCGCATGCTCGAGGACGCGCGGAGCCATTTCCGCCGCGCAGCCGAACTTGCGGGAGAGCGGCCACTCGGCGCCCTCGCAGTCCTGCAGGAAGCGGCAGAAGACCTTGACGTCCTTGGCGCCGATGAGCTCGGCCTGGCGGCCGATCTTCTCGACCTCCGGCTCGCAGTCGACCGCGAACAGGCGCACGCCGTACTGGAGGGCGCGCGCGATGTCCTTCTCCTTCTTGATCGTGTTTCCGAAGGAGATGCGGTCGGCGGAGGCGCCGGTCGCCAGGGCCTGCTCGATCTCGACCACGGAGGCGCAGTCGAAGCACGAGCCCATCTCGGCGAGCAGGTTGAGGATTTCCGGGGCCGGGTTCGCCTTCACGGCGTAGAAGACGCGCGTGTCGGGCAGGGCCCGCGCAAACTTGGCAAAGTTGGCGGCAACGACCTCGAGATCGACGACCATGATCGGGCCATCGTCGCGGCGGTTGCGGAGGAATTCGCGGATACGGTCGGTCATGTGATGTCCCCCCAGCCCTCTCTCGCGAGGACCAGCAAAGGGTTGAACCCATGGGCCGCTTTCGCTTCCCGGGTCCGCTGTGGAGACGGAACACCGGTGACGTCGGCAACCCGATGACGTTCGCCGAGACATCTCTTCCGCGGCCGGGCTGGACACCCGTCAGCGAGATGAAGACGCCTTCGATTGGAAAGGGGACATCCCCGATCCGCACGGCCGGCAAGAAGAACAAGCCTCTTCGGTAGCTGGCTCTGGACACCAGCTGAGACCAAAAAAGCCCGATCGTCGTTGCTTCAAGTCGCGTCCCCTGCGGAGGGCAGGGTTCGCCGGTTTGCCTCCGGCTGCCGGTTAGGTATCGAAGACCCCGCGTCTTGCGACGCCCCTGGAACACGGCCCGGTAGGTCCCGGCGCATTCCCAAGTCTTCGGGCGGCTGTCCGGCCTCTTGTCCGGATGCCCACCAACCGGCACGCAACCACAGGCACGTGCGAAATTGGGCAGCGCCGTAGATAGCAGATTCCGCACCCGGCGCAAGGCCTTTCGGACCTCCCGGTCCCAGAAAATTTGCTTGGCCGGCCATCGAGTTAACACTGCCTCATTTCGGCCGTCCGGGCGCCGAGTTCGTGGACAAAACGCCGCAGGCCCCGCTATGAATCGGCAAGGCGCGGACAGCCCGCCGGCGCCGGAACCCGAGGACGTCAACACGCATGGCCGCCGCGGTCGAACTCGCCGCCTACAAGGACGTCCTGATCATCCTGGCCTCGACGGCGGTCACGGTGCCGCTGCTCAAGCGCCTCGGGATCAGTCCGGCCCTCGCCTTCCTCGGCATCGGCGCCCTGGTCGGCCCCGGCGCTCTCGGCAGCATGACCGGGACCTGGCCCTGGCTCAGCTGGATCACCGTCACCGACAGCCGGCAGATCGGCACCTTCGCCGAACTCGGCGTGGTCTTCCTGCTGTTCCTGATCGGGCTCGAACTCTCCTACGAGCGCCTCACCCGCATGAAGCGGCTGGTCCTCGGACTCGGCTCGCTGCAGGTCGTCCTCACCGCGACGGTCATCGCCTTCGTCGCCTGGTGGGTCGGCCGTCCGGTCGCCGCGGCTCTCCTCGTCGGCGGCGCGCTGGCGCTCTCCTCCACCGCGGTGGTCGTCGAGCACCTCGCCGAGCAGAAGCGGCTGACCACCACCAGCGGCCGCACCACCTTCGCCGTCCTGCTGATGCAGGATCTCGCGGTCATCCCGCTTCTCTTCCTGATCGGCGCCCTGTCGCAGCGCCAGGAGGGATCGGTCGCCCTCGGCCTCGTCATGGCCATCGGCCAGGGCATCCTCGCCATCCTCGTCGTCGTCGCGGTGGGACGGCGGGTGCTGCGGCCCTTCCTGCGCCAGGTCTCGGCGCTGCACGAGCCGCAGGTTTTCATGGCCGCGGCCATCCTCATCGTGGTGGGCACCGGCGTCGTCACCGCCGCCTTCGGCGTCTCCATGGCGCTCGGCGCCTTCGTCGCCGGCCTCCTGCTCGCAGAGACCGAATATCGCCGCGCTATCGAGGCCACCCTCCAGCCCTTCAAGGGCATCCTTCTCGGCGCCTTCTTCTTCTCCGTCGGCCTGTCCATCGACGTGAAGGCGCTCTTCGCCGCGCCCCTCGCCTACGCCCTCGCGGTCGCGGCCCTGATCGCGCTGAAGATCGCCATCCTCGTGCCGCTCGTGCGCGCCTTCGGGCAGAGCTGGCCGGTGGCGATCCGCTCCGCCCTGCTGCTCGGCCCCGCGGGCGAATTCGCCTTCGTCACCATGGGCCAGGCGACGGCGGCGGGCGTCGTCAGCGCGGAGACCGGCGCCTTCATCACCACCATGACGGCGATCAGCATGGCGACAGTTCCGTTGCTCGACCGCCTCGGCGGCTGGATCGCCGGCCGCATGGCGGTCAAGGCGGCGCCAGATCCCGAACTCGCGGTCGGCCCGCCCGCCGCGTCAGGCAAGCGCGTCATCGTCGTCGGCTACGGCCGGGTCGGCCAGCTCGTCTGCGAGATGCTGGAGCGCCACCAGGTGCCCTATGTCGCGGTCGACAGCGACCCACGCGAGATCGCCCACCTGCGCCGCAAGGGCCACGCGGTCTTCTTCGGCGACGCCAACAACGGCCCCTTCCTCGAGCAGTGCGGCATCCGCGACGCTGCCTCGCTGGTCCTCACCCTGCACACCGGCGGAGCCCTGGACGAGATCGCGCAGGTCGCCCGCAGCCTCAATCCCGGCCTTACCATCATCGCCCGCGCCCGCGACGCCGACCACGCCAAGCAGCTCTACAGCCTCGGCGTCACCGACGCGGTGCCGGAGACGATCGAGGCGAGCCTCCAGCTCTCCGAAGCCGTTCTCTTCGACCTCGGCGTCCCCGCCGGCAAGGTCATCGCCTCGGTGCACGAGCGGCGCGACGCCTTCCGCCGCGAGCTGCAGGATGCCGGCGTGGATGAAGCCCGCGTGCGCAATGCGGTGCGCTCGACCCATCCCGAAAACGCGTCGTCCGCGCGGGTCTTGCCGACGTCACGAAGCTGAGCCATGATCCATCGCTCACTGACGGCCCTCCGCCATTCCGGACGGGGGGCCGTATCCGTTCCGCAGGGCCTTTCGGCATCGAGGACAGGATGAGCGTCAACAAGTCGGGTCACATCAGGCTGACCTCGCATCCCGGCGCCGGCACGGCGTCACGCTTCAAGATCGCCTGGGGCGCCGCGACGCCGGAAGAACGCGGGCCGGTCGTCGCCACCGTCAACGCCGCCTCCGACCGCAACGCCATCGGCACCCACGGCGGCTCCTACGCTCTCTACCGTGCCCTCGCCGTCTCCGCCGGCGCCCTCAATCCCATCCAGCGGCCGGACCTGACCAACACCCACCCCGTCGTCGACATCGGCCCCTTCCCGCAATGGTGGGAGCCGGGCCGCATCGTCTCGATCGACCCCTTCGGCCACCTCGTCGGCGAGGCCTTCCGCCGCGACATCGCCGAGGGCGTCGACATCCGCCCCTCCATCGCCATCACCAAGGCGCGGCTGACCTTGCCCGAGCTTCAGAACGACATCGGCAAGCGCCTTCCGGCCGACGGCCGCATCGTCCGCGAGAGCGGCGACATCGCCTGCGTGAAGATCGCCATCGACCCCGTCTGGTACCTGCCCGGCATCGCCGAGCGCTTCGGCACCTCGGAGACCAACCTCCGCCGCACGCTCTTCGAGCAGACCGGCGGCATGTATCCCGAACTCGTCACGCGGCCAGACTTCTCGGTGTTCCTGCCGCCGATCGGCAACACCACCGTCTATCTCTTCGGCGACGTGTCCAAGCTCGGCGACCCCTCGACCTTCATTTCCGGCCGCCTCCACGACGAGTGCAACGGCTCCGACGTCTTCGGCTCCGACATCTGCACCTGCCGGCCCTATCTCGTCCACGGCATCGAGGAGGCCGCCCGCGACGCCCAGAACGGCGGCGTCGGCTTCATCGTCTACAACCGCAAGGAGGGCCGGGCGCTGGGCGAGGTGACCAAGTTCCTCGTCTACAACGCCCGAAAGCGCCAGGAGGGCGGCGACCAGGCCGCCACCTATTTCGAGCGCACCGAATGCGTCGCCGGCGTGCAGGACGCCCGGTTCCAGCAGCTGATGCCGGACGTCATGCACTGGCTCGGCATCCGCCGCATCGACCGCTTCATGTCCATGTCGAACATGAAGTACGACGCCCTCGTCGCCGCCGGCATCGACGTGGTGGAGCGCGTGCCCATCCCGGACGACCTCGTGCCCACCGACGCCTCCGTGGAGATGGAGGCGAAGAAGGCGGCGGGCTACTTCACGCCGGAACCGGCCCCCTCGGCGGAGGACCTCACCCGCGTCGTCGGCCGCAAGATCGAAGACTTCTGATGGTGCTTTTCTTCCCGGCGACGACGGCGCCACGGCACCCGCCCATGCCCCACCCGCACCCTCCCCTCGCTGCGCGAGGAGAGGGAGGCTTTGACGTTCAGCCCACCTTGCCCGGGTTGGGCCTGGCTCGCCCCGCGCGGTTGAAACAGTCGGCCGAAGTCCCCCTCCCCTCGCGCAGCGAGGGAAGGGTGCGGGTGGGGCATTCCAGGGATCACCGCCTCGGCCGGCCATCCTCCCTCTCCGTCCAGTCTCCCCGGGAGCTCCTCTGATGGCCTTCGCCATGCTCGACGCACCGCGGGCCGCCCGCTCGCTGCTCACAGCCTCAGCCGTGCGCGAGCGCTCGCAGAAGATGCTGGAACTCGGTATCGACGGAAAGCTGACGGCTTTCACCGTCGCCATGGACCGGCTGCCGGCCGCCGCCGAGCTCGTCGTCGCGGTGATCCGCGCCAACTACCCCGACCTCGTCATTCCCTTCCACGCCCGCTGGCGCCATTTCTGGGCCGGCGGCCGCGACCTCGGCGCCGAACTCCTCGCCCGCATCGCCGATCCCGCGGAGCGCGGCCGCACCGCCTTCGACCTCGCCATCGTCTCGGTCCTGCTCGACGCCGGCGCGGGCATGGCCTGGCGCTACCGCGACGCCGCGACGGGGGCGGAGCTCTCGAAATCCGAGGGCCTCGCCGTCGCCTCCCTGCGCATGTTCGAGGCCGGCGCCTTCGCCGCCGACGGGGTGAGCCCGCGCGCCGATGCGGCGCGGCTCGCCGCGATCACCGCCGCCGACATCGGGGCAGGCTTCCAGGTCGGCCCGGACAATCCGCTGGTGGGCCTCGAAGGGCGTGCCGCCCTGCTCGCCCGCCTCGGCGCCGTTGCCGCGGCCGCCCCCGCCGTCTTCGGCACCCGCGACACGCCGCGGCCCGGCGGCCTCTTCGACCACCTGGCCGCGCAGGCCGACGACGGGCGCCTGCCGGCGACCGCCATCCTCGCCGCCGTGCTCGCCCATCTCGGGCCGATCTGGCCGAGCCGGGTCACCCTCGGCGGCATCGCCCTCGGCGATTGCTGGCACCACCCGCTGATCCCCGCCGGCGACGCCAGCGACGGCCTCATCCCCTTCCACAAGCTCTCGCAATGGCTCTCCTATTCGCTCATCGAGCCGCTGGAGAGCGCCGGCCTGACGGTCACGCATGTCGGCGGGCTGACCGGCCTGCCGGAATATCGCAACGGCGGCCTCTTCGTAGATATGAGCGTCCTCGCCCTGCGCGACCCCGCCATGGCCGGCGCTGACAACACGGTGGACAGCGCCCTCGTCGTCGAGTGGCGAGGCCTCACCGTCGCACTCCTCGACGCCGTCGCGCCGCTGGTGCGCGAGCGCCTGAACCTGTCGGCGGAAGACTTCCCGCTGGCGCGCGTCCTCGAGGGCGGCACCTGGTCCGCCGGACGCCGCCTCGCCCGCGAGAGGCGCGCCGATGGCGGTCCGCCGATCAGGGTCGTCAGCGACGGCACCGTCTTCTAGGATCGCACCAACACCGAGATCGCCTGGAGGGGCGCGCATGAACAAGGTCACCGTCGTCGATCATCCGCTGGTGCAGCACAAGCTCACCCTGATGCGCGACAAGAGCCGTTCCACCAAGGGCTTCCGCCAGCTGCTGCACGAGATCGGCATGCTGCTCTGCTACGAGGTGACGCGCGACCTGCCCCTCGAGATGACCGAGATCGAGACGCCGCTGCAGACGATGATGGCGCCGCAGATCGGCGGCAAGAAGCTGGTCTTCGCGCCGATCCTGCGCGCCGGCCTCGGCTTCGTCGACGGCATGCTGGAGCTCGTCCCCTCGGCCCGCGTCGCCCATATCGGCCTCTACCGCGACCCCGCGACGCTCACCGCGGTGGAGTACTACTTCAAGGCCCCCGAGGACGTCGCCGACCGCCTGGTCATCGTCATCGACCCCATGCTCGCCACCGCCAATTCAGCCATCGCGGCCGTCGACCGGCTGAAGGAGCGCGGCGTCGCCAACATGCGCTTCGTCTGCCTGCTGGCGGCGCCCGAGGGTGTCGCCAATTTTCACGCCCATCACCCCGAGGTCGGCATCTGGACCGCCTCCATCGACAGCCACCTCAACGATCACGGCTATATCGTTCCCGGCCTCGGCGATGCCGGCGACCGCATGTTCGGCACCAAATAGGGGACCTCAGGCCCCTCACCCGAGGCGCTCGATCAGGCTCATGGCGGCGAACGGCGCCTTCGGCTTGAAGCCGTTGATCATGAAGACGAAGACGTCGCGCGGCGTGTTCTTGATCCGCCGCTTCGGGTCGAGCCGCGGCAGGTCCCCGGGCAGTCCGCCGGATGCCCAGATGGCGGCATGGCGGGCCCAGTCGTCGAGGATCGCGGGCGGATAGCCGACGGGCTCCTCCTCGCGGGCGCACTGCAGCCGCACATAGACGAAATCGGCGGTGGGATCGAAGAAATAGGGATAGTCCGGCTCGTCGGCAAAGACGGCACCGATACCGTAGCGGTCGAGCAGCGCGGGAAAGTCCGGCGTCATGAAGCTCGGATGGCGCACCTCGACGACATGGCGCAGCGCCATGCCGTCCACCTCGCGCGGCAGCAGCGCGAGGAACGCCTCGAAATCCTCCGGCTGGAACGCCTTCGTCGCCGCCAGCTGCCAGTTGATCGGGCCGAGCTTGTGCCTGAGCCGGGTGATACCGCCGCCGACGAAACGCTCGATGGAGGACCCCGCCTCCGCCAGCACGCGCCGGTTGGTCGCAAACCGCGGCCCCTTCAGGGCGAAAACGAAATCGTCCGGCGTCTCGTCATGCCACTTCTCGAAACTCTCCGGCTTCTGCGTGCCATAGAACGTGCCGTTGATCTCGATCGCGGTCACGTGCCGGCTGGCGTGAGCGAGTTCGGACTTCTGCGCCAGTCCCTCCGGATAGAAGGACCCGCGCCAGGGCTCGAAGGTCCAGCCGCCGATGCCCACCCGAACCGCGCCGCTCTTCGCCATGCATG
>LNFM01003250.1_pt1 | contig 32363 bp, 27 predicted proteins | sample 596031 | NCBI WGS metagenome assembly LNFM01 (sample SAMN04254537, study PRJNA301005) | activated carbon metagenome | isolation source: dual media filters at the Ann Arbor, Michigan drinking water treatment plant | place: USA: Ann Arbor | reverse complement strand
GGCACGGTCGAGTTCATCGCCGACCAGGACGGCACCTTCTTCTTCATGGAGATGAACACCCGCCTGCAGGTCGAGCATCCGGTGACCGAGGCCATTACCGGCCAGGATCTGGTCGAATGGCAGCTCGTGGTCGCGGCGGGCGGAAAGATGCCGCTGACGCAGGACGAACTGCGCATCGACGGGCATGCCGTCGAGGTTCGCCTCTATGCCGAGGATCCGGCGCGGAACTTCCTGCCCTCCACGGGCACGCTGGTGCATCTGAAGCTGCCGGAAGAGGGCGCGCATGTCCGCGTCGACACCGGCGTGCGCCAGGGCGATACGGTGACGCCGTTCTACGATCCCATGATCGCCAAGGTGATCGTGCATGACCGCGATCGCACGTCGGCCCTGCGGCGCATGGCGGCGCTGATGGGCGAGACCGAGGTGGTGGGCGTCACGACCAACTCGGTGCTGCTCAAGGCACTCTGCTCGCATCCCGCCTTCGTGGGCGGCGAGGTCGATACCGGCTTCATCGAGCGCCATCGCGCGACGCTGTTCGCGAAGCCGGCGCCGGCCGGTGACCGCGCCTTCGCCGTGGCCACCCTGGCGCGCCTGCTCGAATGGCAGGACGCGGCCCAGCCGGCGGCGGGCGATCCGTGGTCGCCGTGGAACCAGCAGAACGGCTTCCGCCTGCTCGAGGAGGGCCATGAGGAAGTCCGCTGGAAGGACGGCGAGCGCGAGGTCGTCGTGATCGCGCGACGCCTGCGCCGCGGCGGCGTGCGGCTGGAGCTGCCCGACGGCGCACTCGAGGCGCGCGTCGAGCGGCGCGAGGACGGAACCCTGTCGATCGGACTGGGCCAGGACTCGTTCGCGGCGACGGTCGTGCGGCGCACCGCCCTCGACGGCGGCATCGACTACACGCTGTTCAAGGACGGGGGCAGTAGCCGTCTGCGGCTGGTCGATCCGCTCGACGTCACGCAGTACGAGGCGACGGCCTCGGCCGATGCCATGGTCCGTGCGCCACTGCCCGGCAAGATCATCGACCTCAGGGTCAAGGCCGGCGACACGGTGAGCAAGGGCCAGGCGCTGCTGGTCCTCGAAGCCATGAAGATGGAGCATACGCTGGCCGCGCCGGCCGACGGCACGGTGAAGAGCCTGCGTTACGCCGTGGGCGAGCAGGTGCCGGAGGGCGCCGAACTGGTCGAGTTCGAATGAGCGTCCTGCTCGGCGCCTGGCGCCTCGAGAGCTGGTCGTACCTTTACGAGGATGGCCGGTCGCCCGAGTTCCCGATGGGCGCCGACGCCAGGGGCTACATCCTCTACACGCCGCAGGGCCATGTCAGCGCCACCATCATGCGCGCCAATGGCAGCGAGTGCTTTGCCTATGCCGGCCGCTACGAAATTGCGGACGGCGCGGTCTTCCACAACATCGAAGTCTCGACCAACCAGGCGCTGGTCGGTCTTCGCTCGACCCGGCACATCAAGCTCGACGGCGACCACCTTACGTTGTCCGGTCCGGATTTCGCCGCCGGCACCGCTCGCACCCAGCAGATCGTCTGGCGGCGGATTTAGACGACAAGGCAGACCCAACAATAAGCCCGTCGTCTCGACCGGAGCGCGCAGCGCGTAGCGGAGAGACCTCTTTTCCACCAATAGACATCCAACGGACGAAAATAGGTCTCTCCACTACGCCGAGCTGCGCTCGGCTCCGGTCGAGACGACGGGCTGTTGTTTAGCGTCGCGCGGCGCCCAGCACGGCGTTCAGCAGGATCGCCCCGAAGGTCGCCGTTCCAATGCCGCCCAGGGCGAACTCGCCGAACTTCAGGGTGAAGTCGCCGGTGCCCAGCACGAGGGTGATGCCGGCCACCATGAGATTGCGGCTCTGGGTGAAGTCGACCTTGTTGTCGACCCAGATCTTGGCACCGGCCACGGCGATCAGGCCGAACACGACGATGCTGACGCCGCCCATCACCGGCAGCGGGATGGTGTGGATCAGCGCGCCGAACTTGGGCGAGAAGCCCAGCAGGATGGCGAACAGGCCGGCGACCACGAACAGGGCGGTCGAGTAGATGCGCGTCGCGGCCATCACGCCGATATTCTCGGCATAGGTTGTAACGCCGGTGCCGCCGACGCCGCCGGCCACCATGGTCGCCACGCCGTCGCCCAGGAAGGCGCGGCCGACATAGGGATCCATGTTGCGGCCCGTCATGGCGCTGACGGCGCGCAGATGGCCGAGATTTTCGGCGACCAGGATCAGGGCCACCGGTGCGATCAATACGACCGCCCTGGTGTCGAAGACCGGCGCGGTAAAGGCGGGCATCCCGAACCAGGCGGCTTGCTCGAGCAGCGCGCCGCTCACCGGCTTGCCCCAGCCGAGCCCATTGGCCAGCAGGGCATAGAGGAGGGTCGCGACGACGAGGCCGACCAGCACCAGCAGGCGCCGCGTCATGCCACGTGTGAAGACCGCGACCAGCGCGATGCTCACGAAGGTCACTGCCTGCATCCAGGCGTCAAAGGAGGTCGTCGCCATGTTCTTGATGGGCACGGCCGCGAGGTTGAGGCCGATCACCGCGACCACGGCGCCGGTCACCACCGGCGGCATCAGCCGCTCGATCCAGCCGGTCCCGCTCGCCATCACGACCAGGCCGATCAGCGCATAGAGGGCGCCGCAGATCACGATGCCGCCCAGCGCCAGCGCGATGTTGGCGTTGGCGCCCTGACCGGCGTAGCCGGTGGCCGCCACGACCACCGAGATGAAGGCGAAGGACGACCCGACATAGCTCGGGACCCTGCCGCCCACGGCCACGAAGAAGATCAGCGTGCCGACGCCGCTCATCAGGATGGCGACGTTTGGATCGAAGCCCATCAGCAAGGGCCCCAGCACGGTGGCACCGAACATCGCCACCACATGCTGGATGCCCAGCGCGACGGTCTGCGGCCACGGCAGCCGCTCGTCCGGCGCGACGACCATGCCGTCGGCCGGCTGCTTTACCGTCCAGTCGAGCATTCTCCCCCTCTTGTCTTTTCTTAGGTCACGACGACCTTTCTATAGAGGTGCCACGTCGCGTGGCCCAGTACCGGCAGCACGATGGCGAGCCCGATCAGGAGGGGAAGCGCTCCCACGAAGAGGCTCGCCGCCACGATGAAGCCCCACATCGCCATGGGGCCCGGATTCATCCGCACGGCGCGGACCGAAGTCGCGATGGCGGTGCCGACGCCGACAGTGCGGTCGAGCAGCATCGGCAGCGACACGACGCCGATCACCAGGACGACCAGCGCGAACAGGAAGCCCACGCCGATGCCGATGAGGGTCATCGTCAGGCCCTGCGGCGTGGTCAGTGCATCGCGCACGAAGGCCTGGGCCGACACGGGCGCGTCCGGCCCGAGGGTGACGGTGTAGAGCAGGTTCGCCGCAAACAGCCACAGGCAGAAGATCGCCAGCAGCAGCAGGCCCATGACGATGATCGAGCCGATATTGGGCGAGCGCGCGACGGCAAAAGCATCCGTCCAGCGTGTTTCGAGGCCGCGCTCTCGCCGACGGCTGATCTCGTAGAGGCCGAGCCCGAACATCGGCGCGATCAGCGCAAAGCCGGCGATCATCGGGAAGACCAGCGCCAGCATCCCGTAGTCGAAGGCCATGCGGGAGATCGCGAGGCCTGCGAGGGGATAGAGCAGGCAGAGCATCACGACGTCGGTACGGGCGGCGCCGAAATCACGGACTCCCCTGGCGAGCGCGTCGCCGACATCGGCGGCGGTGATGCGACGGACCGTGGGCGGCGCGGTCGCGCGGTCCTCCCAGGCCCCGTCCATCGAGTCGGCCGTCGACCCGACGGCCTGGCTTGTCTGCTTGAGATGGTCCCATCCCCATTCGAGGGGATTACGCACGTGGGGTTGCATGGCCATGAATGCCTCCTTGCGAACGAAAGTCCGAAGGTCGCGGTCCGTCGTGATCACGACAGAGCGCGATCCACCACAAGGAGAGAGTCTACGCCCGGCAGAGGGGGAAGTCTCCCCCTCTCCGTGCACGGCGACGAGGGCCGTTCGCTACTGCGAGAACTTGAGGTACTGGGCCACGAAATCGCAGCCGACGCTCTTGGAGTAGGCGTCGATCAGCTTCTTCGTGATCGGGCCCGGCGCCTTGCCGTCGCCGACCGGCGCGCCGTTGAAGCTGCGGACTGGCAGGATGCAGAGGCTGGTCGAGGTCAGGAACATCTCCTCGGCATTGGCGGCATCGAACAGGTCGACGTCGCCCGGCGTGCACTCGATGCCGAGCTGCTTGGCCATGTCCATGGTCATCTGGCGGCTGACGCCCGGCAGGACGTAGCGCTCCGACGGCGTGAACAGGGCGCCCTCGCGCACGATGAAGATGTTGCTGCCCAGGCCCTCGGCGAGGTTGCCGTTCTCGTCGAGCAGGATCGGCCAGGCGTCGGGATTGAGCGCCTTGATGGGCTTCTCGGCCATGATCATGTTGAGATAGTTGTGGGTCTTGGCGCGCGGCGAGAGCATCGAGGGCGCGATGCGGCGCGCCGTCGTGGTCATCGCCTCGGCACCCTCCCGATAGAGCTTGCCGCGCTTGGCGAGCGGCAGCGGCAGCATCTCGATCACGACGTTGGGGCCGGTATGGTCCCAGCCCTCGTCGCCCACCGCGTCGACGCCGCGGCTGACCCGCTGGCCCAGCCACCAGTCGCCGACTTCGGCCCGCAGATGCTCGTTGCGGGCAACGACCTCCTCGCTGTGCGCGACCATCTCCTTGGGCGACAGGCCCGGGTCGATCTGCAGGTAGCGCAGCGAGCGGTAGAAGCGGTCGATATGCTCCTTCAGACGGAAGGGCACGCCGTTGAAGGTGCGGGTCATGTCGAAGGCGCCGTCGCCGTACTTCCAGCTGCGGTCGCGGAACGGGATCATGACTTCGTTCTCCGGCACGAATTTGCCGTTGAACCAGGCGATGCGTTGATTGCTGAGCTGCTGGGCCATTGATGTATCCTCCTGATCAGTTGACTTGAAGTTCGAAGACGGCGGCGCTGGCCGATGGACGGCGTCGCTTCCCGGCGGTCACCGGGATGCCCGGCGCGATGTTGCCATTCTCGTCGGCGAGGCCGGCGACATAGGAAAGAGCGCGGCGGATGTCGTTCTCCATCTCCCGGCGGGCGGTCGCCGCATCGCCGGCCTGCAGCGCCTCGATGAGACGTTGCCGCCCGGCCGGACCGCGGGGCGAGGAGATGAAGTCGGGATAGAGGAGGTTCATGTAGGGGCCGGTCTGCAGCCAGAGACCCTCGATCAGGCGCAACAGGGTCGGCTGACCCGCCGCCGCATAGACGGCGAAATGGAACTCGCGCACCTTCTGCCGGTCGGTGGCGCCGTCGCCGCGGTTGCGCGCGACGATGATCTCCCGGGCGGCGTGGCGGATCCCAGCGATCTGGCTGCGGGTCGCCGCGAGGGCCGCCTTGGCAGCCGCGAGACCTTCCAGTTCCATGCGGATGTCGCGCAGCTCGAGGACCTTGTCGCGGGTCATCAACGGGACGCGGACCGACCGGTTGGGGTTCATTTCGAAGGCGCCTTCGGCGACCAGGCGGCGCATCGCCTCGCGCACCGGCGTCAGGCTGACACCGAGGACGCCCGCGACGTAGCGGAAGGTGACCTTCTGGCCCGGCGCGAAGCGTCCCGACGTCAGCGCCTCGCGCAGCGAGGCGTACACCTGTTGGCGGAGCGAGGTGTCGGCGGCGTCCAGAGTGGTCGCGGTACGGGGCATCGGTCGCGAAGCTTAGCCCAGGCTCGTGGGATTTGTGATCACAAAAATGCATTGCTGGAGGCGAGGGCCGCGGCTAGGCTCTTTACGGTTTGTGATCACATTACTTTTTGCCGCACGCTGTTTCGTGGGCATGGTTTCTTGCGGGGTGAGGGACATGCGCTCCTACGCGAAATCGATCGCACTCTATGAAAAAGCCCGAAAGCACCTGGCTGGCGGCGTCAGCAGCAACGTGCGCTACGCCAGCGTGCCGGTGCCCCTGTTCTTCGCCCGGGGCGAGGGGGCACGGCTCCACGATGTCGATGGTAATGTGCACATCGATTACGTGCTGGGCAACGGCCCGGCCATTCTGGGGCATGCACCGAAGACGGTGATCGAGGCCGTGGCGGCATCGCTGGGCGAGGGTCAGCTCTTCGCCGCACAGAATCCGCGTGAGACCGAACTGGCCGAACGGCTGTGCGGCCTGCTGCCGGGCGCCGAAGTCGTGCGCTTCGCGACCTCTGGGACGGAAGCCGTGCTGATGGCCTTCCGACTGGCGCGCGCCTTCACCGGCCGCGAGAAGATCCTGAAGTTCGAAGGTCACTATCACGGCTGGAGCGACCAGGCCTATATCAGCGCCCGGCCGCCGCTGAACGAGGCGGGGCCTGCGGACTCGCCGGTTCCGGTGGCGGGCTCTCCCGGTATGCCGTCCAGCGTGCTCGGCGACGTCGCGGTCTGCACCTGGAACGATCTCGACCTGCTGGAGCAGGCGCTGGAGCGCCATCGCGGCGAGATCGCCGGCGTGATCATGGAACCGGTCATGGTGAATGGCGGCGCGGTCTCGCCCGCGCCGGGCTATCTCGAGGGCGTCCGCGCCCTGTGCGACAAACACGGTGCCCTGTTCATCTGCGACGAGGTCATCACCGGCTTCCGGGTCGGCCTGCGCGGCGCCCAAGGCAAGTTCGGCGTCACCGCCGATCTCAGCATCTATGCCAAGGCCGTGGCGGCGGGGTTTCCGCTGGCCATGGTCGCAGGCCGGCGCGACATCATGGATACCCTACTCGACAAGGGCGTGATGCATGGCGGCACCTACAATGGAAACGTCCAGAGCATGGCGGCGGCGCTGGCGGCCCTGGATGTGCTCGAAGCCGATGGCGGCGCGGTCTATCGCGATCTCGAAGCGCGCGGCACGGAGCTGATGCAGGGCCTCGCTTCACTGGCCAGGAAGCACAGGCTGCCGATCCTGGTGCAGGGCATGCCGGCGATCTTCCAGACCTTCTTCACCTCCGGTCCGGCGCCGCGGAACTATCGCGAGTCGGCGGCCTGCGATCGCGATGCCATGCTGGCCTTCCATGCGGCCCTGCAGGAAGAGGGTGTCCGGGCCCAGCAGGCCGGAAAGTGGTTTCTCTCCACGGCCCACGACAAGCCGGTCATCGAGGAAACGCTCGCCGCTGCCGATCGGGCCATGGCCAAGGTGGCCCGGGCCTAGGATGTCGGAGATCCGATTTCCGTCGTGGACTTGAAATCCGGCGAGGCTACAAACTGTCCCTGTTGAGCGGGCCGTGTCCTACGTGATCCAAGACGAGGAGGTTTGTGTGGCGGGTATCGAGAGTTTCCCCAACGGCGATCTGCTGACGAGCGACGCGCAGTACTTCGACTACAGCTCGGCTGCAAACCCGATCCAGCAGGGCATCATTCCGCCGGTGCCCTACCGGACCTTCTCGCCGGCCTTCTTCGATGAGGGACCGACGCGCGTGCAGCCACTCGATGTCAGCGAAGAGCTGGGGATCGTCGGTCCCGCGACGAGCCCGGCGCTCTGCGCCAACTTCATCCGTATCGTCCGCGGCTCGGTCATGACCTCTGCCGAGGCGACCAGCCAGGTCTTCTTCGTGTTCCGGGGCAAGGGGCGGACCGACGCGTGCGGTGAGACCATCCACTGGTCGCAGGGCGATTACATAGTGCTGCCGGCGCACGGCCACGCCCTTCATCATTCGGACGGCGAGGCGGGGCTCTACTGGGTGCACGACGCGCCGCTGCTGCGCTATCTCGGCGCGGCGCCGACGGTCGCGCGCTTCAAGCCGACCTTCTATCAGCACACCAAGGCGCAGCAGAAGCTCACGGAGATCGCCACCGATCCCAGGACCGCGAACGCCAATCGCGTCAGCGTCCTGCTCGCCAACCGGAATTTCCCCAGCACCCGCACCATCACCCACACGATGTGGACGATGTTCGGCCTCCTGCCGAAGGATGCAGTCCAGTACCCGCACCGCCACGAATCGGTAGCGGTGGATTTCGTCATCGACTGCAAGCCCGGCTGCTACACGATGATCGGCACGGAACTCGACGAATCCGGGATGATCAAGAACGGCCGGCGCGAGGACTGGGCGCCGGGCGCCAGCTTCATCACGCCGCCCGGCTACTGGCATTCGCACCACAACGAATCGGGGGAGGACGCCCATGTCCTGCCGATCCAGGATGCCGGGCTGCACACCTATCTGAGGACGCTGGAGATCATGTTCAGCCATCCCGGGCACGATCGCACCGCGCATATTTCGCAGACGCCGTAGGGGCGAAAATCCTGTCTGGCGGCCTTCCCGCTGGTGCAGTATGTGGCGCCAGGATCGGGAGGCAACGATGAATCATCCCAAGCGCGTGCGGCTCGTCGAAGTGGGGCCGCGCGACGGGCTGCAGAACGAGGCGAAGCCGGTATCGGTCGAGGCCAAGGTGGCGCTGATCGACGCGCTGTCGGCCGCCGGCCACTCGGCCGTCGAGGCCGGCAGCTTCGTGTCGCCCAAGTGGGTGCCGCAGATGGCCAACACCGACCAGGTGATGGCGCGCATCAAGCGCAAGGAGGGCGTGAGCTATCCCGTCCTGGTGCCCAACAAGCAGGGCATGAACGGCGCGGTCGAGGCCGGGGTCGGGGAGATCGCGATCTTCACCGCGGCCTCGGAGGCCTTCTGCCGCAAGAACACCAATTGTTCGATCGACGAGAGCTTCGAGCGGTTCGCGCCGGTGATGGAAGCCGCGCAGAAGCATGGCATGAAGGTGCGGGGCTACGTCTCGACCGTGATCGCCTGCCCCTATGACGGCAAGGTCTCGCCCGCCAAGGTCGCCGAGGTGTCGGAGCGGCTGTTCCGGATGGGCTGCTACGAGGTCTCGCTCGGCGACACGATCGGCGTCGGCACGCCCGGCGAATGCGTCGCCATGATCGATGCCGTCGCCGAGAAGATGCCGCGCGAGAGGATCGCCGCCCACTTTCACGACACCTACGGCCAGTCGCTGGCCAATATCCTGGCGGTCATGGAACGCGGCATCGCCGTTTTCGACACCGCCGTCGCGGGCCTCGGCGGCTGTCCCTACGCCAAGGGCGCGTCGGGCAATGTCGGCACTGAGGACGTGATCTACCTGATGAACGGCCTCGGCATCGAGCATGGCGTCGACCTCGACGCGGTGGCCGCGGCCGGCCGCGCGATCTGCACGGCGCTGGGCCGCGAGCCCGCTTCCAAGGTGGCGCAGGCGCTCAAGGCGAAGATGGCGTAGCGCGCGGCCGAGCTCTTGGGGATCGTCGAGGCGTTATTCCTCGACGCGCTGAAAGCGAAGGAACTTTCCGATCCGGGTGCGGCCAGGTCCCTTGAATGCGTCGATGGCTGAATCACTCAGCCGCATCGGCAACGTATCGCGTTCGATCAGGGCGACCCGCTCGGCCGTGGCGGGAGCCGCGGGCAGGTCCCGGCCGGTCGCCGCCCTCAACGCCGAGAGAATGGCGGCTGGCGCCTGGACGTGAGGCATCTCGCCAATGCCGTTGAAGCCGAACGGTATGTCCGGCACCGGACTCTCCACGAACCGGCAGTTCACGACCGGGGCGTCCGTCATGCGGGGCAGGTGGTAGTCGCGCCAGTCGCCGTTCACCGGCTGGCCATCGCAATATTCGAGCGACTCGCTCAAGGCAAATCCGAGGCCCATCAGCGAACCGCCGGTGACCTGTCCCAGGGCCAGCGCCGGATTTGCGACACGGCCGGCGTCCTGGACGACATCCATCTGAACCACCCGTACCAGTCCCAGTTCCACATCGACATCCACGACGCATCGATTGGCCGAAAACGAAAGCGCGACGTGCACCGGTTCCGGAGCGTGGGGATCATCCACCGGTCGAGTCGTACGCTGGTCGAAGCGTTCGGTTGCGCGGAAGACGAGGCCCATCCCGGCCTCTGCCACAGCTGCCAGCCGATCACCCTGGCGTGAGACGACGAAATCGTCCTGGAGATCCAGCGTCGCGGGATCGAGACCATGCTCGCGCCCGAAGAACTCCAGAAACCTTTCCTTGAGGCGGATGGCCGCCAGGTGGACTGCCGGACCGGACGTTATCGTCTGCTGCTGGGCGTCGGTGCTGGCGGCGGGCGGCATGGCGGTGTCGCAACCAGCAACCCTGACCTCGTTCACCCCGAGCGTCGACTGGACGATCTGGATCGCAACCGCCACGAATCCCTGCCCGACCTCGGCGGCGGCGCAATCCACCGTCGCGATGCCGTTCTGGAGGGTCAGAAGCGCCGTTGAATTCACGGGGCAGCCTTCCGAGAAGCAGGTGTTCTTCACGGCAGCGGCAAGGCCGACGCCACGACGGACATGCCTGCGACGCGTCGGCGTCGCAATCCCGCCGGGAAGGGCGGCCCGGACAGATAGGGGCTCGTCCGCGGACGGAACCGAGGGCAGCGGCATCGCCTGACAGAGGTCGACCAGTTCGGAGACCGGCGCCGGTCGGTCCTGCACCTGCCGGAAAGTCCATGTGTCGCCGGACTTGATCAGGTTCCGGCGGCGCAGCTCGGCGCCCTCCATGCCGAGTGTGCGGGCAAGCCTGTCCATGTTGGACTCGCAGGCGAAGATCGGTTCCACGACCCCGAAGCCGCGCATGGAGCCGCACATGCCGTTGTTGGTGGCCACCGCCCAGCCTTCGATCGCGGCGTTGGGAACGGCGTACGGCCCCTGGATCAGCGAGCAGGAATTGCCGATACCCGCCGCCGCGGTGTGGCTGTAAGGGCCATCCTCCAGCAGGATCCGTGCTTCGAGCTTGACGAGGGTTCCGTCACGGTTGGCGTGGTGCCGCACCCAGATTCTGCTCGGGTGGCGGTGATAACGGGCAAGGAAAGTCTCCCGGCGCGAGTAGACGAACTTGACCGGCCGGCCGCTATGCAGCGCGAGCAGGGCGCCATGGACCTGCCAAGTCATGGAAACACGCCCGCCGAAGGATCCGCCGATTCCCGAATTGACGACCAGAACCTTCTCCTCGGGAAGGGCCAGGCACGCGGCGATCTGTTCGCGGTCGGCATGGACCCATTGGGAGGCACCGATCACCTCGACGCCGCCGCGGCCGTCGGGACGCGCCAGCCCGGCATCAGGAGCCAAGAAGGAATGATCCTGACGCGGGGTGAGATACTCGCCCTCCGCCTGCACCTCGCCGACGATGTCTGGGTTGCCGTGCGTGAGGCTGACATGTCGATAGACGTGCCCGGCGGCGAGGGCTTCGAGCGCGTCGGTGACCGGAGGCATCGGCTCGTAGGTAACCACGATGGCGTCGATCGCCTGGCGTGCGAGGGCCGGTGTCTCCGCGGCCACGATCGCAACGGGTTCGCCGACATAGCGGACCATGTCGTCGGCCAGAACCGGCGTGTCCTTGTCGACCGCGCCGAATGTATTGACCGGCACGTCCCAGGCGCCCAGCACCGCGCGCACGCCGGGGATACGCTTTGCCGGCCTCAAATCCACTTTCAGGATCCTGGCGAGCGGATGGGGCGAGCGCAGCGTGGCGCCCCACAGCATGCCGGCCGCGCGGAGATCGGTGGCGAACTCGAACTCGCCGCGCACCTTTGCGATCGCGTCGGGGCGGACGATCGACGCACCGACGCCCGTCGCGGTGGCGCTGTTTCGGGGGTCAGGCGCCACGGCGGGCCTCCGCCACTTCGAGGATCGCCGCCAGGATGCTGCTGTAGCCCGTGCACCGGCAGAGGTTGCCGTCCATTTCCGTGCGGATTTCTTCTTCGGTGGCCTCGGGGCATTCGGCAAGGAGCGATTCGGCTGCCAGGACAATGCCCGGAATGCAGAAGCCACATTGGATCGCGGCATGCCTCACGAGCGCTTCCTGCAGCGGCGTCAGCGACCCGTCCGGACGGTTGTATCCTTCGATGGTCAAGATCTCGCGGCCGACGGTTTCGGCAGCCAGTTCCAGGCACGAATTGACGGCCTGCCCATCGATCAGGACCGTGCAGGCGCCGCATTGGCCGTCCTCGCAACCCTGCTTCGTGCCCACTAGCCCTATGCGATTGCGCAGGACCTCGAGGAGCGTCGCGCTGAAATGCGCGTCCACGACGTCGTGAGAGACGCCATTGATCCTGAGGCCGTACGACAGGAAACCGTGCCTGTTCATCGCGTCTCCTCCCATGCCTCCTCGAGGGCTCGCCGGACCATCACCCTGACGGCATGGCGCCTGTATGCGGAACTGGCCGACATGTCGGTGGGTGGGTCGCACTGTTGGGCGGCGATTTCGCCGATCTTGGTCGCGAGCAAGGGCGGGGCCGATCCGCCCTTCCAGTTCAGGGCTGCCTCGGCAAAGGCCTCTGCTTCGTGCGCCCTGCTGGCGGTGGGCGCCACACCCCCCAGTCCGATCCGGACGATATGGCGCTCCCGGTCGAACAGCAGCGCGACGCTGACCGTGGCATATCCGCCGCCGTTGCCGGGCGCGATGCGGGAATAGTGGTGATGGCCGCCTGTGTGCGTGACTGTCACGCCGACCAGGATTTCGGGAGCCGCAGTCTCGGCAGGCTTCACCCGGTCGTTCAGGTAGCGTTCCAGCGGAATCGCCCGAAGACCGTCTCGTGAATGGACATGCACGCTGGCTTCGAGCGCAAGCAGACAAGGGCCAAACGAACGATCCGGCAGAGGTACGGCGATGTTGCCGCCGATGGTGGCCCGCGAGCGCACCTGGCGGGTTGCGGTTGCGCGGCCGGCCTGGACGACCAGGGATGCCCTGGCGACCAGCGGATCCCGGAGGAGAGTGGCAATGGCACAACCTGCTCCGACGAACAGACCATCTGTCCGCATTTCTATTCCCTGCAACTCGGGAATGCGCCTCAAACTGATGTAACCGGTTGGCGCCTGCACGGTCTGAGCGGCGATCAGGGACGTACCTCCGGCAATGAACGCGGCGGCCGAATACTCCTCCTTCGCCTCGAAGGCCTCTCGAAGCGAGGTCGCCGGCAGGAAGAGGGGGCGCGAAACCGTCACCGATGGGCCTCTCAGAAGCCCCAGGTTTCGAAGACATACGAGAAGGCGGCAACCTCCAGGACATAGAGAGCGATGAGCAACAGTGCGCCGCGTATCGTCTGTGCACCGGAGGCCGCCGGGTCCAGCCACCAGTCGAACAGGCGGATGGCCGCCGGCATCAGGACCCAGGAGAGGAGCACGGTGCCAACGGCATTGCCGAGGAAGACGACGACGGGGAAGGGCAGTCCCAGACCTCTGATGATCGGATGTCCGGCGATCGCGAGGCCCTGTCCCGCGGCATTGCCCAGCGTGATGTCGTAGAAGCTCACCAGCGGATAGAGCACCGCCAGCACGACCATCGCCTGCTTCCATTCCGGGACGGGATGTGAGGCCGTGGCGCGAGCAGCAAACCAGGTGCCGAACGAGGCGGGACCGACGTCCACGCTGTCCTGGCTCGCTTCATCGAACTGCCTCAACAGGCGCCCGCGCTCCGCGGAGTTCTTCCAGTTCTCGAGATCACGCTCGCCGCGAAATGTGAGAACGGTCGTCCAGTTGTGACTGTCATCGGAGGGCTTGAATATGTCGAGCCCTTCGAACCCGGGAAAACTCACGACTGACGCATTCAACCGGGCCTGAGCCGCGCGCCACTCCTCTTCGCGCCCCGGAGCGACGTGTGATGTCACGACCATCATCCGCGACGCGCCGCCATCCGCGTCGGAGGTCGCCTGGGGAGGCGACGCGAACAGGGCACCCGCTTCGGCATGCGCGTTTGCCAGGGCGGTGGAGTGCATCCAGTTCTCGCGGTCCGACTCGCTTTCGAACCTGTAGGTGATCTTCCAGGACGTTGCACCGGATGGACTCTCCTGCTCGGACCGACTGGTGCCGATGAATCCGGGCGCCGCCACGGCCAGCATGAGCAGGTCGCGCAACCAGGCCCCGAAGGCTTCGTTCCGGCCCGCGAGGACCGAATAGCTGAAGGTGGCGAGCGACGGAGGCTGCGGCATCCCGTCGATTGTCGACGTCGGCGCCAAGGCTCGTCAACCCGATCCGCCTTCGCGCGCGCGAACCTCGCCTTGCGCTTCAGCGCCGCTCGACAATCCGGACGGTGACCGAGGTGGAGCGACCCGCTTCGTCGACCACGGCGAGGCGGGCGGTGCCTGCCCCGTCGGGGACCCACTGCGAGCCCTCCAGGGGGCGGCCGTCGACCAGCCAGCGCAGGCGACCCTGGCCGCCCATGGCGTTCAACGGGACGGCCTCGCGCGCGGCCAGCTCGATGCGGGCGTCGGCCGGCGGATAGGCGATGCGCGGGCCGCCGCTCGTCTCGCTGTAGGGCGCGAGCGTGCGCATGCGCGGCGGCAGCTCGCGATGCGACGCGACCTTGAGGACGTCGGCGGGCGGCCGGAGCGTGCGATTGTCCTCGCCGGGCAACCGGCCATACGCCTTGAAGAGGATGGGGAGGGCCGAAAGCCGGCCGAGCTGGCCGGGACGCGGCGTGCCGTCGGCATGGCCGACCCACACCACGACCGTCCAGTTGGTGCTGTAGCCGGCCGCCCAGGCGTCGCGAAAGCCCGCTGACGTACCGGTCTTGAAGGCGATGCGGCGCTCGCGAAGGGCCACGGGCAGCGAGGCGAAGCCCTCGGGAAGCGGCGCCTCGGCCAGGACGTCCGAGACGTACCAGGTGGCGGTCGGTCCGATGAGGCGGAGCGGCTGGGGCTTCGGCCGATCGCGCCGGACATGAGGTGGTGCGAAGCTGCCGCCGTTGGCCAGACCGGCATAGAGGCCCGCCATCTCGAGCGGCGAGACCGTGGCGCTTCCGAGCGCCACCCCCAGCGAATTCCCATTGTCACCGGGTGGCAGGCCGGGCGCCACGCCCGCGGTGCGCAGCGTCGACAGGAAGCGCTGCGGGCCGACCTTCTCCAGCGCCAGCACGGCCGGCACGTTCAGGGATTGCTGGAGGGCGCGGCGCACCGTCACCGCGCCCTGGTGGTCGCGGTCGAAGTTGCGCGGCAGCCAGTCGCGAAAGCGCACCGGCACGTCCTCGACCAGGGTCTCGGGATGCAGGGTGCGGTCGTCGAAGGCCATGGCGTAGATCAGCGGCTTCAGCGCCGAGCCCGGCGAGCGGCGGGCGCGCACGAGATCCACCTGACCGGTGCGGCCGAAGAAATTGTCGCCGCCCAGCCAGGCCACGACGCCGCCCGTGCGGTTGTCGAGAACGACCATGGCGATCTCGGCGCCATCGCCCTGTTGGCGTCGCTCCTCGTGCACCAGCTGGGCCAGCGTCTGCTGTAATTCGTAGCGCACCGTGGTCGGCACGGTGGTGCCGGGCGACTGGCCGGCCAACCAGGCCGCGAGATGCGGCGCCTGCATCGGCAGGGCGAGCCGGCGATCGGGGGCGGGACGGCTGCGCGCCATCTCGAGGAGAGGCGCATCGATCACGCCATGCTCGACCCCGCGCGCCAGCACCCGGTCGCGCGCCGCCTGCGCCACGGCAGAGGCGCGGTCGGGGCGGCGCCGTTCGGGCGATTGCGGGATGGCGACCAGCAGCGCGGCCTCGGCGGCGCTGAGCTGGCGTGGCTCCTTGCCGAAATAGGCAAGCGAGGCGGCGCGCACGCCTTCGAGGTTGCCGCCCATCGGGGCAAGCGTCAGGTAGATCGCCAGCACCTCGTGCTTCGTGTAACGCCACTCGAGCTGGAGCGCGCGGGCCGACTGGAGGGCCTTGGTCGTGAAGTTGCGCGGCCGGGGATCGAGCAGGCGGGCGGCCTGCATCGACAGCGTCGAGGCGCCCGAGACGATGCGCCCGCGCTCGGCGAGCTGGCCGGCCGCGCGCAGGGCTGCCAGCGGATCGACACCCCAGTGAGAGTCGAACCGGCGATCCTCGTAGGCCTTGAGCAGGCCGAGATAGAGCGGATCGACGTCGTCGAGCGACGTCTTCAGGCGCCACTTGCCGTCGACCGTCGTGAAGGCGCGCAGCAGCCGGCCGTTGGCGTCGACCACCTCGGTCGACCGGTCGTGATAGCGCGACAGGTCGGGCGGGAAGACGCGGTCGAGCGTCAGCCCCGTCGCCACCAGGGTCGTGGCGGCGACGGCGAGACCGGCCAGAAGAGGCCTGAGGCGCATGGCGCCTACTTCGTTCCCGCCGGAACGATCGTGACCGTACGCATCGCCGTCCGCCCGTAGACCCGTGGTGCGTACATGTCGGAAACGTTCGTCGCCGGGACGGCATAGGTGCCGGGCGTCACGGCGCGAACGATGTAGGCGACGTGATAGGAGTTCGGGTTCTTCGCCGAGGAATCCCACCATGTCTGATAGGGCCGGGTCCCCATGTTGAAGGACGCGAAGAAGCGGTCGTCGCGCGCCTCGGCAATGCGGGTTTCGGTAAGGTCGGACAGGAACGGGAAGGACTTCGCCGTCTCGTCGTTCAGCACCGCTTCGATCTCGAAGCCGGCCGGCAGCAGGTCGAGCAGCGCCACCTCGTGGTAGTCGCCCTCCAGGTTGCGCCCGGAGATCGAGACGATGAAGCGCTCGTTCTGCACGACATGTCCCAGTGAGCTGGGCTCGCCGTCGAACTTCAGGAACTCGCGCTCGACGCTGATTCCGGCCGTGGCCGCAGGCTGCGGATCGAGAGGCACGCCACGCGCCGTCACCTGCATCCAGATCGGACGGTCGGTGTCGTTGCGCAGCTTGAGGCCGCGGGCGAGGGAAGCCGCGTCAGGATTGATCGTCACCGGCTCGGTGGCCGCCTGACGCGGTTGGCCGTCCACGGAATAGGAGAGCTGGGCGCTGCCGCTCATCGCTCGGGCAGCCATCACCAGCCATGCCTGCTCCTGCGTCGTGGTCAGGCCGATCGAGGCCGCCAGCCGTTCGCCCACCAGGCTCGTCACTTCGGTGAGGGCCTCGCGTCCGCCCGCTTCGACGGCGAGCGTGACGAGGGCGGCGCGGTTGCGCAGCGGCGAGCCGTAGTAGTCGGACGGATCGCGCTCGTCGATGCGCTGGCGGGCCGTGGCGAAGGCCAGGCGACCGCGCCCCGGCTCGCCCACCTGGTTCAGCGCCGCGGCCAGCATCGCCCAGGCGATGCCGCCCTTCATCTCGCCCGCCTTCGTGTCCTGGAAGTAGCGGACGCGGCCGGGATCGGCGTAGCCCGACTTCGCCAGCACGTACCAGGCATAGGCCTGGGCGTTGGGCGAGAGCTTGTCGGCGGTCCTGTTGAGCCAGCCGAGCGCCCGCTGCAGCGATGCGGAAGGCACCGCCATCTGCTGCTGGTTCGCCCGCACGAGGAAGTCGAGCACGTAGGTCTGCAGCCACTCCGCCGCCGGCGTGGAGAAGGGGCCCCACATGCCGAACGAACCATCGGGCAGCTGCATGTCGACAACGCGATAGACCGCGTCCTGCACCCGCTCGGCGATGCGCGGATCGGTGGGACCGTATCCCAGCAGCGCGACATCGTTGTAGTAGAGCAGCGGCATGGCGCGGCTGGTGGTCTGCTCGATGCAGCCGAACGGATACTTGTCGAGCGCGCGCAGCAGGCCCGCGACGTCGATTCCGGGAATGCGGGTCAGCGACGCGCTGACCTGAGCGGTCCCGGGCGCAAAGGCCGCGATCACGTTTCGGTCGACCGTGGCCTCGTTGCCGGGCGCCAGGCGCGCCACCGTGTCGACGGCGCTGGGAGTCTGCGCCGGCCGCACCTGGATGTCCCACTCACGCTGGACCGCGAAGTTGCCCGGCCCCTGGACGGCGACCGTTACCTTGCCGAAGCCCGCGTCGCCGGCTCGCAGCGGCCAGGTCAGCAGCTCGCGCTGGTTGGCGGCGAGACGCTTGGTCTCGGTGACGGGACGCTCGAGCGAGACCGACCCCGAGGCCGTCAGCGTGACGCGGTAGTCGCCCGCCTGGCCATCGACATTGTGCAGCGACAGCGCCACCCGGCCGAGATCCTTCGGCGCGAGGAAGCGCGGCAGCACCACGTCGGCGGTGACGGCATCGCGCACGAACAGTCGCTGCTCGCCCGAGCCGACGCGAGTCTTGTCGTAGGCCACCGCCATCAAGCGGAGCTGGCCGATGAAGTCGGGGATGTCGAAGGCGATCCTGGCTTCGCCCTTGTCGTCGAGCTTTACCGGACCGCTGAACAGCGAAACGGTGCGCGTCGGCACGATGTCGAGGCCGCCGATTTCGCCCGCGTCGCCGCCGGCCCGGATGCGGCCGAGCTCGTCGGCGCGCGTGTCGAGCAGGCGGCCGTAGTCGTCACGCATCGACACGCCGAGGCGACGCTTGCCGAAATAGTGGTCGGCGGGATTGGGCGTCTTGTAGCGGGTGAGCTGCAGGATGCCCTCGTCGACCGCGGCCAGGGTGACGAAGGCTTCCTGGCCGGCCTGCAGGTTGGACACCTTCACTGGCACCTCGATGCGCTGCCGCGGTGTGATCTTCTCGGGCGTGCCGATCTGGATGCCGAGCGTGCGCAGGGCCGGGGTGAGGCCGATCCACGTCGCGCCGATCGCGCGCGTAGGTGTGCGCTCGGCCGGGGCCGCCAGAGGCCGCCAGGCCGTGACGAGAGCATACGCGCCGGCGCCCCACTCACCCTTCACCGGAATGTCGACCGTCGTGCCGCCGGCCGGCACCTGGACCGACTGGGTCGACACGATGCGGTCGGTCGCGATGGCGATCAGCGCCTCGCCGGCGAACGGCGCCTCGATGCGCAGGCGGGCCGTGTCGCCCGGCGCGTAGTTCTGCTTGTCGCTGGCGACGCGCAACGTATCGGGCGCCTCCTCGGTCCCCGTGCCGCCATACCAGCCCACGTAGAAGGTGAGGCTGGTCGAGGTGTTCTTGTCGTTGTCGATGACCGTGAGCTTGTGCTGGCCCCAGTCCAGCCGTTGCGAGAGACGGGTCGGCGTGTCGGCCTTCAGCGTCACCTTGTCGGCGGTGATCAGCCGCGTGTTGGTGATCGACTGCCAGCGCCAACGACCATCGACCTGGAACCATTGATAGGCGTTGGTGATGCGTTCGATCCGGTATTCGACCGAGGGGCGTGCGACCTGTGTGCCGGCCGCGTCGACCGCCACGACATCGAACTCGGTGTCGACGCCCTCGCGGGAATAGCGACCCTCAAAGGTCGGGCGGACACCGATATAGGTGTCGCGGGTGCGCACCGGCATGACCCTTTCGGTCTTGGTGGCGCGGCCACCGCCCGGTTCGAAGACGCGGGCCTGGATCTGGGCGCGGAGCGGCAGGACCGTTTCCTTGGCGAGGTCGCCGGCCCATTCGAGGCTCGACTTGCCGGCCGGGTCGGTGTTCTCGCCCTTCAGCTCGATGAAGGGCGGTTCGAACTTCTCGCGATCGTCCTCCGGTCCGAACCGGTACTTGGCGAAGGCCGGGAAGGGCGCATCGTCGACGGCGATGCGCATGTCACCCTCGACGGCGAGATCGGACGCCGGGGCGCCATAGAGGAAGTCGGCCGAGAGGACGAAGCGGTTCACGCTGCCCGGCCGGATGATCGGCTCGTCGGGCGTGAGCTCGACCTTGAGCTTTTCGGGTACGAAATCCTCGACCGAGAATTCGACACGGCCGACCGGCGCACCCTTGGGATCGATGTAGGCGGCGACCGACCAGCGGCCGCGCCGCGAGGACTTCGGCAGGTCGATCGCCTGGGCGATCGCGCCCGGGCCCTGCAGGCCGTGGGTGAAGCGGGTGAACTCGCTGCCGTCCGGGCGCTTGACGATCAGCGTGACGGGCAGGTTGGAGAGCGCATTGGCCGCGTCGTCGCGCATCAGCGCCATGAGCTGCACGGTCTCGCCGGGGCGATAGATGCCGCGCTCGGTGTAGAGGAAGGCATCGACCGGACCGGGCTGCGGCCGGCCGTCGACGCCGCGGTCGGACAGGTCGAAGGCCGACTTGGTGAGTTCGAGGCGCGAGAATTCCTTCTTCGCCGGATCCTGCGCCATGACGGCGACGGCTTCGGCCGCGCCGGTGCCCTTGAGCAGGCCGGCCGCGAACGAGGCGCGGCCGTCGGCGCCGGTGACCACCTTGCCGATCGGCTCGTTCCCACGGGACAGCATGGTGACCTCGATGCCGGCCAGCGGTTGGGCGGTCTGCAGCGAGCGCGCGAAGACGTTCAGACCGTCGTCGCCGCTGAAGGAGGTGAGGCCGATGTCGGTGTCGATCACCCACAGACCGGCCGCGCCGCCCGCCGTCGACTCGTCGTCGTCATAGTCGCGGGACGGTGGCTTGGCGGCATTCCACACCACGACGAAATAGGCGCCGGGCTTCCAGTCCTGGATGGTCTCGCGGATCGGGAAGGCGGTAACGACGGCCTGGTTGGGCACGTTGCGCACGTCCATCGTGCCGCTCCACTGCTCGGTGCCGTTGCTGCCGTTCAGCCAGCTGCGCAGCGACCACGGCTCGGTGATGGGTTCGGAGCCGGGGAAGGCCACGTCGTAGTAGCGGTCGGCGGAGAAGCGATCGAGGCCGCGCTCGTTCACGCGATAGACCGAGATGCCGACCTTGGAGACGTTGATGGTCGTGACGGGCAGGCCGGCGGCGCTGCCGCGCGGCAGGATGAAGCCCTTGCCCGGCAGGTTCACAACGGCGGGGCGGGCGCCCAAGGCCACGCTCACGCTCTGCTCGTCGCGCAGCTTCTCGCCGTCGCGTCCCGGAAAGCCCGCCAGCAGCTTCACGGTATAATCCTGGCCGTAGGTGAGGCCGGCGATGCACAGCCGGTCGTCAACGGCGCGGAGTGCTGTCTTCGCTTCAGGCTCGATGCGAATGAAGTCGCCGTACTTCACGTCGCCGGTGGCGAGCGGCTTGTTGAAGGCGAGGCAGGCTTCCGCTTCGCTGCGGCTGGAATCGACACCGACGCGACGGAAGGAGAAGGGATCGGAGGGCAATGCCGGCGGCTGGGCGAGCGGTGCGGGTGCGGCCGATTGGGCGGTCTGGGGCGCCGGCGGGTTCGACGCCGGGGGCGGGGTGGCGGGAGCGGTGGCTGGAGGCGTCGTGGTCGTCGCCACGGGACGGTCGACGGAATCGCCCGGCCTCCCGATCAGGTAACCCGCAATGCCGGAGCCCAGCATGAGGGCCACAACCAAGGCGGCCAGCGTCGACTTATTCATGAGAATTCCCCGCAAACAGCGACCGGACAATAGAGCGTGGATTGTGCAGACAATGTGGAGTCGGAAGTCCGGCTGGCAATTCTCGCAGCCTGTGGCGGGAAGGTCACGCTGTGGATAGGCGGGCTTGAGCAGGTGACCGATCACGTACTATGCGCAGGCGATGGCGTTGCATCTCATCAAGCTCGCGGTCGGCGTCGACGATCTCGCCCACATGAAGACGGTCCAGGCGGGGCGTCGCCGGGAGCGTGGGCAGTCGGCACGCTCGCCGCACTGGGTCTATACGCGCAACTCGCCGCGACGGGCCGAGGATCTCCAGGGCGGCTCGCTCTACTGGGTGGTGCGCGGCGTCATCCGCTGCCGCCAGGAGCTGGTCGGCTTCGAGGATGATTTCGACGAGGAGAGCGGCAAGAAGTTCTGCCGCATCAAGCTCAAGCGCCGCTTGATCGAGACCGCGCCGCGCGCCTGCAAGCCCTTCCAGGGTTGGCGCTATCTCGAACCCGACCGTGCGCCACCTGACTTGTCGAGCGGCGACACCGCCGACATGCCGGCCGAAATGGCCGCGGAGCTCAAGAGACTCGGGCTTCTTTAGGCTTCGGCATGAACTTAGCGGTTGGTGAGCTTCAGCTCGATGCGGCGGTTGCGGGCGGTGTCGGTGGACGAGAGCGGCTGGTATTCGCCGTAGCCCGCGGCCACCAGGCGATCGTTCGGAATGCCTTCGCTGTGCAGGAATTTAACCACCGCAATCGCGCGGGCGGCGGACAGCTCCCAGTTCGACGGATACTGCGCGCTGGCGATCGCCTTGTTGTCGGTATGGCCGTCCACCTGCAGAACCCAGTTGACGTCCTTCGGAATGGTGGCGGCGATCTCGACGAGACGCTTGGCGACGTTGGCGAGCTGCTTCTCGCCACCCTCCTGGAGCTTGGCCGAGCCGGAGGGGAAGAGCACTTCCGACTGGAACACGAAGCGGTCGCCGACGATCTGCACGTCGCGCTGGCCGCGCAGGGCCTCGCGCAGCTTGCCGAAGAACTCCGAGCGGTAGCGCGACAGCTCTTCGACCTTGCTGGCCAGAGCGCGGTTGAGCTTCTGGCCGAGATCGACGATCTGCGCCTGCTGTTCCTTCGCCTTGGCATCGGCGGCGTCGAGGACGGTGCTGAGGCGGGCCAGTTCGCCCTTGAGAGCCGCCAGCTCGGCGGTGAGCCGCACGACGGCGGCCTTCTGCTCGGCGCTGAGCTTCTGCTCTTCCGTGAGGTCGCCGAACAGCTTGCCCTTGTCCTGGTTGGCGGCCGCCAGCGAGGCCGCGAGCCGCGTGAGTTCCAGACGCTGGCGCTCGATCTCCTTCTGGAGATCAGTCGACCTGGAGGCGCTGGACGTGGCCTCCTTGTTGGCGCTTTCCAGCGAGGCCGCGAGCCGGTCGCGCTCCGCCATCATCGAGGTCAGGCGCTCGGTGAGCTGGTCGCGCTCGATCTTCAGCGCATCCGACGAGCTGCGCTGGCTGGAGAGATCGACGGTGAGACGATCGCGCTCGCTTTTCAGCGCATCGGCGGCACTCCGCTGGGCCGCCAGATCGGCGCCCAGGCGGTCGCGCTCGCTTTTCAGGGCATCGGCGGCACTCCGCTGGGCCGCCAGATCGGCACCCAGGCGGTCGCGCTCGGCCTGGTTGTCGCGAAGCTGCAGGGTTAGCTTCTCCAGATCCTGCTTCAGGGTCTCGCTCGCCGCTTTCTCCAGCGACAGCACGCTCGCCAGGCTGCCGAGCTGCTTGTTCAGGGCGTCGATCGCACTGTCGCGGGAACTGAGCGTGTCGGTCAGGGTGAACTGCGCGACGCTGAACAGCGACAGCAGGAAGATCAGCACCATCAGCAGGGTCGTCAACGCGTCGACGTAGCCCGGCCAGGTGTAGTCGGCGCTGCCTCCTCCTCGACGGCGGGATACGGCTGCCATGGCGGTCAGTCGTCGCCCGGCGTCGCGTTGCGCGTCGAGGCGATGGTGCGGGCGAGCAGGCGGAACTCGCCGCGCAACTCGTCGGCCAGCGCGGTGCGGCTGCGCACGCTTTCATCGATCAATCGGGCAAGGCCGACTTCGAGGTTGCGCTGATGGGCCAGCAAGGCGTCGCTGTCTGCCTCCGGTTTGCGCTCGGTCAGGCGTCCGACGGCGCCGCGTAGTTCGATCGACTGCTCGGCGAGACGTGCCAGCAGTGCCTGTTGCGAGCGCATGCTCTCGGTCAGCGCCGACAGGCGTTCGACCAGCGCGGCGTTGGCGGCGACCGCCTGCTCGCGGCCCTCCTCGCTGCGGCGGAGCGTGCGCGTGAGATCGTCGAGACCGTCGGCGGTCCGCTCCAGCAGGGCCTCGACATAGGCCGAGACGCCGCCCTGTTCCCCTTCGGCCTGGAAGATGCCGCTCGAGAGCCGTGTGGCGCCCGCCAGCCATTCTTCGAGCTCGGTGTGGAAGCGGCCCTGGGCCTGGCTTGCCTGCAGTTCGAGGAAGCCCAGCACGAGCGAGCCGGAGAGGCCGAAGAGCGAGGCGCCGAAGGCTGTGGACATGCCCTTGAGCGGTCCCTCGATGCCAGCCTTCAGCTTGGCGAAGATCTGCACCGCATCGCCGCCGGTGACCTGCATGCCGACGATGGCGTCGGCGACCGCGCCGATCGTCTCGAGCAGGCCCCAAAAGGTGCCGAGCAGGCCGAGGAAGATCAGCAGGCCGATCATGTAGCGGCTGAGTTCGCGCCGCTCGTCGAGTCGGCTGGCGATGCCGTCGAGCATGGCTCGCGTCGCCGTGGGCGAGAGGCGGAAATTGTCCTGACGGTCGCCCATCATGGCGGCCATCGGCGCCATGAGGTCGATGGACTCGGTCTCGAGCGGCGGGGCGCCGGGCTCGCGATGCTGGAAGCGCCGCAGCCAGCGCACTTCGGGCCACAGGGACAGGACCTGGCGCATCACGAAGAAGATGCCGATTGCGAGCACGCCCAGGATGACGCTGTTGAGGATCGGCGTGTTCAGGAACACCCGCAGCAAGTCGTGGTGGAGGAGGTAGCCGATGCCGGCCACGACCGCGAGGAAGAGCAGCATGCGAACGAGATACGGAAGCGGATTACTCATACAGTCTCCCGATGCCTGCGGACGCTCGCGGGATCATGTGCTGGGCACCAGGATCTCCACCCGCTCCCCGCCGCCGCCCACGATGGACGCGACTTCGATCCTGGATCGGACGCCTTTGTCGATCAGGTAATTCCGAACGATCAGCGCTCGGGCCAGCGAGAACTTGCGGCTGTCCGGATCGCTGTTTTCGGAGACGCTGCGCAACTCGACCTGTCGCAGCGTACGGTCGGTTATGTCCTTGGCGAGGCGATCGAGCGCGACCTTGGACGCATCGGAAAGTTCGGTCGACCGGGCAGCGAAGACCAGAGTGACAGCCACGCTGCTGCGCGCCGGCGCCGAAGGCGCGGGAGCGATGGCCGCCATCTGGCGCTGCGGGACCGCGGGAGGTTGCGGCGGAGGCGCTGCCACGGGGGGCGCCGGAGCGGGTGTCGGGGCAGCCAGGCTCGGGGCCGCCGGTGCGGTGGTCGGCCCAGGCGCGGGCCGAACAGGGGGCGGTGCGGGCACGGCGGCGACCGGCGGCGGTACGGCGGGCGTTGCCGTGGGTGCCGGCGGCGCTGCCGCTGCAGATACCGCTGGCACGGGAGTCGGCGCGGCGGCCGTCGGGGCGGATGGCGTGGAGGCGGACTTGCCGGCCGGTTCGGCATAGGCGGCGCTGGCCTTCTCGACATCGCGCGACTTGCTGCGACTCGTCGTCAGTTCGGGCACGGCGACGACGCGGCTCCTGATCGCTCCCGGCGGAGGCGGCGGCAAGGCGTCTGCCTTGGTCCGCCGAGCCGCAGCAGAGGTCTGCGGTGGAGGAGCCGGGCGCGACGCCGACGCCGGGTTTTGAGCCGACCAGGGATTGAAAGCCGGTCCGACGACCGGACCGGGGCCAGCGGCAGCAACGGCCGGGGCAGCGGGCGGCGATGTGTATTGCGGGAGCGGTCCGCCCGTCAGGCCGGCGCCCGAATAGGGGTTGAAGGCGGTGACGTTCTGCCCGTGGGCTGCGAACGACGCCGCGCCGACGCCGATCACGGCGAGGGCAAGGCTGCGCGCAGCGACCGAAGAGGGGGGCATAACCGATTGCCTTTCCAAGGGATTTGGCGCCTCGACCATAACGAATGGTCGCTCCGCGCTCAACCGCTCGCGGTAGTGCTGTATAGGACGAACGGACGCCCCACAGGCCTGACGGTGGTCGCGACGCTCGCCGAGCGGACGGCGATGCGGATCAGGCCTGGGACAGGATCTCGACCATTGGGTCGCGCAGGCCGAAGTTGCTGGCCAGCAGGGACGGGCCACCGAGTTCGTAGGGCTGGCCCGCGATGTCGCCGACCAGGCCGCCGGCCTCGCGCACCATCAGGATGCCTGCCGCGACGTCCCACGGCGCCAGGCCGAACTCGAAGAAGGCGTCGTAGCGGCCGGCCGCCACGAAGGCGAGGTCGAGCGCTGCGGCGCCCCAGCGGCGGACGCCGGCCGTACGCTCGGTAACCGCCGCCAGCTTGGCATGATAGGCGGCGTGATTACCCTTGCCGATATGCGGGATACCGGTGCCGACAAGCGCGCGTGCCGGATCCTTGCGGCCGGAAACGCGCAGACGCCGCGAGCGGGCGTTCGGCGTGTCGATATAGGCGCCGTTGCCCTTCTCGGCCCAGAACAGTTCGTCGGAGATCGGCTGGTAGATGACGCCCGCGATGATCTCCTTCTCGCGCTCCAGCGCGATCGAGATGGCGAAGTGGGGCACGCCGTGCAGGAAGTTGGTCGTGCCGTCGAGCGGATCGACGATCCATCGGTTGCGACCGTCGCCCTTGGTTTCGCCGCCTTCCTCGCCGAGGAAGCCGTAGTCGGGACGGACACGCGACAGCTCGGTGCGCAGGGTACGCTCGGCCTTGATGTCGGCATGACTGACGAAGTCGCCGGGGCCCTTCTCGGAGATCTGCAGATGCTCGACCTCGCCGAAGTCGCGCTTGAGATTCTTCGCGGCGGCAAAGGCGGCGCGGATCATGACGGTGATCGTGGCCGAACGCTGCGCCAGCGACTTGCGCTCGGGCGGGCCAGAACGCTCGCGCCCTTCGCCCATCGGGGCGCGGCCGACGCGGGCGACGGGGGTCTCTCGTGGGGGACGACTGGTGGGGAGGGCCACGGTGCGCGCCTAGTCCTTGGCACGTTCCATGTAGGTGCCCTCTTCGGTATTGATCACCAGCCGTGTGCCCACGCCGATGTGCGGCGGCACCATCACGCGGATGCCGCCCTCGACGATCGCGGGCTTGTAGGACGAGGAGGCGGTCTGGCCTTTCACGACGGCGTCGGCTTCGACGACGGCGAGGGTGACGGTCTTCGGCAGCTCGGCGCCGACCGGGGTGCCCTCGTAGAGCGACACGGTCACTTCCATGCCGTCCTGCAGCCAGCGCGACTGGTCCTCGTCGAGGACGTCGGCGCCGACCACGAGCTGCTCGAAGGTCTCCTTGTCCATGAACGTGAAGCCGTTCTCGTCCTTGAACAGGTAGGTGCACTCGCGCTCGTCGATATGGACGCGCTCGATGGTCTCGCCCGAGCGGAAGCGCTCCTGCAGCTTGTTGCCCTCGCGCAGCGCCTTGGCCTCGATGGCGACGAAGGCGCCCCCCTTGCCGGGGCTGATATGCTGAACCTTGGAGGCGACCCAGAGCTTGCCGTTGTATTCGAGGACGTTGCCGGCTCGGATGGAATTGACTTGGACTTTCATGGAGTTACCCGGCCCTACCGCTGTCTCGGATGAATGGAATTCGGCCTCGCCCGCGGCAGCGGTTCGAGGCCGGCGCGGCCTTCTATCAAAGGCAGCCCGGGGTCGCAACCGGGCCAGCCCCGGCGGGGAGTTCCGGCGTCAGGCCCCGAGACCGAGTTCCTGCCGCTTTTTCTTCGGCAGGGCGGCGGCGATCACGGCATGGGCCTGCCTGAGATAGGCCCGCGTTTCGGCGGCCGTCAGCACCTTCGGATCCTCGAGGGCCACCCATTTCGCACGGGCGAGATAGGGTGCGGGCTTGAACCCCGTGGCATGTGAGAGCGCCTCGAAATGCTCGGGCGGGCATTTGAAGCAGAGGCGCGCCACGGAATGGCCGGGTGGGCCGATCAGGCAGAACATCTTGCCGCCGACCTTGAAGACGGTGACGCCCTCCCACTGGACGGTCCGCGTCGCGGCCGGCAGCTTGCGGCAGAAGGCGTCGATCTGCTTGGGCGTCATGATGACACCCTACACGGCGCGCCACGCGCGTGCGATGGTGCGGCATGAACGAGTGGCGTCCCGACAGGCTTGCGCGGCGCCTGCCGCATCTTCAGGCGCGTGCCCGGATACAGGTGGCGATGCGGCAGTGGTTCGCCTCCGAAGGCTTCGTCGAGGTCGAGACGCCGATCCTGCAGGCCGCCCCCGGCGCCGAGGTCCATCTCACGGGCTTCGCGACGGAGTGGGAGCTGCCCGACGGCGAAAGCCAGGAGCGTTGGCTTCACAGCTCGCCAGAGTTCGCGATGAAGAAGCTGCTGGCCGGCGGCATGCCGAAGATCTTCCAGTTCGCGCGCGTGTTCCGCAACGCCGAGGGCTCGGCCCTTCATCACCCCGAGTTCACTATGCTGGAGTGGTATCGTGCCGGCGCGGGATACGAGACGGTCATGGCCGACTGCAAGGCGCTGCTCGCCTCGACCGGGGTCGAAGAGCTGCGCTGGGCCGATCAAGTATGCGATCCCACGGCCGAACCGGAGCGACTCACGGTGGCGGAGGCCTTCGTTCGGCATGCCGGCGTCGATCTGTTCGCGACCCTCGGCAATGCCGAGGCGCTGTCGGGCGCCTCGGGCATTGCCATGCATGCCGGCGACAGCTGGGAGGACGTGTTCTTCCGCATCATGTTCGACAAGATCGAGCCGCGGCTCGGGATGGGCCGGCCGACCATCCTCTGCGAATATCCGATCTCGATGGCGGCACTCGCCCGCGCCAAGCCCGGCGATCCCGAAGTGGCCGAGCGTTTCGAGCTCTATGTCTGCGGCGTCGAGCTTGCCAACGCCTTCGGCGAGCTGATCGATCCGGACATCCAGCGCGAACGCCTGGTGGCGGACATGGACCTGAAGGAGGAACTCTACGGCGTACGCTGGCCGGTCGACGACGATTTCCTGGCGGCACTCGACCACGGCCTGCCGGACTGCTCCGGCATCGCGCTCGGCTTCGATCGGCTGGTCATGCTGGCGAGCGGCGCCTCGCACATCGAGGAAGTGCTATGGCTGCCCGTCCGCTGAACCGTGCGCCGCGAAGAGTTCGTTGAAGGCGCGGACCGCCGCTTCGGCGCCCTCCTTATAATCCCAAACGCCTCCGGCCACGGCCAGGAAATCGGCACCCGCCTCGATCAGGGGCCTGCAGTTCTCGACGGTGATGCCGCCGATCGCCACGCAGGGCACTTCCATCAGGCTGCTCCACCATTCGACGATCTCGACCTCGGCCGGTGTCGTGACCTGCTTGGTCGTCGAGGAAAAGAACGCGCCGAAGGCCACGTAGTCGGCGCCGGCCTCGGCCGCTTCCATCGCGAGATGGCGCGAAGCCTTGCAGGTGACGCCGATCTGGCGGTCGGGCCCGACGATCCGGCGCGCCTCGGCGCAGGGCATGTCGTCCTGGCCGACATGGACGCCATCGCAGTCGAGCTTCACGGCGAGGTCGGGGCGGTCGTTCAGGATGAAGGCGACGCCGCGCTGCTGGCAGATCGGCCGCAGCGTGTCGGCGGCCTGCGCAATCGCCTTGTCGGGGACATCCTTCAGCCGCAGCTGGAAGGCCGCGACGTCGCCGCCGTCCAGAGCGGCGCGCAGTTCATCGGCGAAGATCGAGGGATGCTCGATGCGGGCCGGGGAGATCAGATAAAGACGGGTCACGGGCTGCCTGATTTTGCCCGTGGTGTATGCGGAAGCCGGGCCCCCGTCGAGGCCTGATGGCGAAAATGCCGCCATTGTCTTCGGGGGGCGGCCGGGGCTAACTGGCCGAAGCCTTCTCGCCAGGACTCATGAGCAAAATCGGGAAAACTGTCGCCCTCGTACTGGTGTCGACCGCCGTCAGCCTCCTCGCCGGCATCGCCATCGCCAGCTACCTGACCGTTCCGCGTATCCCGCTGCTGGCGGAAGGCGACCTGCTCCTGGTCTTCGATCCCGAGATCGGCGCACGGGCCAATCCCAGCTCCCATGCGCGGCGCATCTATCCTGCGGTGGCCGACCGGAAGACCTTCGCCTTCGACATCTATACCGACGATCGCGGTGCGCGGGTCGATGGGCCGGGGCAGCGCAGCCCCGAGAAGATCGACGTCATGGTGCTCGGCGATTCCTTCACCTGGGGCTACGCGCTGGCCAACGAGGAGGCCTGGGCCCGCCGGCTCTCGCGCGAGCTCGAGGCTCGCGTCTCCAACTTCGCGATGGCGGCCTACGGCACCACCCAGTCGCTGCAGACCCTACGGCGCAACGGCGATCTCGCACCGAAGCTCGTCGTGTACGGGATCATTGCGCACCACTTCGAGCGCAACCTCATGCCGTGTCTCCCATCCTATTACCCGTTCTGCTTCAACGCCTCGCACGTCAGCTGGAACGAGGCGGGGGAGCCGCGCATCGGACGTCCGGAGAGCAACGGCGTGCGCCGGTTCCAGCGGCACCTGGCGGGTGACTTCATCGATCCGATCGGCTGGCTGGACCATGGCATCGACGTGATCCGCGGGCGGATCGAATACGCCCGGGCGACCTACAGCCTGCCGAGCGAGGAGAAGAAGGAGGAGGCGCTGGCCTTCCTGCTGCGTGAGATGGAACGGTCGGCATCCACGATTGGGGCCAAGCTGTTGGTGGTCTATCTGCCGACGAACTACTACTCGGCACCCCCGGGGCTGCAGCGCGTCATCGGCGACACAAGGCTGCTCGACCTCACCGAGGCCTTCCAGCGCGAGCGCGACAAGGGCACCAACCTCTACATCGTGGGCGACGGGCATCCGAACCAGGCCGCCAACGAACTGATCGCGCGCGAGGTCGCAAAATATGTCCGCGACAACGGCCTGCTCTAGGTTTCGGGCTGGCGCCGGTCGCTAGTCGAAGCTCAGCCGCTCCGACCCCGCCGGACCGAGGCGCGAGCGCAGGCCATGGATGTCGCCGAGCACCCACAGATCGCGCACGAGCGGGCCGTCGAAGGTGAAGATGGGCGCGCCGTACCACCAGACCCGCCTGTTCGTCGGCGATTCGCCGAAGAGCGTCCGGCGGTGGACGCCGTGGAAGCGCAGCTTGCCGGAGACCCGTTGTCCTTCTTCGATCAGTTCGAGGATGTCAGAGGTGTAGTCCTCGAGCGTGTTCGTCAGCCAGCTCACATAGTCGCTGAATTGACGGTGGCCCACCAGCACGGGACCAAGCGAGCCGCGAAAGGTGAAGTCGGGGTGGAATATCTGCGGAACGAGCGTCAGGTCTGCCTTGTCCCACAGGTCCTTATAGAACACGCGCACGACATTCTTCTGCGCACTCAAGCGAGCGGGTGTCAGATCGACAACGACTTCCTGGGGCAACTCGGGATGCATCCGCCAAACTCCTGCAACTTCTGGCTTACCCCACCAAAGAAGAGGCCACCGTGCAAGTCGTTGGGTCGTCCGCGCACCAACCCCAGGTCAGCGGGTCTTCCAACCGGCATCGGCCACGGGTCATCGAGACACGACGCGGAGTCTCTTCAAGGCGAATGATGCCAAGGCGTTGCTGGAGAAGGCTCGCCCCACATTTCGGCACTTCGCGCGACCTCGTCCGGAGATTCGATCGATCACGGCGCCGGCCCCGGCACACCTCTCGGCAACGCTCTCCTGGCCGCCCCGAGAGACGAAGACCGGGGGCGGCTGGCAGCGCGCAAGGTCATCGCGGACCTCAAGGCCACTTACGAACCGGGCGGATACCAGCCTCAGCGACATCGATGGGCAATTTCACAGAAAAGTTATTGCCGCACTCATACGGAAATATCTTTTCCCTGCCCTTGCGCGGTGCTAGGTATTTGCACTGCAAGAAGTTTGAAGGCCCGTTGTTGCATGTCGCTGCGGGCAAAAGAGGCAGCTTCATGGATTCGCAGAACGAGAGCAATGAAGACGACCAGGTTGTGAAACCGCGGCCAAAAAGGCCGTACTCCAAGCCGGTTCTCTTGAGTCTAGGCACCTTCAGTGAGCTGACGCAGACCGTTGGAAATCTGGGGAACAACGACGGCGGCCACCAGCGCGGCCGAAGGAGCACACGCATCTGAAGCTCAAAGGGGCGAGTTCCGGAACTCCCGGGACCGTGTGTGGCCGCAGCAGGGATGAACCTGCCTGTCAGGCATCGTCCCAGCCTTCAGTCGTCCTGCCGGACGTGACCGCTTGGCGATGGCCTTCATGGCCCATCCGGACGCTCGCAAACCGGGCCCGCCGCGTCGGATTTGGACGCCGCCGGCATTGGCTTCCTGAACTCATTGCACTGAGAGGCAGTCACGTTTCGTTGGGGAAAGAGAAACGCCATGGATAACGATCTGGATGACCAGCCGAGGTCCACCTCGGAGAAGTCCGTCCCGGAGAAGTCCGTCTCGGGCAAGCGTGCCTACACCAAGCCGGTACTGCTGTGTTTGGGAACGCTGCAGGACTTGACGCGCACTGTTGGCACGCGGGGTGCCAGGGACGGCTTTCAGACGACCAATGTAAAAAGAACAGCGTTCTGAATGGCCGCTCGAGATCTGGATGCGTGAAATGGCTCCCGCTCGACGGCATCTTCCCGGTGATCAAATGGCACAGGTTTTTAAATGCTCACTCAATCGCTTGGGCTCTAAACGTTCCGCACGTACGCCGCAGGTCGCGGTTCTCAATGGCGTCGCTCGACGCTAGGCACCCAGCAAAAAAAGGGGCGCTGTTTGCCCAGCGCCCCTTACGGTTCGGCTGACGGCCGCTCTTACATTTTGCCCTGATAGATCGCGATGATCTTGTCGAGCATGTCGAGTGCGTCGGCGCGCGGGCGCTGGAAGGTGTTGCGGCCGATGATCGAGCCGTTGGCGCCGCCGTCGCGCAGGCTGCGGATCTCGGTGAACAGGCCCTCGAGGTCCTTCGCCTCGCCGCCCGAGAAGACGACGATGCGGCGGCCGTTGAAGGTCGCCTGCATCACGTGCTTGATGCGCGCCGCCATGGTCGAGATGTCGACGTTGGCCTTCTCGTAGGCGGCCTTCGCCTCGGGCTGCCACAGCACGTTGGTCGGCGGCTTCACCTTGATGATGTGGGCG
>LNFM01004744.1_pt1 | contig 32378 bp, 30 predicted proteins | sample 596031 | NCBI WGS metagenome assembly LNFM01 (sample SAMN04254537, study PRJNA301005) | activated carbon metagenome | isolation source: dual media filters at the Ann Arbor, Michigan drinking water treatment plant | place: USA: Ann Arbor | reverse complement strand
CTTCCTGGGCGACCACTGGCTGGGCGAGAAGGAGCTGTTCTACGACACCGTGCAGCGCGTGCCCTTCATCGTGGCCGACCCGCGCGCCGCGGCCGACGTCACACGCGGCAGCACCGACGAACGCTTCGTCGAATGCGTCGACGTCGTGCCCACGGTGCTCGACACCCTGGGCCTGCCGGTGCCGCGTCACCGCATCGAAGGCAGCAGCCTGCTGCCGCTGCTGCACGGCCGGCAGCCGGCCTGGCGCGACCACGTCTACAGCGAGCTGGACTACAGCTTCAAGGGCGCGCGCCTCACGCTGGGGCGGCACACGCAGCAGTGCAGAGCCTTTTCGATCCGCACGCGCGAGCACCGCTACGTGAACTGGCTGGACCTGCCCGAGCAGCTGTGGGACCTGCGCAGCGACCCCGACCAGTTCGAGGACCTGGGCACGCAGGCGACGACGGCGGCCCTGCGCCAGCAGATGCGCGACCGGCTGCTGGACTTCATGGCGCGACGCCGGCACCGCACGACGATCAGCGACGAGGCCGTCGAGCGGTCCACCGACAGCCACAAGCGCGCCGGGGTGTTCTACGGACAGTGGTGACGCCGGGCGGGATGGCCGGGCGAGTGACCTCGTCGTCGCACGCGCGGGGCATGACCAAGTCCGGCCACCGAGGACCCAGGCGATGTGCCTGAGGCCGGGGTGTCGGCGATGTGATGGGCAGCTGGTCTTCAACGGCGACTCGAGGCGGGTGCGCCCACCGAGGACGCGCTGCTGCAGACCGTCATCACCCAGCTCATGAAGATGATCACGCGCGGCATCCCGCGCGACAGCATCACGCGGCTGTTCGATGCCGTGGTGGCCGTGGGCGGCGGCTGAGCACAGACCCGGTTGACACGGGCGCCCGGCTGCACCACGATGGCCCGAAGAGCGCCGGGTCCGTGGCTTCGGGCGCTGCAGGTTTCAAAAACGACTGTCCACGCCAGGAGAGAGCGATGAGATCTCGTCCACTGCGCAGCGCCGCCGTGCCGCTGCTGTTCGGCCTGGCCGTTTCGGCCTGGGCCCAGGTGCCCGGCCCGAACAACGCCATCACCGACGTGCCCGGCATCAGCGTCGGCCACTTCACCGGCAACGAATCCGGCGCCACCGTGGTGCTGGCCGCCGGCCCCACAGGCGCCGGCGTGCCCGGCGGCGTCACGCAGCGCGGCGGCTCGCCCGGCACGCGCGAGACCGACCTGATGCGCCCCGACAACCTCGTCGAGGCGATGAACTCCATCGTCATCACCGGCGGCGGCTCGTTCGGCCTGGCCGTGGCCAGCGGCGTGATGCGCTGCCTGGAGTCGCGCGGCGTCGGCTTCCCGGTGGGCGGCGGCAACGTCGTGCCCATCGTGCCGACGGCCGTCACCTTCGACCGCGCCACCTGCAACCGCCCGGCAGCCTCGCGGCCCGACTTCACGGCCGGCATGCAGGCCTGCCTGTCGGCCGCGGGCGGACCGGTCGCGATGGGCAACGTCGGGGCCGGCACCGGTGCCGTGGCCGGCGGCCTCAAGGGCGGCCTGGGCACGGCCAGCGTCGTTCTGCCCAACGGCATCATTGTCGGCGCGCTGGTTGCGGTGAACTCCGAAGGCGCGCCCTACGATGCCGACGGCGACCTGCTGGCAGCCTCGCTGGGCCTGGGTCGCGAGTTCCGCACGCTGACCAAGGCCGAGTCGGAAGGACGCAAGCGCCGCGTGCCGGCCAGCCTGCCCGGCGCCCCGCTGTCCAGCGGCACGCTGGCGGTGGTGGCCACCAACGTGCAGATCAACAAGTCGCAGGCCACCAAGATCGCCGAGATGGCCGACGACGGCGTGGCCCGCGCCGTTCACCCCGCGCACACCCCGGGCGACAGCGACACGCTGTTCGTGCTGGGCACGGCGCGGCTGGCCGTGACCACGCTCGGCGAGGAAAGCGCGGTCGTCACGCAGATCGGCGCGGCGGCCTCGCAGGCGGTCTCGCGCGCCATCGTGCATGCCATGCTGGCGGCGAGGTCGACCGAGTGCCGGCCAAGCTACTGCGACACCTTCCCGTCGGCCTGCCGCCGCGGCGATCGCTGAAGGAGGGACCGACGATGCAACACGCCACAACCCTGAAGACGCTGCAGACGGCAGCGGCCCTGGCCGCCCTCGCGCTCGGCGCCGCGGCCTTCGCGCAGACCCTGCCGCAGACCCCCGGCCCGAAGAACGCCATCACCGACGTGCCCGGGATCGAGGTCGGCCAGCACACCGTCACCAACGGCGCGGGCGGCATGACCGGCACCACGGTGATCCTGGCCCGCCAGGGCGCCATCGCCGGCGTCACGCAGCGCGGCGGCGCGCCCGGCACGCGCGAGACCGACCTGCTGAAGTCCGAGAAGGCCGTCGGCACGGTGCACGCCGTCACGCTCAGTGGCGGCAGTGCCTACGGCCTGGCGGCCTCCGACGGCGTGATGACCTGCCTGGAAAGCCAGGGCATAGGCACGCGCATGCCCAACGGCGCGCTGGTGCCCATCGTGCCGTCGGCGATCCTGTTCGACCCCGGCCGCTGCGCCCCCTTCAGTTTCCGGCCCGATGCCTCGTTCGGCGAGGCCGCCTGCCGCGCCGTGAACAGCGGCCCGGTGGCGATGGGCAACGTCGGCGCCGGCGCCGGCGCGCGCTCGGGGGGCGTCAAGGGCGGCATCGGCACGGCCAGCGCGCTCCTGCCCAACGGCGTGGTGGTCGGCGCCATCGTGGCCGTCAACTCTGTCGGCCGCACCTTCGATGCGGCCACCGGCGAGTTCTTCACCGGCTACATCCAGGGCAGCCAGGACACCACGATCTCCTCGGTGCAGGCCGCCCCCGAGGCCGAGCGCGACGAACTGCTGCGCGCCACCACCATCGCCGTGGTGGCCACCAACGTGCGGCTGACCAAGGCGCAGGCCAACAAGGTGGCGCAGATGGCCGACGACGGCCTGGCCCGCTCGATCCGCATTGCCCACGGCACCGGCGACGGCGACACGGTGTTCGCGCTGGCCACCGGCACCAGCACCGCCACGCCCAGCATCAACCAGATCGGCGGCGCGGCGGCCGACGTGATGCGCGCCATCCTCGCCGCCGACGCGATCCGCATCGGCACCTGCCAGGTGCCGAGCTACTGCGAGCAGTTCCCCAGCCGCTGCCAGCGCTGACATTCAGACCCCGGCGAAGGCGAAGTCCACCTCGGGCTTCAGCCCGCTGACGCTGCGCGCGATGCTCTTGCCCGAGCTGGTCACGCCAGTGCTGCACGTCGTGCAGCGTGTAGTTGCACGACATCTGCTGGCCGACGCCCAGCTCAACGCCGACGAAGGACACGGCGGCGACGTCACGCTGATCCAGCGCTTTGGCTCGGCCGCCAACCTCGACGTCCACCTGCACGGCCTGGTGCTGGACGGCGTGTGTCGGCAGTCTCTCGGAAACTGACGGCCGGCGGCGGCAGATCAACCGCCGGGCCGTCGCGCCTGCGGCCGGGACAGGCGGACGTCAACGCCGGGAGGCTCAGGCCTGCGACCGCGCATCGATCCCGAACTCTGCCTTGAGACGGGCGTACCAGGCATCGTCGTCGAGCGCGCCCCAGTCCACCCACTCCTCATCAGTGAGTGACTTGCACCAGGTGAGAAACGGCACGGCGCCCGGCCCGACGGGGTGTCGCAGCTGCCAGGTGTCGCTGCTGGCAACCTCCAGGATCTTGTCGGCCACCACAGACGGCAAGGTCGGGGTCTTCAACACGCTGGCGAACAGCGCGGCCATTCGATTGCGCTGCGGGTAGTGCGACGCGCCTTGCAGGTTGCCGATGCGCTGGGCCATCGGCGTGTCGATGATGCCGGGCTCGACAATCCCCACACGGATGTTGAAGGGCTTGGCCTCCTGGGCCAGGCACTCGCTGAGCGCCTCCAGGGCGAATTTGGAGGCCGAGTACGCCGCCTGCGGTGACGGGGCAATGTGCCCGGCGATGGAAGCGACATTGATGATGCAGCCGCTTCTGCGCACGCGCATCGCGGGCATCACCGCCTGAATGCAGCGAATCGCGCCGAGATGGTTGGTTTCCATCACGCAGCGGAAGTCCGCCATCGACAGTTCCTCGACAGAACCCATGCGCTCGATGCCCGCGTTGTTGACCAGCACGTCGATGGGGACCGTTTCCTGCTCGATGCTGCCGACGGCGCTTTTGACGGAGGGTTCGTCATCGACATCCATCTTGTGGACAGTGATGGCCAGGTGTTCGCGGTCAGCCGCTCTTGCCAGTCCAGGTGCCTTGGCAAGGTCGCGCATCGTCGCTGCGACCTTGTGGCCCGCCCGGCCGAATGCCAAAGCGGTGTGCAGCCCGATGCCGGTCGAACAACCGGTGATGAGAATGGTGGACATCTTTGCTCCAGAAGGTGGGTGGACGCGGCTCTTCGGACCTGTTGTTGCAGGGCCGCCCTGGCGCCGCGGTGCACGCATGGTCATCCCATCGGTGCTTGTCTGAAGCTCGGCGTTCAATAGTGAACGGATGGCCGGGCGTGGTCGCCGTCTCCAGGCGGCTGAGGGTAGGCGTGCTGGCCAGCGCCTCGGCGCGGCCCATGGCCACCTGCATCACCAAGTCATTGCGCAGCACGCTGTGCTCGATGCTGGCACGGCGGCGCTCATCACCCAGCGCCAGCGCCGCAGCGCGGGTCAGGTCAAAGCGCTCAGCGAGTTACTTCAGCAACAGCACAGCGCCATCGCTGACGACATGTCTCCGCGATCGAATGCGGGCCCGACGCCAAGCCTTCCAACCCGTCCGGTATTCGACAGTCTCTTCAGTACACTTTGGCGTTGACGGCCCTCGGTTTTGGTTGGCATCACACACCCCTGAAAGCGCGCTTCGGTACCAGGCAGCCGACCGACCGCTCGCGAAGTTTTCGGGCCAGGCCAGCATCGGCGCCCAGCCTTGGCCTCCGTCCTGTTCTTGACCGAAAGGGTTCGAATATGCGCGTCACCATTGAATAGGGCTACTTCACCACCCGCGATCAAGCCCTGGCAGAAGTCGCCAGCGTTGGTCGGCACGCCATCGAAATCACCGTCTCGGCTGAAAAGGACCTGCACTGGCACGATTTCGATGTTGTGGCCTACATGCTGAAGAGAACGGCCAGCGCCGAATACGAGGACGGCACGGTCCTTTCTGCAGGTGCCGGCTCCCGCGTCGCCGCGCCAGCGGGCTGCGCATTGCGTACCAGAAGTGGGGCTCCGGGCCGCCGTGCCTGATGGTGCCGGCACTCATCTCGAACATCGAGATCGTATGGAAGCACGAGCTCTTTCGTCGTGTGTTGGAGCGCATGGGCAAGTTCATGACCTGCGTGATGTTCGACAAGCGCGGCATCGGTCTGTCGGACCGTTTCGACGGCGTGCCCACGCTGGAAGAGCGCATCGAGGACATGACCTGTGTGATGGACGCGGTGGGTTGGCCGTAGGCCCACCTGCTGGGCAACTCCGAGGGGGGGGTTGATGGCGCAGCTGTTTGCGGCCAACCATCCCGAGCGGGTGTTGAGCCTTGCGATGTATGGCTCCGCCGTGCCCCACAAGTACCGACCCCTGGTGCAGGCCCGCTTCGAGGCGGGTGACGCGCCGATCCCCACGAACAAGCAGATCAGCGAGCGGTTCATGAAGGTCGCAGACACCTGGGGTGAAACGCCACCTTCTTGGTCGACTACGAGATGCCCAGCCAGAACGGCAACGAAGGCGTGACCCGTTGGATCGCACGCCTGTGCCGGATGTCCGCCAGCCCGCGGGACTTCCGCAGGCAGTTCGAAAGCCTGGTCAAGCTGGATGCCGGCGATGCCCCGGAGCGCGTCCGCGCACGCACCCTTGTGCGCAGCGCCAAAGGCGACAAGGTGCTTCCCGCTGCTGGTGGCCGCGTGTTGGCCTCGGTGATTCCGGGCGCCATCTACCAAGACATCGCCGGCGAGGACCACTTTTACTGGTGCATGCCGATTTGGCGCAGCACCCTGGACCACTACATCGAGTTCGCCACCGGCCAGCCCGTGCCCTACACCGTGGTGCGCAAGTTCGCCGTCATCCTGTGCACCGACATCGTCAACTCCACCAAACAAGCTGTGGTCGCCGGCGACACCGGATGGCGCGAGACGATGGAGGGGCATGACCGGGTGGCGCGCGAGCTGGTCAGCTGCCAAAGCGGCCAGTTCATGGGCAGCACGGGCGATGGCTTGCAGGCCATCTTCGACATGCCGTCGCAGGCGGTGCCATGTGGTGCTGAGATGCTGAAGGCACTGGCGGACATCGGCGTCACCATCCGCGCAGGTGTGCACGCTGGCGAGATTGGCATCGTCGACGGCGTGATCAACGGCATCGCGGTGAACCTGGCCACCCGCGTGTCGCAAAAGGCCGCCGATGGCGAGTTCCGGGCCTCGTCGACGGTGCGCGACATGATGCTGGGCGGCAGCACGCCTTTCACCTACCGGGGGCAGCACGAACTCAAGGGGTTCGATGAACCTTGGCGGCTGCACTGCGTGGGCCGAAGCTGATTGCACGGCCGGCCGGGCTCACCAGCGTGGCGGCAGTTTCTTCAGCAGCACGATATGCTCGCGCGCGATCTCGATGTAGCCGCCGTGCGCAAGGTCCTGCAGCAGCCGGTTGACCATCGCCTTCGACGCGCCCAGCCGCTCGGCGATGCGCGCCTGGCTCAGCGGGCCGGGCACCACCAGCAAGCCACCTTGGGTCACGGCCAGTGAATCGAACAGGCCCACCAGGCGCCCGTACACATCCACCGAGGCCAGCCGTCTGACGGTCTTGGTGAGCGTGCGCACGCGCTGCACCAGGCGATCGATGAGTTCAAGGGCCAGCTCGGGCCGCTGCACCAAGGCGCGTTCGACCTCCGCGCGCGTCACGCAGGTCAGTTGAGCCCTTGTAGTCACCTGCACGGTGGCGGCGCGCCGCCCCCCGCTGAGCATCAGCTCGCCAAACAACTCGCCGGAATGAATGATGTACAGGCTGTCGGCCACCTCGCCCTCGGTCACGACCGTGCTGCCCGGTTCCCAGGTGCGCGTGCTGCCCAGCTTGGCCAACTCGGTCAGGATCTCGTCGGCTGGTTCCGGCTTGACAGGTTGGTCCATGGTGTCGGTGTGGCGGCTCAGGGGTCTACCCGCCAACTGTACCGGCAGACCCAGCCCGAGTTCACGATTGAACGGTCGCGCCCCGATCGGCCTGGCGGCCTTGACCATGCGAACACTTGCCGGCGATTGCAGTCTTTCCCCCTACCTGCAGTTGGTGCATCTCAACCCTTGACTGATCGGAGTCCCGCATGAACACCGCCACTTTTTGCCGCCGTCGCCGCCCGCTTTCACTTCACGCTGCCCGCCGGCCTGATGGCCGCGATGTACCACGCCGTGGCGCCGGTCGGCCCCGACACCCGTGTGCTCGAAAAGGGCGCCACCACCTGGAACAGCCAACCGCTGGGCCGCACTGTCAGCTGCGAAACCGGCACCTTGTGGCTGACTTTCGACAACGAAGCGCTGGACGTGATCCTCGAAGCCGGCCAGTCGCACTGCTGCGCCAAGGCTTCCAGGCTGGCCATTCACGCGCTGGCCGCCGCCCGCATCACGGTGGCCTGATTCCGCAGCCATCCGTCGCCCACGCCATCAAGGCCATCCAAGATCGGCGGGAAGCTTGAAGCTGCGCGGCCCGCCTGGGCCCTTGGACGCAGGTGCCATGCCCATAATCATCCCGATTCATTTCGAAGGGCGAGTCGTGGCGAGCAACAGGATGGCGATCATCGGCCTGGGCATCATGGGCCGGCTGGAGCATCCGCGTTTCGAGATCAGCGGCCTGTGGGACCCGAGCGCGCTGTCGGTGGCCCAGGCGCGCGAGCTGATGCCCGGGGCGCCGATCGCGTCCGATGCTGCCGCGGCGATGGCCGGAGCCGATGTCGTCTACCTCGCCTGCCCGCCCGGGCCGCGCAAGGCGCATGCGCTGGTGGCCATGGCCGCCGGGCAGGGCGTCTTCATGGAAAAGCCGCTGGGGACCGACGAGGCACAGAGCCGGGACCTCGTGGCGCACCTGAAGACGTGTCGGCTGGGCGCGGTGGTGAACTTCACGCAGGCCTCGTCGCGGGGTTTCGAGGAACTGCGTCGGTCGATCGACGCCGGCGAGACCGGCGAGTTGACCGGTATCGACATCGTGGTCACCTATCCGGCCTGGCCTCGGGCGTGGCAGAAGGAGGCCGAATGGCTTCGCTTGCGCGCCGAGGGGGGCTACACACGCGAGGTGATTTCGCACTTCCTGTTCCTGGCCGGCCGGTTCCTCGGTCCCCTGCGGCTCTGTGCGGCGTCGCCACGCTATCCGGCCGACCCCACGTTGTGCGAGCTCGATATCCTGGCCAGGCTCGAGACCGCCGACGGCAGACCGGTGAACGTGCTCGGCACCACCGGCGGTCAGCAGCCTGACCGACAGGAGGTCACCGTCAAGGGCACCCGCGCGAGCCACCAGTTTCGCGAGTTCTATCAGCTGTGGCGATCCGACGGTGGGCCTTGGACGGAGGCGATCAGCTGGTCTGCCGAAGACCCGCGCACCAGCGCGCTTCAGCGCCAGCTCACCGAGCTGGACAAATGGCTGCGGGGCCAGCCGCATCTGCTGGCGACGGTCGAGGAAGCGCTGGAGGTGCAGCTGTTGGTCGAGGGCATGCTGGCCGGCCGCTGAAGCAAGGGGCGGGCAGGGCTCTCCGGATCCCGCATCCAAGGCGCGATCGTCGAGGCCTGGGAGGCCAGTCGGCAGGAGCGTGACCGGCAGTGGTCTGCAACCACGATCGCCTGCCGTCTGCCGTCGGCCGTCCGCACGCCTAGCCCGTTGCGTCGACCACCTTGGTCAGATGCACCAGGCCTGCAGCAGCCATTCATGAAGCATGGCCAGGCCGATATGGATGAGCAGCCCGCCCAGCAGCAGGCGCGGGATAGGCGACGTTACCGGCGAGCTCAAGATCATCGCGGCCATCCTCGAGCGGCCGGTGATCGAGAAGATCCTCACCCACCTCGGGCTGGATCCGCAGCCACCACCGCCGAGGGTGGGCGCGCGAGGCGGGGCAGGACTGAAGCAAGCCGCCTGGGCTGCGCCGGCCGAGGATCGTGATGCTGACGGGAACGCTCACCCGCAATGTCGCTGAGCGCACTCCAGCCGAGGGGGTCACGTAGCGACTCGAGGTGACGAACACGCCCAGCGGATCCCGGGCCGCCACGGGCGTGGCGGCAATGCGTCACGGCCGAGCATGGACAACGGCGGCGACATCTCACCCGGTGCGTGGTGCCGCCGCGCTGCCAAGCCCTGGTGGGCTCAGCGCGCCACTTCGACGCCAGGTTTCTTGACGAGGCCGCTCGAAGTCCTCTTTGGCGCGGTGGCCTTCTTCGTGGGCGTGGCGTTCTTGGCCGGAGCCGCCTTCTTCGCCGGAGCGGCCTTCTTTGCCGGAGCCGCCTTCTTCGCAGGAGCCGCCTTCTTTGCGGGTGCAGCCTTCTTGGCCGGTGCTGTCTTCTTGGCCGGTGCCGCCTTCTTTGCAGGGGCCTTCTTTGCAGTTGCCATGTTCGCTTTCCTCTTTGGTGTGAATGTGTTGCCTTGCGGCGGCGCGACCATAGCCGAAGCCAACGACGCGCGCAATGCGACGCGTGCAATGAGCCTGCGCGGCCGTTGGTAGATCGTCAAGGGCAGCAGATCACCATAGAGCCGGCACACCGGAATCTGCTTGCCGCCCAACTTCCGCGCGATGCGCGGCACGAGCTCTTGCACCGCTGACATCAGGCTGAGCATGCTCACGGCGCCGCGCGGGCCACTGGCAAAGCGTGGCATCCGCAAGGCTTGCAGCAGCGCGCTGGTGAACAGGCCATGTCGCAGCTGGTCCGATTCGAAGGACAGTGTGTCGGCGCTGCTGGCGTTGATGATGTACATGCCGCGTTCATGGATGGCCTGGATGCGCCGCGCCAGCTCTTCGGGGTCCAGACCCTGCATCATGTTGCTGCCGGACATGCCCGAATGACAGGCGTCGATGATCAGTACCACCTCGGCCGGCACCGCGGTGGCGATCTCGGCAAACTCCACCAGCGAGAGGCCCGTGCGCTCCATGTCCTGCTTGGTCGGCACCAGCTCCCAGTTCCAAAAGTAGAACTCGGGCTCGCCCTTGAAGCGCGTGCCGTGGCCCGAGAGATAGACGAGCAGCACGTCGCGCTCGGCGCCGGGCTTCATCTCGCGTCGAACGATGTCGTCGGCGAACTGGCGAATCTGCGCCAGGATGGCGGGCTTGGTGGCCTGCTCATCCACCAGCAAGGCCGACCGCACCAATTCGAAAGCTGCGTTGGCGCCTGACAGGGCCTGCACCACGGCCTTGGCATCGCGGCGCGGATAGCGCAGCGGTTGAGTGCCGCCGGCGGCTTCCTCGCCGGCGACCTTGAAGTCCGACACACCCACGCCCAGCAGGAACAAGCGGCCCTTGGCGGCTTCATGCCTGACCGAAGCCGCAAGTGCAGGCGGGCCCTGCACGTCCAGCACGCAGGGCACGGCCTTGGCCCATTCACATTCCGCACAAAGCTTGAAGATGTTGCGTCCCGGGTTCAGCGGCAGCCTGAGCTTGAAGCGGCGTCGTCGCAAGGCCTGGGGGTCGTCCTCGAACCAGACGAAGCGGTCGTTGCGCAGCACCCAGATGCGCGTCGTCGGACCACCGCGATACAGCGGCGTGACGGTGAACTCGATCTCGACGCTGCGCAGGTCGGCAGCCGGCCGCGCACGCACGACCTCCACCCACGGCGGCAGCAAGCTGGCGATGTCGACGATGGGGATGTCTACGCCCGCGGTCCGAGCGCGCTCTTCGCTGCCATGCTCGAGCACCGCGAGCACGATGTCGCGTCTGTCGAAGCCAGGGAAGCGGTCTGCAGGCAGGAAAAGCGCTTCCTGGTGCGGCCCGCGGTCGACGCAGTAGCCGAAGCGGCGGTTGCTCGGCGCATTGGTGGCGTAGTAGCCGCTGCGTGTCCACAGCACCCATTGGTCGTCGGCGCCGAAGAAGATCGTCAGGTGGCCAGTCAGGCCCATCTGCACTTCCGAGACATCGCTCTGTGGCCGGTGGTGCAACTGCAGAACGTGCGCACCGTCGCCGTCGCCGCCACGGCCGCCACGGCCGTCAGGGCCGTCAGGGCCGGCATGGCCGCCGATCAGCCAGCGGCTGCTGTGCCTTTCGCCGCGCATCGGTTCGCTCGGGCTGCGCGTTTCCAGCGCCAGGGAGCGCAGGCTGAAGCACTGCTGTCGCGCAGCGTGATTGGGCGGGCGCAGCCGCGGCGGCACGGTGCCGAAGCGCAGCTGCTCGTCGGCGTCGACCACCGCGCTCCACAGGGCCTGGCCGACTCCGCCCAACACGTCGCCGGTGCGGGCCACGCGTGCATCGGGCCGCCACAGGTGGATGGCGCAGTTCTCGCCCCCGGCACTGACCACGTCGTCGTCACTCCGCCAGGCCAGCGCGGCCACGTCACCGTCGTGGCCGTAGTACGTGCTGCGGGGCTCCAGACCCGCCGGGCCGAGCTGCAGCACATGCGCCAGTGCCACATGTTCGCCGGCACGGCCGCCGGCAGTGATCAAGCCCACCGCCAGCGAGCGCCCGTTCGCGGCGAAGCGCGCCGCTGCCGGGCGCTGCTCGACATGCATGGAGTGGCCCAGCTGCCGGCCCTGGTGGTCCAGCGCCACCAGGCACCCCAAGGGACCGCCGTCGCCCAGCCCCACCGCACCGGTCTCGATGGCCACGACCACGCCGGCTTCGCCCACGGCCAGCGTGCTGGCGTGGATGGGATCGTCGAAGCGCTGCACGTGGCGGCGGCGCAAGCCGCGCTCGGCGTCCCACTGCAACCAGTGCAGGGCGTCCTGCCCGGCGGCGGTGAGTGAGTTCACGGCCGCGACGAGCTGGCCCGCCTCCGCGGCCTCGGGCAGCCAGCCGACTTCGATCGACAGGTGCATCAGGTCGCCGACCTGGCCCGTCGTCGCCACCCCATGCTCAGCGAGCGGAACCGGCGGACGGTCGAAGCCGGCGCGCAGCACCGCCTTTGTGGCCAGCACCTCCACCACCGCGCGCCGATGCGTGGGCCCGTGCGCACGTGTCACGCCCAGCGCGAGCCAGCGGCCGTCGGGGCTGAAAGCCATGGCAAGCAGGCAGTCTGCCGGCTTGCTATGGTCGAAGGCGGCATGCAGGTTGCCTGTCGACAGCTCAAAGACTTCCACACGTCGATGGTTCTTCACACTCAGCACCCAGCGGCCGTCGGGGCTGAGCACCATGGTGTCGATGCGGCCTGTGACGTGGCCGCCGTCGTGCTGCGGCGCCGTGTGCCCCAGGATCTGGCGCTTGAGGCTGCGTGTGGCCGCGTCCCACACGCGCAGCGTGCAATCGCCTGCCGACACCACGGTGCCACCATCGGGCGTGGTGGCCAGCGCCACGATGGCTTCGGTGTGGCCGCCGGGGTCGAGCCTGAGCCAGGTGTGAGCAATGCGCTGTGACTTCATCTGCGATGCCCATCCCAGGAAGGTTCGCTCAGTCGGAAAACAAGGCGCGATGATCGGGCAGCTGCAGGTAGTCGCGGCGCAGTGCAGGGTCGCTGATGCGCGCGGCGCGTGCGCGCAGTTCCTCGCGGCCACGGGCCCGCAGCCCGTCGGCGCGGCTGTCGCCACAGGCCTGCAGCACACGCCAGGCCACGCACACCACGGACATGGGCAGCCCGCTCAAGGGCGCTGAGCTGTCCCCCTGCGGTGCGTGCAGCCGGTCCAGCAAGGGCGCCACTTCGGCTCGCGCGGCCCGGGCGCGCTGCTCGCCGGGCCAGGCCTCGTGGGCCAGGGCCCACTCTGCGCGTGCGGCCTGCACTTCCAGCGCACCGAGGGGATCGCCCAGTTCGGCCATCAGCGCGGCGGCAGCCTGGAGTGCGTGGTCGGCCTGCTCGAATTCACCGGCGGCGGTGTGCAGGCGGCCGATGTCCATGGTGCTGCTGGCTTCGATGGATCGCAGGCCGATCTCGCGCGCCAGGGCCAGCGCTGCCTGCAGCCAGCCCCAAGCCCCGGCGGTGTCGCCCAGGGCCATGCGGACGCGGCCCAGGTTCTCTTGCACCGCGGCTTCGGCGCGGCGCGTGCCGCTGGCGCGCAGCGCGGCCAGGGCCTGTTCGCCCAGCGCCTGTGCGGCGGCGTACTGGCCCAGCTCGCGATGTGCCTCTGCGCGGTTGAGCAAAGCCACCCCGTGTCTGCTGCGCTCCTGCAGTTCGGCCCAGATGGCGCCGGCCTGTTCCGTCAGGCGCGTGGCGCGCTCGAAGTCCCCTGCGGCCAGGGCCGCCGTGCCCATGTTGTTGAGCAGGATGGCCTGGCCGGTGCGGTCGCCGATGCGCCGGGCGATGGCCAGCGCACGTTCGTAGCTCGCCATGGCGTCGTCGAAACGCGCCCGCGCCTTGGCCACCATGCCCAGGTTGTTGTGCACGTCCAGTTCATGGCGCAGGTCGCCGGCCTGCTGCAGGCCCGGCAGCGCAGCCAGCAACAGGTCTTGCGCCGCGTCGTAGTGGCCGAGCTGCCATTCCACCAGCCCGAGTTGCGCCAGCGCGTCCGACTCGCTGCGCTTCAAGCCCTGCTGGCGTGCCCGGGCCAGCGCCTCGTCCAGCGGCACGCGGGCGCTTTCTGCCTGCCCAGCGGCGAAGAGCGCACGTGCGTGAAGCAGCAGCGCTTCGACGAGGTCGACCCCTGGCGCGGGCTCGCTGGCCGCGCCTGCGGATGCGGATGCGACCTCGGGCAAGGCCTTCAGGCCCGTCATGGCCGCCAGCGCAGCGGTACTGGCGGCGGCAAAGTCGCCGACGTCCAGCTGCAGCCGAGCCTGGCGCAGCGCGAGCTGCGCCTGCAGCGCTGCAGCGGCCGCAGCCGGCAGCCGAGCGGCCAGCTCCGCCAACGCCAAGAGGTCTTGGCGACGCGCTTCGTGGCGGCCCAGCAGGTCGAAGAGGGCCTCGCGGCGCAGCAGCGCGCCCAGGCGTTCCTGCAGCGCCGCTGCAGGCAGCCAGTCCAGCACCTGCGTGAAGGCCGACAGCGCCATCTCGTTGGCGAAGCTGGCCGCCGCCTGCTCGCCCGCGCGCAGCAGGTGGGGACCGGCCTTGTCCGGCCGCTCGGCGCGCGCCCAGTGGTGCGCCAGCAACTGCGCACGGCCGGCCGCCGCGACAGGCGCGACGGCGGCGCCGTCCAGGGCTGCTGGTGCCGCTTCCAGGTGCTCTGCCACGCGTTGGTGCAGGTGCACGCGCCCCAGCCGGGCAATGCTGTCGTAGGCCACCTCCTGCGTCACGCGATGCACGAAGCCGAAGCTGGGCTCGGCGGCATCCGGCAGCTCGGCGATGAGCCCGGCCTGGACCAGCGCCTGCAGTCCGGCGAGCAGCGCCTGATGCTCGTCGCCTTGCCCTCCAGCCACGGCGCCCAGCTGGCAGGCCTGCAGGTCGGACAACGTGAAACGCTGGCCGAGCACGCTGGCGCCCTTCAGCAGCAGCGGCTGAGGCCCGGCCAGCCTGTCGATGCGGCTGAGCACCAGGCTGCGCAGGCTGACCGGCCAGTCGAGCGTGCCCAGCGCATCGGCGCGGTACGGATCGAGGCCGCGGTCGTGCAGGTGATTGAGCAGCTCTTCGATGTAGAAGGGGTTGCCCTGGGCGCGGTGGACCAGGTGTTCGATGAGCGCTGCGGGCACGCTGCCGGCACGTTCAGGGAACTGCGCCGCGAGCTTGGCGCGGATCATCTGCTCCACCTGCGCGGGGTGCAGGCCGCCCAGCTCGATGCGCCGCAAGGGCAGGCTGCTGCCGTCGGCGGAGGGCAGCGCCAGGGCCGCGGCCACGTCGGTGGCGGCATCGGCCGACCGCGCCTGCGCCGGCCGCTGGCTGACCCACACCACCAGCGGCAGCTGGCTTGCTGCGCGGCACACGGCGGCCAGCAGGTCCAGCGTCAGCACCTCGGCGCTGTGCAGGTCTTCCAGCACCAGCAGCACACCACCGCCGTCCAGCGCGGCTTCGGCGACGCAGCTGCGCAGCGCCTTCACCAGCAGCGTTTCCAGCAAGGCCTTGCGGTCCTTGGGTGCCAGGGCTTGCGTGAAGGGGTTGTCCGGCAGCTCCAGCCCCAGCACCGCACCGAGCAAGGGCCAGGCTTCGGCGTGTTCAGGCGCCAGGCGTGCCAGCGCGGCTTCGGCTGCGCGTGCAAGGGCGCGCGGCGAGGCGGCCGTGTCCAACTCGAGCAGCGCCGTCCACACGCTGTACCAGGGCCGGTAGGGCGTGCTCACGCCGTCGCCTGCCAAGGCGCCGCCGTAGCCGACGAAGCCACGCCGCAGTGCCAGCCGCGTGCCTTCGGCGAGCAGCCGGCTCTTGCCCATGCCTGCTTCGGCCACCACGAGCACCAGCGCACCGCTGCCTGCAACAGCCTCGTCGAGCGTCTGCGCCAGTTCGGCCAGCGCCGCCTCGCGGCCGACCATCGGCAGCACGAAGTCCGCCTCCTGCAACCGCAGGGCGCGCTGTCGCTGCGGCCCGAGCAGCGCGAACACGGGCATCGGATCGGCCTTGCCCTTCAGCGCGATGGGCGCGCGTGCCTGCAGCGCGAAATCAGGCGCCACCGCGGCACGGATGCGTCCCGAGGTGAGGACTTCGCCGGGCTGGGCCAGCATCATCAAGCGCGCCGCTGCGTTGGTGGCATCGCCCTGCGCACCGAAGGACTGGCGCGTGCGGCCGCCATACCCGCCGACGCGCAGCATGCCGCTGGCCAGGCCGATGCGTGCCCCGCCCTGCGACGTGAACAGTGCACGCAGCTCCAGCGCAGCGCGCAGCGCCCGCTGGGCATCGTCTTCATGGGCCTGCGCAGCGCCGAAGGCGGCATAGAGATAGCGGCCCTTGTCCCCGACCGTCAACTCGAGCAGCACGCCGCCGTGGCGCTGCAGCGCACGCTGCGCACCGGCGACCGAGTCGTCGAGCTGACGCACCGCGGGGTCGTCGAGTACGTCCTCGTCGGCACCCTGGCCGCCGAAGTGCAGGAAGAGGGCCACCACGGGCCGCAAGTCGGCCACGAACAGCCCCTGGCCGGCGAGTTCTCTCTCGTAGACGAAGGGGTGAACCCAGGGCCGCAGCGTGGCTGGCGGCAGCAGGGCTGGGGTGGGCAGGCCTGCCTCGAACCGGATCGGCAGGGGGCCGCTCCAATGGGTGTCGATGACGGCCCAGCGCGCGCCCGCATGCTCACGCCATTCCAGCACGCGAGCCTGCAGGACCTGCGCGGTGGCGCTGTCGAGCAGCACATCGCCCGGGCGCGCCAGCGCGTCGGCCATGGCCACCGCCGCCACCGGCGGGCCGGCCAGCACGTCCAGCCGCTGGATGCGGGGGTCACCGACCGTGAAGCGCCGTGCCGCGCCGCGGGCCACGCTGACCTTCAAGGCCAGCGATGCCGCAGCCCCCCCGATGCGCTGCACGGCGGCCTGCATGGCCAGCGCCGCCTGGAGCGCGCGCTGCGCCGCGGGCGCCGCGGTGGCGGGGTCATCGGCCTGGTCGAACCAGCAGGTGATGGCGTCGCCGGCAAAGGCCAGCACGTGGCCGCCGTGGCGCTGCACTTCGGTGATGAGGGCGTCGTAGACACCGCCCACCGGCTGTGTCAGTGCCTCGACGCCCTGGCGCTCTCCGAGGCGCCGCGCCAGTGCTTCCGTCAGCGCGGTGAAGCCGCAGATGTCGGCAAAGAGTGCCGCGCCCTCGGTATGCGTCGGCAAGTCGCGGTCCTGGGCCAGCGCGTGCAGGCGGTCGGAGGGCAGGTAGTAGTGCAGTGCCATGGACGGCGCAGACGCTAACACGCAGCAGCGCTGCCGCGGCACGGGGTTCTGCCCCGGGCATCCGCCGCAATCGAGCGCCGGGCCCTGACCTGCCAGCTCCTGCGAAATGACTCCCCGATCCCGACAGAGCAAGGCACACGGTGCGCTTGCGATCGGCGACCGGTTCGGGGCGATACCCCGCGGACCCGCTACATCAGAACAATGCCGTACTGCTCCGGATTCATCGTCGGCTCCGCCGACAGCGAAATCGGCTTGCCGATGTGACCTGCGCCCCTCCAGCCGTGCCAATCTGAAGTGACAGTACCCCAACAACCCCCCTGCGAACGCTCACTGGCTTGCAGAGCCGGGTCAGCTCGAGGGCGCCCGCACCGGCAAAGAGCCAGACGCCGGCACCGGCGCTGTCAGCCACCTCGACCCAGGCCATGTGCCCGAGGCCGGAGTGTCGGCGATGTGATGGTCAGCTGGTCTTCAGTTGCGACGGTTCACCGGCGGGCAACGACCCAATCCGGGCATCGGGCTGGCGAGATTGACCGCCACAAAGCGGTCGCCCGATGGGGCTGTTCGGAGCCAGTTGGCCCTTGGGTGCATGCGCACGGCCTGATCGCGAAGATCCCGCGCAAGCGACGCTGGCGCGTCACCGACGACGGACGCAAGGTCATAGGCACCCCCATGTACCTGCGCGAGCACCACTTCCCGAACGTCTAAGCCGGCGTCATGCACTGAACTTCTTCGCAGAAAACAAGGGAGTCACAGCAAGAGGGTCTGTCGTTGCAACTGTCCACCATCGTCTTTGCAGGACACCGAGCCCCTAGCTGCCGAAGGATGCGAGGCCAAGCGCTACAGAACCAGGCACGGCGCACCGGCCCGGCGCGATCGGCCGCATGGTGGTCGAGTCATCAGCGGATGCCCGCGGGTCCTGCGGGCATCCGAACCCGCCGGGCAGCGCCTGTCATGGCCAGAATTGCCACACCCAGCAGGGCCAGCGTCGAGGGCGTGGGCACTGTGGAGACAGGCGTCAACGGCACGACCCCTCCTCTGATGTTGAATTGCATAGCGACTTTGGTCTCGGGGTCCCCAACGTCGATCCGGAACTGGCCAAAGGAGTCGCTGAGCAGTCCTGTGCTCGGCAACGTCGGGATGCCTGACAGCGTCTCGAAGACGTTGTCGAACAGCGTGAACTCGGGATAGTCGAACCAAACGATCAACGCGTAGAAACTCCAGCCATCCACCGTTCCGTTCACGTCCAACGAAGACAACTGAAATCGGTCGCGGCTGTTGACCTGCCTAGTGTAGGCGTCACCTGTGGCGGTGAGGGTGAAGCTCTGCGTCAAGCCCTGCACCTGAAAGCTGAACTCGGTCAGCGCGCCCTCGTACTTGCCGGTGTTGGAGAGGGGGAGGTACGGCTCTCCGAGCTTCGAGGTATCGACGGTAAACGTTGCGGTGTAGTCGTTGCCGACCGCGAGCGAGGGCACGAGAATGCTTGAGGCCTCGGTCAATGTGCCGCTGAAGCCGTACTTCACCAGGGCGGCCTCGGCAGGTTGTGCAGCGGCTACGCACAGCGTCGCGACCATGCACGACAGGTTCAAGCAATGTGTCAGTCGGCAGGATGTCATGGGAATTCGGCTCCGGGTGGATGAGTGGGGCACAACAGGCATCGCGGAGGTCAGCGATTCGGTGGGTTGACGCACGGTCCGATCCATTCTGAGCTCCGGCTTCACTTCTCGAACCAACGGATGACTAACGGGCGCCCCCCCAGAGTTGGGGGGCACGCGCTGCACCCCTGGCGAGCCGGATGAGCCCACGCGCCGGTATTGATGTGGCGACTAGCCCGCGGTCCCGTTGTCCAGTGGGAGGTGCTGGCCCAGCGAGGCGTTGCACCTGCCGTCGAGGTTCTGGCAGTGCTGCACTTCGACGTCGAGCACGCGCTTGAGTGACCGCGCCCATTTCTACAACTGGCTTGCTCCAAACCTGCCCGTGGCGAGCGACGGCTCCTGGCCGGGACCTCCAGTTCGCCGCCGATCCAGAGAGCTGACCTTGGCGCTGACGTGGCGCTGCATGACGAAGCCACATTGAGCCTCGTCATGGCCACTGTCGGGCCGCGTGCAGCACCCGCAGTACGTCGGCCACATCGCCGATGACGCGGTAGACCATGACGTAGTTCGGCCTCACGACGATCTCGCGCGTGCCCTTTCTTGACCCGACCAGCCTTGTAGAGCTTTGGCCTCGGCCGGGCGCTCTCCGCCTTGGCCTCGAACTCGAGGTCCAGGTCGATCGCCGCCGTCGGGTTGTCGTGCGCGATGAAGACCATGATGGCGTCGCGATCCGCAAGCGCCATCGGCCGCCATGTCGGCCGGTTCAACGGGCGGACTTTTACGCGGCTGCGACGCCCTGGGTCAAGGCAGCGCGCCTGGCCGCGAACTCCTTCTTGGCCACTGCGCCGTCAACACTCGCCCGTGGGTCGTCGATCGAGGCCTGAACCTGCGCGCGGAACCAGGTGTCGTGGGCGGCGGCCTGGTGCGCGCGCTTCATGCGCTCCGAGGCCGTGGTGCTGCGCTTGTCGTGCTGCTTGCTCGCTGCGGCGCCTGGGGCGAACTCGGCCGTGTTGACGCGGTACTCGACGATGCCGAGCTCCTTCAGGTAGCCGGCCAGCGTCTCGAACTGGCGCCAGGTCCGCGGTGCGCCGCGCGTGGCGGCACCCGCCAAGCCGCCGCTGGCCCGAGCATGCAGGCTGTCCGCGCCTGAAGAGTCGGCGTGCGCTACCCGGGGTCGGACACCTCGTGTCATCGGCAGTTGCAGACCATGCTTGCTGACCGCAGAGCGAAGAGTGCCGAGATCTTCGCTGAGGCGCCCAACCGTGGCCTCGCGCTGCGCGATGCGGCGCAGCAGCAGGGGACCCGCGCCGCTACTGCAGCGCCGGGCCCGGCATCGCCGTCAGGCTGGCCACCACCAGGCGCTCGGTGGCGCTGATGTGCTGGCGCAGCAGGTCCACGGCCTTGTCGGCGTCGCGCGACAGCACGGTGTTCAGCAGGCGCTGGTGTTCGGCGTGCTTGCGCCGGGGCGTCTGCCGGTGCTGGGCCGACCAGCGGCGGTAGCGTTCGGCGTTGTCGAACAGCACGTTGACCAGGTTCAACAGCAGCGGCGACGTGCAGGCCCCGTACAGGCTCAGGTGGAAGGCGCGGTGGCGCGCCGACCATTCGTCGTCCAGCGCGCGCGGGCCGTCGCCCAGCCGCTGTTCGATCAGCGCCAGGCCGTGCGCCGCGGCCACCATGCCGGCTTCCCAGGCGTCGTCGCCATGCGCCATGGCGTCGCGCAGGGCCTCGCATTCCACCAGCAGCCGCGTGCGGGCCAGGTCGGACACGCCTTCGACCGTCAGCGGCGCCACGCGGAAGCCGCGGTTCTCGAGCGCGCGCACCAGGCCCTGTTCACTCAGGCGGTTGAGCGCCTCGCGCAGCGGGCTGCTGCTGATGGCGTAGCGCCGGCTGAGTTCTTCCACGCGCAGGCGCGCGCCGGGCGCGAACTCGCAGCGCACGATGTCCTGCCGCAGCTGGCGATAAGCCCGTTCGGTCAGGGGGACGCTGAGGTCGTCGGTCGTTGCACTCACGGACGCCATTGTGGCGCAGGCCGCGCCGGGCGGCTCATGGTTTGTGCTCATTGCTGCGTTTGTGCATAAAAATAAGACTCCTGCATATTCAAGGAGAACACACGTGAAACTTCTGTCCTATCTCCATGCCGGCCAGGAAGGCTGGGGCGCCGTGGTCGGCAGCGGCGTGCTGCCGCTGGCCGCCCGCACCGGCCACGCCACGCTGGCCGACTTCATCGGCAGTGCCGACTGGCCCCGCCGCGACGCGCTGGTGGCCGGTCTGGCCGCCGAGCTGCCGCTGGCCGGGCTGACGCTGCTGCCGGTGATTCCGCGTGCCGAGAAGATCGTCTGCGCGGTGCGCAACTACATGGACCACCATCAGGAGGTGCTGGCCGCCGGCATGCACCGCGAGCTGAGCGAGCAGCCGCCGATCTTCCTGCGCGTGTGGCGCTCGCAGGTGGCGCACGGACAGCCCATCGTGCGGCCGCGCGTGTCGGAGTCGCTCGACTGGGAAGGCGAACTCGCGGTCATCATCGGCAAGCCGGGCCGCGACATCCCGGCCGAACGCGCCTGGGAGCACGTCGCCGGCTACTCGATCTACAACGACGCCAGCGTGCGCGAGTGGCAGTTCCACGCCAAGCAGATCGCCTCGGGCAAGAACTTCGAAGGCACCGGCGCCTTCGGCCCCTGGATGGTGACGGCCGACCAGATCGAGCCCGGCCGGCCGCTGCGCCTGCAGACGCGACTGAACGGCGAGACGGTGCAGGACAGTCACACCGGCCACATGATCTTCTCGACGCCGCAGCTCATCGCCTATGCGTCCACCATCTTCACGCTGGTGCCCGGCGACGTCATCGTCACCGGCACGCCGGCCGGCGTGGGCTGGAGCCGCAAGCCGCCGCGCTTCATGAAGCCCGGCGACGTGGTCGAGGTGGAGATCGAGTCCATCGGCACGCTGAGCAACCCGGTCATCGGGCAAGACTGAACGAGACCCAGAAACCACGAGCCGCCAGGCCTGCGCCGCAGCGGCCCAAGGAGACAGACATGCTTCGACGTCAGTTGATCACCGCCGCCGCGGCCTGCGGCGCCTTCTCGGTCTGGTCGCCGGCACGCGCCCAGGCCTGGCCCGAGAGACCCATCAAGGTGCTGCAGGGCTTCGCGGCCGGCGGCAACGCCGACACCATCGCCCGCCTCGTCGGCGGCGAGATGGCCAAGGGGCTGGGCCAGCCGCTGGTCGTCGAGGCCGTGGTCGGCGCCGGCGGCACCCTGGCCTCGGGCCAGGTGGCGCGCGCCGCGCCCGACGGCTACACGCTGCTGCTGGCCACCGGCGGCCACGTGGTGGCCGGCGCCCTGTACGACAAGCTGCCCTACCAGACGGCGGCCAGCTTCCAGATGGTGTCCACCATCACCTTCTTCCCCTTCCTGCTGGTGGTGCCCGCCGAGTCGAAGACCACCAGCCTGCGCGAGCTGCTGGCCGCCGCGCGCGCCAAGCCCGGCAGCGTGAGCTACGGCACCGCCGGCATCGGCTCCACGCACCACCTGGTGGGCGAGCTGCTGGCCAAGATGGCCGGCGTGCAGATGCTGCACGTGCCCTACCGCGGCGACTCGGCCTCGCTCACGGCGCTGTTCGCGGGCGACATCCCCTTCATCGTGGCGCCGCCCACGGCGGTGCTGGGCAACCTGAAGGCCGGCAAGCTGCGCGCGCTGGCCGTCACCGGCCCGCAGCGCTGGGCCGGCATGCCCGACGTGCCGACCGTGGCAGAGCAGGGCGTGGCCGGCTTCGACGTGCGCTCCTGGGCCGGCTGGATGCTGCCCGCCGGGGCGCCGGCCGCGGTGGTCGAGCGGCTGCACGCCGAGACGCAGAAGGCGCTGCAGGTGCCGGCCGTCAAGGCGCGGCTGGAAGAGATGGGCGGCGAGGTCCGTGGCAGCACGCCGCAGGAGATGGCGGCGATGATCGCCGCCGAGTTGCAGAAGTGGACGCAGGTCGTCGCCGACGCCAAGATCCCCCGGCTCTGACTCTGAAAGGCACCCCATGTCGTTGATCCAGATCCGCCGACGTTCGCTCACCGTCGAGACCATCCACCACGAAGGCGGCCCGCCGCCCGAACGGCCGCTGCGCATGGCGGCCGCCTGCGCCGTGGTGCGCAACCCCTACGCCGGTCGCTACGAGCCCGACCTGCTGCCCTTCATGGCCGAGCTGCGCAGCCTGGGCAGCCTGTTGTCGGAAGAGCTGGTGGGCGTGCTGGGCAAGGACCGTGTCGAGGCCTACGGCAAGGCGGCCATCGTCGGCATCAACGGTGAACTCGAACACGGCGCCGTGTGGCACGAGGCCGGCGGCTGGGCCATGCGCGCCGCCCTGGGCGAGCCCAAGGCCATCGTGCCCGCGTCCAAGGTCGTGGCCTCGGCCGGCTACCGGCTGATGGTGCCGCTGCACTACATCCACGCGGCCTACGTGCGCAGCCACTTCAATTCGATCGAGGTCGGCGTGCAGGACGGTCCGCGCCCCGACGAGATCGTCTTCGCGCTGGCCATGGCCGATGGCGGCCGCATCCACTCTCGCCTGGGCGGGCTGACGCCGTCGCAGGTGAAGGTGCACGACGGCCAGCGCTGAGCGGGGTGCCGGCAGCATGCGAGTGATCCTGGTCAGGCAGCCGGGCGGGCCCGACGTGCTGGAAGCGGCCGAGCTGCCATTGCCCAGCCCCGCGCCCGGCGAGGTGCGGGTCCGCGCCCACGCCATCGGCGCCGGCCGGCCCGACGTGCTGATCCGCAACGGCAGCTACAAGTGGATGCCGCCGCTGCCCGCGATTCCCGGCAACGAGATGGCCGGCGTGGTGGATGCACTGGGCGCGGGCGTGGTGGGCTGGTCGCTGGGCGACCGCGTCCTGCTCAGCTCGCGTGAACTGCCGCAGCGCGGCGGGTGCTATGCGCAGTACCTGTGCGCGCCGGCCGATGGCCTGTATGCCCTGCCGGCCGCCATCGGCTTCGACGACGCCGTCAGCCTGCCCAACTTCCAGCTCGCCCTGGCCCTGATGGCCAGCGCGCGCAGCGACCGCGCCACGCGCGCGGTGCTGATCACCGGCGCGGCCGGCGGCGTGGCCACCGCGCTGGCGCAGGTGGCGCGCGCGGCCGGCGCGGTGGTCATCGGCACCGCCCGCACCGACGCCAAGCGCCGCTTCGCGCTGGACAGCGGCTTCGACGCCGTGCTCGACCCGCAGGCCCCCGACCTGCCGGCCCAGGTGCGCGAGCTCACGGCCGGTCGCGGTGTCGATCTGGCCTTCGATCACGTCGGCGGCAGCCTGATCGTGCAATGCCTGCGCTCGCTGGCGCCGCTGGGCACGGTGGTGTCCTACAACATCGTCGCCGGTCCGCCGTCCACCGACCTGTTCATGGAGCAGCGCGCCCTTCTCGGCAGGAGCCTGGCCGTGCGCGTGTTCTCCATGCACAGCTTCGATGCCGATGCCGGCCAGCGCCGCGGGCTCATGCAGCAGGCCATCGAGGCCATGGCCGCCGGCCGTGTGCGTGCGCCGCGCGCCACCGTGCTGCCGCTGGCGCAGGCCCGCGAAGCCCATCGCATCCTGGACGCCGGCGACACCATCGGCAAGATCGTCCTCCACCCCTGAGGCACTTCATGAGCGCTGTCTGCAACCCCCAGCTGGCCCACTGCGGCATCTTCGTGCGCGACATCGACGCGATGACGCAGTTCTACACGCAGGTCTTCGGCCTGAGGCTCACCGACCAGGGCGTCGGCGGCACCTTCAAGTTCAAGCTGCACTTCCTGAGCGGCTCGGCCGACCAGCACCACCAGCTGGTGCTGGCCAGCGGCCGCGCGGCCGACAGCCCCAGCACGGTGATGCAGCTGTCCTTCAAGGTCACGGCCATCGACCACCTGCGCCAGGTGCGCGAGCGCGCGCTGGCGCACGGCGCTTCGCAGATGCGCGGCATGAACCACGGCAACGCGATGTCCATCTACTTCCACGACCTCGAAGGCAACACGGTGGAGGTCTACCTGGACACGCCCTGGCAGATCCCGCAGCCGCACGGCGACCCGCTCGATCTGGACAAGAGCGACGAAGCACTGTGGGCCGAGACGGAAGCTGCCTGCCGTGCCGACCCCGGCTTCATGCCTGCCGACGTGTGGTCATCGAACTTCCGGGCGCAGGGACCGTCCCGATGATCGTGAGCCAGGGGCTGCCGGCCGCCGCGCGCACGGCTGGATAGTTGGCCCTCAGCGACGTTCGGCGACACCCTTGTGCACCCTGTCCGGCGCGGGGTGACGCCGAGCGAGGGCGGTCCTTTGCCTGGCCGTCAGGCCTTCTTCGCGTAGGCGCTGCACCAGCCCTTGGCCGCGACCTGCTTGCCGGCGAACAGCGGGCAGCCGCCGGCGGCAGCGCCCGCAGCGGCCTGGAACAGCGCACAGTTGCCGCAGATCTGCCCGGCCTTGTAGGCGGCGTACTTGGCCTTGTCGACCTTGCCCGCATCGGCTTTATAGCCCAGGGCCACGGCCTGGGCGTCGGTGTCGGCGACCTGGGCTTGCGCGTGTGCGCTGCCCGCTGCAGCCACGGCAACGGCTGCGCCGGCCGCCTGCATCAGGAACACACGGCGGGGCAGCGTACGGGTGGGGGCATTGAGTTTCACGGAGAGAACCTCGGCTCGGGTGGGGTTGGACGGAGTCACGCTCCAGTCTGACCCGGCAAGCTGAAGCCCGGATGAAGGCGGCGCGGCCGTCGGTTGACGCCGCGACCGGCCTGCTCGCCGGGGCTGCGCCGCTGGATTCGGCTGGCGCGGCGGCATCCGGCTTCAGGGGGTATCGCATCTTTCCAGCAAATTGACACGGTGGCCGCTGACAGGCCGTCGCCAGCCCGATGCGGCGCCCGGGCAGGTAGGGATTCGTGCCGTGCCCGATCCAGGTAGATTGGCGATTTCGACTGCCCGAAGGGTGTCACCGTGTCCTTCGCCTAGCGCTTCATTGGCGCCGAGAACCTGCCTACCAGGCTATCGGAGTTCGACGTCCAACAATCGTTCTGCCTGAGCGCAGATGACATCGCCGCGGGCACCGAGCGGTTCCGCCACGATCGTCGCGTCGCGGCTGCCATCCAGATGCCGTTCCTGCGCGCCTGCGGCCGCCCGATGGACCGCTTCGCATCCGTGCCCAAGACCCTGCTGCGCGCCGTGTGCGAGGCATTTCAAACCTCGGCCGTGAGCATCGCCAGCCTTCGCACGCTCTACGCACGCCGCCAGACGCTGTACGAACACCAGGCATGGGCTTGCACCTACCTCGACCTGCACGACCTGGACCCAGCCGGTGTCGATCAACTCCAAAAGGTTCTGGCGATATCCGCGCTCGAGGCCGCCCATCCCGACGACCTGGCCGAGACCGCCCGCACGTGACTGTACGAACGGCGCATCGTCATCCCCGGTCCGCGCCGCATGGCAGACTTGGCGCGCGATGCCTTCGACGCCGCCGAGGCATCCATGGCAGCCACGATGGAGGCCGGCATCGGCAAGGCCGCTGTCCTGAAGGCCATCGACTGGTGCTATGCGCCACAACCGGGGGTCGCCGGCAGCCGGCTTGAGTGGCTCAAGACGCCGCTCAAGCACCACTCACCGAGCACGATGGCCGAGACGCTGGAAAGGATCCGCGGGTTGAAGGAACTGGGCGTGCGCGGCTGGCCGTTGGACGGCGTGGCGCTGAGCAAGCAGCAGGTCTACGCCGCTCACGTCCAGATGCGGCGCCCGTCGATGACCGCGCCCATCGAGCGGCAGCGCCAGACCGTGGAGATCATCTGCTTTCTGCGCGCGACACCGCTGGCGCTGCTGCAGGCGTCACGGCGCAGCAAGGACCTGTTCCGCCGAACAGCTGAGCGGGTCGAGAAGGGACGCTCGCGCAGCAGCGGCGTGATGTTTGATGGCACTGCGCAAGAGCCTGCGGCGTGGCAGCGCCTGGGTGAACCACTCGATCAGCTTCCGCGCCCGCGAGTCGATGCTGCTGGCGGACACCGACTGGCGCACCCCCAAAGAACGCCATCACCAGATTCTTTGCCTGCCCACCCAGGCCATGGCGTTTCTGGGGTCGATCCTGGCAGGCGTCTCCGTTGGCCTGACAGCCTTGGCCGAAGCTGCCGGCCGCGGCCAGATCGAGATTGGCGCCGACAAGCTGCTGCACCTGCCACCGATACGCCCTTTGGACGAGGAAGTGGAGCCGCGCAAGACCCGGGAGGCGGTCTTCAGGCACATCGGCTCCGTCCAGTTGCCGGAACTGCTGCTGGAGGTCGACGCCACCGCGCACTTCAGCGAGGTGCTGCTGGCCCGCCGGCCGTCTTCGAGCAACGAGTTGCTGGCCATCTACGGCGCGCTCCTGGCCCACGGCACCGTCCTCGACGCCAAGGGCGTGGGCTCGATGATCCCCGGGATCGACGCGGCGCACATCTCCACGGCAATGCGGGCCGTCGCACTTCTCGCACATCAACTTCCGGGGCACGTTCCGGTTCAACGTCGAGCCGTATGCGGACGTGCTGGTCGAACGCGCCGCCGGCAAAGCCACGGCCAAGTCGGCCCAGTGATGCCTGCCGATTGTGCGGTCGTGGACCGAATGTCGGCAAGGTGGCAGTCAGCTGACCGTCACCCGCGACTGCTCGCCGGCTGCCAACGACCCAGACCGGGCATCCAGTGTGTGAAACTGACAGCCACGAAGCAGTCCTTGGCGGTGCAGCCGTAGCCCGTCAAACAGCCGCTGCATGAACTTCAGCGGCGACATCACCAGTTGCGTAGTGCCGTCGCGCCTCGGGGTCTGGCGCTTGAGTACCGCCTGTTGCGCGGCGGTGGTCTGAACACGCTCATTGGTCAGAGCGGGGCCGGTGATGTAGCGGCACAGTTGATCCAGCGCCTGCCAGTCGTCGGCCCGCGCTGCGCGCGGCAGCGTGTAGGCTGAAGCCGTTGATGCCGGTGCCCAGCGATTGCTTGAGTCCGTCTCCCTGGGCATGGCGCCCTGCACCGTCAGCACCCTCTGGCCGGCGCGAGGGCCGAAGGCAATGCGGTATGTACTCGGAAGCCCCGAACCGCGCACCCTTCGCCAAACCCAGCGGCGGCGCGGCACCAGCCGAGCGGCATGGAAGCGAGTGCTGCGCAGCGTACCTCCACAAGGCGCGGGATGCGGCGGCTTCTAGGGATGGCCGCCCCGGCTGGAAACGCCTAGCATACGTTCGTCACATCGGGCGATCACCCTTCAATCCACTTTTTATGAGGAGATCGATTCATGCAAGCCGACATCACCGAACTTCGTGAACTCCCACTCGAGCACCTGATCTCTGCGCCGCTCAACGCAGTCATCGCCGCACAGGCGAACGCCGCGATGACCACTGTGAAGTTCATCGAGGAAATCGGCTTCAAGCGCGACGACGACGAGTCGCTCTTCGACACGCCCGACAATGAGGGCGACAACGACTACGACGTGCGCGTTGCCAAGCTCGAAATCGATGCCAACGGCCGCAAGACCCGCGTCGATATCCCGTTCATCTCGTTGGTGAACGTACCGAACTTCGAGATCAGCAACTTCGACTGGTCGTTCAACGTCAAGCTCAAGAGCATGCAGTCGTTTTCTGCGAAGTTCGGCGCCTCCACCACGACGACGACCTCTCTGAAGAAGGAGTTGGGCATCGACATCAAGGGCCTCGTAAAGCTGGGCTCGACGATGAAGGTAGAGTCGACGACCAAGACCGATTTCGAATCGAGGTTCAAGTCAGGGCGCGAGCAGGAGTACAACCTGCAGATCTCGGTGCGGGGCAACGCCGCCCCACTGCCCAAAGGCATCGAAACCCTACTGAGCATTGCCGAGAACGCGGCCCGCTCCGAGCCGGTACCGCCTCCTGCACCCGCTCCCGCACCGCCCCCCGGGCCCTAATTCCGGCAACTCACCGAGGGCCTGCCGATGGATGCACTACCCCTGCGGGAGATCCTGGCTTCGCTGGTCAAGGAATTCGAGAGCGCCAGCGTGGCGGCCGACGTGAGCCGAGAGCACTGGCGGCAGGCCTACGAGAGCAACGCCTTGCTTCGGGAGTTTTCCCCCAGCCGCATCCGCATCACAGAGGCCACAGTGTCCCTGCCGCTGGCCCTCGTCGATGTGGCGTCGCCGAAGCAGCAGGCCGTCTACCTAACGGCCACCCAGCTGTTCCGCTTGCTGCCCGAGTCGCTGTCGCCGCTGCAGCGCCAGCAAGTGGCCGAGCAGGTGGCCGACCATGTCGTGCGCACGCGGCGCATGAGCTTCGCGAGCAAGGCGCTGGTTCGCACGGTCGCTGCCGAAGTGGCCAAGCGCTTGCGGGAGGCCCTGGCGGAAGAGGGGCGCATCAAGGCGGAGCTGGCGACGCTGGAGCCCGCGCTCACCCAACTGCGCATCGAGTTCCTCCGCAAGGTCAACGCCAATCCGGAGCGCCAGGTCCGATTCGCCTACCGCTCCGAAGACCTTGCCCAGCTCGACGCGTCCAGGCTCGTCCGCTTCGACATGAAGCTCGGCATCGATTGATCCGGGACGGCGGCGGATGGTGTTTTCAAACGCCCATTTTTCCTTCCCCGTGTCACCCCGAACGCGGCGCCCGACGCGCTTGACTCGGAGTTTGAGGGTGGCTGCGATCCGTTGAATGTTGACAGTGCAGCCGAGATTCGTCTCCCTTGGGCGTCGTCCGCGGGTTATCCCTTGTCATCAGGCCGATTCCTTCGGTCCCGCAGACCCCGGGCGCAGCCCATCCCCACGACCCGTGGCATCGGGCAGCTCGATCAATGGTGGTTGACTTCGCTCAGGCCACTTGCAAGGCTTGGCCACGAGCAGGCGCCCGAGGGGGTGCCCGGGCCTGCAGACCCAGGTGCGCGAGGATCTCCTCGAACACCGCCTGCTCCAGGATCGCCGCAACCATCTCTTCAGGTCGCCTGAGAGCCGCCTGCCGCGACCGACTCCTGCTGGCCGGGACTGCCAGTTCACCGTCGACGCCGACAGCAGCCGCTCGGTCTGCTCGGGGGTGAACGGCCGGTCCTCGAGGCACTGACCTCACCATGCCGACCCGTTGCGACTACTCCCATAGGCCGCCAGATCGCCCGTCACCTGACGTTCGGTAACTGAACAAGCGGTAGCTCGATCACCGCAAACGCGCCGACGCATACGCGGGCGCCATGATGGCTGGTACCCCAGCGCGGGCTGACGCCCTGTGCGGAAGCTGGCTCGAAGACCTCGGGGCCGGGACCTGTGCGCTCACCTTCCGCCATCGACTGGCGCTCATTGAGCCGTCGAGCATTCGCGGGCAGTCCTGGCGCCAGTGGGTCACCACCGCGGCGTGGCCGGTCTCGGTGCCGCGGGCCCGGTGCGTGGCTCCCCATCAATCCGGCTGCCCACGTTGAGCGGGACCGCTTCGCGCAACCGGCGATCGATGGCGGCCGGGCGCGGACATCGATCCTCCTCAGTCGGCGTCGCTCTTCCCCGATGGGCGGCGACGCTGGCGGATGGCGGTGGGCGCCAGCACGAAGGCGAGCGACATCGGCAGAACGCGGGACGCGTCGCGTGGATGGCTCAGCAGTTCGCAGAGTCGCTCAAGGAGGGCGTTGGCCTCCTCGAGTTCAGCCGGGCAGAGCCATCCCTTGTTTCGCGCAGCCCAGAGGCGTCGGCGGCTACCCTTAACGTCGATTGCGCCGAGTGTCAGACCGGTGAGGAAGTCGCTCCGAGCCACGTGCAGCAGCCCCTTCAGGTAGGACGCCAGGGCCTCGCGGGCCTCGTCGCTGGCGAGGTCGTAGCTCAGCCGCAGCGGCGCCCTTGCGTCCCCGGCGAGCGCAAAGATGCGCTCGCCATGGTCGCCCTGCCGCTCGTGTACGAGCCCGCCGTCGACCAGCAACTGCAGGTGGTAGTAGAGACCGTCGGCCGGCCGTCGCAGTTGCTCGGCAAGGGCGGCGACGGTGGCCTCGCCACCCAGCGACGCGAGTGTGTCCGCGAGCTCGTGTCGGACCGGCGACGCCAACAACCGGATATGGGCTGGATCCTTGATGGCCCTGGTGTCGACCTTGGGAGGGGCGTGCTGCTTGATCATGGTTTGAAAATACATAGTATATTTTCAAGCTTGAGGATTCAAGGAAATGGTGTTGTCCACATGCTGCGACTGCTCTGCGTCCGGGTCGGGGTCTTCCTCGCGGCCTTGTCCTGCGCCACCGCCTCCTGGGCAACCGAACGCTTCACCGCCGAACAGGTGCGGGCGGATGTCGATGCGCTGGCATCAGGGATCGCAGCCACCCATCCGGGCATCGGCCATTCCGTGGACCCTGCGCGATTCGCGCGTGCACTGGAAGCGCTGCGCGAGAGAGCCCGCGACGGACTCGACCGTGACGCCGTTTGGCGCGAGCTCGCGACGCTGAACCCGTTGCTGGCCGACGGCCACCTGTTCGTCGGCTACGCGGACTGGCGGGGCGACACCGTGCGCCACCTCGAGAAGGGCGGCACCTTGTTTCCCTTCGAGGTAGACGTCGGTGTCGACGGGCGCGTGCGCGTCGTCGGCGAACTGGGTGGTGCACGCTCGGTCCACACCGGTGCCTACCTCCGGTCGATCAACGGTCATGCAATCGCGGAAGTCACCCAGGCCCTGCTGGCGCGTGTGCATGGCGACAGCCCGCGCTTCCGCGCCCACTTGCTGTCCAGCCGCTGGTGGTTCTTCTTCTGGAAGGTCTACGGCGCACCCGACGCGTTCGACCTGGTGTTCGACGGCACGTCCAGGGGCCCCGTGCGTGAGTCCGGTCGTCGCGAGCGCCCCGCCGTGCTGGCCGGAGAGCAGGACTTCGAACGGCAGTTCTCCCTGGAGCTGCGGCCCGATGGCGCAGCGGTCATGAGCGTGCACACCTTCGCCTGGCACGACCCCGAAGCCTTCTTCGGCTTCACGCGCCGAGCGTTCCAGCAGATGAAGGCCGCCCGGGTACGCCTGCTCGTCATCGACGTTCGGCGCAATGGCGGTGGCGACGACGCGATGTGGCTGAAGGGCCTCATGCCCTACATCGCGAACCGTCCCTATCGCTGGGCCTCGTGTTACACCAAGCGCGTGCTCAAGGACAACCCCGCCCGGCAGGAAAGGGCGGGCGAGGTGCTCAGCGGAGACATCGACACCTGGGCGTCGCCGCTGGCCGACGAGAGCCAGCGGTTCGCCGGAAAGGTGGTGGTACTGGTCGGCCCGGGAACGTATTCGTCGGCTGTGCTCTTTGCGAACACGGTCCAGGACTTTCGCTTTGGGACGCTGGCGGGCGAGGGATCGAGCGTCAGGAGCGTGCAGACCGGCGGCGTGCAGAAAATCGAACTGCCTCACGCCGGCCTCGTGGTGTGGTCGCCCCGGTTCATCCTTGTACGGCCGTCCGGTCTCCTGTCGCCGGTCTGGCTGACGCCGGACGTCCATGTTGCAGACGATCCTCTCCACCCGAGCGCGGCGTTGAGTGCCGTGCTGGCGAGGGTGGCCAGCCACGCCGCTGGGCGATGACACAGCGGTGCTGCCGTCGGGCAGGCCCGGGTGCGGCGCTGCTCAGCCCTTGTAGGAGCGGACGACAACGACCTTGCCAGTCCGATCGAACGAGCTGGTGAACATCGCTGAAGTTCCGGCAGGTCTCGTGCAGTGCTTCCCCCTTGCCGCGCACGTCGACGTTCCAGTCGCGCATGTGCACCTCATCAGTGGGCTCCGGCCGCCAAGGTCGCCAACACCGCGCCATGCCAACTCACCAGGAAGCTGCCGCCCGCGACTGGCGGCTCCTGGCCGAGTGGAGCCGACCGGTTTTCGCCGGCGAACGGCCGGTATACATCAGGTTGCCGACCTTCGGGTCAGGACCGCGGCGCCGTCAGACTGCGGTGACGTTGAAACGATCGCAGAGGTCATCCACCTGCCGTGCCTTGAGCTTCTCGGCGAGCAGCTTGCGGAGCCCGCTGCGCTCGAATACGGCGTAGGCGAACCCCTTGTTCATCTGCCGCGACACGTACCGGATCCCGTCCCAGCGTAGGCT
>LNFM01003248.1_pt1 | contig 32382 bp, 27 predicted proteins | sample 596031 | NCBI WGS metagenome assembly LNFM01 (sample SAMN04254537, study PRJNA301005) | activated carbon metagenome | isolation source: dual media filters at the Ann Arbor, Michigan drinking water treatment plant | place: USA: Ann Arbor | reverse complement strand
GTGAGATCGGCAACCGCGACGCGCTCGTCGACATGGTGCGCGAGTGCGTTCGTCAGGCCAAACTCTACGACGGGGCAGTACGCCTGGATGAAGCGGGCGTCGGAGGTGCCACCATTGGTGGTCAGTGCCGGCACGCGACCCGTGCCGTCCTCGACGGATTTCGCAAGCGTGTGAACCAATGCGCCGGGCTTGGTCAGGAACACGTCGCCGGTGCCGGAGAACGAGACGTCCCACCGCGCGCCGACATCGCCGGCCGCCGCCGCGCACTGCTCACGCACCCACGCCTCGGCCTTCGGCCGGGTCCACAAATTGTTGTAGCGGATGTTGAACTTCGCGCGCGCCTCGTTTGGGATGACGTTGGTCGCCGTGTTGGGCACCGTTACTACCGTGACCTGGAGGCTCGATGGCTCGAAATCGGCGTTGCCTTCGTCCAGCGGCGTCGAGGACAGCCGGTCGATCAGGCGGGCGAGCTTCGGCACCGGATTTTCGGCGAGCGCGGGATAGGCAGCGTGACCCTGCTTGCCCGCCACCACCAGTTCCGCGTTCAGCGACCCGCGACGGCCAATCTTGATCTCCTGGCCGAGCAGGCTTGGATTGGACGGCTCGCCGACGATGCAAGCGTCCATCACCTCGCCCTTGTCGCGCATCCAGTCGAGCACCTTCATCGTGCCGTTGATCGACGGCCCTTCCTCGTCGCCAGTGATGAGAAAGCTGATCGCGCCGGGCAACTCGCCGCCGTGACGCTCGACAAGGCGGAGCGTGGCCGAGACGAACGCGGCGATGGCGCCCTTCATGTCGACTGCGCCGCGACCGTAGAGCACGCCGTCGTGAATCTCGGCGCCAAATGGCGGATGCGTCCAACGCGCGGCGTCGCCGACGGGCACGACGTCGGTATGGCCGGCAAAGCACAAATTCGGCTGCTTGCGCCCAAGTCGCGCGTAGAGATTGTCGACGTCGGGCGTCCCGGGCGTAGTCATCACTAAGCGGTGACATTCGAACCCGGCAGGCTTCAGCGCCGCCTCGAGCAGCGTGAGCGCACCACCTTCATCGGGTGTCACCGATTGGCAGCGGATCAGCGCCTGGGCAAGCGCCACGGGGTCCTTGAAGTCGAGCGTCATGGGAGAGCCGGTCGCCGGAGGGAACCATATACCACCGCACCCTGAAGGCGCGATCGCATGACCGACGCTCTAGCATCCGGAGAAAGCGGAGAGAAGTCCGCTGAAGGGTGACTAGCCCTGCTCGATGACGTACCCGGCGCCGCGAACGGTGCGAATGACTTCGCTTTCCTTGCCGCGCACCAGCGCCTTACGCAACCGCCCGATGTGGACGTCGACGGTCCGCTCGTCGAGTTCGGCCTGCCGCCCCCAGACACCATCGAGGATCTGCTCGCGGCTGAGCACGCGCCCCGCCCGCTCCATCAGGAATTCCAGCAGCCGATATTCCGTCGGGCCGAGCCGCACTTCGCGCACCGACCGCTTCACGCGATGCGCCAGCCGATCGAGTGTCACATCGCCAACCGAGATGACGTCGGCAACGCGCTCGGGGGAGGCCCGGCGCAGCATGGCCTTGACGCGCGCGATCAACTCCGCGACCGAGAACGGCTTCACGATGTAATCGTCGGCGCCGGTCGCGAGACCGCGCACACGATCGCCTTCCTCGCCGCGCGCCGTCAGCATGATGATCGGAACACCGGTCGTCTCGTTGCGCTGGCGCAATCGGCGACACAGCTCAATACCCGAGACACCGGGGAGCATCCAATCGAGCAGAATCAGGTCGAAATGATCTTCGTTGACGAGGATCTGGGCCTCCTCGCCGGTCTCCGCGACCGACACCGCAAATCCCTCGCCTTCGAGGTTGTAGCGGATCAGTTCGACGATCGCAGGATCGTCTTCGACCACCAGGAGCTTGACGCTCATGCGAGCCCGACCCTCTCTCGCCACCGAGCCGTCCGGGGCGCCGTCGCTCCGGATCGCGCTGCCTCGTGCCGTTCTCAAGGTTGCGACGCGCACGCGATCATCTCCCATCTAACAGCGTGAGAATGTTCCGCACGGGCGCTCTGCAGCGCCTCGATCGGAACGGTCACGCATCTCGTTTGCGCCGATCACGACTCACCCACCCTGATCAGCGTCGAACTGGTATCGTCGCTCTTCGGCCGCGCATCCGTCACAGGCCGGCCGTGGACAAGGAAATGCACGTTCTCGGCGATGTTCGTTGTGTGATCGCCGATGCGCTCGATGTTCTTGGCGCCAAACAGCAGATGGGTGCAGAGCCCGATGTTGCGCGGGTCTTCCATCATGTAGGTCAGCAGCTCGCGGAACAGCGAGTTGTACATCGCGTCGATCTGCTCGTCGGCGCGCCAGACGCCGAGCGCCTTGTCGGCCTCACGCTCGCCGTAGGCGTCGAGCACGTCCTTGAGCTGCTTCAGCGCGAGCTCGGTCATGTGCTTGAGCCCCGTGAGCAGGGGCTTTGGATGGTTCTCGCCGGAGATCGCGAGCGCGCGCTTCGCCATGTTCTTCGCGAGGTCGCCGATGCGCTCGAGGTCGCCGGCGATCTTCAGCACGGTCATGATGTGGCGCAGGTCGTCGGCGAGCGGCTGGCGCTTGGCGATCATGACGATCGCCTGATCCTGCAAGTCGCGCTCGAGCTGGTCGATCTGGGTATCGCTGGCGACGACCTCGGCAGCGAGCTTGGGATCGCGCCGCTCCAGTGCTTCGAAGGCGCGGCCGAGCTGCTGCTCGGCGAGACCACCCATTTGCGAGACGCGCTTGTCGAGCAGCAACAATTCCTGCTCGAAGGCCTTGACCGTGTGCTCGCGCATTGTGGTGCTCTCCTGCGCCCCGTATGGGCTCATGATCGGCGACCGATGACGGCCGGTACTCCCGATCTGCCCAGAAGGTAGCGGTGACTGCCTACAGAATTGTGACAGCCTAATGCATTGGCTAACAACAGACTAATGTCTAATCGCTGGGACGGCGCGCCTGCTCGTCGATGACAAAAGTGAAGATCGAACCCTTGCCGAGTTCGGATTCGATTCTCAGCTCGCCGCGATGGCGGTTGGCGATGTGCTTAACGATCGCCAGGCCAAGGCCGGTACCGCCTTTCTCGCGGCTCGACTTGGCGTTGACTCGGTAGAAGCGCTCGGTGAGCCGTGGCAGATGATCGGGCGCGATTCCCGGCCCCTTGTCCCGCACCGCCACCGCAAGCCGCATCGACGGCCCTTGCCGGATCCGCCGCACCGCCACTTCGACCGTGCCGCCCGGACGACCGTACTTGAGCCCGTTCTGCACGAGGTTTTGCACGACCTGCACGATCTCATCGGTCTCACCAAGCACAATCGCTGGGCCTTCGCATGGAATGAACGTCAGCGTCGCCTCGGACGCACGCGCGACCGGCTCCAGCGCTTGTATCGCGGCCGCCACCGTCTCGTTGAGGTCGATGGCGGTGCGCGGCGGTAAATGTTCGCGCATCTCGACGCGGCTCAATGACAGCAGATCCTCGACGAGGCGCGACATCCGCGCCGCCTGCTGGCTCATGATGCCGAGAAAACGCTGCTGCGCCGCCGGATCACTGCTCGCGCGCCCTTGCAGGGTTTCGATAAAGCCAACCAGCGACGCCAGCGGCGTGCGCAGTTCATGGCTCGCGTTGGCGACGAAGTCGACGCGCATCCGGCCGAGACGATCTTGCTCGGTGAGATCGTGCAAAGCCATGATCACGCGCGGCGGCGAACCTGCATCGGTCGCCGCCTCATCTTCAAATGTTTCCGCGAGTGCAGTCAGCGTGATGCGGACGCGGCGGTCGATCGGAACGCGCTCCTGCACCTCGACTGTGCGCTGACGGCCGTCATCAATGACCTCGTCGATCGCCTGGAGAAACTCAGGATCGCGCGTGAGCAGCGAAGGCTGTCCGCCGACCCGCGCATTGACGTGCAGCTCCCGCGCCGCCGGATTGACATGGATGATCGTCCCGGCTTCATCCAGCGCCAGGATCGGGTCCGGCACCGCGTCGAGTACCGCTCGCCAGCCGCCCACGGGTTCGGCTTCACCAAACCGGCCGTGGTGCTCACCGTCGCGAGCGAACGCGCCGCCATCATCATCGAGCCCGATCAGTGCCGCCAATCCCAGCGCAAGGCAGGCCCCGAGGGCGAACAGCCACGCCGACACGCCTGCGAGTAGCGCGCAGATACCGCCGACAATCGCTGCTACCACCAACAGCAGCGCGCGGCGCCGAATGCGGTCCGTCGCCGTCGCCAGCATGGCGCCCAGCACACCGGCGATCGACTGGGGATCATTGTCGCGCCACAACTGCACGCGGTCGTCCTCTCGGCGCGGTCTCGGTTTCCGTCGCCGACTTGTATCCGGTTGGAGGCCGCAGCGACAGAGGGCTGAGAGGGTAGTTCAGTTACTGAGCAATTGTTGGTGGACTTTCGCGCTTAAAGGAAAGCTAAAGCACCGCCACCAGGAACACACCGGCGACCGCCATCGCCGCGATGGCCGCGATCGTCGCCATGCGCTTCTGGCCTTCGCGCCACGGCATGTTCTCGATCAGCAGCACGCGAATGCCGCCGAGCAGATGGATCGCGAGCAGCAGGACGAGACCGGTCTCGGCAAGTTTGACCAGCGGTGCCTTGGTCCAGTGCAGGAAACCGTCGAGCTGGGCTTCGTTGCTGATCGCCAACCCGAGCACGAGAAAATGCAGCGGCAGGAACGCCGCGAGCAGGACGCCGGAAACGCGATGGATCATGGCCGCGAGCCACAAGCGATCGCCACGGTATGCAGTCGTATGCGGGCGCGTGCTCATGACAACACCACCGCGGCGACGGCGCGCAAGCCGAGAATGAGCAGCAGCGCCCCAAAAATCCACATCAGCCGGTCGAGCGCCTTCTCGCGCCAGCCGAGCCATTCGCGGGCGACCCCACGCACGCCGATCGCGCCATGGACCGCAGCCGCCACCACGAAGGTCCCGTAATAGAGGCCCCACACGACACTGCCGCGCGTGCGGCCGAGAATTTCCGCGGCGCTCAAGCCCCGGTTGGTCGCGTAGATGATGACGATGAGATGGACGACGATGAGCGGCACCATCAGCGCAGCCGTCATGCGCTGCCAGACGTAGAGACGAACCGCGCTCACGAGATCTCTCCGCGGATATAGGCCTGCATCGTGCGGCGCTTGAGGCCGGCGATGGACGCGGTTGGATTGAGCTGCTTGGGGCAGAGCTGTTCGCAAGACTGATGCGAATGGCAGTTGTGGCAACCGCCATTTCCGGCCGCCGCGAGGAGGCGGAGCTGGTTGCCGGTGTCGCGCACGTCGTTGACCAGCGACCACGACCGGTTGAGCGCCGCCGGGCCGAAGTAGTCGGGGTTCCAACGCACGGTATCGCAGGCGGCGTAGCAGACGCCGCAGTTGATGCACTCGATGGCGGCGTCGGCGGCTTGCCGCTCGGCGCTGTCGGGGCTGATGGTCTCGAGCGGCTCGTAGCGCGTGCGTGATGGCACGAAGATGCCCATCGCCTTCTGCCACTTGTCGAAGAACGGCGTCATATCGGCGGCGAGGTCGCGGATGACAGGCAGATTGGCAAGCGGCCCGATCTCAAGCCGTCCGTTCTCGACGACCTTCGACACATGCGTGCGGCACGTCCAACGCGGGCGGCCATTGACGGTCATCGCGCACGAGCCGCACACGCCGACCCGACAGGCGAAGCGGTAGGCGAGCGTGGGATCAGCATGGCGCTGGATCCATGTCACGACATCGAGCACGGTCTGGCTGTCACGACGCGGCACGTCGAACGACTCGTATTCGCCTTCTTCGCCGCCGCGCCAGACGCGAACCTCCATTGTCGCTTCCGTTGTCGTGCTCATGCCCGCACCGTCACTCTCACCTTGTGGATCATGTTGTTGCCGAACCCGCTGCGATCCCAGCGCTCTTCGAGCGGCTGCGTGTCACCGTTCTCGTCGGTGGCGCGACACGTAATCTCGTGCTCGCCGTCGGTCGCGTTCCACGTCGCCTGCCAGCCGCGCCAAGCATAGCGCCCGTCGACCAGCGCCAGCGTCGCATCCTGCCACACGCCATCAACACCGAACTCCACCCGCGTGATCGGCACGCCGTTGCCGGTCCAGGCACGGCCGAAAACGGTTACCGGCCCCGGCGGCACCAGCCGATGGCGCGTGTACCAGTCGGGAATACCCGGCGGCACCATCAGCGACTTCACCCGCATATGGGTGACCGGGACGCCCGGATCGTCGGCGCTCTCGCGATACATATAGGTCCCGACCTGCTGTTGGCCCTCATAGGGCCGATCGAGCACTTCGATGCGGTCGAGCCACTTGACGCTGGCCATGCCGTACCAGCCGGGCACGATCAGGCGCAGCGGGAAGCCGTGTTGGGGCAGCAACGGCGCACCGTTCATGCCCCACACCAGAAGCACGTCGTCACTCAGCGCGAGCTGCGGCGCGAGACTGCGGCCATACTCGTGGAAGACTTTGTCGAAGCCGCGGTCGATACCGAGGAAGACGACATCGATGGCATCCGGCTCGAGGCCGGCGCGTTCGAGCACCGCGCGCAATGGCGTGCCGGTCCATTCCGATGTACCGACGGCCTCATACATCCACGGCATACTCTGGCGGCGCAGGCCGATGTTCGCGCGACCGTTGCCGGCACATTCGAGCGTCACCCGCAGCGTCTTTTCCGGTAGCGCCTTGAGTTCAGCGAGCGACAGTTTCAACGGCTGGCGTACGCGGCCCGTGATGCTCAGCGTCCAATCGGCAGCCGAGGGGACATAAGGAACGTCGAAATGGTTGAGCAGGTAGTGGAGCCCGGTCGGCGTAACGTCGTGGCGCAGCGCCTCGAGCAGGATCCCCGAGTTCCGATTGGCGAGCCGCACTTCCTCGCGCAGGAAGTCGCCATCCTGGTTAGGGCGTCCACCCTCGATATCAAACGGAGAGACCCAGTTTCCTCGGTCGGTCATGTCATTTTCCTTGTTCGCCCGGAACCTAGCAAAACACTCCGGCCCGTCAATCTATGGCTGCGCATGGCCGACGACGGCGCCCGCGTATCTCGATGACGATGAGGCAGCAACCGTTGCAGCCACTTCCGCGTATCCCCGGCCGGGAGCTATTCTCGCAGGCTCTGATGCCGAACGGGGGATGCCCATGCAAGACACGTTTCGAGCCGCCGCCGAGCGTACTGCTCACGCTGTCGGAACCTACTGGGCGTTTTTGGCAGCGCTGGCGACGGTTGCCGTCTGGGGCGTGACAGGGCCCTATTTCGCCTACTCCGACACCTGGCAGCTCTTCATCAATACGGGCACGACAATCGTGACCTTCCTGATGGTGTTCCTGATTCAGAACACCCAGAATCGGGAATCACGGGTCATGGCCTTGAAACTCGATGAACTGATCCGGGCGGTGGAAGGTGCTCGCACCGGCTTCGTCGATCTCGACCATATGTCCGACGAGGAACTGGAGGCGGTGCAGAAGGAATTCTCCCGCCTCAAGGAAAAGTACGCGCCACTGGTCGACGACGACCTCGCGCACGTCCAGCACGCCCTGGCCAAACGCCATCGGCGGAGGCCCAAGAAATAGAAATCGGGGTTTGTTACGGTTGAATCGGCAGCCCATGGAGGGCGCCCGGCTGAAATATCGCTGGGATGCCACCCGGGGCGCGCGCCCCTGCGGGTAACCATGCCCATCCCGCGCCGCGGCCGCGTCCCGCTTGCCGGACCGCCCCACTTTCTGTATAGACCCCCCAGCTTTCCAACATCGATCGCGACTTGAGGCCGGCAAACGCCGCCGCTGCGGCGATCGCATTCTGCCAGAGAGACCGAGACCATGAAGAACATCGAGGATTTCCACCCCGACTATCACCTGATCAAAGTGGTCATGACCGACGGCACCGAGTACCAGACGTACTCGACCTACGGCAAGGAAGGGGACACGCTGAACCTCGAGATCGACCCGACCACCCACCCGGCCTGGACCGGCGGCAACCAGCACATGCTGGACCGCGGTGGCCGCGTCTCGCGCTTCAAGAAGAAGTTCGAAGGCCTCTTCTGATTATTGTGCGCTGCAGCGCACATTTAATGCACTTTGCGCGATTGTACGGCCCCCCTTGAAGTCAAGGTGGGGCCGTCCTGCTTTTGCTGTAAATCATCCCATCAGCAATGCGTGAAGGCGTGTGGCCAAGCCTGATATCTCCGGCTATAGAGAGTCTAAGTTGCAGGCCCTGCCGTAACGGGGCCGCTGCTAGGGGCTGGGGCGAGATCGATCGACGAGCAGGGGCGGCGGAATGCAGCCCGCGGTCTCGTTCGGCAGCGATGGCTCCCCGGCGGAGAAACGAGCCAGGGATCGAGGCGAAATGCAGGCGAGTGAAGTCGCGGCTAAAGCATTGCGACGAGGTCGTACACCTCCAACCGACATCAAGGACCCCCAGTACTTCCACAAGGTCGTTGATTGCCAGTGGGCCTGCCCGACCCACACGCCCGTTCCCGAGTACATTCGTCTGATCGCGCAGGGCGAGTATGCCGCTGCCTACATGCTCAATTGGGAATCGAACGTCTTCCCGGGCATCCTCGGTCGCGTCTGCGATCGCCCGTGCGAACCGGCGTGCCGGCGCGGCCGCATCCAGGTCGGCGACGAGGGCAACGCCAAGGATCCCTCGAAAAAGAATGCCGAGCCCGTTGCGATCTGCCGTCTGAAGCGCGTTGCCGCGGATTACAAGGGCGAGATAAGCAGCTTCCTTCCAAAAATTCCGGCGCAAAAGAACGGCAAACGCATCGCGCTCATCGGTGCCGGCCCCGCGTCGCTCGCGGTGGCGCGTGATCTGATGCCACTCGGCTACGACGTGACGCTCTACGAGCGCGATCCGGTGCCGGGCGGCCTGATGCGCACCAATATTCCATCCTTCCGCCTTCCGGCGAGCGTGCTCGATGAGGAAGTCGGCATCGTTCTCGGCATGGGCGTCAACGCGCGCTTCGGCGCCGAGATCTCGAGCCTCAAGGCGCTGCACGGCGAAGGCTACGACGCAATCTTCGTCGGTACCGGCGCGCCCAAGGGCAAGGATCTGGAATTGCCGGGTCGCGCAGAGGCCGCCGCCAACATCCACATCGGCATCGACTGGCTGACGTCGGTCGCCTTCGGTCACGTCGAGAAGGTCGGCCGCCGCGTCGTCGTCATCGGTGGCGGTAATACGGCGATGGACTGCTGCCGCACGGCGCTGCGGCTCGGCGCGGAAGCCGTCACGGTGACCGTACGCAGTCCACGGAAGGTGATGAAGGCATCCGACTGGGAGATCAAGGACGCGCTCTACGAGGGCATCCCGATTCTCGACAATCACGCTCCCAAGTCGTTCGTCCTAAAGGACGGCAAGCTCGCGGGCATCATATTCGAAAAGATGGTCGTCACCGGCACCGACGCCAAGGGCCGTCCCAAGCTCGAAGCCTCCGGCGAACTCGTCACGATCGAGTGCGACGACGTCCTGATGGCGATCGGCCAGGAGAACGCGTTCCCGTGGATCGAGCGCGACATCGGCATGACATTCAACGAGTGGGGCCAGCCCGCCGTCGATCGCAAGACGTTCATGAGTTCGGTCCCTGGCATCTTCTTCGGCGGCGATGCCGCTTGGGGGCCGGAGAACATCATCTGGGCGGTCGCACACGGCCATCAGGCCGCGATCTCGATCGACGCCTACTGCAACGGCAAAAGCCTCGTCGAACGCCCGCAACCCGGCCACACCCTGGTCAGCCAGAAGATGGGAATCCACGAGTGGTCGTACTCGAACAATTACGACCCTCGAAAACGCGAGGCGGTGCCACACGCCAAGCTCGAGGCGTCGCTCAAGAACCTGAAACTCGAAGTCGAGCTGGGATTCGACGATAAGATCGCTGCCCGCGAGGTCGAGCGCTGCCTCAATTGCGATGTGCAGACCGTGTTCACCGAGAACCTGTGCATCGAGTGCGACGCGTGCATGGATATCTGCCCGGTCGACTGCATCAACTTCACCGAGAACGATGACGAGGCGGACCTGCGCAAGGAACTGCGCGTGCCGGCCTTGAACCTGACGCAGGACATCTACGTATCGGACGTGCTGAAGACCGGCCGCATCATGGCCAAGGACGAGGATGTCTGTTTGCACTGCGGCTTGTGCGCCGAGCGGTGTCCAACCGGCGCCTGGGACATGCAGAAGTATGCCTATGTGGAAGCCCAGGCCTCATCGGCCTGCCTCAGCCACCACAACGCCTATCTCGGATAAATCAGACACTGTGAGGGCCTGCGGAAACGCCGGCCCTTCTTGACGTTAGAAAACGCTTGAACGGACTGAAGCGCCCGAACCGCACAGAATAGGCGGCGGGCCGCGAATCGGAATGAGGACGACAGAGACGCCATGAGCGGAATCAACGATTTCGTCATCAAGTTCGCGACCGTCAACGGCTCGGGCTCGGCCTCGGCCAACACCATGGTCGCAAAGACGCTGTTCCGGATGGGCATCCCGGTGAGCCCGAAGAACATCTTTCCGTCGAACATCCAGGGCCTGCCGACGTGGTACGAGGTCCGCGTGTCGGAAGCGGGTTACCTTGCGCGCCGCGAGGGCATCGACTTGATGGTTGCGATGAACCCGCAGACCTACGCCGAGGATCTCGCCGAAGTGGTGACCGGCGGCTGGCTGCTCTACGACAGTTCGATGCCGCGCATCTGGCCGCGCGACGACATCACGCTGCTGCCTATACCGATCGCGCAGATCTGCGCGAAGCAATGGAAAGACGCGCGCCAGCGCCAGCTGTTCAAGAACATGGTCTACGTCGGCGCGCTGGTCGAGCTGCTGTCGATGGACATCGAAGTTCTGAAAGGCGTCGTCGGCGATCAGCTCAAGGGCAAAGAAAAGCTGATGACGGCAAACATGCAGGCCGTCGACCTCGGCCGCGACTATGCGCGCGAACATTTCCAGAGCCCGCTGCCGATCCGCGCCCGCCACGCCGAGCGCGCCAAGGGCAAGATCATGGTCACCGGCAATGAGGCCGGCGGCCTCTCGGCCGTCTACGCCGGCGCGACGGTATGCGCGTGGTACCCGATCACGCCGTCGACGTCGCTCGCCGAGGGCTTCGAAAAGCACGCGCGTCGGATGCGCATCTCCAAGGACGGGAAGAAGCTCTACGGCATCGTTCAGGCCGAGGATGAGCTGGCCGCGATCGGCGTTGCGATCGGTGGCGCCTGGAACGGCGCGCGATCGTTCACGGCGACTTCCGGCCCCGGCATCTCACTGATGAGCGAATTTCTCGGCCTCGCCTACTTCGCCGAGATCCCGATCGTCCTGTTCAACATCCAGCGCGGCGGCCCTTCGACGGGTATGCCGACGCGCACCGGGCAACCTGATATCATCTCGTGCGCCTACGCGAGCCACGGCGACACGAAGCACGTCCTCCTGTTCCCATCGAATCCGACTGAATGTTTCTCGATGGGCGCCGAGGCCTTCGATCTCGCCGAGCGGCTGCAGACGCCGGTCATGGTCATGTCGGATCTCGACATCGGCATGAACGACTGGATCACCGATCCGTTCGAGTGGGACGACGCAAAGGCTCACGATCGCGGCAAGGTGCTGTCGGCGGAACAGCTCGAGGCCTTCAAGACGGTGAAGGGCCAGCCCTGGGGCCGCTATCAGGACGTCGATGGTGACGCCATTCCCTATCGCACGCTGCCGGGCACCCATCCGACGATGGGCGCGTTCTTCACCCGCGGCACAAGCCACGACGAGAACGCGCGCTACACCGAAGACGGGACAATCCATCAGCGCGTCATCGATCGCATCCGGCGCAAATTCGATACCGCCGCGACGTACGTGCCGAAGCCCGAGATCGATATTCGCGACAAGAACGTCAAAGTCGGCCTGATCTACTTCGGAGCCAACCGCCCAGCGGTGCTCGAAGGCCTCGACGAACTCGAGCGCGCCGGCGTGCGCCTCAATGCGATGCGCCTCAAGGCCTTCCCGTTCAACGAGGACGTGAAGGCATTTTGCGCGGCGCACGACCAGATCTTCGTCGTCGAGCAGAACCGTGACGCTCAAATGCGCCAGCTTCTGATGACCGAAGCTAACGTCCCCGGCACCAAACTCATTGCGACGCTCAGCTACGATGGAACGCCGATGACGGCGGCGTTCGTCCGCAAAGCCGTGCTCGCCCGCCTTCATCCCGAAAAAGCCGCCGCCGCCGAGTAGCAGGAACCTCTAGTGAGATGATCGAGAAATTCGCCATGTCACGGTGCTGGGTCGGGAGCGAATTTCTCGACCTGAATCACACTAGCAAGATTATAATTCTAGTGTCCCTTTTGATTCCGAAGTTCGCTCGGGACACCAGCATCGAGATCTGGCGAACTTCGGAATCGGGACACTAGCCATGAGCTACATCGCCAAGCCATCCGCGCATCACCCGGCGCTTCCCCGCAATGCCCTCGGCCTGACGCGCCGCGACTACGAGGGCTCGATGTCGACGCTGTGCGCCGGCTGCGGGCACGATTCGATCACCGCCGCCATCATCGAAGCCTGCTTCGAGATGGACCTGCCGGCGCACCGTATTGCCAAAGTCTCGGGTATCGGCTGTTCGTCGAAGGCGCCGACGTATTTCCTCTCGCGCAGCCACGGCTTCAACTCGGTGCATGGGCGGATGCCGTCCGTAACGACGGGCGCCAATATGGCCAACCGCGACCTCGTCTATATCGGCGTGTCCGGTGACGGCGACACCGCCTCGATTGGTCTCGGCCAGTTCTGTCATGTCGTGCGCCGCCGGCTGAACATGACCTATCTCGTCATGAACAACGGCTGTTACGGACTGACCAAGGGGCAGTTCTCGGCGACCAACGACAAGAATTCGCCGTCGAAGAAAGGCGAGGCGAATCCGTTCGACGCGATCGACCTCTGCCAGATGGCGATCCAGCTCGGCGCCGGCTTCGTTGCGCGCTCCTTCTCAGGCGACAAGAAGCAGCTCCTGCCGCTGATCCAGGCCGCGATCAGCTACAAGGGGTTTGCGTTCCTCGACGTGATCAGCCCGTGCGTGACCTTCAACAACCACCCGAGTTCGACCAAGAGCTATGAATACGTGCGGATGCACAACATGGCGTCCGAGAACAAGCTCGACTACGTCGAGCCGATGGAAGAGATCACCGCCGATTACGCCGAGGGCACCGCGACGAATGTGACGCTGCACGACGGCGCGCAACTCCGGCTCTACAAAGTCGACGGCGGCCATGATCCGCGCGACTCAGACGCTGCGATCGACACGATCCGCAAGAACGCAGCGAAGGGTACCGTCGTCACCGGTCTCCTCTACGTCAACGAGGACCAAGTCGACCTCCATGACGTCCTCGACACCGACGCTCGCCCGCTGAATGCGGTCCCGATGTCCGAGCTTTGCCCCGGCTCGAAGGCGCTCGAAGGCATCAACGCGCGGCTCCGCTGAAGTCGCTCCGCGGCGCCGTCTCAACTCTCAGCGCTGATAATCAGCGCTGAGAACGCGGCCAAACCCCTGCCAAACCATCTGATCTTGGTGCTTGTCGCTGCGTGTGTCGCGCTGGGGAGTTCAGGCGCGTCACCAGTGCATTTGACTGGGATCACGAACCCGTGATCTGGTTTCCGGTCAACTAGAAGTCGTCGCGAACCCGATCTCCGCTCATCCCATGCTGACTGCGCACCCGCCGTTGCCGGCCTCCACATCGGTACGCCTCTCCGCGCGCCACTACGACCTCGCGGCGGTGGTCGTGCTGCTCGTGCTCGGCGTTTGCGCGGCGCTGACCTTCCGCGATTACGGCCTCGGCTGGGACGACTACACGCACTCCGAATACGGCGAACTGCTGCTCGCCTACTACGGCTCCGGCTTCACCGACAAACGCGCGTTGTCTTTCGTCAACCTCTACATGTACGGCGGCGGGTTCGATCTTGTCAGCGCGCTCGCCGCGAAAGTCCTGCCGTTCGATGGCTTCGAAACGCGGCGGCTGATGGGCGCGCTGGTCGGCATCATTGGCCTCGCTGTCGCATGGCGACTGGCCCGGCGTATCGCTGGACCGCTGGCAGGATTGTTGGCACTCGTCCTGCTCGCGACCACGCCGATGTTCTACGGCCATATGTTCATGAACGCCAAGGACGGGCCGTTCGCCGTCGCGATGTGCGTGCTTCTGCTGGCACTGGTGAGGGCGATCCAAGAGTACCCCGCACCTTCGCGCGGTACGGTCGTCTTTCTCGGGCTTGCGCTGGGGCTCGTCGTCGGCACGCGCATCCTCGGCGGGATCGCCGCGCTGTTCGTCATTGCGCCGCTTGCTCTCCTGTTCGGCCATGACGTGCGCGAGCATGGCGCGAAGCCGGGCCTGAAGCGCCTCGGGTGGTTCGTCCTGGTGCTGTCTGCGGGACTGCCGCTCGGTTATCTCATCATGGGGCTGTTGTGGCCGTGGTCCATGCTTGAACCTCTCAACCCCATCCGCGCGATCGCCTATTTCTCGCACTTCTTCGAAAAGCCCTGGCGCGAGCTTTATGAAGGGATGCCGGTTCTGGTGCCGGACATGCCCGCGTCCTACGTGCCGCGACTGCTGGCGCTGAAATTGCCCGAGTCCGTGCTGCTCCTCGCAGTCGCTGGATGCGTCGGCATCATCTACATCGCCACGCGTCGATCCATCGATGTCCACAAGCGCGCCGGCCTGCTCCTCATCCTCAGCGCCGCGGTGGTTCCCGTAGCATACGCGATGATCTCCCGGCCGGCTCTCTATAACGGCCTTCGCCACTTCGTGTTCATCGTTCCACCCATCGCCGTCGTTGCGGGGATAGCGTGCGCCTGGGGCCTCGATTGGCTGCGCGCGCGCGGCACGGCTGCCTGGATCGCCGGACTTGCGGCGCTCACGGTCGGACTAACGGCGACCGTCCGCGACATGGTGCAACTCCATCCCTATCAGTACGCCTACTTCAATGCGCTGGCGGGTGGCGTGCGCGGCGCCGATCGAGGCTACATGCTCGACTACTGGGGCCTGGCCTTCAAACAAGCCACCGACCAGTTGCGGACCGAACTCAAGACGACCGGCGCAAAGCCACCCTCCGGTCGCGCATACTGGATCGTCGCCGTGTGCGGGCCGCAACGCGTCGCCCAGGTCGGGTTTGGGTCGAAGTTCCGCACGACCAGTGATCCGAAGGGCGCGGACTTCGCACTCGTACTTCGCGAGTTCTACTGCCGCGAAGTCAATGCCCCCGTGGTCACCGAGGTCGTGCGCGAGGGAGTCGCCTTCGCCACCGTCTACGATATTCGCGGCCGTACCGTGCGCCCGCTGTCGACGCCGTGATCGAACTACCAAAGATCGCCCGCTAGTCGGCACGCGCTGTCTTCAACGCGCCCGACGTGTCGGCTGCCTTGGCCGACGCATGGACCTTCGGAACGACAACGGCGCTTTGCTTGGGCGCCGCGGCGTCATCAGGCTTGCTCCCGGTCTTTCGGCCGGTCTCGCCGATCTTCCCGAGCAGCGCCAGATTTTGCGCAACCCGGACCTCGCTCGCCTTATCCTTGGCCGCCGATGCACGGCGCAGCATCTGCTCCGCGTCACCGCGTTGGCCGTCGAGCGCAAGCGACAACGCGAGATTGTTGAGGACCACCGGATTGTCGGGTGCGCGCTTCAGCGCCTCCGCGAACTCGCGCTGCGCTTCCTTTTGCTTGCCGCTCGCCGCGAGCGCGGTGCCGAGCGCCGAGTGGGTCTGCCAGTCGCGGCTGCCGCTCGCGATTGCGTGCTGGAGATGGTCGCGGGCGCGGCCAACGGCGCCAAGCTCGAGCGCCAGCAAGCCACGGTCGCGGAATAGACGGGCGTCGTTGGGTGCGGCGGACGCGGCCTGGTCGAGTAGTGCCAGCGCACCGAATTTGTCGCCCTGGCGACGCAGGATGCGTGCGGCGGCGACCGTTGCCTCGACATCGCCCGGATTGCCACGGGCAGCGGCGAGCGTCGCCGCTTCACCGAGGCGCGCACGGGCAATCTTTTTGTCGGCTGGCGATACTTCCCGCTCTGGTGGCTCAGCCCGTTCGGGCAGATTCAGCGTCGCCGTAGACGAACCGAGACCCGGCAATTTCAAGACGTCGGCGCCCGAACATCCCCCGAGCGCTACTGCCGCGGCCCCCGTGATGACCCTCATGGCGACGCCCATTCCATGCGCTCGCCCCGCGCCCCCGCAATTGCGGGTCCGACCATTATTCATGACTAGCCTCCTCGGCGCTGCCACGCCTGTGTCCCGCGCTGAGGGTTAGGTGATTCGCGGCGTCGCAAGCCCCGGCGCGTACCACCCATCCCCGCTATCCCCAGGGCGCGGCACAACCACACAGCAACGGGGCGGTTGTCGCCGCGGTGCCCCTTCGCTACTGAGTATCGATCACCGCGAAAGGTCTGCGCACCATGGCCGACGACCAGTATCCCCGCTTCGACACGCTGTCGCTCCACGCGGGCCAGCAGCCGGATCCGACAACCGGCGCCCGCGCCGTGCCGATCTACCAGACGACGTCGTTCGTCTTCCATGATGCGGACCACGCGGCCGAACTCTTCAATCTCGAGCGCGCCGGGCACATCTATTCGCGCATCTCAAACCCGACCGTCGCCGTGCTGGAGGAGCGCATCTCGGCCCTCGAAGGCGGTGTCGGCGCGGTCGCGGTCGCCAGCGGACAGGCGGCATTGCACCTCGGCATCGCGACGCTGATGGGAGCAGGAGGGCACATCGTCGCCTCGAACCGCGTCTACGGCGGCTCCCACAACATGTTCGTCCACACGCTGCCGCGCTTTGGCATCACGACGACGCAGGTCGATCCGCGAAACCCCTCGGCCTTTGCCGCCGCGATCCGCCCCGAGACGCGCCTCGTCTTCGCTGAAACGCTCGGCAACCCGGGTCTCGAAGTGCTCGACATCGCAGCGGTCGCACAAGTCGCGCACGACCACGGCCTGCCGCTGATGATCGATGCGACGTTCTCGACGCCGTACCTCTGCCGCCCATTCGACCACGGCGCCGACATCATTATGCACTCGGCGACGAAGTTTCTTGGCGGCCACGGCATCGCGATCGGCGGGTTGCTCGTCGACAGCGGACGCTTCGACTGGGTCAAGTCAGGAAAATTCCCGACGCTCACCGAACCCTATGCCGGCTATCACGGCCTCGCCTTCGCCGAAGAGTTTGGCCCAACGGCATTCATCTCGCGCGCCCGCGCCGAGGGTTTGCGAGACTTCGGCGCCTGCATGAGCCCGCAGAATGCGTTCTATCTGTTGCAGGGCATCGAGACACTGCCGGTGCGCATGTCGCGCCACGTCGAGAATGCGCGCACCGTCTCCACGTTCCTCGAAACGCATCCCGCCGTCGCGTGGGTGAAGTACCCCGGCCTCGAAAGCCACGCCGATCACGCGCTTGCCAAGAAGCAGATGCCGCGCGGTGCCGGCGCTATCATGAGTTTCGGCATCAAGGCGCCGGATGGCTCAGGTGAAGGCGGTGCACGCCGCGCCGGCAAGGTGCTGATCGAGCGGCTACGGCTGCTCTCGCATCTCGCCAACATCGGCGACGCCAAATCGCTCGTCATCCATCCCGCCAGCACGACGCATCAGCAGATGAGCGCGGCGGAACTCACCCGCGCCGGCGTCGGCGAGGATCTCGTGCGGCTGTCGATCGGATTGGAAGATGCGCGCGACATCGTCGAGGATCTCGACCAGGCGCTGAAGGCGGCGCAGAAGGTGTGAGTCTTTTTTTCCGCGGTCCGCAACGCCTTCGGCTACTGCGGCCGCGGGGCTGCCTCGCCGGTTGGAGAACTATCTCGCGGCCTTCGGCCGCCACCGAATGCGCCAAGTCCGATCTCGGAAAGTGAGGGGCGCAGTAAGAGCCCCCTCGTTATCTGGAGCGGCCGAAGGACGCGTGGAAAACTCGACTGAGAGGCAGTTCCGCGGCGCCGGTAGGCGAAGCCGTCGGCGACCGCGGCAAGAAAAAGCCGATCCGCACATCGTCCAATAGGCGTACCTCCCCATTCTCATATTGCAGCGCAATATTTACTCTGTCATGCTGCTCGCACCCGCAAACACGTCCACGTCAAGCAGGTGTCCCATGGCGAAGTCCGCTCAGGCTATCCAGCCGCTCCCGGTCAGTGAAGCGCCGTTGAAGGACCTTTATGAGGTCGGTGAGATCCCCCCGCTGGGGCATGTTCCGAAGACCATGTACGCCTGGGCGATCCGCCGCGAGCGCCACGGCGAGCCGGACACGGCGATGCAAGTCGAAGTGCTCCCGACATGGGAACTGGACAGCCACGACGTGCTCATTTTGGTGATGGCGGCGGGCGTCAACTACAACGGCGTCTGGGCCGCGCTCGGCACGCCGATTTCCCCGTTCGACGGACACAAGCAGCCCTTCCACATCGCCGGCTCGGACGCCTCCGGCATCGTGTATGCGGTCGGCTCGAAGGTGAAACGGTGGAAGGTCGGCGACGAGGTCGTCGTCCACTGCAACCAGGACGACGGCGACGACGAGGAATGCAACGGCGGCGATCCGATGTTCTCGCCCTCTCAGCGCATCTGGGGCTACGAGACGCCCGACGGCTCGTTCTCGCAGTTCGCGCGCGTGCAGGACCGCCAGCTCATGGAGCGGCCGAAGCATCTGACGTGGGAAGAGAGCGCCTGCTACACGCTCACGCTCGCCACGGCCTACCGGATGTTGTTCGGCCATCGCCCACACATCCTGCGGCCCGGCCATAACGTGCTCGTGTGGGGCGCGTCCGGCGGACTCGGATCGTTCGCGATCCAGCTTTGCGCGGCGGCCGGCGCCAATGCGATCGGTGTCGTGTCCGAGGACGACAAGCGCGACTTCGTCATGCAGCTCGGCGCGCGCGGCGTCATCAACCGCAAGAAGTTCAATTGCTGGGGCCAGATGCCCGTCGTCAACACACCGGAATATGCGGCGTGGATGAAGGAATCGCGCAAGTTCGGCGCCGCGATCTGGGAGATCACGGGCAAGGGCAACAACGTCGATTTCGTCTTTGAGCATCCCGGTGAATCGACATTTCCGGTCTCGGTGCTGGTGGTAAAGCGCGGCGGCATGGTCGTCATCTGCGCCGGCACCACGGGATACAATCTCACTATGGACGCGCGCTATCTGTGGATGCACCAGAAGCGCGTGCAAGGTTCGCACTTCGCCAATCTTCTCCAGGCGGCGCAGGCCAACAAACTCGTCGTCGAGCGGCGCATCGATCCGTGCATGTCGGAAGTGTTCCCTTGGGAACAAATCCCGAAAGCGCACATGCGGATGCTGAAAAACCAGCACAAACCCGGTAATATGGCGGTGCTGGTCTCGGCGCCGACCACGGGGCTGCGGACCATCGAGGACGCGATCGACGTGTCAAAAACGCGGTTCGGGTAAGAGACGAAGCCAAGCATGATGCAGTGCGTGATTGCTGTTTTGTCGGTGGTCGCTGCACTGGCGGGGTCAGTCAACATCGCCCAGGCGCAGCGCGCCGCCGATCCGCCGCTCGTGCGTAAGGAGATCGTGCTCGACGGCATGACGCTCGCCCTGTCGCTCCCAGAAGCGAATGCCGGACGCACCTCCGTCCGTGGCGACCGCATCACCATCGACTTCGCCAGGAACATGCGGCTTCAACGCCTGCTGATCCTCAGGCGCGGCGCACCGCCGTCGGGCGGACCACTTGGGCCGAAACAGGATCTCCCCAGCGGCGGGCGGCTTTCCTATCGCCTCGAGGAAGAGACCGGTGGCGGCAGCGGCGGCCCGATCGCAGAACTCAACGGCATTCTCCAAATCGGGACGGTCGAACTGGCCGTGACCTGCACCGACCAGAGCGAATGGGGCGGCGATCCCGAGTGGTGCCTCCCCTATGTCGGGCACATCGAGCTGCTCAAGGCCCCCTGAGCGGAACAACCTTCCCAATGACGGGGGGGCGCGGACCCTGGTAAAGTCGCACTCGATCGACCATCAGCTCCCGGAGCGCGCCGCTCCCCTATCCAGGAACACGCCTGCATGTCGCTCCCCGAATTCCTGAAAAAACGCCTGCGCATTCCCGCCATCGGCTCGCCGCTGTTCATCGTGTCGAACCCGGATCTGGTCATCGCGCAATGCAAGGCCGGCATCGTCGGATCGTTCCCCGCGCTCAATGCGCGGCCGGCCGAGATGCTCGACGAGTGGCTCAAGCGGATCACGGGCGAGTTGGCCGAATGGGACGCCAAGCACCCGGACCGCCTGTCGGCACCATTCGCCGTCAACCAGATCGTTCACCGCACCAACGAGCGGCTCGCGCACGACGTCGAGATGTGCGTGAAGCATAAGGTGCCCGTCGTCATCACCTCGCTCGGCGCCAAGGAGGACGTCAACGAGGCGATCCATTCCTACGGCGGCTTCGTGCTCCATGACGTGATCAACAACCGCTTCGCCAAGAAGGCGATCGAGAAAGGCGCCGATGGCCTGATCCTGGTCGCGGCCGGCGCCGGCGGACATGCGGGCAAGATCAACCCGATCGCGCTCGTGCAGGAAGTACGGGAGTGGTTCGACGGCACGCTCGCGCTCTCCGGCGCCATCGGTACGGGCGACGGTATTCTGGCGGCAGAAGCCGCCGGCGCCGACCTCGCCTACATCGGCTCGGCCTTCATCGCGACGAAGGAAGCCAACGCCTTCGAGCCCTACAAGCAGATGATCGTCGAAGGCAGCGCCGAAGACATCATCTACACCAACCTCTTCAGCGGCGTGCACGGCAACTACCTGAAGCCGTCGGTGGTGCTCGCCGGCCTCGATCCCGAGAACCTCCCCGACGGCGATCCGTCCAAGATGAATTTCGCGACCGGCGGCGAACGACGCAAGGTGTGGAAGGATATCTGGGGCTCGGGCCAGGGGATCGGCGCGGTCAAGGCCGTCGTCCCCGCCGCCGAACTGGTCGACCGCCTCGCCCGCGAATACTACGCCGCGCGCCAGCGTATCGGGGCGGCGGCGTGGTATCCGGCACGAGCGGTCGCGGAGGGTTGAGCTTTATTTGCCGCGGTTGCCGGCGGCTGCTTTATCTTGCCGCGGTCGCCAACGCCTTCGGCTACTGGCGCCGCGGGACTGCCTCGCGGTCGGCGTTCCAGCCTTGCGACATTCGATCGCCACAGATTGTCCGAACTCCAAAACGCAGAAAGGCGGGGGCTCGGGGGTGTCCCCGATTGGGGTGTGGGGTCATGCCGGAGACATGCCACAGGCATGTGGCCCCACTCGCGCCGCGAGGCGCGAATGGGGAGGCGTCCTGCAGGAACGATCAGGCCGCCAGAGTTTTGCGTGTTTTTGTAATCATCAGCGCGGCGCGGGCGGCCTCACGCCCCTTCTCGACGAAGTGGGCGCGGAAGATTTCGCGGTGATGGTCGGTCTCCTGGTAGTTGTGCGGCGTGAGTGAGATCGAGAGGACCGGCACGCCGGAATCCATGCCGGCGCGCATCAGGCCATCGACGACGGCAGCAGCAACGAAGTCGTGGCGATAGATGCCGCCATCGACGACGAATGCAGCAGCCGCAACTGCCGCATACCGGCCCGTCGCTGCCAAGTCGCGTGCGAGGAGCGGCATCTCGAACGCACCGGGGACATCGAATACGTCGATCTGCGCGGCGGGAATGATCTCGCGGAAACCGTCGAGCGCGCGATCGACGATGTCCGCGTGCCAACCGGATTTGATGAAGGCGTAACGGGTGTGTGTCATGGCGATCCTCCTTGGAAACGGACACGTCACCCAAGGCGATCACGGCAACCCCGCGCGCCGAGGCACGTGGAGACTGCACGTTCTCTTCCATCCGGACTGTGACCGTCGGCCCAGGCATCGCACCTGGTCTGCTGACCTTTCCGTAGAGCCTGATCGTTCGAGATGCGGGCGCTCGCGCGCGCATCGAGGACGTGAATCAGACTCCACAACAAAGCGCTCGCGGGCTCGCAGCTTGCACTGCATACCGCCGGTGGGGATTTCCGCCCCGCCCTGAGAACATCGCGAAGATAGGCCCGGCATCGGAAGCCCACAACAACCGCCGTCGGATGAAAACGTACCCCAACCCCGCGAAATCTGCGGTTGACGCGCTTGGGAGCGGAGCGCAGCGTCCGCCGGGATTTATTTGGGGCCCCTGCCATGACTGATACGCGTTCCAGCGACCCAGCCGCCGTCACTTCGGCCGTGCAGTTCCTGATGGCCCTGCATTTCATCAACTGGCTGGGTTTCGCCGGCTGGAACGCGCTCCTGCACAACTACACGATCGAAGCGGTCGGCTTCGGCTGGTTCGAGGCGGGGCTCACGCAAACCGTGCGCGAGATCCCGGGCTTCCTCGCGTTCACCGTCGCCTTCTGGTTGATGATCGTGCGCGAGCAGGTGCTCGGTTACGTGGCGCTTGTGCTGCTCGGATGCGGGGTCGCGCTGACCGGCACCAATCCGACGCTGATGAGCGTGCTGATGGCGACGTTCATCATGTCGGTCGGCTTCCACTATTTCGAGACCGTCAACACGTCGATGCAGCTTCAGCTTCTGCCGAAGGCACAGGCGCCGTCGCTGATCGGTCGCATCATCAGCGCCGGTGCGGCGGCGCAGTTCGTCGCCTATGGCAGTATCGCTCTGGTATGGTGGCTCGGCTGGCGGAACTACACGGCAATCTACGCCATCCTCGGCCTTGCCTGCGCAGGTCTGACGGTCGTCGCGATGCTGTACTTCAAGCGCTTCCAGGGCCCCGTCCGCCAGCGCCCCGGTCTCGTCTTCCGCAAACGCTACGGCCTCTACTACGCACTGACTTTCATGAGCGGCGCGCGGCGCCAGCTCTTCATGGCGTTCGGCGGATTCCTGCTGGTCAAAAAATTCGGCTACTCCGTCGCCGACATCGCCGTGTTGATGCTGGTGACGTCATCCTCGAACACGTTCTTTGCTCCGCGCCTCGGCCGCCTCGTCCAGAAGTGGGGCGAGCGCAACACGATCATGCTCGAGAACGCGGTGCTGATCTGCGTCTTTATCGGTTACGCGATGACAGACAACGCGCACGTCGCGGCCGGATTGTTCATTATCGACGGCATCTTCTTCACGCTGATCCTGGCGCAGAAAACCTACTTCCAGAAAATCGGCGATCCCGCGGACATGGCGTCGACCGCATCGGTCGCGTTCACGATCAACCACATCGCGGCGGTCGCGATCCCGGTGAGCTTTGGACTGATCGGAACGGTGAACTACTCGATCATCTTCTGGCTCGGCGCCGGCATCGCGACGACGTCGCTGCTGCTGTCGCTCCTGGTGCCCCTCGATCCCGGACCGGGGCGCGAGACTGTGCTGGCGCGAGCAAGGCCGCAACCGGCGGAGTAGCCTTCAGCCCTTCTTCGCGAGCGTCTTCGCCAACAGTTCGAACGCGCGGGCGGCGAAGGCGCGCATGTTCGCCTGCCGATCACTCGACCCTGTGCGCAGCGTGATCACCGCGTCGATCGGGCCGGAAATGGCGATGCACGAGTGGCCCGCTGGATCGCCGTAACGGTTTCCGGTCGGTCCCGTCGCGCCCGTCTCCGCGAGCCCCCACGTTGCGCCGAGCCGTTCGCGCGCCTGCTTCGCGAGCTTGGCCGCGTAGGGCTCACTCGCCGAGCGGACCTGCCGCATGTCGTCATCGGTGATGCTGGTCAGCGCTGAGCGCGCCTGACGCGTGTAGACCACCGCGCCGCCGAGGTAGTAGGCAGACGCTCCCGGCTGCGCCAGCAGTGCCGCGCTGATCAATCCGCCGGTCGATGATTCCGCGATGCCGATGGTTTCCTTGCGCGCCTTCAACATTTCGCCGATCTCGGCGGCGCGGGGAATGAGCGTTTCCATGTGGTTTCCTTTGTTATCGCAATCGCCGACGGCTCCGCCGCGGCCTTCGGGCGCCACAATAGCCAGGAACACTCGGTCACAAAAGACGGGGGTGCCGGGGGTGTCCCCGGCTGGGTGCAGGACCGAGGCCCTGCTCGCGCCAGAGGCGCGACTGCGCGCGCCACCGCAATTGTTGATTTCCGTTGCCGCCCATGATCCCCACCTTCTTCCCGTGAGGACGGGGGAAGGGGAATGCGCAATCAGAACCGTCGCAACAAGCGATCGATGTAGTCGAGTTCGAGCAGCGGGCGCATCTGCTGCCCGGCGCGGCGGCGCAGTTCCTCAAGAATTTCTCGCGCCCGCTGGATGTCGATCTCATCCGGCACTTTCACGGAGTTTCCGGAATCGGGAATATCGCTCGGCAGCGGCCGACCCATCGGATCGAGCGGCACGTCGGCGGAACGCCCGTACTGGCCGGGCATCTGGCGCATCATCTGCTGGGCCATCTGCTGCGCGCCCTGGCGGAGCTGTTCGAGGGCGCGCTGTTCGGCGCGGGCCGCTCCTTCGAGATCGCCTTGGCGCAGCGCCTGCTCGGCTTCTTCCATCGACTGCTCGGCACCACCGAATTGGGACGGCGGCTTCATGCCGAATTGCTGCATACCCTGCCCGAGCTGGCCGAGCTGGTCGCGCAACTGCCCCTGCCGGCGGCTCAGTTGACCTTGTCCGTCGCCGGGCTGCTGGCCACGTCCACGCTGGCCTTGCTGACCCTGTTGACCTTGGCCTTGCTGACCGCGCTGCCCACGACCACGCTGGCCGCGCTGGCCTTGCCCTTGCTGGCCCTGTTGCCCCTGCTGGCCTTGCTGACCCTGCTGACCTTCGCCTTCCTGGCCCTCATCGCCAGCCTGGCGTTGCTCGTTGAAGGTATCGTCGAGCAACTGCTGCTGACGCCGAATGAGGTCCCCGAACTGGTCCATCATCTGCATCATCTGCTGGTTCTGCTGGCCCTGCTGGCGCGCCATACGACCCGACTGCAGTTGCTCCATCAGATCGCGAAGCTGGCTCAGCATCTGCTGGGCGTTTTCGCGCGAACCTTGGCGCGCCATGTTCTCGATGTCGCGCATCATACGCTCGAGATCACGCTGGCTGATCATCTTATCTGGCGACATACCCGGCGGCATCTGCTGCGGCGGCTGCCCCTCTGCCTGACGGGCGAGTTGCTGCATGAACTCGTTGAGCGCCTGACGCAGCTCATCCATGAGCCGCTTGATCTCTTCGTCCGAAGCGCCGTCCTGGAGCGCCTTCGCGAGGTTCTCCTGGGCTTCGCGCATCCGCCGCTCGGCTTCCGACAAATTGCCGTCCTCAAGGCGCAGCGCCACATGCCAGAGCTGATCGACGACACTCTTCATGCCGGCGCGCGTTCGGTCACGCACCAGTCGCCAGTAGGCCGAGCGCAGGCCGAGATAGGCGTGGCGATCGGGGAAGAAGCCGTCCGGCTCCACCGCCAGCGCATCGAGGCCGATGATGACCTGATCGCGATTGCGCGGATCCTCGATCAGGTTGCGGCGCTGCTCGACGATCGCGCGCGCGATGGGGTTCTCGAAGCGACGTTGCGGGAGAATGAACTCGACAGGTGTGCTCTTGCCGACCTGCCCGGCCTGATCCTTGGCGGACAGCACCATGCGCACGCGCAACCCCGCCCAAGGATGACCGGACAGCTCGTGGTAGCTCGAGCCCTCGGCTTGCTTGGCGTTGACGCGCGGAAGCCGCAACGTCAGCACGGGTGGCTTCTCGAGCGGCGGGCGGGCGCCCTTCTTTTTCGGGCGCGCCCAACTGGTGGCTGGGTCGCCGGCTTTCGGCGGCACGCGGGTGATGCGGGCGTCGGCGCTGGCGATACCGTAATCGTCTTCGACCTTGAAGGTCAGCTTGAGGGCGCCGCGCGGCATCCGCTCGGGATCCTTGACGAGACTGATCTTCGGCGCCTCGTCAGGAATGATACTGAACACCCATTGCGGTTCGCCCGAAACGCCGCGCGCGCGCACAGTCACCGGGCGCATCAGCTCCAGGCGGATTTCGGCGACTTCGCTTGCGGTGGTGAGTCCGGGCGGAAGCTGGGGTTTCTTCGGCGTGAGTACCTCGACTTTGCCGGCGTCGTCGGTAACTTCGAGCGTCATCGCCGATGCCCGCTCGCCGCTCGAGCGGACGACGAGAGCGCTTCGAGCTGGTGCTTCGACGGTCGGCCCCTCACCCACGGGCACCGGCGCGCTCGCACGCGAACCGTCAACGAGCATGATCGGCGGACGCGCGGTGTATGGCGGTGGCGTCACCCAGGCGTCGAGCCTCGCGGTGCTGACGGCAGTCGCCGGCACACCGAAGCGAAAGGCCTGTCCGAGACGGTCGGCGATACTGTCTCCGGCGGCGGCGGCAAGCACGCCGACGCCCATCAGCAGCACCGCGCGCAGCGCCCAGGGATCAACGCGATCGGCACGCGGTGACGGTGTGCCGACACGGAGCTTGGCGAGCGTCGCGGCGAGGCGTTCGCGATGCGCCTGCCATAGGGCTTGTGTCGGACCGGCGTTATCAGGAGCGGTGAGCGTATCCTCATACGATGAGGCGGGGCGATGGGGCACAGCCGAACGGCGCTCGATACGGCGCAAGGCTTCATCGCGGGTGGGGAACGGCGTGCGGACCATCCACACGAGCGCTGCAAGCGCAGCGACCGCAAAGAGACCGAGCAGGCCGATATGTACAGCTTCCGGCAGACGCGGCCAGAGCCCTGCCAGCGAGACGATCAGGAACAATGCGGCGACGGCGAGCAGCGCCCATGTCCGCGGCCACAGCCGTTCGAAGAGCTGAGCCCAGCGGCTGAGCCGAATTTTTCTTTCGAACTGCGCACCGCCAGCGGTTGCCGGCGTGGTCGTCACATCAGCCATTGGCGCACCTTGAACCTTGCGGAATTGGGGACCAACGTTTGGTTGGTCGGCTTGAAACCGCGACTGGCGCTCTTGCGTAACGGACGGGCGGAGTTGGATGTTCCACCACCCGCACGCGAGTCCTAACACGCTTCGCCTTTACCGCGGTGCAAAACGGCGCGGCATCCCGATCAATTTGCGGTCAACGCAAGCTGCGGTGACAGTGCGGCGGCTTCGTGGCCGGTCAGCTCCGCGGCGCCAGCCATGCCGGCACCCGGTCGAGGCCGATCAGATCCTCGAACGATGGCCGGGGGCGCACGACGGCCCACTCGGCCCCCCGGACCATGACCTCGGGCACCAGCAATCTCGAGTTGTAGGTCGACGACATGACCGCCCCATAGGCGCCGGCGGTCATCAGGGCGACGAGATCGCCGGGCTGGGCCTCCGGCAGCGTTCGCCCGGTCGCGAAGGTGTCGCCGCTTTCGCAAATAGGGCCGACGACGTCGTAAAGCTGCGTTCCGGCACCCTGAGCGGGCGCCACCACCGGCCAGATGTCGTGGAAGGCGTCGTACATGGCCGGGCGGATCAGGTCGTTCATGGCGGCGTCGACAACGAGAATAGTCTTGGCGGCGCGGGGGTTGAGCGTCAGTGCGCGTGTGACCAGGATACCGGCGTTGCCGACAATCAGCCGGCCCGGTTCGAAAGCCAATTCGACGTCGAGGCCCGCGAAAGTCCGCGTGACCATCTCGGCATAGGCGTGGATGAGATCGGGGCCGTGATCGACGGCCTCCTCCATCTCGTAGGGGATGCCGAGGCCGCCGCCGAGATCCAATCGCTCAACGCGATGCCCTTGACCGCCGAGCCGCTCCGTCAGCGCGCGCAATCGCGTGAACGCCGCCTGCAATTCGTCGAGGACGCGAATCTGGCTGCCGATGTGGACCGCGAGGCCCATCATACGGATTCCCGGGAGATTGGCGGCGACGGTGTAGAGCCGCTCCGCTTCGCTGAGACTGATGCCGAACTTATTGGCGTCGGAGCCGGTGGTGATCTTGGCGTGGCCGCCGGCACCGATGTCCGGATTGATGCGGAAAACCGCATCCTGCCGGCGGCCCTTGGCGGCAGCGATTCGCGACAGCGCGTGCAGTTCACCTTCGGTCTCGATGTTGACCTGGTGGAGGCCGACGTCGACGGCATGGGCAAGTTCTTGGTCGGCCTTGCCGACACCGGAGAAGACGATGGCATCAGCCGGAATACCGGCGGCCATCGCCTTGCGGATCTCGCCCTCCGAGACCGTGTCGGCACCTGCGCCGAGCCGCGCCAGTGTCTGGAGGACGGCGAGGTTGCTGTTGGCCTTCATCGCGAAGAAAACGCGGGACTTCGGCGCGCCGACGGCCTTTGCGAAAAGGTTGTAGTGCCGCTCGAGCGTGGCGGTGGAATAACAGTAGAAGGGCGTGCCGACCGCATCCGCGAGGGTGGTGACGTCGACGTCCTCGGCGTGGAGCCGACCGTCGCGGTAGGTGAAGTGATGCATGGGGCGGCCCAGGTGCGGTTCGGCGGGTGAGAAGAGCCACAGGAAAACGCACGCTTCGTCCGGCGGGACGGCGCACGCACCTGCAATTTCATGGATATGCAGCTAGCGGATCAGGCCGTCCAGGACGAAATCGCGGTGTTTGGGTTTCTCGACGGCCTCACCCGGCTGCTTGGTCGCCGAGGACAGGGCGCCCGAACCCGAGCTCTTGGCGCCGGGGCTGTCGAGGGCACCACGCACGCCGCATCCCGCCAGCGTCATCGCCAGCAGCGCCGCCACCGTGCCAACCCGTATCGACCGTCCGATCATGCCCATCCGCTCGGTGTCGCCGCGGCTATATCCGCCGCGCAAATGCGCCTGGAATTCTTCGAGAAACCCCGGCGCACCGCCCATTTAGGCCTTCCCGGCATCCTTTTCCAACCGCTTTATCCAGCGTCGCGCCATTTTGCGGACGTTCTGTGGCGCGGTTCCCCCATAGCTGGTCCGACTGCGCACCGAGGCGTCCACGGAAAGGACGCTGAACACCTCTTTGGTGATCCGGGGTTCCACCGCCTGCATTTCGGCGAGCGACAGCTCCTCGAGGAGGCGCCCTTTCGTCTCCGCCCGCTTTACGATGGTTCCGGTCACATGGTGCGCCTCGCGGAACGGCAGCCCCAACGCCCGCACGAGCCAGTCAGCCAGGTCCGTGGCGGTCGAATACCCGCGCCCCGCGGCGGCCCGCATGGCCTCGGGCACCGGCTCCAAGTCTTCGATCATACCCCTCATGGCACCGACCGCGACGGCGAACGCACGCAACGCGTCGAAAGTGACTTCCTTGTCCTCCTGCATGTCCTTGGAATAGGTCAGCGGCAGGCCCTTCATCACCATCAGCAGGCCTTGGAACGCCCCGGCGATCCGGCCCACCTTGGCTCGGCACAGCTCTGCAGCGTCCGGATTGCGCTTCTGCGGCATGATCGACGAACCGGTCGTCCAGCGGTCGGACAGCCGGACGAAACCGAACTGCGGCGTCATCCAGATCACGATCTCCTCGGCGAGACGCGACAGGTGCATTGCCGAAATTGCCGCCGCGGCCAGCGATTCGAGCGCGAAATCGCGATCCGAGACGCCATCGAGCGAATTGGCTGTCGGCCGGTCGAAGCCAAGCGCGGTGGCCGTCGCGTCACGATCAATCGGGAAGGACGTGCCAGCCAGCGCGGCTGAACCGAGCGGACTTTCGTTGAGCCGCTGGCGCGCGTCGGCGAATCGGCCGCGATCGCGCCCGAGCATCTCGACGTAGGCGAGCAGATGGTGCCCGAAGGTCACTGGCTGGGCCGGCTGAAGGTGCGTGAAGCCCGGCATGACGACGTCCGCGTGCGCCTCAGCCTTCTCGGCGAGCGCCCACTGCAGCTCCGCGAGCAGCCGATCGAACTGATCGACGTGATCGCGCACATACAGCCGGAAATCGAGCGCCACCTGGTCGTTGCGCGACCGTGCCGTGTGCAAGCGCCCGGCAGCGGGGCCGATCAGCTCGGCAAGCCGGCTCTCCACGTTCATGTGGATGTCTTCGAGCTTCACGGAGAATTCAAATTCGCCGCGCTCGATCTCTCCCCGAACCTGCTCCAGGCCCTTTAGGATCTCGCGCGCGTCAGCCTTGGAGATGATCCCCTGCCGCGCCAGCATTTCGGCGTGCGCCTTGGAGCCGGCGATATCCTGGGGCGCCATGGCCTTGTCGAAGCCGATCGACGCGTTAATCTCGACCATCAACTCGGCGGGTGACATTGCGAAGCGGCCACCCCACATCTTATTGGCATCGGAACGGGTCACGGCGGGCCTCTGCAGTGGAATGTGCCTGAGTAAGCGTAGATCCGAAATGCCTGAAGGACACTCATGACCAGCAAGCGCAGCGACAATCGAGCCGGCACAGCCGCGACCCCGGGATTGCCCCTCAAGGTCTATGCGGCGGTCGGCGCCTTCTTCGCCGTGATCGGATTTGGCGCGGTATACGTCGCCGCGGGGGGCACTGACAATCGTAAAGGCGACGCGCCGGCCGCAGCGACAGTCGTCGCGGCCCCATCGACACGCCCCGAAACCAATGCGGGCCCCTCGCAACCCGCCGTGGTGGCGCAGGCTACGACGCCGTCATCCACCCCACTTCCCGCCGGACCGGGTCGCAATCCGCTGAGCGTCGGCGAAATGGCCGCCTTCGTCTTCAAGCCGACCCCCGAGCCGCTGCCCAAGGTCACCTTCGTCGATGCTACCGGCAAGGAACGCACCCTCGACGACTGGAAGGGCAAGGTCGTCCTCCTCAACCTATGGGCGACCTGGTGCGCGCCCTGCCGCAAGGAAATGCCCGGCCTCGACCGCCTGCAGGGCGAACTCGGCTCCGACAAATTCGAAGTTGTCGCCGTCAGCGTCGACCGCACGGGCACCGCCGGCGCCAAGAAATTTCTCGACCAGATCAAGGTGGAGAAACTGGCTGTGCTCGCCGATCCCAGCGCCCGCATGGGCGCGACGCTTCGCGCGATCGGAATGCCCGCGACACTCCTCCTCGATGCCGAAGGGCGCGAAATCGGCCGCATGGTCGGCCCGGCCGAGTGGGACACGCCGGAAGGTAAGGCGCTCATTCAAGCGGCGCTCAGATAGCACGAGACGCTATAAAGAGCTGACAGTTCACGCTATCTAACTGCGCAACGGTGCGAGTCGCTTCGTTCCGCGGGACTGGCCCTCCGCACTCGCACCATACCAACCCTGTATCTCCAACGTCCGAGCTGATCATGTGGTTCAAGGCTTTAATGACGAGCTTTGCATTGGGATCCTGCATGATAACTGCGCACGCTTTACTTTACGCCACCCCATCGCCCTCACAATTGCTCGTTGGTGGCATCGCAGACTCTAGTGCTGGCGACGTCAGTAGAAAGCTTATCGAAGCGGGTTTTGAATATTTATGTTTAGAGCCATTTTATAGTGCCGATGAACTGGCTCAGCTAAACGGTGACAGAGCTTTTCGGTATGTTTATTATGGCGAACGCACGACCGACTCTTACCATGTGTTTCTAGTCAGAGGACTTGGCGGACCTAAATATATCGCAGTTCGTCAATTCATCACTTCGGATCCAGGTGGGCAACTCCAGAAGGAGGACTGCATACCGCTCAGCCGTGTCTCGATTGCGATCAACAACGTTGGGCAAAAGCGCGCAAGAACCGGGACGATTGAGCCTGTCCAGCTATTATTGCGCGTCAGCGACTGAGATGAAGGTGAGGCTGAGATTTGCGGCAAGTGGTTATGGCGCAGCCGCTCCGCAGTAACGCAAAGTTCAAAACGAAGGATGTCCGAGAGCGTCCCGAATGGGGTGCGGCACGAAGGCCCCGCTCGCGCACTGAAAGCGTAATCTCGGGTACGACGTTTCGGCGCCGCGACCGCCCCTTCCATTTACACAGACAAATATTGCTCCTTCAGCGCCGCATCAGCATCCAGAGCGGCGAGCGTTCCGGCAAAACGGATGTGGCCGCGGTCGAGCACGAACGCACGATCGGCAACGGCGCGCGCGAAGTGGAGGTTCTGCTCCGAAAGCAGCAAGCCGACACCACGCGCCTTGAGCGTGCGGATGGCGTCGGCAATGACTTCGACGATGACCGGCGCGAGACCCTCAGAGGGTTCATCGAGGAGCAGAAAGCGCGGGTTGCCCATCAGCGCGCGGGCGATTGTCAGCATCTGCTGCTCACCACCCGACATCTGCCCTCCTTTGCGATCGCGCATGGCGGCGAGTGGCGGAAACAGTTCGAATGCAGCGTCGGGCGTCCAGATGGCGCGCTCTCCGGCACGCGATGGAAGGCGACCGACGGCGAGGTTCTCCGCGACCGTCAGATCCATGAAGACGCGGCGGTCCTCAGGGACGTAGCCGATGCCGGCGCGGGCGATGTGATGTGTCGGCATGGCCATGAGGTCGTGCCCGTCGAAGCGGATGACGCCGCTGCGCTCGGCTTCGAGACCCATGATCGATTTCATGAGCGTCGATTTGCCGGCGCCATTGCGGCCGATGAGGACGGCGGCCTCACCAGCCTCAACCGCGAGCGATATCTCGAACAGGATTTGTGCGCGGCCGTACCAGGCATCGAGATCGCGGATGTCGAGCAGCGCCATTTTTGCTCTCACCCTGTGCCCCTGGAAGCCGACAGCGTGTCGCTGCC
>LNFM01004489.1_pt1 | contig 32384 bp, 36 predicted proteins | sample 596031 | NCBI WGS metagenome assembly LNFM01 (sample SAMN04254537, study PRJNA301005) | activated carbon metagenome | isolation source: dual media filters at the Ann Arbor, Michigan drinking water treatment plant | place: USA: Ann Arbor | reverse complement strand
CCACCGCGCCCAGAAAGACCGTGGTCCGCAACGCCAGCGCACTGGCCGAGATGGTCACCGGCGCCAGCACCAAAAGCGCGAAGGGGTTGGTCAGCCCGCCGGTGATGAACACCAGAAACGACAGTTGCGACAGATCGAACAAAAGCGTCATCAGCGCCTCGGCCTCGGTCAGGCGCTTGTTTTCGGGAAACAGGAACATCGAAAACAGGTTGGCGATGATCGAAGCGCCAACCGCCAGGTAGCAAAGCCCCAGCGGCAGATCGAGGCCGTACACCCGGTCCGCCACGGTGATCGCCACAAGCTGCCCGCCAATCGCCATCCAGCGCAACAGGATCAGCGTTCTGAGCCGGATCCAGTTGCTGCGCGTTCCCGCGGCGCGAAAGCCGAAACTGGCGGTAACCATGGGTGCGCAATCCTTCGGTCGGTTGACTATTGTTAAGGCCGTCCCGATTTGTGATCAATGCGGCGGACGTCTGGCAGGAGAAGTAGCGATGACACGGTTTTACGCAGGTCTGGCAGCAGCCGTGGCGGCGGCGTTTTTTGGCGTGTCGGCGTATTTCCTGATCTTCGGCCGCTCGGGTGACGATTTTGCCCAATGTCGCTCCGGTCAGGTCGCAGGCGGTGATATCGGCGGGCCGTTCACCCTTGTCGGCACCGATGGCCAGACCGTCACCGATGCCGATGTGCTCACCAAGCCCTCGCTGGTCTATTTCGGTTATACCTTCTGCCCGGATGTCTGCCCGCTCGACATGGCGCGCAATGTCGAGGCGGTCGATATTCTGGAAGAGCGTGGCTTCGATGTGAACCCGGTGTTCATTTCCATCGACCCCGAGCGGGACACGCCCGATGCCCTGGCCGATTACGCCCAGAACCTGCACCCAAAGCTGGTGGCGCTGACCGGAAGCCTTGATCAGGTCAAGGCCGCCTCGCAGGCCTACAAGACCTATTTCAACAAACAGGACGCCGAGGATGAATTTTACCTCGTCGACCATAGTACCATGACCTATCTGATGCTTCCGGAAACCGGCTTTGCCGATTTTTACCGGCGCGACATCGGGGCGGATCAGATGGCGGAAAGCATTGGCTGCTTTCTGGCCGCCAGCGAAGGTTAGAACAAACGAAGGGAAGGTCGTCATGACGGAGATTTTGGGCACGGAACTTGGGGCCGACCGGACGCTTCTCCTCGTCGATGACGACGAGCCCTTTGTGAAACGCCTTGCCAAGGCGATGGAAAAGCGCGGCTTTCAGACCGAAACCGCCGAAAGCGTCGCCGAAGGCCGCTCGATCGCGCTGGCCCGTCCGCCTGCCTATGCCGTTGTCGACCTGCGGCTTGAAGACGGCAATGGGCTTGAGGTGGTCGAAACCCTGCGCGAAACCCGGCCCGACTGCCGCATAGTGGTGCTCACCGGTTATGGCGCGATTGCCACCGCGGTTGCCGCGGTAAAAGTCGGGGCGATCGATTACCTGTCGAAGCCGGCCGATGCCGATGATGTGACCAATGCGCTTCTGGCAAAAGGCGAGGCATTGCCGCAGCCACCGGAGAACCCGATGTCGGCTGATCGCGTCCGCTGGGAGCATATTCAGCGTGTCTATGAAATGTGTGATCGCAACGTGTCTGAAACGGCCCGTCGCCTCAATATGCACCGGCGCACCTTGCAGCGGATTTTGGCAAAGCGCAGTCCGAAATAGCTGCGTGGTTGAAAATAGTTAATTCTCGTCGTAGACATCCAAAATGCTGAATGGGAGTCACGTCTATGGCAATCGATCTTAACGCTTTATCCCTGAAAGAGTTGAAGGATTTACAATCGCAAGTGGCAAAGGCCATTTCAAGCTTTGAAGACCGCCGTAAAAAGCAAGCACTTGTCGAGCTTGAAGAAAAAGCCCGCGAGATGGGGTTTTCTCTCGCTGAATTGACGGGTGCGACTGGCACGCGCAAGCGCAGCCCTGCTGTCGCGAAATATGCGAATCCTGCCAATCCGACAGAAACCTGGTCGGGCCGCGGTCGCAAACCGCGCTGGTTTGCCGCTGCGCTTCAGGCCGGAAAGAAACCCGAAGATATGATGATCTGATTGGTCTGGGGGCCAGGCCATCAGGCCTGGCTTTTCAGCCAGTTCAGAAATGATCTTGTTGCGGCACGCTGCGGTCCGGGCGTTGTGACCACAAAATAAGCGGGCAATTGGTCGCGGCTTTCATGGACAACGCGCAATCGCCCTGCCGCGATATCGTCCGCCATCAGCGCATAGCTTTCCACCACCAGACCAAGGCCTTGTCGCGCCGCCGCTATCGACAGGTCTTCATTGGCGAAATCGGTCTGGCTCAAACCAGACGGGTCCAGCCCCAGACTGCGCAGGAAGTTATCCTGCTCGGGCCAGTTGCGCGCCAGAATCCATTCCATCTGCTGCAATTCCTCGATGTCGAGCCGCGCCTTGTCGCCCAAAAGCGACGGCGCGCCCGACACGACCAACCGCGCCGATGCAAGAAAGCTCGCTTCCACGCCCGGCCACGCCCCGTTGCCATAGCGGATGCCCAGATCCATTCCTTCGCGGTGCAGGTCCACAATCCGGTTTTCCGGTTGCAGCGACAGGCCGATATCCGGATGCCTCTCCCAGAAATCGCGTAGCCGGGGCATCAGCCATTGCGCGGCGAAACTTGCCGTCAGGGTGATGCGTACCGGGCGGTCCGTCCCGCCGCTGCGCAGCGCCTCGGCACCCCGCTGAAACGCGGCAAAGCCCTCTGCCAGCGTTTGGGCCAGCGCCTCGCCCTCCACGGTCAGGCTGACACCTCGCCCGTCGCGCTGCACCAGACTGACGGCGAACTCTTCTTCCAGCGCACGCACCTGCTGGGCCACCGCCGCGGGTGTCACATTCAGCGCCCGCGCGGCATGGCTAAAGCTGCGCGTCTCCGCCGTCGCGGCAAAGGCGCGCAATGCGGTCAGTGAGGGAATGGCCCGCCAATCAGTCGCCATATGTTAGCCAAGCTATCAATTCTGAAAGATCCCTGAGTCGCCAAGCACAACCAGACATGACAAAAGACCGTATCGCAACCTCAAAGGAGGACCATGAAATGTTGAATATTCTCGCTGATGCCCTGCTGCTTGTCACCCGGTTCGGCCCACTGCCGGGCAAGACCGCCCATCTTGCCGAGGCCGATCCGCGCGATGCAACAGCACAGCGTCAGGCCATGACTTCGCGGCGCGTCAAATGACTGCGGCCAGCCGTGCCGCCACCTGCGCTACATAGTCCGCCCGCACCAAAGCGGGCGGACGCAGCCGAATTTGCAGCCCCCTTACGATGTCCGCCCCCGGCCGGCCGAACAGCTTGTCAGCCTCCGCCTCACCGAACCCCGCGATCTTGACGGCCTCCAGCCAGGCCGAAACCTTGTCCGCCGCCTTGATCGCCTTCTTGATCGGCGCGGGCAGCACCGCCGGCAGCCCGAACCGCAGATGGATCGCTGCCGTCAATCGCTGATCCAACTCGCCATACCCCGGACCGACCGCTGCTTTCACCGGGCTGATCATGTCGCCGATCACATATTCCGGCGCGTCGTGCAGCAGCGCCGCCAACTGCCACCGCGCCGCTATGCCGGGATTGGCGCGGCTGAAAATTTCCTCCACCAAAAGCGAATGTTCCGCCACCGAATAGGGCCAGTCGCCCCGCGTCTGCCCGTTCCACCGCGCGACGAACGCCAGCCCATGCGCGATGTCCTCGACCTCGATGTCCATCGGCGTCGGGTCCAGAAGATCCAGCCTCCGTCCCGACAGCATCCGTTGCCACGCCCGTGCCGCCATCATTTTCCCCGCGCTTTGCCCCGCAGTCTCCACACCCGCTGCGCCCATGCAAGCGTGCCGCGTTGTCTTGCGCGCCTGCATTTGTTATGGCCGCGCCAGAGATCACCCCGGCTTGCGGAACTGCGCAGGCGACAGCAAAAGCAGGACGCAATGGATTACATCGTCAAGGACATCGCACTGGCCGGGTTCGGCCGCAAGGAACTGACCATCGCCGAGACCGAGATGCCGGGCCTGATGGCCTGCCGCGAAGAATTCGGCACCTCGAAGCCACTGAAGGGCGCACGCATCGTCGGCTCCCTGCACATGACGATCCAGACCGCCGCGCTGATCGAGACGCTCGTCGCGCTGGGTGCCGATGTCCGCTGGGCCTCGTGCAACATCTTCTCGACCCAGGACCACGCCGCCGCCGCCATTGCCGCTGCCGGCATCCCGGTCTTCGCCGTCAAGGGCCAGACCCTGACCGAGCATTGGGATTACCTCGACCGCTCCTTCATGTTCCCGGAAGGCGCGAACATGATCCTCGACGATGGCGGCGACGCGACGCTTTACGTCCTCCTCGGTGCCCGCGCCGAATCGGGGGAAGAGATCATCCCCGTGCCGCAATCCGAGGAAGAGGAAGTCATCAAGCTTCAGATCGCCAAGCGCATGAAGGAAACCCCCGGTTTCTTCACCCGCACCAAGGCCGCGATCAAGGGCGTCAGCGAAGAAACCACCACCGGCGTCCACCGCCTTTATGACCTGCACAAGCAGGGCCAGCTGCCGTTCCCGGCGATCAACGTCAACGACAGCGTCACCAAATCGAAGTTCGACAACAAATACGGCTGCAAGGAATCGCTGGTCGACGGCATCCGTCGCGCGACCGACACGATGATGGCCGGCAAGGTCGCCGTGGTCTGCGGCTACGGCGACGTGGGCAAGGGCTCCGCCGCGTCGCTCCGTGGCGCCGGCGCGCGCGTCAAGGTCACCGAAGTCGACCCGATCTGCGCCCTGCAGGCCGCGATGGACGGTTATGAAGTCACCCTGCTGGAAGACGAGGTCGCCTCCGCCGACATCTTCATCACCACCACCGGCAACCGCGACGTGATCCGCATCGAGCATCTGCGCGAGATGAAGGACATGGCCATTGTTGGCAACATCGGCCACTTCGACAACGAAATCCAGGTCGCCGCCCTTCGCAACCACAAATGGACGAACATCAAGGAACAGGTCGACATGATCGAGATGCCGTCAGGCAACCGGATCATCCTTCTGTCCGAAGGCCGCCTGCTGAACCTTGGAAACGCCACCGGCCACCCGTCCTTCGTGATGTCGGCCAGCTTCACCAACCAAGTCCTCGCACAGATCGAACTGTGGACCAAGGGCCAGGACTATGCCCCCGGCGTCTACATCCTGCCGAAGGCGCTGGATGAAAAGGTCGCGCGCCTGCACCTCAAGAAGATCGGCGTGAAACTGACCGAACTTCGCCGCGACCAGGCTGACTACATCGGCGTCAAGGTCGACGGCCCGTTCAAGGCCGATCACTACCGTTACTGATCGCCTCTGCCCTGGCGCGGGTCAGCTTGTAGCTGACCCAGCCGGGGCGCTTGCGGCACGGCCCGTCCTCGACATAACCCGCCTTCAACAGCACCCGATGCGACGCCGCATTGTCGGGATGCACCACCGCAGTCAGCGCTTGCAGGCGGGCGTGGCGAACGAAAGACCGGCCGCTGTGAACCGCGACCACCGCAGATCCCAGCCCCTGCCCCCAATACTGCCGGCCAAACCAGTAACTCAGCTCGGCACTGTCGCCCGCGAACAAAAGCCGCACCTGCCCCACGATATGGCCGTCGCGCAACACCGCCTGAACCTTGTGGTGCGGACTATCGCCCGAAAGCTCGATCAGGTGGCGGGCAGTATCGTCATCCAGTGGGTCCGGATACGGTTCATACATCTGCGCCCAGACCTTGCGGTCGTCCAGAAGCGCCCGGTAGGTCGAAAGGTCGTCCAGGGCCCAGGGCCGGAACCGGTAGGTAGGCGCCAAGCTGCGCGGCGCAAAGGCCGGTTTCGCAATCACCCTTTCCGCAAGATCGATGTCGTCATCGCAATCCGCCCGCACCCAGCCGATCTGTACCGGATCATAGGCCAGCGCGATCCCCGCGGATCGACACGCTGCGATCTCGTATTGCGAAAGCGGGCCGGATGAGCGTGGTCGCCGGGAAATGTCCGGCTCGGCGGTGCGCGCTTCTGCAGTCTGGGTCAGGCCGTCGTTTAGCAGCGTCTGGTGCATTCTGGCGCTCCTGTCCGTGAGGGTGGTCGATCCAAGCGAGCAATGGGACTCAAGATGGAATTCCCCGCCGCCAGTTCAAGAACCCACCGGGACAACCAGCGAAATAGTCACCAAAGCGGTCAGTTCTGCGTAATTGTTGCGCGATTTCCCCTTTCAGAAACGGCAACGGGCCACTACCGTTCGGTTGGTTCAAGACCAATTACCAGTCAAGGGAGATGCAGAATGGGCAAGCGTGACGATCTCATCGCGAAATATGCCGATGATCTTAAGACCAAGTGCAAGATGACACCCGACATGGCGCTGCTGACCAAGGTCACCATCGGCTGCGGTCCGTCGATCTACGACAATGACGCGCAGACCGTCGCCGCCTCCGACAAGGAAGAGCTGGAGCGGATCAAGGCCAATTTCCTCGTCAAGAAGCTGGGCCTCAAGGACGGGCCTTCGCTGATGGAAGGCATCATGGCCGCCGTCGACACCTATGGCAAATCCGAACGCAACAAGTTCCGCGCGGTGTTCTACTACCTTCTCGTCAAGCACTTCGGCAAGGAAGCCGCCTACAAGTAACGCATCCGACGCGTGAATCCTTCTCCCCTTCGCGGGGGGAGGGAATGGCGTAGCGACGCCGTCTGAAGGCCCGGCGACCGCAACCCAGCGGATTTGAAGAAAACCCGCACTACTCGATCTTGGACAGGGCAGTAGCCCGGGACCCTTATCAGATCACGTGTGGTGCTTGGGGAGCACGTGGGGTGGATGGAGGGTTCCGTAGGGGTGCGGGACCCTCCATTTTTTTCCAACGCTCCGGAAAATCCGCTCGAAACCACAGCCACGGTCCCGGAAAAGCCATTTTTGGCGCACAGGTGTCAAAAAAGGCCTTTCGTGGTGAATAATGAGTTGGTTCCTTTCCCGCCTTAATCGTGAGCGTCGACGTTTCGCGCTGGTCGCGTTTCTTACATTCCTTGGCGGCTGGCTGGCCTTTCGTGGCTCACCGGAAGCGCTCTATGGCGTTCGTCTGGAAATTGTCGCCGCTTTCGCTTTCATGTTCGGCCTGACGGCTGCCCTTGCCGCAGTCGTTCTGATTTTCCCGCAAATGCGGTCTCATGCCGAGACGATCGCCCTCAGCATCCCTTGCTTAAGCTTGGCAGGCGCGTTCGATCCGCAACTGGATGGTTGGGCGTCGTTCCTGATCTTGGTGTTTGGGCTGCTCATCATCTACCCAGCGGGGATGATCTATGGCGGGTCGACGCTCGACTCCTTCGTTCCCCGACGCAACCGCAGCTACCGCTCGACATCGACAAGCACCCTGACACCGGAAGAACTCTGGCCCTATTTCTGCGTGACACCGGACTCCCCGCCCGAGTTTCGGATGGAGAATACCATCTCGCTCGAATGGCTCGAACCCGGACGCCGCTTCCGCGAGGTCGCCCATGCCGGCGAGGGTAAAACGATCGAGGAGGTACAAACGATCCTGATGCAGGAACCGCACTCGCTTTACCAGTTCCACTTCCAGTCGGTCCATGCGCCCGATGCCCCTGGTCATCGCGGCGTGTACACCCATCGCCTGACCCGGACGGATCATGGCACGGCGGTTGAAACGCTCCGACAGTATGACACGGACAGTTGGCGCACCGCACTTTTCATTTGGGTGGACGATGCGTTTAGCAGGTCTGACGACGCCAAGCTCAAGGCCATAGAAGCGAAAGAGCGCGCGAGGCAAAGCTAGCGGAGACTTCCTCATGCAGCAGCTTGCATGACGGAAACCCTTTCGAAATCCTTAATGTCCACACGCAAGCCTTTGAAAAACAACAAAGCGCCAATGCTGCCCACCGTGGACAGTCAAGGCTCCACGTTCCCCATCCGGCAGACGATCTTCCATTCCTCAAGGCTGACCGGCTGCACCGAAAGCCGGCTGTTGTTTACCAGAACCATCCCCTCCAGCCCCAGCTCGATCTTGCAATCTTCCAGCGTGACGGCCCGCCCGAGCGGCCTCACCGACCGCAATTTCACGCAGTCCCACCGCGGATCATCGGTCGTGCTGTCCGGCGCGCTTTCCCGGCAGACCTCGACGATCCCGGCGATCTCCTTGCCGATATTCGAATGATAGAAGAACCCGAGATCTCCCACCTTCATTGCCCGCATGTTGTTGCGGGCCTGATAGTTTCGAACCCCTGTCCACTCCTCACCCGCCGCCCCCTTCGCGGTCAGATCATCCCAGCCGAACTCGTCCGGCTCGGATTTGAACAGCCAGCGGTTCATCCCCCGATCACCCGCTTCCATTCCTGCACGGTGACCGACTGGAACAGCCCCGCCTTCGCATAGGGGTCCGCAGCGGCCCAGGCCTCTGCCTCGGCCCGGCTTTCGACGCCAAGAATGATCAGACTGCCGCACATTTGCCCGCCCTCATCAAGGAACGGCCCCGCCTGCTCCACCACCCCGCTGGCCTCGATATGCGCCAGATGCGCGGCCCGGTTGTCGAGGCGCGTCTGCAGGGCGCCGGGCTTGTCGATACAGATCAGGGCAAAGCGCATGGTCATTCCTGTTTAAGGGGTCGATTCATGAGGGTTGGCATCGCATCTTCCAGCGCGACCCTGCCGCTGACAAGGGCATCCACCATTTCGGTGACCGGCATGTCGATATTCATCTGCCGTGCAAGGCGAACGACCGCGGTTGCCGTCGCCACCCCCTCGACCGTAATATTGGGGTCGAAGGCCAGCCGCTTTCCGAGCGCCTCACCGAAGCGGAAGTTGCGCGACTGCGGCGAGGTGCAGGTCAGCACCAGATCGCCAAAGCCCGACAGCCCTGCGAGGGTCTCGGGCCGGGCGCCAAGCCGCACCGCCAGCCGGACCATTTCAGCATAGCCGCGCGTCATCAGCGCAGCGCGGGCGCTATCGCCCAGCCCGGCCCCGATGACAGCCCCAGCCGCGATCGCCACCACGTTCTTCAAAGCCCCGCCCAGTTCGGCCCCGGTGATGTCATTGGTCCGATAGATGCGCAGGGTCGGAGTGGAAAGGGCACCCTGCAACTCGACGCCCGCATCATCGCGGCACGCCAGCGTCAGCGCCGTTGGCAAACCCTTGGCAATATCGGCGGCAAAGCTTGGGCCGGTAAGCATCGCCGAAAGGCGGCCCGGCTCTGCCGCCTCGATCACCGACACCGGCCCCCTAAGGCTTTCCAGATCGACACCCTTGCAGCAGGCCACCATAGGCCGTCCCGGAGCGAGGCCGGGATGCGCGACCAGAAAGCCGGCAAGACTCTGCATCGGCATACACAACAGCAGCACGTCCGCCGCCTGAAGATCGGCAAGGTCCGCATGAACGGAAACCGGCTGGGGAAGCACGATTCCGGGAAGCCGCTCGTCATTCCTGCGGGTCATTTTCATCCGCGTGGCATCTTCTGCCGACCGGGCCCAAAGCCGCACGTCACGGCCCCCCTTGGCGAGCGCGACCGCCAGCGCGGTGCCGAAAGCCCCCGCACCCAATATGCCGATCATGCTTTGGCACCCTTTTTGCCAGAGCCGATCAGAGCGGGCGCCGTGGCATCCAGCGGCCAACGCGGACGGGCGGCGAAACTTGCGTCATCGACCAACCCTTGGCGGAAACGCTCGATCCCCGCCCAGGCGATCATCGCCGCGTTATCGGTGCACAGGGGCAGCGGCGGGGCGAGGAACTGCACCCCTGACTCGGCGCAAACAGTCACTAACCTTGCCCGAATGGCCTGATTTGCAGCCACGCCTCCGGCCACGGCGAAAGCGGTCAGGGACAGGCCCTCGGCGGCCAGCATGGCAATCGCGCGTCGGCTCTTCTCGGCCAGAACGTCGGCAACAGCCGCCTGAAAGCTGGCGCAAAGATCCTGTCGGTCCTTTACGGTGATGCCGCCTTGCGCTGCGATCAGCGCATCCCGCGCCCGCAGCACAGCCGTCTTCAGCCCCGAAAAGGACAGGTCGCATCCAGGCCGGTCAAGCAGCGGTCGCGGAAACGCAAAGCGCGTTGCATTTCCAGATGAGGCCTGCGCCTCAACCGCAGGGCCCCCCGGTTGGGGCAGGGCCAGCAGCTTTGCGATCTTGTCGAAGGCCTCGCCGGGGGCATCGTCGATCGTGCCGCCAAGACGGCGAAACCGGTCGGCAGCCTCGGCCAACAGATACTGGCAGTGCCCGCCGGAGACGAGCAGCATCAGATAGGGAAATGCGATACCATCGGTCAGGCGGGGCGTCAGGGCATGGCCGGCCAGATGGTTGACCGCAACAAGCGGCAAGCCGCGTCCGGCGGCAAGCCCCTTGGCCAGCATCGCCCCGGAGAGGACGCCGCCGATCAGGCCCGGTCCAGCCGTCACCGCTATGGCGTCGATTCCGTCAAGGTCGATGCCGGCAACCGAAAGCGCACGCTCCACGCAGCCGTCCAGCCGTTCGACATGCGCGCGGGCCGCGATTTCGGGAACCACGCCACCGTAAGCCGCGTGAAGCGCCGTCTGCCCCACCACCTCGGAGGACAAGACCTCGGCCGGGTGGCCCGGCCGGTGGCGGACGACGGCTGCTGCGGTGTCATCGCAACTGCTTTCGATGCCGAGGAAGGTGAGGGTGCGGGTCATGGCTGCCGTTGCAGGACGTGTCCGTCGCAGGTAACACCGTGATCATGGCGAAACAATCCCGGCCCGATGCGGACCTTGCGGCGATCCCCGTGCTGTTGACCCGGCCGCCGGACCAATCGCAGCGCTTTGGCGCGGCGCTTGCGGCGCGGTTCGGTCCGTCGATCCACACTATCGTGTCGCCGCTGCTGCAACCAGAATTTCTGCCCTTCGACATTCCGCCGGGTTCCTACTCTGCCGTGGTGTTCACATCAGAAAACGCAGTCGAGGCACTGCGTCGGCGCGGATTGGCTGCATTGCCAAAGCACGCGGTCTGCGTCGGCAGGCGCACTGCTGCTGCGGCCGCATCGGCAGGCTTTTCTGCCCGATCCGCCGAGGGTGATGTCGAGGCTCTGCTGCACATGGTTTTGGCGGAAGGCTGGGCTGGACCGCTGTTGTACCTGCACGGGCGTGAAACCCGGGGCGACCTTGCCGAAAGGCTTGTTTCGGCGGGATTAGAGACTGTTTCTCGGGTTGTCTATCAGCAGGATGCCCAGCCGCTTTCAGCCGAAGCGCTGGCTTTGCTGGAGCGGCCGGGTCCGGTGGTAGTGCCGCTTTTCTCGCCACGGACGGCGATGCTTTTTGGCCGTGCCATGCCGTCCAGTCCCGCGGCGACGCTGGCAATCGCCGCGTTGAGCGAGGCCGTTGCCGAGCAGATTGACCTCACTGGGCACGCGCAACCGATGCACGGCGATGTGCGGATTGCCATGCGTCCGGATGCCGAAGCGATGCTCGATGCGATCGAACTGCTGCTGAATGACCTGCGGGGTTCTTGAACCTCGGCGCGACGGGTGCTTAGGTAGAAGGTGCCGACGTGGGAAGGGTGGAAACCATGGAAAAAGAAACGGCCCCTGACCGGGAAGCTCCGCCCGATGAAAAGACCAAAGGGGTTGCCGAGGACGTCATCGACGGGGTTCCCGCCGCTGAACCCGACGTGCCGGGCGCAGACCCCGCGCGCGTCGAGGATGCTTCGCCGCCTGCCGCCGCTTCGTCGCCGGTCACTGTTCGCCGTGGCGGAATCGTCGCGCCGCTGGTTGGTGGCGCCCTTGCCGCAGCGCTTGGTTTCGGGCTGTCGCACTTTGACGCGTTCGGCCTGCGTCCTGCAACCGATCCAGCCGTGTCCGAAGCCTTGGACCGTCAGGCTGCCGAAATTGCCGGCCTCAAGACTGCGCTTGGCCAGACCGAGGCGACGCTGGCAGAGCGTATCGCCCGGGTTGAACCCTTGCTTGCTGCCGAGCCGCCCGCCCCCGCCGATCTTGGCCCGTTGACCGACCGGCTGGCCACGCTTGAGGACCGTCTGACCGAAATCGAGGCGCTGCCAGCAACGGGCGACGCGTCTTCGCCGGCGTTGCAAGCCGCAATCCGGGCGCTTGAAGCGCGCGTGGCGTCGCTCAGCGCTTCGGCAGAGGTTCCGGACGAACTTTCGCAGAAAGTCGATACCGCCCTGCAGCGGTTGAGCGATGCCGAGGCAGCGGCAGCAGAACAGGCCGAGGCGGCGACAGCGACGGTCGAAGCTGCGCGCAGGGCCGCAGCGGTGGACCGGCTAGCCGCAGCGGTTGATCGCGGCGAACCGTTCCAGACACTGCTGTCCGACCTCGCGCTCGATCCTGTTCCGCCGATACTGGCAGAAAACGCAGCGACGGGTGTGCAGACCCTTGCCGACTTGACCGAGGCCTTTCCCGATGCGGCGCGGTCGGCGCTGTTGCAGGCGCGCGATGTCACCGGGTCGGAGGGTTGGGGCACACGGCTGGCCGAGTTTCTGAAAGCACAGACCGGCGCCAGACCTCTGTCACCGCAGGAGGGAACCGAGCCGGAAGCCGTGCTGTCGCGCGCCGAAGCCGCATTGCGTGATGGCAGGGTGGCGGATGCCGTGGCCGAACTGCAAGGCTTGCCACCCGAAGCTGCCGCCGCAATGGCCGACTGGGTGGCGGCGGCCCAGGCACGGGCTGATGTCGACGCGGCAGTGGCAGCGCTGCGGGCGTCCACCGAAGCGCAGGGGGAATGATGATCTGGTCCTTGGTCAAGGTGCTGCTTTTCGTGGTCGCCATTGCCGGCCTGACACTTGCTGCGGGCTTGCTGGCCGATACGGGCGGAGGAATCCGGGTCGAAGCGGCTGGATGGGAATTCACGCTTGGCCCGTTGCAGGCGGTGATCGCGGGGTTGGTGCTGGTCGCGCTCGTCTGGCTTTTGTTCAAGGTCGTGGGGCTTGCGCTTGCCACCCTGCGCTTCCTGAACGGAGACGAGACTGCCATTTCGCGGTATTTTGACCGGAACCGGGAGCGCAAGGGCTATCGCGCGCTGTCTGAAGGGCTGATGGCGCTTGCCTCGGGTGAACATCGGCTGGCGATGAACCGCGCGCAGGCTGCTGAAAAGCTGCTGGGCAAGCCGGAATTGACCACGCTTCTGGTGGCGCAGGCGGCCGAAGCCGCGGGCGACAAGAGCCGCGCGACCGAGGCCTACAAGCGGCTCCTTGGCGACGAAAAGACCCGTTTCGTTGCCGTGCGCGGACTTTTGAAACAAAGACTGGCCGAGGGTGATACCGAAACCGCGCTGAAGCTGGCGGAAAAGGCTTTTGAACTGCGGCCCAAGCATGTCGAAACGCAAGACCTTTTGCTGAAGCTGCAATCCGAGGCGGGCGACTGGAGCGGCGCTCGGGCGACGCTTGGCGCAAAACTGAAGACCGGAGCGCTGCCAAAGGACGTCTTCCGGCGCCGCGATGCCGTGCTGGCCTTGCAGGAGGCCTCGACGGTGCTGCACGAAGGCTCGTCGATCGAAGCGCGCGAGGCCGCGATCGAGGCCAACCGTCGTTCGCCTGACCTGATCCCGGCCGCTGCGATGGCGGCGCGGGGCTATATCGAAAAGGGCGACAAGAAGAACGCGGCCCGTGTGCTGAAGAAGGCGTGGGAGGTGCTGCCGCATCCCGATCTCGCCGCCGCCTTCGCAGAGATGGAACCGGATGAGACGCCGACAGACCGGCTGAAGCGGTTCAAGCCGTTGCTGGCAGTGCGGCCTGATGCCGACGAGACGAAGCTGCTGCATGGTGAGCTTCTGGTTGCCGCCGAGGATTTTCCCGCAGCGCGGCGTGCGCTGGGTGATCTTGCCGAGCGGCATCCGACGCAACGGGCACTGGCGCTGATGGCGGCAATCGCACGCGGCGAAGGGGCCGACGATGGCGTGGTGCGCGACCTGATCGGCAAGGCGCTGGCGGCGCCGCGCGGGCCGCAATGGTGCTGCGACAAGTGCCAGGCGGTGCATTCGAGTTGGCACCCGGTCTGCGACAATTGCGGCGGCTTTGATACGCTCAGCTGGCGCGAGCCGCCAAAGTCGGCACCCGTGCCAAGCGGTCTGGCCGATCTGATGCCCCTTCTGGAGACAAAGCCGAAGCCGCAACCGGCCGTTGAAGACATGTCCGAAGCGGAAGTCGTCGATCTTGACGAGATCGCGCGACGGGGTGCGTGAAGCGGCCGGTCGGGGTTGACTCGGTCAAGGCCGGGCAATAGGAGGGCGATCACCAGAAAGTGCCGCTGTAGCTCAGCTGGTAGAGCACGTCATTCGTAATGATGGGGTCGGGGGTTCGAGTCCCTTCAGCGGCACCACCGTCTTTTAAAACCCCAAGAGAATCATTGAAAATCAACGCGGTGCGGCTGCACGGCGCAGGCGGTCGTTGATTGCACGGCCAAGGCCGGTCTCGGGCACAGGGGCAAAGGCGATAGCCCCGCCCGGACCCGCGCGCATGTCGGCCTCGCGCAAAGTGTGAAACAGCGCGGCGGCTGCTTCGACCAGATCACCTGATGCAGACAGTGTCAGATCGCCCCTGACCGCGCCGAACCCCACCAGCACTTCATCGGGCCGTGCGGTGGTGGCGTTCAGCCGAACAGGGGCAACCGGCGCGTAATGTGACGCGAGTTGGCCGGGGGCGGTCGGCTTTTGCGCATCGCCGCCGCTGGAAAGGGCACGGCCAAGCGCGGCCTCCAGCGCCTCGGCCGGCAGCCCGCCCGGGCGCAGCAGTGTCGGTGCCGGGTCAAGTGCGACAATGGTGGATTCGACCCCGACCGCGCAGGGGCCGCCATCAAGCACTGCCGCGATGCGGCCATCCAGCCCGTCAATCACATGAGAGGCGCGGGTTGGCGACACGCGACCGGAAGGGTTGGCGGACGGTGCGGCGAGAGGGCCAGCAAAGCCGGCAAGAAGTGCCTGCGCCAATGGGTGGGCCGGAACCCGGATCGCAACCGTCGTCAGCCCCGCGGTGACGAGCGGCGACAACCGCGGCGGTTCACGCAGCGGCAGCACCAGCGTCAGCGGGCCGGGCCAGAAAGCGGCAGCAAGGGCGCGGGCTTCGTCTGAAAAGACAGCATAATTTTCGGCTGCGGAAAGGCTGGGCAGGTGCACGATCAGCGGGTTGAACCGTGGTCTGCCTTTCGCGTCGAAGATCCGCGCCACGGCAAGGTCAGAGGTCGCATCGCCGCCAAGCCCGTAGACGGTTTCGGTAGGAAAGGCGACAAGTTGACCATCGCGCAACAGATTGGCGGCGCGGTCAATGTCGTGTGGCGTGGGGGCCAACAGTTCGGTCATCTTCGGTGTGACGCAGCGTCCGTCTTGAAGGGGGGAGTGGGTCGGTTAGCCTTGAGCCTTGGCCGCGTCCTTACGCGACCGCCCCCAATTTGCCAAGCGACACCGACGGAGAGAAACATGCCCTATCGTGCGCCGCTGAATGACTGCCGCTTCATTCTTGCCCATGTGGCGGGCTTTCCCGACGTCGCCGCGACCGAGCGGTTCGCTGATGCAACACCAGACGCGGTGGACGCTGTTCTGGTCGAGGCAGCGCGCCTTTGCGACGATGTGCTGGCACCGCTCAACCCGGCTGCCGACCGTGTGGGCGCTCGGCTGGAAAATGGCTGCGTGGTATCTCCGCCCGGTTTTGCTGCGGGCTACCGATCCATTGCCGAGGGTGGCTGGATCGGAATTTCCGCCGACCCGGCCTTTGGCGGCATGGGTCTGCCGATGGCATTGTCCGCCGTGGTCGATGACATGATGTCGGGCGCGTGCCTTGCATTGCAGATCAAGCCCTTGCTCAGCAAAGGGCAGATTGAGGCACTGGAACATCATGCAAGCGCCGATATGAAGGCCCTGTATCTGCCAAAGCTGGTGTCGGGTGAATGGTCGGGCACGATGAACCTGACCGAGCCGCAGGCCGGTAGCGACGTGGGTGCCTTGCGCACGCGGGCCGAACCGGTGGGCGATGGCACCTATGCCGTGACCGGGCAAAAGATCTTTATCAGCTGGGGTGACAGCGATCTGGTGGCGAACGTCTGCCATCTCGTTCTGGCGCGTCTGCCAGGCGCGCCCGAGGGAACACGTGGCATCAGCCTGTTCATGGTGCCGAAGTTCCTGCCGGATCAGGCCGGCGCGCCGGGTGCGGGCAACAGCCTTCGCGTGGTCAGCATCGAACACAAGCTCGGCCTCCATGGCAGCCCGACCTGCGTGATGCAATTCGAGGGTGCTACCGGTTGGCTGGTGGGTGAACCGAACCGGGGCATGGCCACGATGTTCACGATGATGAACAACGCGCGGCTTGGGGTGGCGGTGCAGGGTGTCGGCGTGGCGGAGGCCGCCTTGCAGCACGCACTCGGCCATGCGCAGGACCGAAAGCAGGGCGAAACGCCGGTGCCTGGGCCGGGTGCGATCATCGATCATGCCGATGTGCGGCGTATGCTGGCGACAATGCGGGCCGAGGTTTTCGCGGCGCGGGCGATTGCGCTCAGTTGTGCAGTGGCGACGGATATGGCCGTAGCGACGGGCCGGTCAGAGTGGGCGGCGCGGGCGGCGTTGCTGACACCGATTGCCAAGGCCTTTGGCACCGAAGTGGGCAACCTTGTGGCGCATCAGGCGGTGCAAGTGTTCGGCGGGATGGGCTTTGTCGAGGAGACCGGGGCAGCGCAGTTTATGCGCGACGCGCGGATCACGTCGATCTATGAAGGCACCAACGGAATACAGGCAATGGATCTGGTGGGGCGCAAATTGTCTGACGGCGGCGAAGCTGCGTTCCGACTGATCGAAGAGGTGCAGCAAGGGGCCGAAATGGCGCGGCGTGCAGTGCCCGATCTTGCGGGAGACGTCTGGACTGCTGCCGAGGCGCTGCGCGACGCGACCGAGGGCATGTTGGCCAAACCGCTGAACGACCGCTTTGCCGGCGCGATGCCGTATCTGCGGGCCTTTGCGCGCGTGCTGGGCGGGCATATGCACCTCAAGGCGGCGATGGCGGATGACGGGCGGATGCCACTCGCGCGGGTGATGATCCGACGCTTGCTGCCGGAACACGCCGGGCTTCTGGCTGAGGCGCGCGAAGGGGCTGCCGGGCTCTACGCGGTGTCGCCGGAAGATCTGGCGGCGTGACCGAAGGCGTGCGCCACCCCTTCGCGACCGCCCCCGCCGAGGGCGAGGCGTTTGCCGTGGCAGAGGGGGTTTTCTGGCTGCGATTGCCACTGCCGATGGCGCTGGATCACGTCAACATCTACGCGCTGGACGACGGCGACGGCTGGACGCTGGTGGACGGCGGGCTTTTCTCGCGGCGCACAGTGGCGATCTGGGAACGGTTGCTGGCCGGGCCGCTGGGCGGGCGGCCGGTCCATCGGGTTATCCTGACGCACCACCACCCCGACCATGTTGGCATGGTGGGCTGGTTTCAGGCGCGGGGGGCCGAGGTGTTGGCGACGCGGACCGCCTGGCTTTATGCGCGGATGCTGGTGTTGGACGTGCAGGACCGGCCGTCCCCCGAGGCCATGACCTTCCTGCGCCGCGCTGGTGTTCCCGAAACCGAGCTGCGCCGCCGGGCCGACGAGCGACCGTTCAACTTTGCAGATGTGGTTGCGCCAATGCCGGTAGGGTTCACCCGGCTGGTCGACGGCCAGACCCTGCATGCGGCGGGTCGCACCTGGGTGGTTCGGCTGGGTCAGGGCCACGCGCCCGATCATGCGACGCTGTGGTCCGACGACGGGCTGGTGCTCGGGGGCGATCAATTGTTGCCCGGTATATCGGCCAACATCGGTGTCTACGCGACCGAACCCGACGCCGATCCGCTGACCGAATGGCTCGACAGTTGTCGGCGGTTCCAGTTCGTGGCCGATGCGCGCCAGTTGATTCTGCCGGGGCACAAGTTGCCGTTTACCGGCCTGCCGTTCCGGCTGATCCAGATGATAGAGAATCATGATGCGGCACTTGCCCGTCTGGTCGATGACCTCGCCACACCGCGGACTGCGACGGATTGCTTCCTTTCCCTTTTCCGGCGCGAGCTTGCCCCCGGTGAGCAAGGCCTGGCGCTGGCCGAAGCGGTGGCGCATCTGAACTGCCTTCTGCGCCGCGGTGTGGTAAGCCGGACCTTGGGCGACACTGGCGCGTGGCTTTGGGAGAGGGTCTAGAGAATGGCGAAAACAGTCAAAGCTGCGACGACCACCAAGCCGACTGCGCCGGCCAAGGCAAAGACCGCCACAGCGAAACAGCCGAAAAGTCCCGCGCAATGGGCGTATGAGCGGTTGGTCATGTATATCCAGAACTTCGAACGCGAACTGGATTCAAAGGATGAAATCGCAATGGGCTTTGCAGGCGACGAAGCCGGTGTGCTGCGCATCGAAGGGCTGGGCTATTTCGACCCCGATATCCTGACATTTTACGGACGCGACGAGGCCGGCGCCAAGACGCAGCTTATCCAGCACGTCACGCAGCTATCCGTCACCTTGCGGGCGGTGCCGAAAAACGTTGACGAAGACGAACCGCCGCGCCGGATCGGGTTTCATCTTTCGCCGGGCTGGCTGGGCGGCGATTCGGGTGACGCATCGGTCTGAATGTCGCGCTGGCTCCCGCCCCACCCCCCGTGACAGCCCGCCACTAATCGGCTATGGGCAAGCAAACGCCGCAATAAACTGGGATGCAATATCATGGCCGATCATCACCACACCGAACACAAGCACGGCTCGATGGACATCCGGGCGCACGAAAAGACCTTCAATGGTTTCATTCGCATGGTGATCTGGGGTGCAGCCATCTCGATTCTCGTGCTGATCTTTGCCGGTCTGGCAAACGCCTGAGCCAGCTACGTTCCCCCGGAGGTTCCATGCTGCGCCTGATCCTGAGCCTGACGGCCATCCTTGGCCTTGCCGCATGCGCTGCGGAGCCGAAATGGGCCTCTGACGCCGAGGTGCAGGCGGCGCGCTTCGTCGCCGGCCCGCCCAACTATGTCACCTTGTATACCGTGATCAGCAATACCTCGGATGCTGGCGCGCATTCTGCCATTCTGGTGAATGCGTCCGAGCGGGTGATCTTCGATCCGGCCGGCACCTGGTATCACCCCCGCCTGCCTGAGCGGAACGATGTGCATTTCGGCATGAACGACAAGATGATCGCCTATTACGTCGACTACCACGCGCGTGAGACGTATCGGGTGATCGAGCAGAAGGTCTATGTCTCGCCGGAAACCGCCGAATTGGTGATGGCGCGGGTCAAGGCTTATGGTGCTGTGCCGAAGGCAATGTGCACGCAAGCCACCTCCAGCGTGTTGCGCGGCGTGCCGGGTTTTGAGGGGCTGCCCTCAACCTGGTATCCAAAGCAGTTGTCGGAGGCGTTTGGAAAAGTGCCGGGCGTATCGACCAGAACGATCACCGATGACGACGATGACAACAACCACGGCGTGCTTCTGGTGCAGGCGAACGGCGACCCCGTCGAGGGTTGAGCGATGCGTTTGGTTGGCGTCATCCTTGCAGGCGGTCAGGCACGCCGCATGGGTGGGGCCGACAAGGCGCTTGCCTTGCTTGGCGGGCAGACTCTGATCACGCGGGTCGCCGACCGGTTCCTGCCGCAGGTCGCAGCGCTTGCAATTTCCGCGAACGGCGACCCGCAGCGTTTTGCCGCCCTCGGATTGCCGGTTCTGCCGGATGCGGTGCCGCTAGGGCCTTTGTCTGGCATCCTCAGTGCGCTTGACTGGGCCGAGTCCCAGTCTGCCGATGCAGTGGTGTCGGTTCCGGTCGACGCACCCTTTCTGCCCGGTGACCTTGTGCCACAGCTTATGCTGGCTGCGGATGGCGGTCCTGCAATTGCTAGCACCCAAGGCCGCGACCATCCCGTTTTTGGCCTTTGGCCCGTTGCGCTGCGTGACGATCTGAGGGCTTTCCTTGCGTCCGGCGTGAAACCGAAGGTGCTGGACTTTTGCGAACGTGTCGGCGCCGCGCGCGCGGCGTTCCCCGATGCGGTGGCTTTCTTGAACCTGAATACGGCCGAAGATCTGGCCAGCGCCGAGACAAGGCTCGGGGGCGCGGGATGAAGGTCTTTGGCGTGATCGGCTGGAAGAACTCTGGCAAGACCGGGCTGATGGAGCGGTTGGTGGCCGACATCACCGGACGGGGGTTTTCGGTTTCGACCGTCAAACATGTGCATCACGCGGTTGACCTCGACCAGCCCGGCAAGGACAGCTTCCGTCACCGGGTGGCCGGTGCGCGCGAAGTTGTGCTGGCTTCGGCTGACCGGTTCGCGCTGATGGTCGAACATCGCGGTCCCGAGCCGGAACTGCCGGCCATTCTGGCGCGCCTTGCGCCCGTCGATCTTGTGCTGATCGAAGGCTACAAGCGCGACGCGCATCCCAAGGTCGAGGTGTGGCGTGCCGAGACCGGGCAGACGTTGATCCAGCCGGGCGATCCCCTCGTGCGGGCGGTGGCGACGGATATGGCGCTGCGTGATCTGACGGTGCCGGTGCTGGATCTGAACGACGTAAAGGCCGTAGCGGATTTCATCCTGCGCGAGGTCGGACTTGCGGTTTGACCGGGTGGTGGTCGTGGATTGGTCCGGCAGGTCCTGCCGCAGCCCGCACCAAGCCTGCAAGGACGCGATCTGGATCGGTATTTGCGAGGCCGGACGCGAAGCGCAAACTTACCACCGCAGTCGGGCCGAAGCAGAAGCCGTCTTGCGCGCGCTTCTGGCCGAGGGTGGTCGGCAACTGGTCGGGTTTGACTTCCCGATGGGATATCCTGCGGGTCTGGCGCAGCGGTTGACCGGAACGACCTCGGCCCGCGACCTGCATGCCTGGATCGCCGCCAGAATCGAGGACGCAGCCGACAATGCCAACAACCGTTTTGAGGTGGCCGCCGCGATCAATCAGCGTCTTGGTGCCAAAGGGCCTTTCTGGGGGTGCCCAAAGGGCAGACCGCGCGCCGGTCTGTCATCGCTCAAGGACGTCGACTACACCGCCCTTGGTCTGGCCGAGAAGCGCCAGGTCGAACTGGAGAATCCGCCGGCGAAACCGGTCTGGCAGTTGCTTGGCGCGGGTTCGGTCGGGTCGCAGGCGCTGCTTGGCATCCCCGTGATACACCGCCTTGCATCTGCCTTCAGTGCGGCGGTCTGGCCGTTCGAACCGATCCGCGCGCTTACGCTGGCCGAGGTCTACCCGTCGCTTCTGGCGCGTGCGGTGACAGCGGCGGGCGACAGCATCCCGGATCGCGCGCAGGTTCGGCTGCTGGCGCGAGCCTTGTGGCGTCTCGCTGATCAGGGCAGACTTGCACCGCTGTTCGACGTGCCGGGTATCGCGACCGAAGAGGGCTGGATTCTGGGCGCCGGACATCGCGCCGCGCTGGAAGAGGCTTTGGCATGGTTACCGTCTTGAAAGGCTTGCCCACGGCGCTGCGCAGGCATGGCGCACGGCTTTATTGGGAAGCCTTCGGCGAAAAGCTTGGCCGTGTGCTGGGCCCGGAAGATCGGGCGCTGACCTTCTTCGAGCGGGTTATCCGTGGCGACCATTGCCTTGTCGCGCTGGATCGGTCGGGCGACCTTCTGGGGCTGGTCGGGTTCAAGACAATGGAGGGCAGTTTTGCCGGTGGTACCTGGGCGGACCTGCGCGCTGTCTATGGCCCGCTTGGTGGCCTCTGGCGCGGCGCGGCGCTTTGGGCCCTCAGCCGCGAAGTCGACAACGACAGATTTCTGGTGGACGGCCTTTGCGTGACCTCTCCGGCGCGCGGCCAAGGCGTCGGAACCGCCCTTGTTCACGCGATCTGCGAGGAAGCGGTGGCGCGCGGCTATCCGTCCGTGCGGCTCGATGTGGTCGATAGCAACGTTCGTGCCCGCGCGCTTTATGAACGTGAGGGCTTCGTCGCGACGCGTATACAGCGGGTCGGTATCCTGCGACCGCTGTTCGGCTTTGCCGCGACGGTTACGATGGTTCGCCCGGTGCGGCCCTGACAGCTTGCTTCATCGGCACGGGCCTGTCAGATTATGATCAAATCTTCGAAGGAGGCCGCGATGCTCGCCAAACGTGAGTTCTACATCAACGGGACCTGGGCCGCGCCCGCCGTGCCGCGAGACTGCCCGGTGGTCGATCCGTCGACCGAGGATGTCTGCGCTGTCATCTCGTTGGGCAGCGAAGCCGATACCAACGCAGCGGTTGCCGCAGCCAAGGCGGCTTTTCCGGGATGGGCGGCAACGGCACCGTCCGAACGCCGTTGTGTGGTAGAGGCAATCCTCGCGCAATACGAAGCGCGGTCTGAAGAGATGGCCCACGCCATCAGCCTCGAGATGGGCGCGCCCATCGACATGAGCCGTGACAGCCAGGCGCCTTGCCTGCCGTGGCACCTGAAGAACTTCCTTACAGCCTTCGACGAGATCGAATGGATCAGGCCGCTTGGCCCGCATGCGCCGAACGACCGCATCGCGCTGGAGCCGATCGGCGTTGTCGGGCTGATCACGCCGTGGAACTGGCCGATGAACCAGGTCACCCTGAAAGTGATCCCGGCTTTGCTTGCGGGATGCACCTGTGTGCTGAAACCGTCTGAGGAGTCGCCGCTGTCGTCGATGCTTTTCGCCGAATTCTGCCATGACGCGGGCGTGCCTCCGGGCGTGTTCAACCTGATCAACGGGGACGGCCCGGGGGTTGGCAGCCAGCTTTCCGCGCATCCGGACGTCGAGATGATCTCGTTCACCGGCAGCACCCGGGCCGGCCGCGCGATTTCGGTCGCCGCTGCGCAGACGCTGAAGCGTGTGACGCTGGAACTGGGCGGCAAGGGTGCCAACCTGGTCTTTGCCGACGCAGACGAGCGCGCGGTCGAACGCGGCGTCCGTCACATGATGAACAACTCCGGCCAGTCGTGCAACGCGCCCAGCCGGATGCTGGTAGAACGCCCCTATTACGACCGCGCGGTGGAAATCGCCGCCGAGGTCGCGTCATCGATCAAGGTCGGCCCGGCCAGCGAGCCCGGCAAGCACATCGGCCCGGTGGTGAACAAGCGGCAGTGGGAGCAGATCCAGGGCTATATCCAGAAGGGCATCGACGAAGGCGCGCGGCTGGTTGCTGGCGGGCTTGGCTTGCCTGAGGGGATGAACAAGGGGTTCTATGTCAGGCCCACGGTCTTTGCCGATGTGAAGCCCGGCATGACCATCGAAAAGGAAGAGATTTTTGGCCCGGTGCTGTCGATCATTCCCTTCGACACCGAAGATGACGCGGTGCGTATCGCCAACGACACGCCCTACGGGCTGACCAACTATGTCCAGTCGCAGGACGGCGCGCGGCGCAACCGCATGGCGCGGGTCCTGAAATCCGGGATGGTCGAGATGAACGGCAAATCCCGCGCGGCTGGCTCGCCGTTCGGCGGGGTCAAGGCATCGGGCCGCGCCCGCGAAGGCGGGCATTGGGGCATCGAGGAATTTCTTGAGGTCAAGGCAATCTCGGGCTGGGATTCGAGCGTCGACATCGCGGCCGAATAGCATCTGACGCTTTCTGACCTGCAACTGTCGCCCGCCTTGCTGACGCGGGGCGGGAAAATGCGCGTAGGCTGGGCTGGCACCTGAAAGGTTAGCCATGACCCAGCATCCGCGCCTGATGTCGCCGCTCACATTGCGCGACCACACCCTGCGCAACCGCATCGTGTTCGGTGCGCATACGGCGAACATGTCCGATCAGGGGCTGCCGGGGCCTCGGTTTGGCAAATATCTGCTAGAGCGCGCGCTGGGCGGTGCGGCGATGATCGTGGCCGAACCGGTGCCCGTGCATCGGACGGGCGTGCTGACGCGCGGCAATTTCCTGCATTCCGACGACGCCGTTATCCCCGCCTTCCGCAAGATCACTGATGAGGTGAAGGCGGCTGGCGCGGTGATCGTGCAGCAGCTTTATCACATCGGCGCGCATGGCGATTCAGACCTCAGCTTCGCCCCGCATTGGTCGCCGTCCGGTGGGCCTTCCTACCACGACAGCGACGGCAGCCATGCGATGACCGAAGCAGAGAATGAGGAGCTTCTGTCCGCGCATGTCGCCGCCGCGGTCCGGGCCAAGTCGTCGGGATTTCAGGGAGTGGAAATCTGGGCGGCTTATCACTCGCTTCTGGACCAGTTCTGGACGCCGTGGTCGAACAAGCGGACCGACCGTTGGGGTGGGTCGCTGGAAAACCGCACCCGCTTTTCGCGCGAACTGATCGACCGCGTGCGGCGGGCCTGTGGCGAGGGGTTCATCGTTGGGCTGGCTGTCAGCTACTCCAAAGGCTACGACGTGACGCTCGGGGCCGAGGCGCTGTGCGAGATTGTCGACCTGCATGACCGGACCGGTCATGTCGACTATGTGACGGTCGGGTCGGGGTCCTATCTCGAGTTCGAGGCGATCATTCCCCCGTTCACCCATGCCGAAAAGCTGACCACGCCCTTGACCGCACAGTTGAAGGCGCTGGTCCGGCACGCCAGGGTTACGTCGGAGGCTGGGGTCCGAACGCCGGAAAATGGCGAGACGATCATCGCATCGGGCGAGGCCGACCTTGTGTCGATCGTACGCGGGCAGATTGCCGACCCGCATCTGGCGCGGAAGGTGGCGGCGGGCCGGGCCGAGGACGTGCGGGGCTGCATTTCCTGCAACCAGATGTGCTGGGGGCGGCGGAGCCGGGATTACTGGATCTCCTGCCTGATCAATCCGAGCGCTGGGCGCGAGTTCGAGTGGGGTGGGGATCGGTTCACGGCGGCAGAGGCGGCGAGGGATGTGCTGGTGGTCGGCGCCGGTCCCGCCGGGCTGGAGACGGCGCGGGTGGCGGCGGAGCGCGGGCATCGGGTCGAGGTGGTGGAGGCGCTGCCGGTCATTGGCGGGCAGTTCCGGCTGGCCGGGATGCAGCCAAGGCGGGGCCAGATCCTTGATCTGATGGGCTGGTATGAGCGGCAGTTCGAACGGTCGGGGGTGCGGCTGCGGTTGAATACCTATCTGGACGATGCGGAGGTGGCGGCGCATCCGGCTGAGGTCGTGGTGCTGGCGACCGGGTCGCTGCCGGACGAGTCCGGATTTCAGCGCTGGCTGCCGTCGGAGGCGCGCTTGCCGGGGATCGACGCGGGAGGTGTCTGGTCGCCGGAAGCGGTGCTTCGGCGGGAGGCGCGGCTTGGGGATGCGGTCGTCGTCTACGATGAAGGGGGCAACTGGCGCGGGGTGGGGACGGCTTGGGCGCTGGCCGAGCAGGGCAAGAAGGTGGTGATCGTCACGCCCGATCCGTTCGTGGGGAAAGAGATCGCGCGGACGGCGGCGGATGGGCCGGCGCGGCGGCGGATGGGGGCATTGGGGGTGCGGATGCTGACGGAGCATTGCCTGGTGCGGTGGCATGGCAACGGGGTGACGGTGCGGTCGTTCCTGACCGGCGAGGAGGAAGTGATTGCGGCCTCGGGGCTGGTGATGGCGACGACGAACGTGGCGTTTGATCCGTTTCCGGAGGGGTTCGGGGGCAAGGTGACGCACCGGATCGGGGACTGTGCTGCGCCGCGGCTGGCGGCCTATGCGTTTCATGAGGGGCGGAAGCTGGGGATGGCGATCTGAGGTCGTGTCCACGGTGGGCAGTTTTTATCGGCCTTTTATTTTCAAGGGCTTGGCTGTGGAGGTTTACTGTTTGGCAAGGGTTTAGACGGGTGATGAGCGCCTTTGGCGCAAGCTTTTTCTCGCCTCTGTGCCTGCGGCACAACCGGCTTAACTGTGCCTCCGGCACAACCGGCTTAAGCGTGCCTCCGGCGGGGATATTTCAGAAAGGGAAAGCTTGGTCGATCAGGCTGTTCTGGCGAAGCTTGTCGCCGTCGATAGTGCCCAGGCTTCGGCAAAGCGCGGCGAGGAGGCGGGGTCGGCGGCAAGCTGGCCGGGGGCAAGTTGTTCGTATTGTTCGGCCAGCGAGATGACCTTGTCGGACGAGGCGCGACGCAGGAAGTGGTGCGGGCGCAAGTCTGAGGGGTGTGACAGCCCGGCGGCGGCGACCAGTTCGGCCAGCGCGTGCAGGGTGTTGCGGTGGAAGTTCGCCACCCGTTCGGCCTTGTCGGGCACCACGATGGCGCGCTGGCGCAGGGGGTCTTGCGTGGCAACGCCGGTCGGACATTCGCCTGTATGGCAGGACTGAGCCTGAATGCATCCGACCGCGAACATGAAGCCGCGCGCGGCGTTGCACCAATCGGCACCCAGCGCCATGGTACGGGCGATGTCGAAAGCCGAGGTGATCTTGCCAGAGGCACCAAGCCGGATCCGGTCGCGCATTCCGATACCGACGAGCGCGTTGTGGACGAAGGACAAGCCGTCACGCAGCGGCATTCCGACGTAATCCATGAATTCTAGCGGTGCAGCCCCGGTGCCGCCTTCCTTGCCGTCGATCACGATGAAATCGGGGGTGATGCCGGTTTCCAGCATCGCCTTGCAGATCGCCATGAATTCCCATGGGTGGCCGATGCAAAGCTTGAAGCCGGCAGGTTTGCCGCCCGACAGGTCGCTCATCAGGGCGATGTGTTCGAGAAGGCCGATGGGAGTGGAAAAGCAGGAATGGCCGGCGGGGGAATTGCAATCCTGCCCGACCGCGACGCCACGGATGCGCGCGATTTCCGGCGTGACCTTGGCGGCCGGAAGGACGCCACCGTGGCCCGGCTTGGCACCTTGGGACAGCTTCAACTCGACCATCCTGATCTGCGGATCAGTGGCGGTTTCGGCGAACCGTGCCGGATCAAAGCTGCCGTCCGCCGCGCGGGCCCCGAAATAGCCCGAGCCGATTTCCCAGACCAGATCACCGCCGAATTCGCGGTGGTAGGGCGAGACGCCGCCCTCGCCGGTATCGTGAAAGAAGCCGCCGACGCGTGCGCCCTTGTTCAGGGCGCGGATCGCGTTGGCGGACAATGCGCCATAGCTCATCGCGGAAATGTTCAGCAGCGAGGCGGAATAGGCCCGTGTCTGGCCCGTGCCCACCGTGACGCGCATGGCATCAAGCGGAGCCACCGGCTGCGGTGCGATGGAGTGGTGCAGCCATTCGTATTGTTCGCGGTAGACATCGTGCTGGGTGCCGAAGGGGCGTTTGTCGAGGTCACGCTTGGCGCGTTGATAGACGATGGCGCGCTGGTCGCGGGCGAAGGGCGCACCGTCCTTGTCACCTTCGAAGAAGTATTGCCGCATCTCGGGGCGGATCGATTCCAGAAGGAAGCGCAGATGGGCTGCGACCGGATAGTTGCGCAGCACCGCGTGGCGCGTCTGGCGCAGATCGTGGAGGCCTATGAGAACCGAAGCGACGCAGAGCGCAGCGAGGGGGAGAAGCCACCAGACCTGCGCGGGGTAGTAATGCATCAGGACCGCGAGGGTCGCGGCAAGGATGGCGGGCCAGGTGAGAAGGGCGTAGCGCAGGTTGAAGATGGTGGCGAGCATGGTTCGGTTGGCCCCTTTGTGCGTGGCCAGAGTTAACCATGAACCTTGCAGCCCGGTTAATGAAATTCAGAAAGGCACCGGGGCGGTGAAGCTGACCCTTTCGCCGGTGGCCGGGTGGTGCAGCGACAGACGTTCGGCGTGCAGCATCAGACGCGGGTAGTTGCGCGAGGTGTCGGGGGCATAGATCTGGTCACCGACGATGGGATGGCCCAAGGCCAGCATGTGGACGCGCAACTGGTGGCTGCGGCCGGTATGGGGCGTCAGGCGGACGCGGGTCTCGGTTTCGGTGCGGTCGATCACCTGCCAGTCGGTTTGCGCGGGCTTGCCTTCGGGCGTGACCTTCTGACGGGGGCGGTATTCCCAATCGGAGCCGAGTGGCAGGTCGACGGTGCCTTGATCCTCTGCGAGGTGGCCGCGCAGGCGGGCGATGTAGGTTTTCTCAGCCCGGCGCTGTTCGAATTCCTGTCCGAGGAAGCCTTGGGCCTGTTTGGTGCGGGCGAAGATGATGACGCCCGAGGTGTCGCAATCGAGCCGGTGGACCAGAAGCGTGTCCCAGCGGGCCGCCTGCAGGCGGGTGAGGAGGCTGTCTTGCCGGCCTTCAAGCTTGCCCGGCACGGAGAGCAGGCCCGCGGGTTTGTCCATGACCAGAAGCTGAGGGTCTTCGTGCAGGAAGGCGAGCGGGATATCGGGCGGGTCGTAGGCGAAATCGGGGATCAGCGAGGGGTCAGACAATGCGGTGGCCTTCGGCCGTCAGGCGGGCGTGAAGGTGGCGGATATGTGCGGGGCCAACCTCGCAGCAGCCGCCGACAATGGTGGCACCTTGCGCGACCCAGGCCATTGCGAAATCGGCGTATTTTTCGGGCGTGAGGTCGTGGCGATGGGTCAGTTCCTTCACTGTCGGGGCGTCTTTCAGGAAGTTGCCGGAGATGTGGGTGAAGCCGTTGGCATAGGCGCCGAACGGCAGGCCAAGGGGTTTCAGGGCTTCGAGGGCGGCGGACATCGCCTCGGGGACGGAGCAGTTGGCGAGGAGGGCGGCGATCGGGTGATCGAGAAGGCGGGCAAGGTCGGACACGGGTTCGCCGGAGCGCAGGCGGGTGCCATCGTGGTCATCGACCGAGACGGAAAGCCAGACGGGTTTGCCTGCGGCCTGTGCGCCGATCACAGCGCCTTCGGCGGCCTCGATGGAGGCGGCGGTCTCGATCAGGATGAGGTCGACATGGGGGGCGAGGAGGCGGGCGATCTCGGCGTATTTGGGGGCGGCCTCGGCAACGGGTTCGGTGAGGTCGGGGCGGTAGGAGGCGTTCAGCGGGCCGAGGGAGCCTGCGATGCGGGTGTTGGGATGGGCTGCGCGGGCCTCATGCGCTTCGGCGAGGGCGCGGAGGTGGAGGGCGTGGAACATGGCGTCCAGACCGACGCGGGCGAGGCGGTCGTGGTGGATGGCATAGGTGTTGGTGGTGGCGATCGTGGCGCCGGCGGCGAAGTAATCGGCGTGAATGTCGCGGACGAGGCCGGGGTGGTCGAGCATCACGCGGGTTGCCCAGAGGGGGGTCGGTTCATCGCCCGAGCGGGCAACGAGTTCCTGGCCCATGCCGCCGTCGAGAAGGGTGATGTCTGGCAACGGATGGTTCCTTTGGTTGGGTGCGGGCGAAACGGCCAAACGGGTCAGGTGGCGTCGTGAAATACTTCGGCGAGAAGGGGGATCAGGGCGGCTTCGTCTTCGGGGGTGAAGGCGGCGGGGGTGTCGCTGTCGAGGTCGAGGACGCCGAGAAGCCGGCCCTGCCCGTTCCAGACGGGGAGGACCAGTTCGGATTTCGTCGAGGAGGAGCAGGCGATGTGGCCGGGGAAGGCGTCGACATCGGGGACGTTCTGCACCTTGCCGGTGCGGGCGGCGGCACCGCAGACGCCGCGAGAAAACGGGATGACAAGGCAGCCGTGGCCGCCCTGATAGGGGCCGATCTTCAAGAGGTCGGGGGCGGTGACGCGGTAAAAGCCGGTCCAGTCAGCGAAGGGGTGGGCGTGATGGATCTCGCAGGCGAGGGTGGCCATCAGCGCGACGGTGTCGGTTTCGCCGTGGGTGAGGGCGCGGATGGAGGCGGTGAGGGCAGGCCAGTCCGCGCGCGATGCAGGATCAGTAGCCAAGGGCGCAACCGTCCTTCCGCGGGTCGGAGGCACCGATCAGAATGTCGCCTTCGATCTGGATCGCCTGCGCGCCGCCAAGCGGGGTGTCGGGGATGATGACCTTGTGCCCCATGGCGGCAAGGTCGGCGCGGACGGCGTCGGAATAGCCGCGCTCCACTTCCATCCCATCGGCGCTGGAGAAGCAGCGGGGTGCGTCGATGGCCGCCTGTGGGTCGAGCCCGTAGTCGGTGAGGTTCGACACGAAGCGGGCATGGCCGGTGGGCTGATAGGCGCCGCCCATCACGCCGAAGGGCATTATGGTGCGGCCGTTCTTGCGCAGCATGCCCGGAATGATGGTGTGCATCGGGCGTTTGCCCCCTGCGGCCTCGTTCGGGTGGCCTTTGGCGAGGGTGAAGCCAGCGCCGCGGTTCTGGAAGTTGATGCCGAATTTCGTCGAGGCGAGGCCTGAACCGAAGCCCCAGAAGATCGAGTAGATCAGCGACACCGCCATGCGGTCGCGGTCAACGACAGTGATGTAGATGGTGTCGCGGTGGACCGCCTCGGTCAGGGGCGCGGCGGCGGGCATCGCGCGCTTGGGGTCGATCAGGGCGGCAAGTTTCGCGGCGGTGTCAGCCGACAGCATGTGTTCGAGCCGGGTGGTATGGTCCGGATCGGCGAGGAAACGGTTGCGGGCATCATAGGCGAGCTTGGTCGCCTCGGCCTCGATATGGGCGCGCTGAGCGCCGAACGGGTCCAGCGATTTCAGGTCAAAGTGGCTGAGGATGTTCAACAGCAGGATCGCGGTCGCGCCCTGACCGTTCGGCGGGTGTTCGACCAGTTCGATCCCCTGATACGGCCCGGACACCGGGGCGGTGTAGTCACAAGACGTGGCGGCCAGATCGTCATGGGTGTGGTTGCCACCAAGCGCCTGAAGCGAGGTGATCATGTCCTCGGCGACCTCGCCTTCGTAAAAGCCGGCGCGACCTTCCTTGGCGATGCGGCGCAGCACTTCGGCCTGACCGGGGGCGCGGAAGATCTGGCCCACGACGGGGGCATGGCCGGAAAGGGTGTAGAAGTCGCGCGCCGCGCCCTTGAGGCAGGGCAAGTCATCGGCCCAGTCGAAGGCGACGCGGGGCGCGACGGGGACGCCTTCCTCGGCGTAGTGGATGGCAGGGGCAAGGATGTCGGCCATGGATTTCAGGCCGTAATCAGCGTTCAGGCGACAAAAGGCGTCAATCGCGCCGGGCATGGTGACCGCCTCGATGGACTGGATCGGCATGGCGGTGTGGCCAGCGGCGCGCAGCGCGTCGGCGTCAAGGCCGCGCGGTGAGCGGCCCGAGCCATTGAGCGCGATGATTTCCTCGGAGCCGGCGGGCTTGACCAGAACAAAGCAGTCGCCACCGATGCCGGTCATCTGCGGTTCGGCAATCCCGAGAACGACCGCCCCGGCGATGGCTGCATCCGCCGCGTTGCCGCCGGATTTCAGCACCTCGATCGCGACCTGCGCGGCCAGTGGGTGCGAGGTGGCGCAGACGCCATTCTGGGCATAAACGGCCGAGCGGCCGGGCAGGTGCAAATCACGCATCGGTTTCCCCCTTATGTCGGGAAGCAACCTAGGGCGCTGGCTGGCGGAAGCCAAGCCGGAGATCGGCGCAATTGCCCCGGCGCCCGGGGTGAATGGGGGCTGTTTTCCGGACGCCGGGGCACGGCGCGAGGCCGCAGTGCCAAAAGTGCCGGACCGACACGGCGTAGCAGGTGCAGTGCGGTGGCGTTTTCGTGGCGATTACCGACAATTCAGCCGATCGGCAGGGTGAAACCAAGCCGGTTCTGGCCCGCCTTGCGATGGTAGACAAGCTCGCGGGTCAGGCAGTGGACCAGATACCAGCCAAAGCCACCTTCCGGCAGGGCGGCAGCCGGGCCGTCCAGCCCTTCGGGCAGGTTGCCAGCCGGCAGGGTGCAGCCGGGCATGGCGCTGCCGGTGTCGGTGACCTGCACGCCCAGCCCATCGGGCAGTCGTGTCACGGTAAGTGCGATGTCGCCCGAACTGTGGCGGTAGGCGTGTTCGACGATGTTGTTCAGCACCTCGGCCAGCACGAGTTCAGCGGTGCCGCGGTCGGTCGCTGAAACGCCTTTCAGCGGGGCGGACCGGGCCACCCGGCGCAAAGCGTCACGCACCGACAGCATGGTGCCGGGAAAGACGAGGTGAAGCGGGCCTTCTGGCCCGGATGCAGGATCAGGCCCTGAGTGCATTCTGGCCTGCGATGCCGGCCACGGGATGGATGGTGAAGATGGTGTCCATCCGGGTCAGGCGAAACACCTTCTGGACCGTCGCGGTCAGGTTCGCCAGTTCCAGCTTGCGGTCGGGGGCGAGCAGTTTCATCACGGCGACCACTGCGCCAAGACCGCTGGAGTCAAGAAACTGGACCTGACCGAGGTCGAGGATCACGCGCGAAGCGGTGCCTTGCGTCACCTCGCGCATCCGTTCCTTGAACTGCAACGCGCTGGCGGCATCGATGCGATCTTCCTGGACCGTGACGGTCAGGACCCCGTTGATGGTGGATGGCTTCAGTTTCATTTGGCTAGACCCCTTTGCGTTCGGGGTCAGCCTAGCGGCCAAGGGTTAGCAACCCGTAACCGTCAATTCATCTGGAATTGCAGCGGGTAGCGGCCATCCTCGAAATCGCCGAACAGATCGCCAAGGTCGGGATGGTCTACCGGCTCGCCGGTTTCATCGGGAACGAGGTTCTGTTCCGAGACATAGGCGACGTAGTAGCTTTGGTCGTTTTCGGCGAGAAGATGGTAGAACGGCTGGTCCTTCGAGGGGCGGCTGTCCTCGGGGATGTTCTCGTACCAGTCCTCGGTGTTGGAAAACATCGCGTCAACGTCGAACACGACACCCCGAAAGGGGTGCTTTCGATGGCGAAGCACCTGGCCGATGTGGTATTTGG